>BFBZ01000015.1_pt18 | contig 17100 bp, 17 predicted proteins | sample 1888401 | NCBI WGS metagenome assembly BFBZ01 (sample SAMD00112614, study PRJDB3348) | symbiont metagenome | host: Chara braunii | reverse complement strand
CTCGCCATATAGGCCTGACGCTCGGCTTCCAGCCGTGCCGCGCCGGCCTCGCCGGGAAACAGCGACAGCGGATAGGCATCGCCAGTCGACTCGCTGCGCCAGAGCTCCAGGAATTTGCCTGCGAATCCGCTCCACACCTGATCGACCGTGCTCAGCACCCAGCTCTCGAACGCCTCCCGCTCGCCCGGYGACCTYTCGTGTCCTACGGAGGCAAAATACGCCATCAGCAGGTTCGCGAGCACCGCGCCGACGTCAAACCCCATCGGGCCGTAGAACGCGAATTCGGGATCGATCACCTTTGTCTCGGTCTCCGTGACCATGATCGAGCCCGTGTGCAGATCGCCATGGATCAGCGCCTCGGCGCGCGACAGGAACTGCAGTTTCAGCCTGGAGACGGCGACATGAAGATCGAGATCGGCGCGGATGTCAGCCGCGGTYGCATCGAGCCAAGGCGAGGTCCAGCGGTTCTGCTCGGCGCTGCGATAGGGATCGGTGAAGATCAGGTCCTCGGTGATCTTGCAGAGCGCATGATTGCCGGCAAAGCTCGCGATCGCCTCCTTCTTTGCTGCCGCCGACAGCGCAAGGTCGGACGAAAAGAACAGCGTCCGCGCCATGAACGTCGTGATGTGATCGACGAAGGCCGGATAGATCGCGCCGGCCACCAGCCCCTTTCGCATGATGATATGGGGCTCGAGCAGCTCCATCGCGGTGAGCGCCAGCGCCGGATCATGATGAATGATGGCCGGCACCAGTCCGGGCGCCAGCCGGCCCTGATGGGTCAGCGCCAGATGCTCAAAATGCGCACGCGACAGCGGCAGCGGCCAGCTCTCACCGACCAGGCGCACGTAAGGCAGCGCCTGCTTGACCGCGAGACCGCCGGACGTCCCCTTGACGATGAAGACGAGGTTGAGATTGCCGTCGCCGACCTCGGTGATCGACCAGCGATCGGCCGGTCCGCCAAGTTGCGCCGCGACCGCCGCAATGCCCGCGAGGTAGTCGCGCAGATCCGTTTCGTTCAGAATRCGATAGCCCGATGGCGTCCCCTGGCGGGCCYCGGCCGGTGTCGTCACGCACAACCTCCCTGTCGCGCTTGTTTTGACCTCCTATARCAAAAAAGCCGACGCGCGTCCGCGCATCGGCTTCGGAAGAATGTTGTGCGCCGCAAGCGGCCTAGAACGGCAGCCCCATCAGCTTCGACAGCCGCTCGATGCTGAAATAGCCGGCCTGATAGGCCGCGAGCGCGAACGCAAAGATCMCGGCCGACAGCAGCGTCGTCCAGATCAGGCGCTTGCCCATCAGGCTGATGGTCGGCGCGCCCGGATCGGTTCCCGGCGAGGCGCCCCCGGTCTCGTGCTGGCTGCGCACGCCGAACGGCAGGATGACGAACAGCGTCACCCACCACAGCACGAAGTAGATCGCAAGCCAGGTCGAGATCGTATAGGCCATGACCGGGCTGCCTCAGGCCTGTTCGATTTCAACGAGCGCGCCGGAAAAATCCTTGGGATGCAGGAACAGCACCGGCTTGCCATGGGCGCCGATCTTGGGCTGGCCGTCGCCGAGCACGCGCGCGCCTTCCTTGATCAGCGTGTCGCGCGAGGCGATGATGTCGGCCACCTCGTAGCAGACATGGTGGATGCCGCCGTCCGCATTGCGCTCGAGGAATTTGGCGATCGGCGAGGCCTCGCCGAGCGGCTGGATGAACTCGATCTTGGTGTTCGGCAAGGTCACGAACACGGTGATCACGCCGTGCTCCGGCAGCGGCACGGCTGACGAGATCTCGGCACCGAACGCCGCGCCATAGATCTTGGCGGCCTTCTCCGCGTCCTTGACCGCGATGGCGACGTGATTGAGACGGCCCAGCATTGCATCCCTCCCCATTTCATTTCGCGCGGCCGTTGACCGGCTCGCGTCAGACTTCCAGGACGTGAACGAGGCAGATCGGCTTCTTGCCCCATTGCTCGTTGACYGCGGCGCGCACCGCCCGCCGCACCGATTCCGCCGCCGCATCCGGATCGCGCCGCCGCGCCCGCGGCAGGCCTTCGAAGGTCGAGACCACGGCGTCGAACACGATGTCGTCCATCTCCTCGCCGGCCGCGTTCTTCTCGGGGATGCCGACCATGTCGACTTCGGGATCGTCCGCCAGTTCGCCCTTCTCGGTGATCGCCAGCGCCACGAAGATGCAACCGGCAAACGCCATCTTGCGACGCTCGACCACGGCACGCGATTTCGCGTCCTCGACGATGCTGCCGTCCTTGTAGAGACGGCCCGCCGGCAGCTCGTCGATGATCCCGGGCTCGCCCGGACCAAGCTTGACGAGGTCGCCATTGCGGCAGGTGATCACTTTCGGCACGCCGCAGGCGCGCGCCAGCCGCGCGTGCTCGTGCAGATGCAGCGCCTCGCCATGAACGGGAATCAGGAGCTGCGGCCGCGTCCAGGCGATCATGTCGCGCAGCTCGTCGCGGCGCGGATGGCCGGAGACGTGGACGAGATGGTTGCGGTCGGTGATGATCTCGATGCCCTGCTGCACCAGCCCGTTGATGACGGCGCCGACCGCCTTCTCATTGCCGGGAATGGTGCGCGAGGAGAAGATGACGGTGTCGCCCTTGTTCAAGGTCACCAGCGGATGGTCGTCATTGGCGATGCGCGCCAGCGCCGCGCGCGCCTCGCCCTGGCTGCCGGTGCACAGCGCGAGCACCTTGTCGGCCGGGAAATGACCGTACAGRTCCATGCCGCGRAAATTCTGCACGCCGTCGAGATAGCCGGTCTCGCGCGCGACCTGGACGACGCGTTCCATGGCGCGGCCGACGATGACGACCTCGCGCTCGGCCTCGCGTGCGGCGTCAGCGACGGCACGGATGCGCGCGACATTGGAGGCGAAGGTGGTGACCGCGACGCGGCCCTTGGCTTCCTTCACCAGCATCGCGATGGTCTTGGCGACTTCGGCCTCGGACGGCGAGCGTCCCTCGCGGACGGCGTTGGTGGAGTCACCGATCAACGCCAGCAGCCCGGCATCGCCGAGCTCGCGCAGCCGCTTCTCGTCAGTCGGCGCGCCCAGCACCGGCGTCGGATCGATCTTCCARTCGCCGGTGTGCAGGACGGTGCCGACCTCGGTGTGGATGGCGAGCGCATGCGATTCCGGAATCGAATGCGCRACYGGRATGAACTCGACGTTGAACGGRCCGATATCGACCCGGCCGCCCGAGGGGATCACCGTCACCGGGATCTTGGCCGGCAGCCGCTCGGCTTCGCACTTCGCCTCGAACAACGCSGCGCTGAACTTGGTCGCGTAGATCGGGCATTTCAGCCGCGGCCACAGATCGATGATGGCGCCGAAATGGTCCTCATGGGCGTGCGTCAGAACCAGCCCGACCAGATTGTTGCGYTCCTTCTCGAGAAACGCCACGTCGGGCATGATCAGGTCGATGCCCGGCAGATGCTCCTCGTCGCCGAAGGAGACGCCGAGATCGATCGCGAGCCAGGAGCGCTGGTGGCGGTTGCCGAGGCCGTAGATCGACAGATTCATGCCGATCTCGCCGACCCCGCCAAGCGGAGCAAATGTCAGTTCGTCGGGACGCGCCATCTAGACCGCTCCTTTGGATGCGACCGAGCCGAAATGAACATCACCGGCCGTGATCGGCTCCAATCGTCCCTCCGCGGTCCGCACCAGCATACAACCCTGTTCATCGATCGTGTCGAAAATTCCCTCGATGATAGCATGTCCGGACCTGATGGCGACGGGCTGGCCGAGCCCGGCCGCGCGTTCCAGCCAGAGCCGGCGGATATCAGCAAAGCCCCGCCCCTCGTTCCAGATGCCGAAATATTCCACCCAGGACTCGGACAGCGCCGAGAACAGATCCTCAGCGCTGACCTCGACGCCTAGATCGCGCAGCGAGACCGCCGGTGTCGGGGTATCGGTCGGCGCCGCMACGACGTTGGTTCCGATGCCCGCGACGACCGCGAGCCCGCCGGCGACCTGCTCCGCCTCGAGCAGCATRCCGACGATCTTGCGCCCACCGGCGAGCACGTCATTCGGCCATTTCACCGCAAAATCGAGCGCCGAGCTGCCGCCGGATCGCAGCACAGCCTCGCGGCTCACCTGCCGCAGCGCGTTCTCGATCGCCAGGCAGGCGGCGAAGCCGAGGGTCGCGGCGACGACCGGCGCGACATTCAGCACTTCAAGGACGGACGACGCCAGATTGCCGCGCGGCGCAACCCAAGGCCGCTGGCGGCGGCCGCGTCCGGCCGTCTGCTCCGTGGTGACGAACCAGCACGGCGCCCTGGCGCCTTGCCGTGCAGMGGCCAAGGCCTCGATATTGGTCGAGCCGGCCTGATCGAAGACGACGAGCCCGTAGCCGCGGGCAGCGGCACGGGCCCCCAGAGCAAAGSGCATCTAGAACAGCGACTTCGCCGCGGCCGCGGCGGCGCTGACCAGCGGGCCGGGATAGGCGAAGAACAGGATGTTGAAGATGCCGGAGATCGCGAGCACGGTRCGCAGCTCGACACGGACCGGATCGAGCGTGGCGAGCGGCTCGTCGAAATACATCGTCTTGACGATCAGCAAATAGTAGTAGGCGCCGACCACGCTGGTGAGCACGCCGATCACGGACAGCGCGAACAGCCCGGCCTTGATCGCGGCGACGAAGACGTACCATTTGGCGAAGAAGCCCGCGAGCGGCGGGATGCCGGCCAGCGAGAACAACAGCATCGCRAAGAAGAAGGCGAGCAGCGGATTGGTTCGGGACAGGCCGGCAAAGTCGCTGATCTTCTCGAACGACTGGCCATTKCGYTTGATCGCCATGATCACGGCGAACGAGCCGAGCGTCATCGCGACATAGATCGCGATATAGGTCAGTACGCCCTGTGCGCCTTCGACCGTGCCGGCGGCAAGGCCGACCAGCGCAAAGCCCATATGGCCGATCGAGGAATAGGCCATCAGGCGCTTGATGTTGGTCTGCCCGATCGCCGCGAACGAGCCGAGCGCCATCGAGGCGATCGAGACGAACACGATGATCTGCTGCCACTGGAAGGTGATGCCGGGGAACGCGGTCAGCGCGACGCGGGCAAACACCGCGAGCGCCGCAACCTTCGGCGCCGAGGCAAAGAACGCCGTGACCGGGGTCGGCGCGCCYTCATAGACGTCMGGCGTCCACATGTGGAACGGCACSGCCGACACCTTGAAGCACAGGCCGGCGAACAGGAAGACGAGGCCGAAGATGATTCCGACGCTGCCGGTCTTGGCCGCCGCCGCAATGCCGGCAAAGCTGACCGTTCCGGTGAAGCCGTAGATCAGCGAGGCGCCGTACAGCAGCATGCCGGAGGACAGCGCGCCGAGCACGAAATATTTCAGGCCGGCTTCGGTCGACTTGACGTTGTCGCGATGGCTGGCGGCGACGACATAGAGCGCAAGCGACATCAGCTCGAGGCCGAGATAGAGCGTGATCAGGTCGCCGGCCGAGATCAGCACGAGCATGCCGAGCGTCGAGAGCAGCACCAGGATCGCGTATTCGAAGATGCGGCGGTCGGGCGACGACAGGAATTCSGCCGACATCACCAAGGTGGCGACCGAGCCGATGATCGCCAGGATCTTCAGGAAGCGCGCGTAGCTGTCAGCGATGAAGCTGCCGCCGAAAGCCTGGCCGCCGGGCTGCCTGAGCACCAGGATGCCGACCACGATCAGGAGCACGACCGCAAGGCCGGTGACGATCCCCGTCGTCCCCTGCCCGCGAAACGCGCCCAGCATCAACAGCGMCATGGCCCCCAAAGCCAGCAGCAGCTCCGGCAGCACCACCCAAAGCTGAGGCCCAAGATTCTCGATCATCGTCTTTGTCCCGACCCCCTARGGTCTCATCATTGGAGCAGCGCGGCGGCCTTCACGGCCGTCACGGCGGTATTGTAGTTGTTGACGAGCTGCTGCACCGASGCCGCCGACATGTCGAGGATCGGCTTCGGATACACGCCGAACAGGATGGTCAGCGCCACCAGCGGAAACAGGATCACGCCCTCGCGCAAGGTGAGGTCCTTGATGCTGGCGAGCGACGGCTTGGTCAGCGCACCGAACACCACCTTGCGATACAGCCACAGCGCGTAGCCCGCCGACAGGATCACGCCGAAGGTCGCGAAGAAGGCRGTCGGGATCGACACCTTGAAGGTGCCGAGCAGGGTCATGAACTCGCCGACGAAGCCGGAGGTGCCGGGCAGACCGACATTGGCCATGGTGAACACCATGAACACCAGCGCGTAGATCGGCATCCGGTTGACGAGGCCGCCATAGGCCGCGATCTCGCGGGTGTGCATGCGGTCGTAGACCACRCCGACGCAGAGGAACAGCGCCCCCGAGACGATGCCGTGCGAGATCATCTGGAACACGCCGCCGGCGACGCCCTGCATGGTGCCGGCGAAGATGCCCATGGTCACGAAGCCCATATGCGCCACCGACGAGTAGGCRATCAGCTTCTTGATATCCTCCTGCATCAGCGCGACCAGCGAGGTGTAGATGATCGCGATCGCCGAGAGCGTCCACACCAGCGGCGCGAAATCGTGCGACGCCAGCGGGAACATCGGCAGCGAGAAGCGCAGGAAGCCGTAGCCGCCCATCTTCAAGAGGATCGCGGCCAGGATCACCGAGCCGGCCGTCGGCGCCTCGACGTGGGCGTCCGGCAGCCAGGTGTGAACCGGCCACATCGGCATCTTCACCGCRAAGGAGGCGAAGAAGGCCAGCCAGGCCCAGGTCTGCAACGACCGCGGCACCGCCGTATGCATCAGGGTCGGRATGTCGGTCGTGCCGGCGTTCCAATACAGCGCCATGATGGCCAGCAGCATCAGCACCGAGCCGAGCAGCGTGTAGAGGAAGAACTTGAAGGACGCGTAGACCCGGCGCGGACCGCCCCAGACGCCGATGATCAGGAACATCGGGATCAGACCGCCCTCGAAGAACAGATAGAACAGCACGAGGTCGAGCGCCGAGAAGGTGCCGACCATGAGCGTTTCCAGGATCAGGAACGCCATCATGTATTCGCGCAGGCGGTTGGTGACCGACTTCCAGCTCGCCACGATGCAGAACGGCATCAAGGCGGTGGTCAGGATCACGAACGGCAGCGAGATGCCGTCGACGCCCATGTGATAGCTGATGCCGGCCGCCAGCCAGTTCGATTTCTCGACGAACTGGAAGTCGGTCTGGTTGGGATCGAAGCGCAGCACCAGGAGCACCGACACCGCGAAGGTGATCAGCGTGGTCCACAGCGCGATCCAGCGCGCATTGCGCCTTGCGGCCTCGTCGTCGCCGCGCACCAGATAGATCAGCAGCGCGCCGACGATCGGCAGGAAGGTGACGACGGAGAGAATTGGCCAGGTGGTCATTGCTGGCCCCCCATGAACATGAACCAGGTGATCAGGCCGGCGACGCCGATCAGCATGGCAAAGGCATAGTGATAGAGATAACCGGTCTGGATCTTGACGACGTTGCGCGTGACGTCGAGCACCCGCGCCGAGACGCCATCGGGACCGAACCCGTCGATGACGAAACCATCGCCCTTCTTCCAGAGGAAGCGGCCGAGCCACTTCGCCGGACGAACGAAGATAAAGTCATACAGCTCGTCGAAGTACCATTTGTTGAGCAGGAACTTGTAGAGCAGCGGCTGCTGCGCGGCCAGCTCCTCCGGGATGTCCGGACGGCTGACATAGAAGAAGTAGGACACCGCGAAGCCGAGCACCATCATGATGAAGGGCAGCTGGCCCAGCCAGAACGGCATGTGCTCCATGTCCTCCAGGATGTGCGGGTTCATCTTCAGCGACTCGCCGAAGAAGTGCTCGACGCCATGCGGATCGGCGAACAGGCCCTTGAACGGGAAGCCCGCGAGGATGGAGCCCGCCGCGAGCACGCCGATCGGGATCAGCATCCAGATCGGGCTCTCATGCGCGGCCTCGTAATGATGCTGGTCGTGCGGCGTGCCGAAGAAGGTCTTGAACACCAGACGCCAGGAGTAGAACGAGGTCAGGCCGGCGGCGACGATGGTGAGGAAGTAGGCGTAGGTCGCGAACGGATTATGCGAGGCGTAGGCGGCCTCGATGATCGCGTCCTTCGAGAAGAAGCCGGCGAAGCCCGGGAAGCCCGTCAGCGCCAGGGTGCCGATCGTCATCACCGCAAACGTATACGGGATCTTCTTCCACAGGCCGCCCATGTTGCGGATGTCCTGCTCGTGATGCATCGCATAGATGACCGAGCCSGCGCCCAAGAACAGCAACGCCTTGAAGAAGGCGTGCGTGAACAGATGGAACATGCCGACCGAATAGGCCCCTGCTCCCATCGCCACGAACATGTAGCCGAGCTGCGAGCAGGTCGAGTAGGCGACGATGCGCTTGATGTCGTTCTGCACCAGGCCGACGGTCGCCGCGAAGAATGCCGTGGTCGCACCGAAGAACATCACCACGGCCTGCGCGTTCGGCGCCAGCTCGAACAGCGGCGACAGGCGCGCCACCATGAACACGCCGGCGGTCACCATGGTCGCRGCATGGATCAGCGCCGAGACCGGGGTCGGACCCTCCATCGCGTCCGGCAGCCAGGTGTGCAGCAGGAACTGCGCCGACTTGCCCATCGCGCCCATGAACAGCAAGAGGCAGGTCAGGGTCAGCGCGTCGGCATGCCAGCCGAGGAAGTYGATKGTCTTGCCSGCGAAGCTCGGCGCGGCCGCGAAGATGGTCTCGAAATCGGTCGATTTCGCCAGYAGGAACACCGCGAAGATGCCGAGCGCGAAACCGAAGTCACCGACGCGGTTGACGACGAACGCCTTGATCGCGGCCGCATTGGCYGAGGGCTTCTGGAACCAGAAGCCGATCAGCAGGTAGCTCGCCAGACCGACGCCCTCCCAGCCGAAGAACAGCTGCACCAAATTRTTCGCGGTCACCAGCATCAGCATCGCGAAGGTGAACAGCGAGAGATAGGCGAAGAAGCGCGGACGGTTCGGATCCTCGTCCATGTAGCCGATCGAATAGAGRTGCACGAGCGAGGACACGCTGGTCACAACCACCAGCATCACCGCCGTGAGCGTGTCGACGCGCAGCGCCCACGACACCTGCAGCTCGCCCGAATTGATCCAGGGCAGCAGCTCCTTCACCCCGGCCTCGTGGTGCAAGAAGCCGACGCTGACGAGCATCGCCCAGGACAGCCCGGCCGAGACGAACAGCAGTGCGGTCGTGATCGCCTGCGCGGCCCAGGTGCCGGCGGCCGGCGGCTCGGCGACGTGATGGTCGTCGTGACCGCCATGACCGTGATCATCATGGCCGTGATCGTCATGGGCATGGGCATGGGCATGGGCATGGGCGTCGGCGGCGTGATGATGACCGTCGTCGTGATGATGCTCGACCGTATCGCCGCTCGGATGGCGCGCATGCGCCCCGAACAGCGCRATCAGGCCGGCCAGGATCGCGCCCAGCAGCGGCAGAAAGACAATGGCCTGGATCATTCGCCYGTTCCTTTACGCATGACCTTGCCGGCGAACCGGCCCCCACTCATCAGGATCATGCGCCCTTAGCCCTTCATCAGATTGACGTCTTCGACCGCGATCGAGCCGCGGTTGCGGAAGTAGACCACCAGCACGGCAAGACCGATCGCGGCTTCCGCCGCGGCCACCGTCAGCACCAACAGCGCGAACACYTGGCCGACGATGTCGCCGAGGAAGGTCGAGAACGCCACCAGGTTGATGTTGACCGCGAGCAGGATCAGCTCGACCGACATCAGGATGACGATGATGTTCTTGCGGTTCAGGAAGATGCCGAGGATGCCGAGCGTGAACAGCATGGCCGCCACAGCCAGATAGTGTCCCAGTCCGATGGTCATTTCACCCACTCCGCGGCGTCCGTATCCTGCAGCCCCTGTCCGACCGCGACCTTGCGCACCGCCATTGCCATCTCCGGCGTACGGGCGTTCTGGACGTTGATGTCCTGGCGCTTGACGCTGACCTTGTGGCGGAGCGTCAGCACGATGGCGCCGATCATCGCGACCAGCAGGATCATGCCCGACAGCTGGAAGTAATGGATGTACTTCGTATAGAGCACGAGGCCGAGCGCCTCGGTGTTGGTGACGTTGGTCGGGATCGCCGCCGTGATCGCCTTCGGCGTCGTCGGGTTGATGACCCAGTAGGACACCGTCAGCAGCAGCTCGAACAGGAAGATGCCGCCGATCACMAGGCCGATCGGCATGTATTGCAGGAAGCCCTCGCGCAGCTCGGTGAAGTCGACGTCGAGCATCATGATCACGAACAGGAAYAGCACCGCGACCGCKCCGACATAGACGACGACCAGGATCATCGCCAGGAACTCGGCGCCCATCAGCACGAACAGGCCGGAGGCGTTGACGAAAGCGAGGATCAGATAGAGCACCGAGTGAACGGGGTTCTTGGAGACGATCACCATCACGGCCGAGGCCACGCAGACCGCCGCGAACAGATAGAAGAAGAGCGCAGGAAGGATCATCGGACGGCCTCAGCGGTACGGCGCGTCGAGCGCGATGGCTTTGGAGATCTCGCGCTCCCAGCGGTCGCCGTTCGCCAGCAGCTTGGCCTTGTCATAATACAGCTCCTCGCGGGTCTCGGTCGCGAACTCGAAGTTCGGTCCCTCGACGATGGCGTCGACCGGGCAGGCTTCCTGGCAAAGGCCGCAATAGATGCACTTCACCATGTCGATGTCGTAGCGCACSGTGCGGCGGGTGCCGTCATTGCGACGCGGACCGGCCTCGATGGTGATCGCCTGCGCCGGGCAGACCGCCTCGCACAGCTTGCAGGCGATGCAGCGTTCCTCGCCATTGGRATAGCGGCGCAGCGCATGCTCGCCGCGGAAACGCGGCGAGATCGGGCCCTTCTCGAACGGATAGTTCAGGGTCGGCTTCGGCTGGAAGAAGTAGCGCATCGCGAGGAAGAACGCGGAGACGAACTCGGACAGCAGCAGCGACCGTGCAGTGGCGGAAATGTTCATGACAGCCTCATTTCGGCGCGATGCCGGCGAAGTGCAGCACGCCCGCGACGATCACCACCATGACCAGCGACAGCGGCAGGAACACTTTCCAACCGAGTCGCATCAACTGGTCGTAGCGGTAGCGCGGCACGATCGCTTTCGCCATCGCGATCAGGAAGAACATGAAGAACAGCTTGAGTGCGAACCAGATGACGCCGGGCACCCAGTTGAACGGCGGCAGGTCGATCGGCGGCAGCCAGCCGCCGAGGAACAGGATCGTCGCCAGCGCGCACATCGTGGTGATGGCGACATATTCGCCGAGCATGAACAGCAGATAGGGCGTCGAGCCGTATTCCACCATGAAGCCGGCCACGAGCTCGGATTCCGCCTCCACGAGGTCGAACGGCGGACGGTTGGTCTCGGCCAGCGCCGAGACGTAGAACACCACGAACATCGGGAACAGCGGCCAGACGTACCAGTTCAGGATCGTCAGYTGCGGCAGGCCGATCAGGCTGGCGAGACCGCGGGCATGCTGCGCCTCGACSACMGCCGAGAGGTTCAAGGTGCCGGCRCAGAGCAGCACGGTGATGATGACGAAGCCGATCGAGACTTCGTAGGACACCATCTGCGCCGCCGAGCGCAGCGCCGCCAGGAACGGATATTTCGAGTTCGACGACCAGCCGGCCATGATGATGCCGTAGATCGACAGCGACGAGATCGCGAAGATGAAGAGGATGCCGACATTGATGTCGGCGATCGCCCAGCCGAGATTGGTCGGAATCACCGCCCAGGCCGCCAGCGCCAGCACGCAGGACACCAGCGGCGCCAGCAGGAASACGCCCTTGTTGGCGCCCGCCGGGATGATCGGCTCCTTGAGCACGAACTTCAGGAGGTCGGCGAACGACTGGAACAGGCCCCAGGGCCCGACCACGTTGGGTCCCCGGCGGATCTGCACCGCGGCCCAGATCTTGCGGTCCGCCAGCAGGATATAGGCGATCGCGACCAGGAGGAYGACGAGGAGCAGCACGCTCTGCGCGATCATGACGATCAGCGGCCAGAGGAAGCCGGTCCAGAATGAGCTCGCAAAGAAATCAGCCATCAGGTCACGCTCACTCCGCTGCCGTCAGCATCTGCCCGGAGGCCAGGCGGGAGCATTCCGCCATGACCGCCGATGCGCGTGCGATCGGGTTGGTGAGATAGAAGTCTTCGATCAGSGGCTTGAACGGCGCCTTCTCCAGGCTGCCRCCCTTGCCCGCCAGGGTYTTGATGTCGGCGATCTTGCCGGCCTCGATCTGGTCGATCCGGCCGAGATGCGGCGCGACCTTGACGATCTCGGCGCGCAGCGCCGCCAGCGAGTCATAGCCGAGCTTRCGGCCGAGCACATCGGAYAACGCGCGGATGATCGCCCAATCCTCGCGCGCCTCGCCCGGCGGGAACGAGGCTCGCCCTGTGACCTGCACCCGGCCCTCGGTGTTGACGTAGAGACCGGACTTCTCRGTGTAGGCCGCSCCCGGCAGGATGACRTCGGCGCGATGCGCGCCGCGGTCGCCATGGGTGCCGATATAGACGGTGAACACGCCCTCGGGCACCTCGACCTCGTCGGCGCCGAGCAGGAACATCACGTCCATGGTGCCGAAGGTCGTCATCTGGGCGCCGGTCAGGCCGGTGCCGTTGAAGCCGATGTCGAGCGCACCGACCCGCGAGGCSGTGTCRTGCAGCACGGCRAAGCCRTTCCAGTCGTCGCGGACSGCGTTGACGTCCATCGCGATCTTGGCGGCGAGCGACAGGATCGCCCCGCCATCATGGCGSGCGGCGGCRCCGGAGCCGACCAGCACGATCGGGTTCTTGGCGTTGCGGAACGTGGWCGCGAAGGAGTGCTTGCCGGCGGCGACATCGCTGAGCGAGTCCGTGCCTGCGCCGATATGYTCATARGSRTAGGTSAGATCGGCCTTGGGRCCGACCWGACCGACCTTGAGCTGMCCCGAGCGCCAGCGCTTGCGGATSCGGGCGTTGAGCACCGCCGCTTCCTTGCGCGGATTGGCGCCGACGATYAGGATCGCGTCGGCCTGCTCGATGCCGGCGATGGTCGGATTGAACAGATAGGACGCACGGCCGAGCTTGGCRTCGAAGCTGTCACCGCCCTGCACCGCGACGTTGGWCGAGCCGAGCTTGGCGAGCAGATCCTTGAGCGCGAACATCTCCTCGACCGCGGCGAGATCGCCGGCGATCGCGCCGATGCGCTTGCCGTCGATGCGCGACAGCTTGGCGGCGATGGCCTTGAACGCCTCCGGCCAGGTGGCCGGGCGCAGCTTGCCGTCCTCGCGCACATAAGGACGGTCGAGCCGCTGTGTGCGCAGGCCGTCGACGACGTGACGGGTCTTGTCCGAGATCCACTCCTCGTTCACGGCGTCGTTGATGCGCGGCAGGATGCGCATCACCTCRCGGCCGCGGGTGTCGACCCGGATCGCCGAGCCCAGGCCGTCCATGACGTCGATCGACTGCGTCTTGCCGAGCTCCCAGGGGCGCGCGGCAAAGGCATAGGGCTTCGAGGTCAGCGCGCCCACGGGGCAGATGTCGACCAGATTGCCCTGCAGCTCCGAGCTCAAGGCCTGCTCGAGATAGGTCGTGATCTCCATGTCCTCGCCACGGCCGATCGCGCCCATTTCCGGCACGCCGCAGACTTCCGCCGAGAAGCGGACGCAGCGCGTGCACTGGATGCAGCGGGTCATCGAGGTCTTGACCAGCGCGCCGAGATAYTTGTCCTCGACGGCGCGCTTGTTCTCGGCGTAGCGGCTGGTGTCGACACCATAGCCCATCGCCTGGTCCTGCAGGTCGCATTCGCCGCCCTGGTCGCAGATCGGGCAGTCCAGCGGATGGTTGATCAGAAGGAATTCCATCACGCCTTCGCGTGCCTTCTTGACCATCGGCGACCGTGTCGAGATCTCCGGCGGCTCGCCCTTCGGACCCGGACGGCAGTCGCGCACGCCCCAGGCGCAGCTCGCGACCGGCTTCGGTCCGCCCTTCACCTCGACGAGGCACATCCGGCAGTTGCCGGCGATCGACAGCCGCTCATGATAGCAGAAGCGCGGAATCTCGGCGCCCGCCGCCTCGCACGCCTGCAGCAGCGTGTACTCCGGCGGCACATCGATCTCTTTGCCATCGATGATGATCTTGGTCATTGCCTCACATCTCTCTCAAACCACGGACCACCGCGCCGCTGCGCTCCTTCAGGGCGCGAACGCGGAGGAAAATCTTGCTGGCGGACAGGACCGCCAYCCCCTACTCCGCCGCGACCATATGCGCGGGATCGCGCACGCCGACGTCGTCGACATCGGCCTTGTGCGAATACTGGTCGATGCGCGCTTCGATCTCGTGACGGAAATGCGTGATCAGGCCCTGGATCGGCCAGGCCGCGGCGTCGCCGAGCGCGCAGATCGTGTGTCCCTCGATCTGCTTGGTGACTTCCAGCAGCATGTCGATCTCGCGCTTATGCGCGCGGCCTTCGGCCATGCGGGTCAGCACGCGCCACATCCAGCCGGTGCCCTCGCGGCACGGCGTGCACTGGCCGCAACTCTCATGCTTGTAGAAATACGAGATGCGCGCGATCGCGCGGATCAAGTCGGTGGACTTGTCCATCACGATCACGGCCGCGGTGCCGAGGCCGGAGCGCAGCTTGGACAGGCTGTCGAAATCCATCGGCGTGTCGATSATCTGCTCGGCCGGCACCATGCGCACCGACGAACCGCCGGGGATGACCGCCTTGAGATTGTCCCAGCCGCCGCGGATGCCGCCGCAATGCTTCTCGATCAGCTCGCGGAACGGGATGCCCATCGCCTCTTCGACGTTGCAGGGCCGCTCGACGTGACCGGAGATGCAGAACAGTTTCGTGCCGACATTGTTCGGACGGCCGATGCCGGCGAACCATGACGCGCCGCGGCGCAGGATGGTCGGCGCGACCGCGATCGATTCGACGTTGTTCACGGTGGTCGGGCAGCCATACAGGCCGACATTGGCCGGGAACGGCGGCTTCAGCCGCGGCTGGCCCTTCTTGCCCTCGAGGCTTTCGAGCAGCGCCGTCTCCTCGCCGCAGATATAGGCGCCGGCGCCATGGGCGACGTAGAGATCGAACGGCCAGCCATGGATGTTGTTCTTGCCGATCAGATTGGCCTCATAGGCCTGGTCGATCGCGGCCTGCAGCCGCTCGCGCTCACGGATGAACTCGCCGCGCACATAGATGTAGCAGGCATGCGCGTTCATCGCGAAGCTGGCCAGCAGGCAGCCCTCGACGAGATGATGCGGATCGTGCCGCATGATCTCGCGGTCCTTGCAGGTGCCGGGCTCGGACTCGTCGGCGTTGACCACGAGGTAGCTCGGCCGGCCGTCGGTCGATTCCTTCGGCATGAACGACCATTTCAGGCCGGTCGGGAAGCCGGCGCCGCCGCGGCCGCGCAGGCCCGACGCCTTCATCTCGTTGATGATCCAGTCGCGGCCCTTGTCGATGAGACCCTTGGTGCCATCCCAGCTGCCGCGCCGGCGCGCGCCTTCGAGCCCCCAATCATGGAGGCCGTAAAGGTTGGTGAAGATGCGGTCCTTGTCCTCGAGCATGATCAGACGGCTTCCTCGAATTCAGCGGTTCGACTGCATGGTGGCGATGAAGGCGGCACAGCCGCCGAACACCAACGCCCACAGCAGACTGGACTCCAGCGTCGCGTTGAGCGCGAAACGCTGCAGCACGAAAATGAAAGCGGCGGCAGCAAGCGTATGCAGCGCCACGTAGCGCCAGTTCTTCATCGCGGCGCCCTCTCGGGTCAGGGCCGCAACGCGGATGCGATGGCGGCTCATGTCTTTTCCTTCAGCGTGGTCGGACCGCCGGCGGGCGCCGAGAACTGGCGGCCGTTCTGCGGACCCGGCGTCGGCAGGTTGCCGGTCGCGAAGCCGTCGAGCACCTTGCCGAAGCTCTCCGGCGTCAGGTCCTCATARGTGTCCTTCCACACCTGCACCATCGGCGCATTCACGCAGGCGCCCAGGCACTCGACCTCTTCCCAGCTGAAATCGCCATCCTTCGACAGATGGAAGGGGTCGTGATGGATGCGATGCTTGCAGACCTCGATCAGCTCCTCGGCGCCGCGCAGCCGGCACGGCGTGGTGCCGCAGACCTGCACATGCGCCTTCTTGCCGACCGGCTGCAACTGGAACATCGTGTAGAAGGTCGCGACTTCGAGCACGCGGATATAGGGCATGCCGAGCATGTCGGCGACGACGCGGATCGCGGCTTCCGAGACCCAGCCCTCGTTCTGCTCCTGGGCACGCCACAGGATCGCGATGACCGCCGAGGCTTGGCGGCCTTCCGGATATTTCGCGATCTGGGCCTTGGCGAAGGCRAGGTTTTCCTCCGTGAACGCAAAGCTCGCGGGCTGGASKTCCTTCGGGGCAAGACGGCGGACGGACATGGCTCTTCAGTCTTTCATTGCATGCGGCGCGCGGCACTTGCATTGAGCGCTGCGACGCGATTCTGCCAGAAGGCACTTGCAGTTCCGAACACGTTATAGCCGACGTGCGCGGACACCTTGATGCGGTCGAGGATCGACAGTTCGGTCACCGTCTCGAAACGCCGGCTCTGCGGGTCATAGACCATCAGCTGCATCGGCGTCTGCTCGAGGATATAGCGGGAGACCGTATGATTGCGGTCCTGGCCGTGCTCCTCGCAGAGGATCATGCTGTCCGTCGACAGCAGCCGGGCGCCGCCCTTGATCGCCTCGATCTCGACGCCCTCGACATCAAGCTTGATCAGGTACTTGCCGGAGGCCGCGACCTTGCCGTCATCGATGAGGTCGTCCAGCGCCATCACCGGCACCTGCTCACCGCCGGTGTTGCCGCCGGCGATGCTGAAGGCCTCGTGCTTGGTGCCGGTCAGATAGGCTGTGCCACGGCGTTCGCCGATGGCGCACTTCATCACCTCGAAGCGGCCGGCATTGACCCTGGCATTGTTGGCGAGCTTGGCGAAATTGGCYGAGGACGGCTCGATCGCGATCGCCTTGTGGGCGCCATAGGGCGCGCTGGAGACCAGCACCGACCAATAGCCGTAATTGGCGCCCCCATCGATGAACGTATAGTCGACATCGGCGGTGCCAAGAAAAAGCAGCTCGAGCTCGTCTT
>BFBZ01001298.1_pt1 | contig 17117 bp, 17 predicted proteins | sample 1888401 | NCBI WGS metagenome assembly BFBZ01 (sample SAMD00112614, study PRJDB3348) | symbiont metagenome | host: Chara braunii | reverse complement strand
AAAAAATCGCCCGCCGATGTAACGAACCCAGGCATGCAACCGTAAAGGCCTTTGTTGGAGCCACGCTTCGGATTTCGAAAATCTGGATGGCGATCCCTCCTCAAGGAGCAGATTCATGAAACGCGATGCATACGACCTCGTCACCAGCACAGACAGCACGGAGGCACACCGAGCATTTGAGAATGCCGTATTCGGAATTGCGGCGCACAGGCCGAATACCGCTGCGGCATTGCAGGCAACGCTTGCGGCTGATCCGGATCATGTCGCGGCGCATGCCTTAAAAGGCTTTGCAAACCTCATACTGGCGCGATCCGAGCTCACCGCGGTTGCCAGCGCCACGCTCCAAGACGCGCAAACAGCTTTGATCAGAAAGAGTGGCGGCACATCGGATGAACGGATTCTTGTGATTGCGCTGGAAGCCGCTGCCAACGGCCTTTTCTCGACGGCGGCCGAATTGCTGGATGCCGGCTTCACGGATCGCCCGGCAACGTTTCTGCCCTTCAAGCTGGCACAGGCACTCCGATTCATGACTGGCGATGCTGCCGGAATGCTGGTCGCAAGCACCCGTGCCGTAGGTCGCATCGATACGGAAGCAAACTCCGCAGGCTTCATTCTCGGTTGTCATGCCTTTGCTCTGGAGGAACATGGCCGCTATGCCGAAGCGCTGGAGGCTGGCCAGCGCGCCGTCGCGCTCCAGCCCGACGATTCCTGGGGCCTTCATGCCGTTTCGCATGTCTTCGAAATGCGGGGTGATACAAAGGAGGGGATCGACTGGCTCGAGGGCAGCCGCAGGGCATGGTCGCGCTGCAACAATTTCTCGTTCCACATGGCCTGGCACCTCGGCCTGCTGCATCTTGAGCGCGGCAATCACGAGCGGGTGCTTGAGCTCTATGACGACGAGGTTCGTCCGCAGCAGACCGATGACTTCCGCGACATGGCCAATGCGGTTTCTCTGCTATGGCGCCTCGAGCAATCGGGTGTCCATGTCGGCAATCGCTGGATGGATGTTGCAGAGATCGCCTACCGAAGGAGAAACGACACCACCCTGATTTTCGCCGCCCTCCACAATCTGGCGGCCATGGTTGCGGTTGGCGATCGGGCGGGCGTGGCCGAACTTGTCGCCGAGATCGACGCCAAGGCATTGGGCATGGACGAGCAGGCCCGGATCGCAGCGGAGATCGGTGTGCCGATGGCGCGTGTACTTGCAGGTCTCGACGCACCCGCAGATCAGCGAATGATCGATCGCATGGTTGCCAATCTCCCGAAGATCGGCGGCAGCAATGCCCAGCGCGATTTCTTCGTCCTCGCTTTGGCCAAGGCCGTGGGAGCCGGTGGCGACAATGCGGCCGTGACACGCATCGGCCAGATTCGACAGCAGCTGAAGGCTGACGACCAGCTCTTCAAATCCATCGAACGTTCGGTCGGCATGCGACTGTCGGCCTGAGATCAATCTGTCAAACAAGGAACATCACCATGTCCATGATGGAAATGCACAAGACCAGCGTCTTCCCCGAAATTCAGCCCTCGCTTGCACGCACGATCGTCTTGTCCGGCCTTGCGGCCGACATTACCTGGGAAATCTGGGCGCGCTTGATTACACCGCTTTGGGTCGGCGGGCCATTGCAGCCGGCGGCGCTCATCCAGTCGGTCTTCGGCTTCAACAACCTGCTGCTTGCCGAAGCCATTCATGCCGTCGTCGGCATCATCTTCTATCCGATCGGCTATCTCTTCATCGCCCGACCGCTCCAGCGGTTGATCTTCCCGAAGCTACCTCTGCTGTTGACCGGTATCGGCTTTGGAACCGGGCTGTGGGTGTTTGCTCTTTACGTGATGGCGCATCTGATTGCCGGCCTGCCGGCTTTCCTCGGCTTCATCACCCTGACCTGGGCTTCGCTCATCGGCCACATCTTCTTCGGCACCGTCGTCGCGTTCGTTGTCCGCTCAATGGAGCGCTGAAAGTGCCGTGAAGAAGGCCTGCCCGGTTCCCCTCACCATCCGCCGGGCAGGCCGCTTGCCTCCACAACAACTCGTATCATCAGGTCCCTTTTCAATGTCCGAACCTCAAGCCCTTAACCGTGTCGCGGATATCGTCGCGAGAACGCTGCATGGATACCACGTGCGGAACGCCTTTGGGGTTCCAGGCGGCGAAGTTGTGACGCTCATCGACGCGCTGCAGGCGGCAGGCATCGCCTTCCATCTTGCTCGCCACGAGACATCGGCCGCCATAATGGCTGCGGGCGCAAGCACGATCAGCGGGAATCCCGAACTGCTGGTGACGACCGTCGGTCCCGGACTTGCAAATGCGGTCAACGGCATCGCCGACGCCGCGCAAGAGCGCATTCCTCTCATCGTCGTTTCCGGCGTTGTCGACCGGGCGACGCGCGGCCGCTACACCCATCAGGTGATCGATCATGCCCAGTTGCTGCGACCACTCGTCAAGGCATCGTTCGAAATCGAGCCGGAAAGCGCTGCCTCCACCGTGACGCGAGCCCTGGCGATTGCAATGAGAGAGCCGATGGGGCCTGTGCATCTCGATCTGTCGCCGGCAGTCGCGGCTGCATCGAGCCCCACCACGATGGCCCCTGTGCCGCCAACCGTTTTCACAACCGACACCTCCATCCCAGACGCAGGTGCCCGCCACCTGTCAGAGCGTATCCGCGCCGCCAAGCGGCCGTTGATCATCGCGGGCCTCGAAGCGGCACGCAGCGATGCCGGCCCGGCCCTGCAACGTCTTGCCGAGACAATCGGTGCACCCGTCATCACCACCTACAAGGCCAAGGGCATCATCCCCGAAGACCACCCTCTTTCGCTTGGCGGTGCCGGCCTTTCGCCGATGGCCGACCGTATCCTGCTGCCCTTGGCTCATGAGGCGGATATGGTGCTGATGATCGGCTACGATCCGATCGAGATGCGTCTCGGCTGGCTCGACTTCGTTGCCGACCAGGCGAAACTGGTGGATATCTCCAGGACCGCTCCCGATCACGCCATGCACCATGCCGGCACATGGTTTTCCGCCGAACCTCGAAGCATATTGCAGGCGCTCGACGGCCTGCTTGTCGAACAGAGGAGCTGGAGTGGTGGCGAGCCGGCTGAGGCTAAGGCCAAGCTCGAAGGCATCTTTTCGAGCAAGGACGCATGGGGGCCTCATGCCATTATCGATCATCTGAACGAAGCGGCAGGTGTGGATGGCCTGGTCACGGTCGACAGCGGTGCCCATCGCATCCTTCTCTCGCAGAAATGGCGCGCGACAAAACCATCCACCCTGCTGCAATCGGCAGGGTTCTGCACCATGAATGCCGCCCTGCCATTGGCGATCGGCGCGAAGGTAGCCGACCCCTCCCGACGCGTCTTCGCGGTCATGGGTGACGGCGGCCTTGAGATGGGCATCGGCGAACTTGCGACCGTTCGCGATCTCGGCCTGCCGTTGACCATCGTTCTATTCCAGGACCGCAGCCTGGCCCTGATAGCTTTGAAGCAGGCGTCCGCCGGCCTGGCTTCGGCCGGGGTCACCCTCGGTGAAACCGATTTTGCCGCCATCGCCCGCGGCTTTGGCGGCTACGGCGCCAATGTGGAGACCATCAATGACTTTCGCAACGAGCTTGAGAGCGCCAGAGCACGTCCGGGCTTCAGTCTCATCGCCTGCAGGTTCGATGCAAGCGCCTACGACAACGCTTTCTGATGGGGAGCCAGCGATATTGCCGGCCGCTCAAAAGACGAAGCGCCCCCGCGATCCGCGCCTCGATTTTTTTCGCGGCGTGGGCATGCTCATCATTCTGCTGGCGCACATCCCCGACGACGGTTGGGCGCTCTGGATCCCTGCCCGCTTCGGCTTTTCCGACGCCACCGAGATGTTCGTCTTTCAATCGGGCATGGCCTCGGCCATAGCCTTCGGCTCGACATATGACCGCAATGGCGCCATTGCCCTGATAGCACGTGTCGCGCAGCGTATCTGGCAGATCTTCTGGGCGCATATCGCCGTCTTCATCGTAGTTACCGCGATCATGGTGGTTGCGGGAACACGTTATGACGGCGTGACCTATGTCGACAGTCTGAACCTCGTTCCCTTCATGAAGGATCCGGGTCATCTGCTCGTTGGCTTGCTGACACTAACCTACGTGCCGAACTATTTCGATATCCTGCCGATGTATATCGTCATCCTGGCGTTGATGCCGTTGATGATCTTCGCTTCAAAAATTCATCGCTACCTGCCATTCGTCTTGATGATCGCTGTGTGGCTCGCCACGCAGTTTGGCTTCACGCGGCTACCCGCAGAACCATGGTCGGATCGCCCCTGGTTTTTCGATCCGTTCGGCTGGCAACTTCTGTTTTTTACCGGCTTTTTCCTGATGCGCGGGGCGCTGCCAGCACCGGGCTACGATCGTCGTCTGATGGCCTTGGCCATTGCGGTCGTAATCGTGACCGTGCCCTTCGCCTGGGTCCGGTTCCAGGAGGTTCATCCGTTTTTTCAAATGGCTGCAGATCGCATCACGCCACTGACCGACAAGACAGATTTCGGCCTGCTGCGTTTCGTTCACTTCATGGCGCTCTGCTATATCGCCGTCCATGTGGTCGGTGAGAAAGGGGCGCGGCTGCGCGGCCCGGTCGTTCGCGTCCTGACCGTCGTTGGCCAGCAATCCCTCGCCGTCTTCATAACCGGCATGGTGATCGCCCAGCCGATCGGGATCGCACTCGACCATGCCGGTCGCACGACATCGGTAGAAGTGGCCGGCAATTTGTTCGGCTTCACAACCCTTATCGGCACCGCTTACCTGGTGCGTTGGTTCAAAACCTCTCCATGGAAATCGTAAGACGATGACATCCGATCATGAAAAGCCAGCTAGCCTCGAAGGCCTGCGTATCCTCGACCTCTCGCGCATCCTTGCCGGACCCACGGCGGCGCAGCTTCTTGCCGATCTGGGCGCAGAGGTCATCAAGGTCGAGCGTCCCGGCGCCGGGGACGACACGCGCGGCTGGGGACCGCCTTTCGTGAAGAATGCCGATGGAAGCGACAGCGATCTCAGCGCCTATTTTCTATCAGCCAATCGCAACAAGCAGTCGATTTCGATCGATCTTGCAAGCGACGACGGCGCCGCGCTCGTCAAGAGGCTGGCGGCCATTTCCGACGTCGTCATCGAAAACTACAAGCCCGGCGACCTTGCCCGCCGCGGCCTCGGCTACGACGACATCAGGAAGGTCAAGCCTGACATCGTCTGGTGCGCGATTTCAGGCTTCGGGCAAACCGGTCCCTATGCCGATCGCACCGGCTACGACTTCCTGATCCAGGCCATGGGCGGCATCATGAGCATCACCGGCGACAACGACGCCAATGGCGGACGGCCGGTCAAGGTGGGCCTTGGCATCGCCGATGTCATGTGCGGCATGTATGCAACCGTCGGCATCCTCGCCGCCCTTCGCCATCGCGATCGCAGCGGTGAAGGTCAATATATCGATCTGGCGCTCTACGACGCCCAGGTGGCATGGCTCATCAATGCCGCAACCAATCACCTCGTGTCCGGCAAGGTGCCCGGCCGGATCGGCAACCGGCATCCAAACATCGCCCCTTACCAGACGTTTGCCACGGCGGACGGCGAGATCGCGATCGCGGTCGGAAACGATCAACAATTCGCACGCTTTTGCGGGGTTATCGAAACGCCGGAACTCATCGACGACGAACGCTTCGTCCGCAACCGCGACAGGGTGCTGAACATCGACACATTGGATCGGCTTGTGACCGAGGCAATGAAGGCGGATACGGCCGAAAACTGGGAACGGCGCCTGATCGCCGCCGAAATTCCGGCCGGCCGCGTCGCGACGATCGACCAGGTCGTTTCCAACCCGCAGACGCTGGCGCGGGAGATGGTTGTCAACATGCAGACGGAGGACGGACAGGCCTTGCGGCTTCTCGGAAACCCTCTGAAGATGTCGGCGACACCGGTACGTTTTGACCGGGCGCCGCCGCATGTCGATCAGGACCGAGACGATGTCCTACGGTTGCTGCACGACATCGAGACGAAGGCAGGATCCTAGAAACCGGAAAGATACTCTTCGATCCTATCGCGCATCGTTCCGTCAGGCCGCGCGAGCCTGTTTGATGGCGTCGCGGAGCTGATCCTTGCTAAGCACGCCGGACGCGATAGCCCTGCCCACGACAAATGAGGGAGTGCCACGGAAGTTGAGAGCAAGCGCCTGATTGTAATTGCGGGTCAGAAGATCGGAGATCTTCTTGTCGTTCTGTCGTACCGCATCGGCGATCTTGGAAACATCGAGGCCTGCGGATGTCAGAGTTTTTTTGACGTCGTCTTCGCTGAGAGAGGCGGGTGTCGCCATCAGCGCCTCCATGGCCTTTTCGTAGGAGCCGATCTCATTTGCGCCGAGAACCGCTTGTGCGGCAAAGACCGAGGCGTCGCCGAACACCGGCCAATCCTTCATGATCAGGCGCACATTGCCATCTTCGGCGACGACGGATTTGACATCCGGATGGGTCTTCTTGCAGTAGGGGCACTGGTAGTCGAAAAATTCGACGACGGTCACGTCGCCCTTGGGATTGCCGAGAACCGGGGCATCGGGGTCGTGGAAAACCTCATTCTGCGTCAGTTGCTGGGCAAAGCCCGGCCGGGAGGCCAGAACGGCAGCAACAGCGCCACCCGTTGCTGCCATGAGAAAATATCTGCGGTTGAACATGTCGGTTTTCCTATCCTTGAATTTCACGCCGACTCATGTGCCGGTGCTCGCGGCAGCAGCCGCTTTCAAAACATCATCCGCACCGAATTCGCCGATGAGCCGCCCGTCGACGGCCTCCTGACGGTCCGGGCGGAAGAAAATCATCGTCGGTGGTCCGACGACATTCAGTTCGCGCATCAATTCGCGCTGGTCAGGGCCAATATTGGTCAGATCGACCTTGAACGTCTTGAGCGGTGCCAGCGCGCCGGCAACCTCCGGTCTTGAAAAGACATTGCGATCGATCGAGCGGCAACTCACACACCAATCGGCGGTAAAATAAACGAGGCTCGCCTTGCCGCTGGACACGGCATTATCGAGCTGACGGCCAAGTTCCGACGTTGAGGCAAGCAGGGTCATTTGCTTCTCGGGATCGGCGCGCGCAACAGTTTGACTGGCGCCGAAGCCGGCGAGCGGACGCAAGGGATAGACAGAACCGGCGGCAAGGCCGACGATCAGTATCACGGCGTAGACGGCGGCAAGCAGCCCCAGCGACTGCAGACCCATGCGGAGCGGCGTCGCACGGCCTTTGGTAACGTCAAAGGCTCCAAGGAAAACCGCCACGGCCATGGCCCAGGTGGCCCAGAGGCCAAGCGGCAGCCAATCCGGAAGCACAGGCTCTGCCATCCAGATCGCAAAGCCGAAGAACACGAAGCCGAACACATGCTTGACCGACGTCATCCATGCTCCGGCGCGTGGCAGTGCCTGCCCACCCACCGTACCGAAAATGACCAGCGGTATACCCTTGCCAAGACCGAGCGCAAACAAGAGCGCGGCTCCGAGAATGACATCCCCGGTGCGAGCGACATAGAGCAGCGCTCCGGCAAGCGGAGCCGTCACGCAGGGGCCGATGATGAATGCGGAAGAAAACCCAAGTGCAGCGGCCGAACCGATCGAGCCTCCACGGCCTTTGCCGACCCCGCCCAGGCGTGTCACCCAGGCCGAAGGCAGCTGCAATTCAAACAGGCCGAACATCGAAAGCGCCAGCAGTGCAAATATCAGCGCCACCACCGCGACCGTCAGCGGCGATTGCAGGGCGATCTGCAGGTTTTCCCCTGTCCAGGCAGCAGCGGCCCCAAAAATTGCAAAGGCCGATGCGAGCGCTACTGCATAGCTGAGCGACAGGATGAAACCGCGCTGCGCATCCAATGCCTCTCCCTGACGCGCAAGCGCGGCGGCCAGAATCGGATAGAGCGGAAAAACGCATGGGGTGAATGCCAGCAGGATGCCGAAGCCGACAAAAGCCGCAAGCAGAAGCGGCACGCCCCCACGCGACAGGAAGCCATCGACGACATCGCCACCACCTGCCGGCGCGGCGGCCGACGGAGCTGGCTTCGCGGACACCGCCGCCGGCTTGGTGTCGGTTTCAGCAGCCTTCGACCACGCCGATTGTCCGCCTGTCGGCAGGGAAAAGGCCGGTGTTTCCGAGACCGCAAGTGTTTTCGGATCAATGATGCGCCGAGCGGGAGGATAGCACAGACCATGCTCCTGACACCCTCGATACGTCACCGTCACCGGAGGGGTCACGGGACCGAGTTCGGCATCGGCGCTGCCGAAATAGACTTCCGACTTTCCAAAATTGGGATCGTCCTTTTCAACGCCCGGCGCCGTGGACAGCGGAACCGGAGCACCGTCGGCGGTATTGGCCGAGAGATGTTCCCGATAGAGATAATAGCCGGGCGGCATCTGCCAGTGTAGGCGGATCGATCCGGATGCGGCGCGCTCGACGGAAAACCGGAACGCATCATTCATGGCGAGCGGCGTCTCTGCCGCAACCGCGTGGCCGACAAAGAAAATGAAAAGCAAGATGGTTGAGAAGAATCGCATGCCATTCCTATGGTAGATGTGAACTGATGGCCGAGGCAACGTCATGCAACGCTGCGCGTCGGCTGCCCCATGTAACGGGCCATCGTGCGAAGCAGCCCATCCGCATCGGTTGCCTCCGCGTCAAGGAGATCGACAAGCGCCATGATAACCTCGCGACGATCCCAGCCAACGGTCGTCGCTTGATCGATCAGCGCATTGAGGTCGATCACGACCAATCGCTGACAATCGCGAAGACGACCTGGATATTGATGGGTCGAATATGGCGCGGGGATCATGGTTTGCCACCTTAAACAATATTAGCTGATATTGCGCCTGCCCGCGTATCGCGGACAGGTAGTGCTCGGTGAAATCGGTTGATCACGGCGAGGGCTGCGCCTTCACCGTCTCCCAGTTCGCATTCGCCTTCTTGATGTAGCCACCGATATCCGTACGCCAAGTCTTTGCGACATCATCGCTATAGTTCAGGTAGAGCTTGTCGTCGACAATGGTGAAGGCCTGTGGCTCGGTCGGAGCCTTGTGTCCTTCGGCGGTGCCGAAGGCGCAATAGCCACCATACTGCGGTGCGTAACGCCCCGGATTGCTCGCAAATGCGTCGCGGTGTGCCGCCGAAGCGAAGTAGAAGGTTGCGCCTTTGTAAGTGGTTGCGAACTTGTCGGATCCCTTGACCGGCTTGTGGTCGGTGAAATAGGCGACGGCATCGTAGCCATTGATCGCAACGCCGTTGGTTGCATAAATTTCACTGGCGAAAGCAATAGAGGCCGCAGACAGTGCAAGCGCGGCAGCCCCGGCAAGAGGCAGAAAACGCCGGATGGATAGGTTCATGGTCTTTCCTCTGCAGTTGAGATGAACGCCCTCTTTACGTGGGCGGCCGGAGGGACGTTACATCTCCTAGCGTTCACGACTTCGTGCATGCTCCTCCAACCGACTACTGTGCGCACATCGCCAGCGCGACCTTGGATTCCAGCTCCCCGATCCTGCGATCCTTCTCGGCGGATTCACGCATCAGCTGGTCGAGTCGCGTATCGACGACCCGGGAAATTTCCCAAAAGGTCACAGCAAAAATCACCGGTATGGTTGCTGTAGTATCGCGATCGGCTCGACCCAGCGTTCCCCATTTCTGGGCTGGATCTTCAGCCGTGACACGCCCCCAGAGCTTGAGCGCGCAACCGGCGCTCGCCTCGCAATGAACCACGACATCGACGGCTGTCGACGGCCGCCCGGCCGCATGACAAAACGCTGCGGCTTCCGCGTGAAGCCGGAAGGTCGAGGGGCCGGTCACATGGGGCAGCATGGCAACGCCCCTGTTGACTTCGAAAACGATGCCGGGGCGCACTCTGGTATAGTCGATCGCAACTTCGTGATGAGCCTGAACCAGATGAGCGATGCTCGGCGTGATTGCCTGGCCCCATACGGCGGCGCCCTCGTCAAAGTGATGAATGATGGAGTGGCCAATATTCGGACATACGACGGTCTGCAGCATGACGATCTTCCTCTGTAAGGGTTGAGCGCCCTGCCTGGCTCGATCGAGCCGATGGCAAGGCACTGCTACAGACCAATTCGCGAGCGGGCGGCCAGTTGTTACAGAATGCATTCGGATAATCCGCGCCGATGGGTCACTTGGAAAAGCCAACAGCCGTCAAACCGGCATCCAGCATGTCGGCACGCGCCTCGTGACCACCGTTATGAATACACATGATACTATCGCCGCGAATGCAGCCGGGGACGTCTTCGCAACGAATACCATCCAGCGTAATCGACTTGGCGTTCTCCACATCACACTTGGCGCGCTCGCGCATCAAAGCCATGCTGTCGAAGGCGTTGCCTTGGTGAAATTCTTTGCCGATCGCCCGTCCGGCCAGCGGAAAGGTTTGATCGGCGGTTCCGTGAAAATGGACGATCGGAGGCAAGTTCGCGATACAATCTTCGGCTTTCGGAAGCGGATTCCAGAAAACGCCGGAGAAGGTCACCATCGCGGCTGCCTTCTCCCCCTGCTGGCATGCTGTGTACCAAGCCATCGAGGCACCGATCGAGAAGCCACCGATGATGGTCTTCTCCGATGTGAAGCCGTAACGGCTTTTGAGGTCATCAAACACTTCTGCGATGAAGGCTTTGTCGTCACGCCCGGGGCGCGCGCCATGGGGAAACGACCAGCTTCCATCGATGCCATCGACCGCGACATAGGCGAGGTGATGCGCGAGCGTCGTCTCCACCAAAGGCCGCTGCTGCATCTGAAACGCGGCCGAGCCCTTAAATCCATGAAAATAGACGTAGACGCCACGAATATCGCCATCCTTGGGTAGTTCAATTCGATAGTTTCCGTCCTTGACGGAACAGACGACGCTGCCACCGCAGGAAACAGCGGACGACGCAATCGAGGGCAAGGCGACTACGAACAAGAAAACTGCAAGAAGATCGTATCGCATAGGCAGGTTCTCGGGAATTGAACGACAAGCCTGCGTAGAGCTTTCGCGGATCCTAGGCAATTTCACGAAAGATCAATTCAACGCGAGTGGTTCTTCCGCAGATCAATAAATCGCGAGATTTCGGTCGGCGCTTACTTCAAGTGATTGGGGCAAATCGGCGCACGCTCAAGTCTCTGGCCTTGATGGGATATGAACTGTTGATACCCGTATCCACTTTCTTAAACTACTGTATAAGTTGAGCTTTCGCCTGGAAGGCTCAAAGAGCCCGTGAATGTAAACCAACCCAAAAGCACGGCCGAGGATTTTCGGTCAGTAAGCCCTTTCCGATTTTTATCCAAAAAATGCCCGCGTCGTCGCCGTCAACTCGGTCCGCAAACGTGACCTAGGGCGGCAACGGAGATCCTGCGCAGTGGATCGGCCACAATTGCCAGCCACTATTTCCAGCCGGAACCCGGCAGCGACATGGCGACTGTTCGAAGCATGAGCAAAGCCATCTTTGTGGTAGACGGCGGCGATTACCAATGAGAACGTGACGAAGTTACCGCTTCGCTTTAGGAGCAGGAGCGACGAGCCCGTCAAGCCAGTCCTTGGTGTCCGTTGATCATCGGGTTCGGCTTAGTTTGTGCCAGCTCTTCCGCACGCTTACGCTAGCGGGTTGGCAGGCTCTTCTCCCAAGCCAAGAATTGCTGCGGGTCGATTAGATCTTCCGCACTCAGATCATCAACTTCGTCGTCGAGCCACTCCTCGAAAGCGGCGAATGGCCCCTCGGCTTTCTCGCACGTCTTGACGCGTCCTTGGGGCAGCGCAAAAGGCGACAACGGATCGAGCGGTCCCCACCATTAGAGTCCAACACCATGCCTTCGAACCAACCCACAGACCTGGCAGCCTCAGAATAGCTAGCCGTCAAGGCGATCTGAAAGCGTTCACAGTCTAATTGGGTCGATATTACCTAATGGATTGCCCGTAGCATAACTATAGAGATTGAGGGTCGGATCGCCGGCGTCTCCAAGTGGATCGCGCAACGACCAGCGTCCCGTCGAAGGGACATACATGCGACGTATGGCGATCAAACTTCCGTTCTGGCCCGAGCCCAGCATCCTATCGAAACTGAACCGTGCCTATTTAATCGAAGCTTTGAAGCTGTTGATAACCCCCTTTATCGCGTCGTAGGGTTCCGCGCCGGTTGACAGCCAGTTCATGCCATTAAGACATGATGGCCGATAAAATGGAGCCGCCGAGCGTCTCTGCCTGATCACGCGCCCGTGCCGCCTACGAAGCCGAGCGACTTCAACTCCTGCAATCCTGCAAGATATTTCTCCCGCTGCGCTTTCGGCTTTGCGAGCGCCGCGGTGCGGATCCTTTATCATGCCGAAAGTCTGATTTTGATAGGAAATCATCGCAATAGAACTGTATTTGCTGGGAGCCCGGAAGCCGCCGCTACGATAAACAAAATCGAAAACCCTAAAGACCGGTGATCCAGCTTCGGTCCAGCCGACTTCGCTGCATCGTCAACTCGCATGCCGAAATGCTTCGAGCAGTTTAGAGCCCAGATCCGCGTCATCCAGGCTGCAATGTACAGCGCTCTGCTCCCAGCCTTCTCCGCCGTGATTTCGGAAATTTGCTGCCGGAACCATGGATACCTTGTTAGCTTCAGACTCGATCCCGACTGATTTTGCCTTTTTGCCCAAAGCGGCCCAGGTCTTTACTCCCGCCGCTTCCAGGACGGGACGCTGTACGTCCTTCCACTGAGATTGAGGTGGATGCGCAACATCTTCAATCGAATTTGCAAGGGATTTGAGGATCTCGGCAGTGAGCTTTTCTTGATCGTCTGCGCGGATTGAAAAAACTTCACCGTATGCAATCCATAGCCCGGTTTCGGTCAATGACATTGCTTGCAGAAGGATGGTGTCGTTGATCATATATGCTGCAGACTTTTTCATTTTAGCCATATGGAATGATGATCGGATTCACTCACGCGCCCGTGCCGCCTACGAAGCCGAGCGACTTCAACTCCTGCAATCCTGTAAGATATTTCTCCCGCTGCGCTTTCGGCTTTGCGAGCGGCGCGGCGAGGACGACATCCTCGTCGGTCGTGGACAACATGTTGTAAATCCAGGGAAGCCATGGATTGCTCGCAGGAATGCGATCTTCCCAGCCATGGTCGAGTTTGCTTCGCGGTACGATGCCCTGCGTTTCGGGATCGAGACGAAAAAGCCGCCCCGGAATACCTGCGCTGTCGAAGCTCAAGAGGCGCGCTTCCGACAGGTCCAAAGCCCAGTCCGTCGATCGGTAGAATTCCTCACGGGAGCGATCATAGAGGCTCTGTGTCTGCGCGCCCGCCGAAAACTCGACGATGGTGTTGATCTTGAGAGGAAAGATATTGCCGGTCAGCTTGACCCGCGAAAAAATCGTGCCCCAGGCGATCACCAGATCATTCGCCCTGCACTTCGTGATCTCCACGTCCTCTACCCGTGCAGGACCGAGTTGGCATCCCACGAACTGGCTGTTGGATATCTTCACGTTTCTTACGACGGAACGGGATCCGTTCGCCTGATGCTCCGACAGCAGGCAGTTGTTAATCACACACTCTTCGAGTTGGATATCGGCAACGACGCGGTCTGCGCGCAGATCCTTGATCATGCTGAAGGTCTGGTTCTGATAGGAATTCATCGCGGAAATACCGTATTTGTTGGAAGGCCAGGGTGAATGATATGTGTTGTAGTCGGCCCATAGGGTCGCGCCAAGTGGCTTGGTAGCCCGGCTTGCGTCGTAATATCGTAAGTGCCGCCTGCACCGACAAAATCCGGAAACTGGATGAACTGGCCGTTCGGTCCACGTGACATGCCTGTATGCTGCAGAGTAGGATCATTACGCAGGATTTGCGCTGCCCGCCGTTCGACAGCTTTGCCATAGGAGGCTGCGGCGAGACCGTCGCGAACGACGAGATGGTTGTTGTTGAATTCCATATGAAGCTCACCCAGCGGGCGGCAAATTGGGGTGGAAATCAACAGTCCTAACTCTGACCGGTATCAGGGCCGGCCCACGGAAATAACTCAATCATTTCCAGCGTACCACTCCCATAGGTGGCACGAAATTTTGAAATCGCCCGGGTTAGCCACCCTTTCACCTGCCATTCCTCAATCTCGACCTGTTCTGCCCCGTTGCCGTGTTTTATCCAGGTCGCGGCGTAGTTGAAGTCATCTTTCCGCCCATCGATTGCGGAGTTCTTGGCATCATGCTTTCTCAGAAGGCCGAAAAGGTGGATGACCTGTTCAGGCTCTGGTATCTGATTTTCTGCCGCACTGCAGAGAGGGATCGCACATTCGAAATCCCCAGAATGAAAATGAGCGATAGCTGCGTGTATCTGCCGTTCGGCAGCGCGCTTCTTGCTTGTTCGGACAATGCATTGGGCCATGTAAGTTGAGCTCTGCCGCAAATTTGCTGATGTGTAGCCCTACGATGCGCCGATCAAACGCGCCTGCAGCAGACCCAGTTTTGCTCTCTCGTACATCCGGCGTTTGATGAGCTTCCGTCGCGTAATCTGACCCTCCGTCTGTCCGTTCGACCACGGTGAGATGATTGCGTTTCTCACGGCATTGAGGTCTTTTCCAACGCCACCAGCAAACGATCCGACCAGGCTGTTTTTAGCTGCTTCAAGCCATTCGTCGAGCTTTCGTGCCGTCTTGGAGCGGATCATGGATTGGAAGTCGCCAATGGTCGTGCGGGCAACGATTAGTTCCGGAACGTTCACTTCGATTGCCGCCACCAGGATCGCCTCGGATTTTGCCAAGTCATCGCGTGCGGTTGTCATCACCGGGCGAGGACCCGCGCTGATGGCGTTCGCGCAAGCCCGCTCTGGTTGGCCTTCTCTGCAAGACGTCGACGCTGAGCCCATTGCGAGACGACCCCGCTTTGCCCCGGAAAGCCCTTCGCTTTCATCGCGCGCCAGAGTGCCAAGGCGTTTCGTGCACCGTCGTCCCAGCGACTGTTGAGCCACGGCAACCAGCTATCCAGCGAGCTGGGCCGTGTTCGAAAGACGTCGAGGCGTTGGCCCCTCAAAACGTCGCGGACAATCTTCCGGCTATGACCGATTTGCCGAACGATCTGGCGAATTGACGTTCCTTTCTTCGACAACTCCCGGATCGCCTCGTTTGTTTACCGACGGCGCAGATATCCCTCGTACTGCAGTTTCTCAGCGTAAGTCAGAAGCTTGGGATCAACGACATTGCTGCCGACCGCCTGCATGATCTGTCGCATCGACTTGCCGACTGCATCGAGGAACGCTCGGCTGGAATTCTCCATCAGATGCCAACGGTCAGCGACCTGCTCGGCATCAGGTAGGGCCTTTGCGATAGCCTCACCATAGCCGCCGCCCCGATCGCGAGCGACGATGGAGATCGACTGGTGCCCGGCAAGCCACGCTCGAGACGTATCCAATGCTCGATCCGGTAACAGGGTGACGGACTTCCGCCGCTCGAGATCGCAGACGATCGTCCCATAGGTTTGGCCGCGCCTGAAGGCAAAATCATCAATGCCTATTACGGTGAGTTCATCGTTCTGATCGGCAATACGGCGGCAAACCACCCGCAACAGTGTGTCGTTGCTCACTGGCACCATCAGACGATTGGCAAAGGCCGCCGGTCTGCCGCCGAGCGCCAAACCCAGGTGGTGGACGATGGTCTCCAACCGCTGGGTGCGCCGACCGTAACATGCCAACACGTCATTATCCAACCATTCGCAGAAGATACGCCGAACGCACAGAACGGCATCGCACCAGAACCGACGCGCCACGATTGCCAGCTCGACTCGCCGACTGCTGAAGGGCAGGTCAGCGGGCCGGCGCAGATGCCGGCTTTGAACTCGTCGGCTCTGTCGCCCGCAGGCTGGGCAAGTTCCTGAGGGAGCGCGCGATCGCAGCCGAACTTGAACGAACTCTACGAGAACCGCCACTTCATCGACTGCAAAGCCGGACGGAGCGAGGCTCGCCTGTTGAAATCGTCTTGCATAGCTGATCTTCCGATGCATCAGCAAAAGCGTCATCCGTAATAGCAGCAAATGTGAGTCAGAGCCTCGGACGGATCTCCCAACTCGTTTGCAGCGGCGAGAGGTCTGCTTGGAAAAAAGCAGAGTGTAGTTGCCCAAGAAGCACGCCTTCCGGTCACCACAATTAGCTCCCTAGAGCTTGGCTCCATGTGGTCCTCTTCTTCGGAAGCACTACGAAACTACTACCTAAAGGAAGGCGTCGAGTTCTTGGGCTGGGCAGCAGCCGTCGCGCCCGGGATGTAATATGGCATCGGTGTGCGATGGGCGTCAGTCACAGAGCAAAGGTAAGCTCAAGAGTATTGTCATGCGATGTTTTCTGTCGCTTTTGATCAGGGCGCAAGATCGCAGCATTACGACGTGCGGGCGGTTCAACCTGCGACACTGATCTCTCGATGACAGACCACGAATAGGCTGACCGTATCCTCGGCCTAAAAAATCAGTTCACCAGCCCCCAGACCCACTTCCGGACTAATTATTTTGAACCCATAGCGGCTACAAACTAACAAGACGGTATGGAGCCTTCCCAACCAAACAACTGATGTCGACCGCGCGGTGCGGGTCGCCTGAAACATCACTCCCTCCTGTGGACACAAGCACTACCGCCGACTCCTTTTGGCCCTGCAAACACGCTTGCGTCGGCAAATAGTCTCCGTGCCATTCTCAATCGATCAGTTCTTGAGGCGCGATCTTGATCGGGACTGACCATCAAAGTCGTCATATACGATCATTATCGCGCAAATTCACGCGTTGTGCGTTGCGACAAGCCCGATCATGATCGTTTTTGATTGACATCGCGAATTCCTCAATTAAAACCAAGACAGGAGGAGTTCATGAATTTTTCAAATGATCGACATGCGATTTCGCACGCTCGGCTTGATGACTGGCCAATTCATGTCCAATGTTCAGGCGTGGTAGCGTGATGACAGTGGTTGTGGCACAGGCGCCCACCACTCGGCCGGAGTATGGCGCAACTCCGATTTTGCAGATGAAGGGCATTTCGCAGATCTTTCCTGGCGTCAAGGCGCTGGATGGCGTCAGCATTTCTCTCTACCCTGGCAAGGTCACCGCTCTCATCGGTGAAAATGGCGCCGGCAAATCGACGCTCGT
>BFBZ01000021.1_pt11 | contig 17121 bp, 18 predicted proteins | sample 1888401 | NCBI WGS metagenome assembly BFBZ01 (sample SAMD00112614, study PRJDB3348) | symbiont metagenome | host: Chara braunii | reverse complement strand
CGCCTCTATCGCCGCGTCGACGGCCGCGGCGAACCGCAACTCGGACGCCGCGGGCTTTATCGAATGATTGCAGGGCAGCGCGAGGCCGGCGGCGCCACGCAAATGGATTTATTGTGGTTCCTCAATCTCGCCGATGGCCGGCACAGTTTGCTTGATATGGCAGATCGCGCCAACATTCCGTTTTCTCGTATCGAGGCAGCCGCGCGGCTCGCGCTCGATGCATCGCTGGTGGAAGATGTGACCTAGTAAGAGATYAAGTCTGGGTCACGACATCTGGGGCTATATCGGCTGGAATGCGAACGGCTCCCTGGTGACAGGAGGTCACTTCGTCTCCGTCGCGCTCTGTGACCTGAGGTCTGTTGATGAGTACCGAAGTGTTACTAAGGCAGTCAGAGGGAGCCGCCAGCAAGCCTGGAGGTAATCTCCAGACGGCGGAAGCCAAAATCCAGAGCCTGCAGCATTTGCGGGTTCTCGCCGCATCGGTGATCGTCCTCTATCACACCGAACTGCAGATCACCCGGCTCTCCGACGGCCATCACGCGCACTCGTTCGGCTTCGGCGCCGCCGGCACCGATCTGTTCTTCGTGATCGGCGGCTTCATCATGGTGTACACCCAGCGYGACAGGGKCGACACGTTCGGCGGCTTCATGTACCGGCGCCTGCTGCGCATCGCGCCGCTCTATTGGCTGTTCACCTTTCTGATGCTGCTGGTGCTGGTGGTGGCTCCGAGCCACTTGATGACCTCCGGGTTCGAGCCCTGGCACTTCCTGTTCTCGCTCGCCTTTGTTCCATATCCTCACCCCGTGCTGGGCGTCGATCGGCCGTTCCTGTTTCCCGGCTGGGTCCTCAATCATTTCGTGTTCTTCTATGTGATCTTTGGTGCGTTSCTGCCMTTGCCGGTCAGGCGCCGTGTTCTCGCCGCCAGCGCCGTTCTCCTGGGCTTGATGACGTTGCGGCTGTTGGCCCCGGGCGAAGGCAGGCTGCTGGACTTCTATGGTGCGACGATCAACCTCGATTTCATCCTTGGAATGATCGTCGGCTGGCTGTTCATCGAACGACGCGTCTCGTTATCGACGATCGTYGTCGTSGGTGTCTTGGGCCTGTCGGTTTTCGCGGCCGGAGTGTTCGAAGATGTCTCGGGTGGCGACGACCGKGCGCTGTATTGGGGGGTGTCCAGCGCTGCCCTGCTGTTCGTATGCGTGTTCGTCGAGAAGCAATGGAACTGGCYGAAATGGCGTCTCGTGGCTGCGCTTGGCGAAACATCCTATTCGGTGTTCGTCTCTCACCTGTTCGCCCTCGCTCTCGTCACAAGCGCCTTGCGCGCCTTCCGGCTGTTCCCGATTTTGGGGGTTGGCGGTACGAGATTCGTGTTCCTGGCAGCAGCGTGGATCGTCGCAATTGGGGTGTACTACGTGCTGGAGCGGCCGCTCTTGAACCGGCTGCGCCGCCGGTCACCCAAGCAGCCTMGGGAGACCGACAATCGCGTGGCCGTCGGGCCACCCGCCGAGATTCCGATCTCATCCGACGCGGCGTGATCTGCGCGTKCACCACACGGCTATTGCCGCACGATCCGAGACGGCGGGGGCGCCACGATCTGACGAGACCCCCCTTGATCACGATGCGTTTCCGCAGAAGCGCACCATGATCTTATCTCTTCGTTTGAGCATGATCTCCTCGGAGAACCAGTTTCCACTGGTCCCGGATCATACTCTGTTCTGCCGACGTCAAGCGCCAAGTTGCAGTGGTGGCGCCGCCTTCGACGTCAGGCCAGCGTGTTGCGAGGAAASGCACCCGCCTGAGCTGCTTTGATCGGCTGCAGGCCCTCAGTGACCTTTCCGAGATCGATCGCGGGGCCGGCCGGCGGCGCGGATTGCGCGCGGGCCGCTGCATTCGCCCACACCTGCCATTTGGCCTTGCCTGTGCTCACCATGTCGTCGAGCATCATCTTCTCTTTGAAGGTGTCCATACAGGCCCAGAAGCCGTCATAGCGATAGGGATGAAGCTGCTTGGCGGCGATCAAGCGGCGCATCGGCTCCTCGACGACCTCCTCGCCGGGCTTGATGTAATCAAAAACGTCCGGGCGCATGATCCAATAGCCGCCATTAATGTACAGCCCGAGCTGGTCGGCCGGCTTGATTCCGATCAGATCGCCTGAGGCGTCATATTGCAGGGCATGGAAGCTGGAGCTCGGCTTGACCGCGAGAAAGCTCATGGCCTTGTTCGATTGCTTCACGGTCTCGATCATGTGGTCGAGCGGCGCGTCGGTGAGGCAGTCCGCATAGCTGCACATGAAATATTCGTCGGACGCGACATGGTCGCGAACCCGCATCAGCCGCTGGCCGATGTTCGACTCGATCCCGGTGTCGACGAAGGTGATCGTCCAGTCATCGATATCCGAGGATAGCRGCTTGACCGAGCGTCCCCCGTTGCTGAGGACGAAGTCGTTGCTCATCGCCTCRCTGTAATTGAGGAAGAAATCCTTGATGGCTTCTGACTTGTGCCCGAGCGCAAGGATGAAATCCTTATGACCGTGATGGGCGTAATATTTCATCGTATGCCAAATGATCGGCCGCGGGCCGACCGGYACCATCGGCTTCGGGATGTTCTCTGAGAAGTCCCGCAGCCGAAGACCCTTGCCACCACAAAATATCACGACCTTCATGTGCGCTGTCCTCAAAACGATAACTGACTAATACCAATGTCTCTGGTCTGAAGTGACTGGTTCACGACCGCCCGCTCTTAGGTCTGTCGTGCGTCAAAAAGACATTAGCCGTGCTGCACTGCCGAAAAAACCTGTCTTTGTGCCGCATGGTTAAACGTCATTTGGAAATCTGTCTGCCGAGCCGGGCGTCCGAACCGTATCCTGGGCGCCATGGCTTGGCTTGGAGCCGGTCGTAACCGCGCGGAAGGTCTCGCCCAGGTCCAGCGCTCCAGGACCGCCGCAGCGATCGCTCGCATGCTACACGCACTCCCGGTTGGCACACAACGGTCAAGCGCGGCGACCGATGCTGGCAGAGCCGCTGGTTCACTCCGTGGTGAGCCCGCAGTGGACCTTAGCCAGCCGCAACGGTTTGMCCCCGTTCCCTTGACGGATTTGCGACAGGCTGCCGCTTCTCCAGATCCGGGGCAAATTCGGAGCGCCCCATTCCTGGAGCATGCKGCCGTGGTCACCCAGTCCGTCGGACGGCTCGCTCCCCGCGACACTCGCYCTCGYGACATCAGTCGCCCGTTYGGGCGCCTCTCCGCATGGTGTTGGATCTCCAGCCTGAGCGAAGGCCGCGCCATCCGGATGTCGCACGCGGCGACGGTCGTTCGTCGCAGTCCGCCAAACGCGGGGAAGCGACGTCGCAATGGTGCACGGCGGTATCGAGCGACCTTGAAGCTGGGCAGGGGAGCTTGCCGGTGCTGCGGAGCGCTGGTGCCGCGCCGATCCGCTGGCATGCCGCGCTCTGTGATCTATTTCATTGAAAGGTGTGTCGCTTTGCGCGATGCTCCGCCCGCCTTGAACGTCGGCCCGGCGCAGTCTCAGCGAATCGCGGTGTCCGCCCAGCAAAGGCCGCAGAGGTCTCCGATGACGCGCGAGAGAGCGATCACGTCAGGCGACGAAATCGGCCGTCGCCCGATGACTGCGTATGGCAATTTGACGCAGGGCGGCGGGCCGGCGATCAGCCGCTCGATGATCCGCCATTGGCATAACGTCCGCTGGACGCGTCCCCCAAAACTGCTACGTCGCTTGTCGAGCGCTCCGAACTCACCCGCCGACACTGGCGCGGGTCGTCGGATCACACACACGTCCGAGATTAACTGTCTCTCGCACTGATTGATGCCTCGACGTGCGTTCGAGCATATTGTTTTGCAATATTTCGGGAGTTTATAGGCCGCCAAGGATGCCCCTCACGCGTGACGGCTGGTCGAAGCCCTCTCACGCCTCAGCATGGATGCAGACGTCGCGGTCCCCTGGTTTTGATCGATCGCTTTCGGCTCGAACTCGCAACGAGCTGGGGTGGAATGGAGTAGTGAAGTGCCTCAGATTGACGTTCTGGTACCGTCGTATCAATACGGCCGTTTTCTTCCCGAATGCATCAACAGCATCCGGAGCCAAGACGTCGATCTGCGCATTCTCATTCTCGACAACGCGTCGACCGATGACAGCGTCGAGATCGCGCGCCAGCTCGCCAGCGAGGATGCCCGAATCGAGGTCAGAACGCGCGAGACCAATCTCGGGCTGATGGCCTCGTTCAATGAGGGCGTCGATTGGGCGTCGTCGCCGTATTTCGCCATCGTCTGCGCCGACGATCTGGTCGCTCCCGGCGCCTTGTCACGCGCCGTCCGGTTGCTGGACGATCACCCCAGCGCGGCATTCCTGATCGGGCGGGAGCTCGAATATATTCAGGACGAGCCATTCCCGCATATCGATCAATCGCAGCCGGAGTCCTGGCGGATGTCGCGCGGCGTCGATTTCATCGACGAAAGGTGTCGCAACCCGGCAAGCTTTGTCGCGCTCGGGACGCTGGTGACGCGCACCTCGGTGCAGAAGCAGGCCGGTCATTACAAAGCGCACCTGTCCTATACCGAAGACGTTGAAATGATGCTGCGCCTCGCCAGTTTCGGGGATGTCGTCGAAACCTCGGCCGTCCAGGCCATCCGTCGGCTGCACGGGAAGAATATGTCCAACGTCTATCTGAAGGGYCGAAAGTCGGACCTGATCTATCGAAAGGCCGCCTTCGACAGCTTTTTGGACGAGAGGGGAAATGCGCTCGCYGATCCGACCTGCCTGCGCAAGAYGATCAACCGGAATATCGCCATCCGGGCCGCGCGCTGGAGTGCCCGCGCGCTCCTCCACGGTGAGCTGGGCGAGAGCTGGGATCTTCTCAGATATGCCGCTTCCGTGTCGTCGCGACTGGGGGCGCGCGCGTGAGCCACGGGCCTCTCTCCCCGGCGATGAGCCGTTGCTGCCGGTTGGCCGGTCCAAGCGCGCCTGTCAGGGGAYCCCTGCAGGGCATSGGGCCGACCCACGCTCCCGCTCGTCCTGAGCTTTGAACGACGCGTTGTCGATCATGTGGCGTGCSGATCCTCAGACGCGGTGCCAGCGTTGAGCCAGGGAACACAGAAGCTCAGGAGCCTTGCTGCGCGAGGCGCTATCGTCCTGGTGATCGCGCGGCTTATCACGCGGGGGCTGGACCTCGTCACCCTGGTCGCGCTGGGGCGGCTGCTGTCGCCGACCGATTTCGGGCTCGTGGCGATTGCGATGTCGATCGTCCAGATCCTCGAGGCGATCCTGGAGYTGCCGCTGAGCCTCGCTCTGATGACGTTGTCGACCCGGACAAAGTCTCATTTCGATAGTGCCTTCACGTTGCAGCTTCTCAGAGGCTTGGTGCTGACCGGCATCGTGCTCGCGATCGCCTGGCCGCTGTCGCTGGTCTATGATGACCACCGGCTGATCTGGCTGCTGTTTGCGCTCGCGGCCGCGCCGGCGTCCCGGGGACTCATCAGTCCGCGGACCGTCGAATATGCGATCAAGTTCAACTATCTGCCCAGYCTGACGATGGACGTGGCGGGCAAATGCACCGCGCTGGCCGCGTCGGTCAGTGTCGCGTGGTTTACAGGGAGTTACTGGTCGATCGCGGTGGCGACGATCGCATCGCCCGTGACGATGCTGATTCTGTCCTACTGCTTCGCTCCCTACCGGCCGGCGTTTTCGCTCAAGGAATGGCGYACCTTCGAGAGCTATCTTCGCGCCTCGACCGCGGCCCAGCTGGTGGCGGCCGTGGTGTGGCAGATGGATCAATTGCTGCTGGGCCGTTTCGTCAGCCGGTCTGATCTCGGCCAGTTCTCGATGGCGTCCAATCTCGCTGTGCTGCCGCTCCAGGTGCTCGTGAACCAGATCACCAGTCCGCTKACCGTTGCATTCTCGGCGGTGAAGCAGGATCCGGACCGGCTGCGTGCCGCCTATCACAAGAGCGCGGTCGGGATCATGACGATCGGCCTGCCGATTCTTGTGTGGGTCAGCGTGAATTCGGACGCGATCGTTCGCCTCGTGATCGGCCAGAAATGGCTTGAAGCCGCGCCAATTCTGCATTGGCTTGCGCTTGGCATCATCCCATCCTTGTTCGTCGGGCCGCTGATGCCGTTGGCAACGACGCTCAATCGAACGGTCGCGTTCTTTCGGCTCAACCTTGCTGAGCTTTGCCTCAAGACCCCCTTGATGCTGGTCGCCATCGCTCATTATGGCATCGCCGGTGTTATCGCGGTGCGCYTGGTGACGGCGACGGCGGTAGCAGGATACGCCATGTATATGGTGCGCGGCTTTATCGGGCTGTCTCTGCGCGGACAATTGCTGGGGCCGTGGAGGGCCGCGGCGAGCGTCGCCATTGCCACTGCAGCGATGATCGGTGCCCAGCACGCGATTTCCGACGCCAATGATATGCTCAGCGTTGCCGTGAAGCTCGCCGCGGTCAGCGTGAGCGGTGCGATCTGCTATTGGGGCACGATGTTCGTGCTATGGAGCGCAGCGGGCCGTCCGGACGGCCTGGAGGACCATATCGTGAAAGTGGTCGGCGGATATTGGCGCAGGATTCATGCGTAGAGATTTTGCCTTGAGGGAACGAGACGTGTCCCCGCGGGTGTCAGGAGTATGACGATGCAATCGCGACCGATGAAGATCGGAGTGTTTGGGAATTTCGGGATCGGCAATTTCGGCAACGAGGCCACTTTCGCGGCCATGCTGGACACGCTGAAGCGCTTCAGGCCCGACGCGGAGTTGACCTGCATCTGCACCAACCCTGACCAGGTCAGGCAGGATTATGGGCTGCAGGCCGTCCCGCTCAATACGGCCGGGCGATCACCCCTCATGAGAAAGCTTTCCAACATCTGGTACGCCATTGAGGTCGTCAGAAAGCTCGACGTCCTGATCATACCGGGCACCGGCATTCTCAACGACTATTGTGCTCCGCCCTTCGGGCTGCCCTATACGCTTTTCAGGTGGWGTCTCGCCGCTCGTCTGTGCGGCACGCGTCTCGCCCTGGTCAGCATCGGAGCTGGTCCGCTGCATCACGGCTTGACGAAATGGTTCGTCCTGCGCTCTGCCGCGATGGCGACCTATCGCTCATACCGCAACGAATTCTCGAAAAACTATCTTGCCGGTCTCGGCTTTGATGTGAGCAACGATCCTGTCTATCCGGACCTGGCATTTGCGCTCCCGATCCCCTCGGCGCCGCCCCAGGCCGCCCCGGCACAGCGTCTCACCGTCTGTATCGGCGCCATGCACTATCAGGGATGGCGCGGACATCTGGAGACTGACGAGAACATCTACGAAACCTATCTTGGCAAATTGAGAGATTTTGCTTTGTGGCTGCTGGAGCGCGGCATGCGCGTCCAGTTGGTCATGGGCGATGAACGCGACTGGAGGGCGGTGTGCGACCTCCGCCAGGCGATCTCGGCGGCGCGCCCATCACTGCCGGACGACCTTGTCGTGGTGGAGCGGGCGGCCGGCTGGCAGGACGCGTTTCGGCAATTGCGTGCTGCCGACATCGTGGTGGCGACCAGGTTTCACACCCTGGTGTTCGCACTGATGCTGGGAAAGCCGACCATCTCGGTCGGCTATTCGGAGTATCACGCAGAGCTGATCGAGACGATGGGGCTCGGAGGCTTCGCTCAGCACAGCGAATCGATCGATCTGGAGGTTCTGATCAACCAGTTCTCGGAGCTGTCCTCGAACAGGGCCAAATACGAGCCGGTCATCATGCAGAGGGCAGAGACGGCGAGGAGCATGCTGGCCGATCAGGAGCAGAAGGTGATGCATCGCTTGTTCGGCCAGTCTTCGCAGCCGCTGGGCGCCACAAAAGATGTTGCGGTCTCCTGATCTGAGACATACAGCCGGCGCGACGCGGGGCTCCGCTGCAGACCATAACTTCGGGTGATGTGATGGGCGAGAGACTGCGAGCTCTGATGAGCCGGAGGACCTTCCATCTCGGCCTCGGAGCCGGCGTCCTTGCGGGCGCCGCCGGGCTTGTTGCTCTCCGGCCCCGCTTCCGCGCGGAGGCACAGCCGAGCCCTCAGACCTGCCGCGGAGCCGTGCCGACAACAGACAGCGGGACATGGCAGGCCATTGCGCGCCAGCCCGCGGCGCCCGTGACATTTCCGCTGCGTCCGGTCGTCGGCCAGCGCTTTCTCGTCGATGCCGCAGGACGGCCGTTCCTCCTGGTCGGCGACACCGCCTGGTCGCTGATCGCGCAGCTGAGCCGTGAGGATTGCGAGCTCTATCTGGACGACCGTCAGGCCAGGGGCTTCAACACCGTGCTTGTCAATCTGATCGAGCACAAATTCGCGGATCAGGCGCCGCGGAATATGTACGGCGACCGCCCGTTCGAGCCCGATGGAGATTTCTCGGCTCCCAATGACCGCTATTTCGATCATGCAGCCTGGGTTCTGAGCAGCGCGGCGAGGCGGGGGATCCTCGTCCTGCTTGCGCCGGCCTATCTCGGAACAGGAGGCGGCGACGAAGGCTGGTATCAAAAGATGCTGGCTTGCGGGCCGGACAAGCTGCGCGACTATGGTCGTTATGTCGGCAGACGCCTCCGGGACTTCGACAACATCATCTGGGTCGATGGCGGTGATTACGATCCTCCGGACGCGCGTCTCAGCCAGGCGGTCAGCGACGGCATTCGCGACATCATCCCGCATTCGACGCATACGGCGCATAATGCTCCGGATACCGATCCGGTCGACTTCTGGAAGGAGCGCGGAATCCCGGTCTCGATCGATGCGCTCTATACCTACGCGCCGATCGCCGTTGCCGCCGAACCTCTGATCGCCAAGCACGACATGCCGTATCTTCTGATCGAGAGCAGGTACGAGAACGAGCRCGACGGCACGGCGCTGCGGACCAGAATTCAGGCCTGGCAGGCGATGTTGTCGGGGGCGAGCGGGCAGGTGTTCGGAAATCATCCGATCTGGCATTACAATGCGCCGGCCGCTCACCCGCAGCCGATGCCCTGGAAGCAGGCGCTCGATAGCGCCGGCGCGCGCAGCATCAGCAGCATGCGCGACTTCCTGCTCGCATTGCCCTGGTCCAGGCTGGAGCCTGATCGGCAGAATCAACTGCTCGTCGGTGGCGTCCTCACCGGCCAYTTTCGCGCAACGGCGGCGCGCTCACATGACAAGACGTTGGCGGTTGTCTACCTGCCGTCTCCACGCGAGGTCGTGCTCGATCTCACGCAGATGGCAACCAGCCATGTGGGCGTGCGTTGGTTCGATCCGGCGAATGGTCGGTTCTTCGGGGCAGAGCCTCAATCGTTGGCCGCCTCGAAGCAGCAAACCTTGAGAGCGCCGGCCTGTAGCGCAGACGGCGACTGGGTCTTGCTGCTTACAGCGTGACCCGCAGAAGAGGAAGCCGGTGTTTCGCAAAGATCAGCGGGACCGATGGGCTGCAGTCAGGCTCGATGAGTGCGCATCCCATGCCCGCGATGTTCGTAGCCATATTATTCGGGCTCACATTGTCGCCGCAGTTGAGCAGAGGGCAAACCGACCTGTGGCAAGTTGATGCACTTTGTCTGCAATGACACGAAACGGGCGATGCGCTGGTTCCAGTGCGGAACTTCAAGCGATGTGAGACGTTGTTCAGCGAGGAGTTCATCATGTCCAGCATCGTCAAATTGGCCGGCAGCTGGGTGATCCTGAACGGGCTCGTTGTGGTCGCTCTCATGTGCCGGCGTTCTCGACCTGAAATACGGAAGTCACTATCAGATTGGGTCCTTAATCGTAGCTCTCGGGAGCACCCCGTGGTGCGTCGTCGGACGCAGGCTCCGTTACGGCGGTGACATTCTGACCGTTGTAGATCAAGCCTCGTCGCCGAGGTCGACCTCCTGTTGTCGGGCGACCACGACGGTGGAAAGAGCGGCCTGTGAGCGCTCACGATCGGCGCTGCCGTATCGCACGCCTTTGACGGCCCAATTGGGGCCGCCGCGCTCTTTGGGAGCGATCTTCTCGACGAACACTGCAAGGAAGCCTTCGCACTCCGGAGTGCTCGTGCGAACGGCCTCTGCGAGTTCCTGCTCGAGCGCGCTCCGCGCAATCGATTTCCGAGCCGACTTTTCAGTGCGTTTCAACATGAAAGGTCCCTAATGAAAATGACGTGCGTAAGTGGACGAGCCCCGTTCCTCCCAGTATGGCGAGCGTCTCACAACATGTCGCAGAATGCCCTCCATTGGAACGATTTTTTGCGCCTGCGGGATCGAGCCGCGAGCCTTTGAACAAGCGTTCCGAATAGCAGAATACCTGAAACTACACGCCGGGGGTGGGGCGCGAGGTCGCAAGGCGCAGGAGTTCGTTCAAATAGAGGTCCGCGCTGCGCTTCCACGAAAACAGCTCGGCCCGCTTTCGTCCCTGCGCCGAGAGGGAACGGCGCAGGTCTGGCGCCTGGCTCAGACGGATGATGGCGTCCCGCCAGCCCTGTCCGTCATCGGGAGCGACATATAACACGGCGTCGCCGCCGACCTCCGTCAGGCTTGCCGCATTGGAGGATATGACCGGGCATCCTTTCGCCATCGCTTCCAATGGTGGAATTCCGAATCCCTCCGTCTTGGAGGGAAATACAAGGCAGAGTGCGCCTTCATAGAGAGCCGCGAGCTGGTCATCCTCGACAAAGCCCAGATGATGGACATTGCGACGCGTCGCTGCTGGGCCGTCGGATGCAAAGATGGAAAACGCGCCCCCGGCCACGAGGATGTCAATGCCGGCGGCGTCGAGCGCATCGGCCTGCCGGATGATGACGTCCACATTCTTATGCTTTGCCGTACTGCCCAGCAGCAGCACATAGGGACGTGTCAGTTGCTGCAGGATCGGCAGGCGTGCCCGCGCGGAATCCCAGCGYAGCACGTGCTCGTGCCCGTTTGGAGCAATGAAGATCTTGTCGCGCCGGGTCACCCCGAACTTGACCAGCATGTCGGCCGAGAATTGTGAGACCGTGGCGACCCTCGCCGCCATCCTGCCCATGATGGGCAACAGCGTGCGGTAGGCGAGGCCGAATTTGCGGGAATAGCTGTCGGGAACGACGAAAGTGTTCGCATCGTGAATACAGACGATCTGCCGGCGTGCGAGRAGSGGTCCGAAATTCGCGAGGTTGAGCCCSACATCTGCCGCATGACGCGGCAGGGTGATCTGGTCCCAGACATGGCCCGAGCCGAATGTCGTGCGGACGAGCTCGATGCGTTGCAGATCGATAGGGTGCCTGGTCTGCGGCGGCACCACCAGGCTGAATGCCAGCGCCGCGTCCGGTTCTGTCGACAGAATCGCATCGAGCGCGCTGACGATCTCGTAGGCATAGCGCTGAACGCCTGTCATCGGCTGTGCGAGAAAGCGGCCATTGATGGCGCATCGTCTCGACGGCTTATCAGTCCTGAGCATCATCAACATCGTGTCCTGGAATTGCGCGAGACGCGCGCATGGTGTCTCTCAATCGCYCGAAGCAAAGCGCTGGCGCCGTTGTGGGACGGCACGTCGCGATCGGATCATCGGACATCAGCATAGGATGTTTCGAGCGCTGTSCGGCAGGCCGCCTCGTCGAAATCGGAGCGTTTGGTGAACTCGGCCATTCGGCCATGCATCGCGACCAGTCTGCCAAACTGCTCCACCGCGCCGTAGTCGCGGCCTGCATAGTCATCGATCAGAAGCCTGGTGGCGGGRCCGATGTGCAGCAGGCTTTCGAGCGCGCAGGCGACCCGAAAGCGGCCATCGACCAGAATCAGGTCGGGAGTATCCGACAGCACGGCCCATGGCGCCCGCGGCAGGCGTTTCCATCTGGCTCGTCTTGCGGGGGTGGGACGGCCGAACACGGGATAGCTCCAGTCACGYGTCACGCCGATCCAAGGTGTCAGGATCGAGATCTCGGCCTCTGTCTCGGGCAGCGCTGCTCGAACGGCTTTGGCGAACATCGCGTCAGGCTCGACGCTGACCAGCCGAGAGACGTGGCTCGCTGCCATGATCGTCGAGCCTCCACTCCCATATTCRAGGTAGACGCGGCTGGATCGGATCGCCGCCGTGAAGAATTCCAGGCCGCCGCGGTCGAACGCAGGAATCGGGCTGACCGAACAACCGACGAGATGCTTGCGCGCGATGTGGCGGGCAGATCGGTAGTAATAATGGAGCCGGTGCAGATCCAAGTATCTTCACCTTACAGCGGGGGCGGCCTGCCGGATATCGCTGACGCACGASGGACGGAATGGAYACAGGAAGCAGTCCAATCCGATCGTGCCGCGCAGCCAGCCGGCAAGCATGCCTGTGAGAAGTCACGACCGACAACYCTTACTCAGGGCTTGTTGTTGCATTCGGAGTAGAACGACCCGTTCACGGCGTCGGTGCGCTCGAGGCATTGGGCCAATTCGGTCACCGCGCCGGCCACCGTGAAGTCATAGGCCTGCTCACGGAAGGCCAGCACATAGCGTCCGGGCGGCAGCGCGAAATCGGCCTTTTCGGATTGGGCGAGCAGCATTTCCGGATGGCCGGCCACCGGCCGTAGTCTCAGCTCGTAGGATTTGTTGCGGATGTTCCAGGCATCCGTGACCGGGGTCACCACCAATTTGCCCTTTGCATCGAACGACAGCGCCCGGGTCACGCGCGCGACCACCCGCACCTCCAGACGTTCCGGCGCGTTGCCGGCGAGATCGCGCCGGAACAGCAGGAAGCGGACCTTGCCGTCCGGAAGCGTGGTGCGGCTCGGTTGATTGATGGGTGTCGAGATCGAGATCCGCTTGTCGGGGACGCGTTCGGGAAGCAGCTCGAGCTCCTTCAGATCGTCGCCGGCGATGGCATAGATGCCGTAGTCGCCGGGGACCGGAAACCCGAGCGAGGGGGGCGGCGGCGGGGCCGGGCTCGCGACCGGTGCAGGCGCCGCGGTGCTCGGGGCTGCCACGCTCGGTGCCGGGTTTGCAGGCCCGCTGCTTTGCAGTGCAACAGGGATCTCGCGGCGTCCCCAAATCGCGTCGCGCTGGAGAATGATCGTCAGGATGCCGCCGATCAGGGCCGCGCTCAGGGCGAAGCGCGCGAGGCTGGAGAGCAAGCCCTCCCGCGCCTGAATGTACATGACGTCCGGGGCCCAGCGCGCCCGCGCCGGAACGATGATGTCCTCGGTGGCCGGMGTGATGGGCAATTGCGTTGCGGGGAGGGGCGTGACCGGCTCCGCCGGCGGGGCGGACTCATGAGAAAGCTGGGCTGCGGGCGGTGGCGGCGGAGCCAGCCCTTCCCGTTCGGTGCGGCGCGCCTCGAACCGCTCGACACCTTGGATGGCGGTCTCCAGCGCAGCCACGAGYCGCTCCTGCTCGGYGGAATCCATCCACGAGCTCTGATCCTTGAGGCGCGCCCGGGCGAAATCGTAGACGGTCAGGCGGAGTTCGGCCGGATCCTCCGTCAGACGGGTGATCATCCGCTGCAGAGTCAGGGCGTATTCGATCTCCTGTGCAAACGGAGAAACCGCCTTGTCCTTATCGACACTCGACAATTCGGGATTCATCGCCTGTCCTTACCCCCTAGACGGCGAACATAACCGTAGATTGCTCCCAAGCACAGAGGGAGGCCACCACTTCGTCATATTCAGCGTCAATGGGCCTGGGCGGCTTTGCCAGAAGCGTCAGATTCGTATAGTCTCACCACGAATAATGCGCTTCTTTGATTGGGGGATGAAGACGATGCACGCCAAGTTCAAAATTGCGACCGCGGTGGCAGTCGCGATCGCTGCAATGGCGCTATCCAATCCGGCTTCGGCGCGTCATCGGCTTTATCCGCTCACGCAGTGCGGTCCGAACCTCGACCATCTGTGCCCGCTGCATGGTTCATTCGAGGGCGCCCCTTTCCACTATAATCTCGCCATTCACCCAAGCTGCATCAAGACGGTGCCCGTCCAGACCGCCTATGGCATCGAACGCCGCCGCGCGGTCGTCTGCGGAGCGCCGGCGCGCGAAATGATCTGGTGGTGGTGAGGCACGACCTCGACTGTCACCACCGATGACTATCTGCTCGTYSCTTGCGCGGGTGTGCGGTTCGTCGTCGAAGGTTGCGATGGCGTGTTCCTGATGGGCCCGTTGTTGATCGGGCCCTGGTTGATTCCCTGCTGGGAGTAGGGCGCATTTTCACGCCGAAGATTCCCATAGGCGTCTCTTTGCGGTGTAACCCCATTTTGAGCTGTGGCCGAGCCTGCGAAAGCCCCCAGCCACAGYACAATGAGACTGCCTTTTGTCAGCGCGCTCAAATTCTTAACTCCCCGTCCAGCCAGGATATCCKGTGCTGTCAAGCGTACCAGCTTGATAGACACGAGGCGAGACGATCCTTAACGTCGGGCCGCGCGAGTCGTCGGAAAGCTAACTTGGGTTGCCTCGATAGCTGATCGCAGGAGCTCGCGATCGAGTCGGGAGCTGTCGATGGAATGGGTCTTGTTCGTCTCGTTGCAGTGGATCGTGTTTGGAAGCCCGACTCAGCCGACGACCCAGGTCATCGACTCATTCCCCAACGAACAACTCTGCAACAAGGCTGCCGACGCGATCAGGGCGGAGCTCAACAATCCGGTCGGCGGTCAACAGCGCCTTCAGACGGTAGGCCGGGTCGTCTGTTTCATGAGGAAAGACGGCGTGCCCCCCGCCCGCTGAGTTCGATATCCCGCCGCATGATCGCCGATCCGCTTGTCGGGACGGGCTGCCTTTCTGTTGGTCAGATAACCTAGGCTTCTGCTCAGTTCTTACGCAGCGTATGGCCCGCAGTCAGGATAATCAGCATCGCCAGGCACATGACGAGGGCCGCTGATCGGATCTCCTCGCGCGAAAAGCCGGCGTAAACATGGGCAGTGTGCCTAAAGAAGGCAGCGCTCAGAACCGCGGCGCCGAGCGCCATAGCAACATGCTTGAAGCGGGAGTTGAGGGCAGCAATCATTGGCAGGTACTTCAGGTTGTTTTCGACGTGATACGCCCTATTAACTATGTCAAAGCTGGCGCAGATATGGCAGCCCTGCCATAGAGCTCGCCTACCGCGGTCACCATTCAGCAGCTTCAGCGCGCCAAGGACGGCGCAACTGTGCAAAATTGAGTGTAAACCGATGACTTTATGCGGTTCAACACAATTAACGGGCGGTGCCGGGAGCCCAGATCGCCTCCCGGTATAGGAGGTATGCGGCGAGCGCAGCTCTAATCTTGGGCAGGAACCCTGTGACCACGTAGAGAGCCTTGGTGGTCAGATGCGCGCCGGGGGACGAAGTTACCGGTCGGCATCGTCCTTCGCAGATGCGAACGCGATCAGAACGCGTTCCTCTTTCGCACCACTTCGAAGAAGGTCTTCATGATGATCTGAACATCGAGCCAGAGGCTCCAATTGTTGATGTACCAGAGGTCCATCTCGACGCGCCGGGAAATCAGATCAAGCGAGGGGGTCGCGCCGCGAAGACCATTCACTTGCGCCCAGCCGGTCATCCCTGGCTTGACGTGATGCCTGAACGCATAATCCTGCAGCAGGCGCTCGAACTGATTGTCATGGGCGATGGCGTGAGGACGCGGCCCGACCAGGGACATGTCGCCGCGCAACACGTTGACCAGCTGTGGCAGCTCATCGATGCTGGCGCTGCGGAGATAGGCTCCGATGCGCGTGACCCGCGGATCGTTCCGCGTCGCCTGGGTTACAGTGTCGCCGTTCTCCAGCACGGTCATCGTCCGGAACTTGAACATCACGAATTGCCGGCCATTGAAGCCCTTTCTGTTCTGCAGAAAGAACACCGGCCCCTTTCCGTCGAGYTTGATCAAGATCGCGGTCAACGCGATGATCGGACTCAACAGGATCAGCGCGGTGAGCCCGATGACGATGTCCATCATGCGCTTCACGCCACGCTCCACGGCGCTCAGCGGCGCGCGCTGGATCTCCAGCGAGACGACGCGCTGCTGGGCAGACGGCGCGTAATCGCTCAAGGCGCGAATCTGTTTGTCCGGCAGCAGCCGAACTGACACCGGGAACGCCTTCATCTGCTGGCGCAGGTACTCCAGCCGCTCCGGCGAGTTCCAGGGGATCACGAGCAGGACTTCCGTCACGTCGTGTTCCTGCATGAATTTCGCGGCRGTCGCCACGGCTTTGAGATCGCCGGCCTTCTGATTCGCCGGGTCCGACGCCGCACTCAGCGCGATTCGATGAACTTCGGCGGCGCCAAACAGAACCAGCAGATCTCTCGGCTCGAGCGCGTCCAACTCCTGTGGGGCGCCGAGAAGAATCAGGTCGCGTCGGCCGATCACGCCACGGACAACTGCATCTTCGAGCAGGTACTTTGCCAATTTCCTGCCAGCGAGCAGCCCYGCTGGCGCCGCGGCGAGAAACAACAGGAATGCGCCTCTGGAGAACGCGGTGCCGATCTTGAACAGGAACGCAAAGAACGCCAGCATCAGCGCTGTCGTGAGCCAGGAGAACATGATCTCGAGGAACTCGACCGCGGGCTTCGCTGCGCTTTCCAGATCGTAGTAGGCGAGGCCGCTCAGTCGCACGATGTGGAGAAAGCTCGCGGCGAGGCCCAGCGCAAAATACGCGGATAGGTCGGGGATGGGGGTGTCAGTCAGCCAATGATAGGCGAAGCACGCGGACAAACTCGCGATCAGAATGATCGCCGCGTCTGCGGTGGCGAGGACGTAGGTGATCGCCTGGCTTGGAAGCGGAGCTTGGGCTCTCGCAACCGCTGAGGTCGCAACCTCTTGCTCCGGATCGCGAACCTCTGACCGCATCGACATCAAAGAACCATTCCGCATTCAAAAGGTGAGTAGTCAGTCTGATCTCAACTTTCAGAAGTAATTTTCCACCAATGCGGGCAGACTAATCTTGAGGGGATTGCAATGCAACCTCATGTGTGGCGGAGACCGGTATTTGGAATGGCGTAATGGCGATCTCAGGACCTTTGTTCCCCATTCGACACAGTTGGCGACGTGCTCTTGCAGCGCCATTGACCGACATTATTCAGCTCTGCTGATTGCATCGTGGCCGCTCGCCCCTGTCGAAGGAGGCTGCGGGTGACGTCGAACTGATCCGTCGTTCTCTGCACGCAGCTGGGCCGATGACCGCGAGGGGGCGCGTCAACTGATGATCTTCGCTGGCAATTCGTCCTCGTAGGAGGGG
>BFBZ01001297.1_pt1 | contig 17129 bp, 17 predicted proteins | sample 1888401 | NCBI WGS metagenome assembly BFBZ01 (sample SAMD00112614, study PRJDB3348) | symbiont metagenome | host: Chara braunii | reverse complement strand
CGACGACCTGATTCAGCAAGCCGGCGTGGTGGGTGAGGAAAGCACCCGCAGGCTTTTATTTGTAATCGCTTCTACCTATAAAATGTCCACGCCGCTTCACGCTTTGGTTCAGGGAACCTCCGGTTCAGGAAAAAGCCACCTGATCAATACCATCGGGGATTGTTTCCCGCCGGAGGATGTGATCAGCATGACCCGGGTAACCAGCAAATCCTTTTATCACTATACCAAAGATGAGCTGGTGGACAAGCTGATCCTGATTCAGGATTACGATGGGCTGGATGAAGAAGCGCAATTCGCATTTCGTGAATTGCAAAGCGCAGGAAATATCTCTTCTTCAACCACGTATAAAGACCGGTACGGGAACCTGATGTCGGCGGTAAAAACCGTCCGCAGCCATTTCGCTTCGCTGCTGGCAACAACCAAGGCCGAGGTCTATTACGATAACATGAGCCGATCCATGATCACTGGCGTAGATGAAAGCGATGAGCAAACCAGGCGGATCATTACGCATCAGAACCGCAAGTTGGCCGGGATCATCGATACCCGCGAGGAGCGCAAGGCTAAAGAGTTCCTGCAAAACTGTATGCGCTGTATCCTGCCGCTGGAGGTGGTGAACCCTTATGCGGATAAAGTTTACCTGCCCTTTGAAGCCAAGATGCTACGCCGCCTGAACAGCCATTACCAGGCGTTCGTGAAACAAATTACCATCCTGCACCAATACCAGCGCAAAAAGGATGACCGGGGGCGTTTAATTGCTGAACCGGAGGACTTAAAGCTGGCTTGTGACATCTTGTTCGATGCGATCATGCTGAAGGTGGACGACCTGGACTCGTCGCTGCGCCAATTTTATGACCGCATGAAGCACTACGTGCTGAAGCTCGCCGGCAAGGGCAAGGAAAAAGATTACCAATTCACCCAGCGGGACGTGCGCCTGGCACTAAACATCAGTAAAACGCAATGTTTCCGGTATTTTGAGGAACTGGAACTGCTGGAATACATCCAGCGCACCGGAGGCTACGCCAATCGAGGCTTCAAATACAAGATTGTGTTTTGGGATGAGATGGATAAGATCAGGGAAAAGGTGCAGGCCGATCTTGAAACGCAGCTGGTTTCTGTTGGTTCAAACGGCATGGAACACCAAAACCCTCATAAACAGGGCGATTGAGCCGTAGTGTTCCATTAGTTCAGGAGTGCGCATTGTATAGCAGAAATAACAGAAAAAAAGAAGCCGAAAAACAGACATGAAAAGCCTGCCAATAAATAATCCGGAATTCGAACGCTTCTACAGCGAGTTTGCGGACTTTATACGCCTGAAGGGTTATTCGCGGGGCGAGAACACCAGCTACGCCAGTAACGTGCGGGAGTTTCTTTTCTTTATTGAAACCCGGGGCCTTACAGAAATCAAAGGCGTTGTTGCCTTCGATGTGATCCAATATTACGAATACCTGCGGGAACGACCCAACCAGCGCCGGGAAGGCGGGCTTAGTGAATCGATGATCAGGGGGCATTTGTTTTCGCTCCGCCTGTTTTTTGATTACCTGATGGACATGGGAGAAGTAACCGCTTCGCCGGCACACTTGCCGAAAATGAATATTGGCAAGCACGGTAACAGGCAAATCTTAACCATAGATGAAATCAAAGAAGTGAACAGGGCTTGTATCACGAAAATGGAAAAAGCCCTGATTGCCATTGCCTACGGCTGTGGGTTACGCAGAGAGGAAATAGAACGGCTCGATGTGAATGACGTTAATCTTAGCCGGGGAATTTTAACCGTTCGTGATGGCAAAGGCGGTAAGGCCCGGACGGTTCCTTTATCGGATACCGGCGTGCAAACGCTGAGAGAATACATTGTGGAAGAACGCCCTGCTTTGTTTCCAAACGAAGGCATGGAAAGTACGCCAGCCTTTTTTGTAAACAAAAGCGGAGGCCGGATGAGAGGAGAGCATTTGAACGATACAGTACTGCGGGGCATTCTTGAACGGACACAGAACCCGGTTATCCTAAGTAAGAATATTACTTTGCATTGTTTGCGCCATAGCATTGCCACGCATTTGCAGGACAACGGTGCTGATATTGAATTCGTGCAGGAGTTCTTAGGGCACTCGCTGATGGATACGACCACCGTTTATTCGCGCCGTAGAAAGCAGCGCTTAAACCTTTATAATAAAATAAACGCGCCAACTTATGGAAGCTAATAGTTTTGAGGAATATGTTTTGAAAAAGGGACACACGAAGGAAACGGTAAAAACCTATTCTTATGAAGTCACGCCATTCATGGCGATGTTTCCTGATATGCACACGTTTACTTTCAGGCAGGTTCACCTGGCCTTAACCGAATACCTGAAGGATCATACAAATCAGAACTATAAAAACACTATTCTTTCTGCTATAAAAAAATATTATGACTACCTGATTGAAACCGGAAGGCGAAATGATCACCCTTGCCGGACGATGCGGTTCAAAGCAGTCAGAAAAAATAAAGTCATTCATAACGATCTTTTTGCTTCTGCTGAACTGGAGCTGCTCATGGAAAGAGAAGAGCGTTTTCCAATGCTCCGGTTACGCAACCAGGTCATCGTTTCCCTGCTGATCTATCAGGCTTTGCAGAGTCAGGAAATTGAAAACCTGAAAGTTCAGCACATTAACCTCGATGAAGGCAGAGTTTATGTCCAGGCATCGACAAATGGAACGCGAAGGCATTTAGACCTTCACCCAAAGCAGTACAAGATTTTTGACAGCTATATCAACGAGTCCCGAAAGGCGCTGCTTAAAACACAAAGTGATAAACTGATCGTTGGCACACGGGGAACGGCAGTTAGTAAAGACCTGGTTCATTACGTCATCTCAACCTTCAAGCCTTTGTTCCCCGACCGTAATCTTACGCCCGAATCGATCCGGCAAAGCGTGATCGCCAACTGGATCAACGAGCGCCGGTTTCCTTTAGAGCAGGTTCAGTTAATGGCTGGCCACGCCTGGATATCTACCACCGAAAAATATCGCCAAACCCCGGCGGACGACAGAAGAGCGATTGTGAATCGTTTCCATCCTTTAGCTTAGGCGAGATCTCGCCATAAAACCCGTTACAATCGGGCTAACATCCAATGTTTTTCAGGGAGCTGGCAAGCTCCCTTTTTTTGTTATATTTGATCTGCTTGTATACGGAATGCAAAATGTTTTCTAAAACTTTTACATACTCAAATTCCAGTTTACCTGTAGGGTGTATGGAGTCGTATCCGTATGGGTTTAACGGGAAGGAGAAGAACGACGAGGTTTCCGGCTCAGGAAATAATTATGATTTCGGAGCAAGAACCTATGACCCTCGTTTAGGTAGGTGGTTTAGCATAGACCCATTGCAATCTAAGCATGCTTCAACATCACCGTATTGTTTTGTTGAGAACAGTCCAATCGGTTCAATCGACCCTGACGGTAAAGATGTATATCCAATTATTTCTTATACAAAGGACGGTAAGACGGGACACGCTCAAATAGCAGTTGACAATTATGTAACTGTTATGAAAGACACCTATGATTCACAAGGTAATGTCACAGGTCAAACCGCTGTGCAAGTTGCTGATGGCAGTGTAACAGTATATGACTTACATGCTAAGGCAGATTTTAATTTGGTTAGAATGCTTAAAGCAGGCAAGTCTGAGCCAGGGATTGTAAAAAGCTATAAAGCTGATAAGGATTATGTTCTTGACCAAAATAGGCAAAAAAATAATGGCGTGGTACGAATTATTTTAGAGCCAGGCTTGACTAATCAAATACAACAGGGTTTGGAAGAAGCTAAGAAGGATTATGAAACGGGAAAGAAACAGTACAATGCGACTACGAATAACTGTGTCGACTTTGTAACTGAATTTGTGAAGCAAATTAGCGGTTTTCAAGGCATCAACCCATCAGAAAAGATGCAGCCCATGGAGAATGCAGCACAGTTTTTACAGGGTATAAAAGCTATGCCTAAAGCTGTTTCTACACCTAATTTCCTTGATAAGGAGCTTAAAAAAGTCGTAAATTGCGATAACTCTTGTGGCGAAGTTCTTAATGAAGGTCAACCTACAGGTGCCTTCCTAAATACAATAACACATGATAAAGTACACGATGCAAAACCATCAGAATAATTAACCATGAAAATAAAGAAGTATTTTATAATCTTAGGGCTATTCATAGCAGGTATTGTAAAGTCTCAAAATGTTGAGCCATCAACAGTAATTGAAAATTTTGTAATATCGAGTATACGTGACGACTCAACAGCTGCGAAGACCTGTGTTATTACCGACTCCCTTTATAAAACCTTTTATGTTGACAATGGAATTAAGACATCTGATAATATCCAGCCCAGTAGCATTTTATACATGTATCGTTTGTATTTTCTGGGCGGATTCGATTTCATTTTAATCTATAAAGACCAAATTGAACCGCAAAATATGTTGCTAAACTATTCCGAATTTAAAATTATTAAGCAATTGCCAAATTTCTTAATGGCGGATTACACTTTTAAATTATTAGGAAACGACAAAGTGAGATTTACCTGTAGAATGGCTTATGTAAACAAGGAGTGGAAAATTACTTCAATAAAAAAGAAATTACAGAAGTCTACTACAAAAAACGGCAAATAAGTAATCTTAATATCGTCAAAAAGATTATATTATTATTCCATAAACCAAGGTCGCAAACCTTGGTTTTTTGTTTATAATAACTTCTCAGAAAATCCGTAAATCCTGCTATCTTAGACTTTAATTTAAATAGCATGGGAAACGAGGATTTTTTTGACAAACAAACCCCTTCTTCAAGGATAAAAGCAAACATTGTAGCCAACTATTTTCCGAAGTATTGTAAGATAATCAACAAAAAGCCGCAGAACACTATCCGCTACGTTGATTTGTATGCTGGTCCTGGCAAATATAAAGATGGTAACCCTTCAACTCCCTTACTCATAGGCGATGCTTGTGCAACAGACTTAGAATTGAAAGGATTAGTTCACCTTATGTTCAATGATAATACTTACGGCGAAGATTTAAAGAGCAATTTTTTTGACCGATTCCCCAAAGGTMCCTTTGCATACGAGCCTCGATTTGCAGCTAAAACAGTTGGCGACGATGAAGGAATAACCAAATACTTATTGAGAGGTTGGGGTAAGCCGAATCAAACACCTACCCTATTATTTGTAGACCCATTTGGATATAAAAGCATAAACACTTCCGCCTTGGCTAACTTTATGAATGGCTGGGGAAATGAAATATTTTTGTTCTTAAATGTAAAGCGTATTCAAGCTGCGTTAGATAACGAAAAATTTGATGATTTAATGGTTTCTCTATTTCCTACTACGGTCGATACCTTAAGGCAGGATAGGAAATATAAGGCAGCTGTATACGAAAGGCTGAATTTAATCGTAGATAATCTACACACCGAATTTCAAAAGGTCTCTTCTGATAAAATATACCATACAAAGTTTAGATTTAAAGAAGAAGATAGCGCTGGGACAAGCCATTTCATCATTCACTTTACCAAGCACCCAAGAGGATACGACCTTGTTAAGCAGATTTACTATGAGTTTGATAATATTGGAGCATCTTTAGAGGCAGATGGAAGCTATACATTTGATGCAAAAGCATTAGATGCTCCAGAGGGGGCCACATTGGACTTCGGTGATGCGAATGTAGCCGCTTTAAGCTCAATATTAGAACGAGATTTTAAAGGTAGAAAAATTTTGGCCAAAGCACTTTTTGAAGAACATCACATTTCTACTCAATTTAGTACAGCACACTATTTGAAGACCTTGCGTCAAATGGTTGAAGATGGCAAAGTTAAAAGTACCTTTACCGATTCGGCTGTGCATAAGGTAACTGTTTTATTAACCAATCACTGCGAACTGGAATTTGTATAATGGCTCAATCTTCAATTGAATGGACTGAAATGACATGGAACCCAACGGTGGGTTGTACTAAAATTTCTGCTGGATGTAAGTTCTGTTATGCAGAAGTCATGACGCGTAGATTAAAGGGAATGGGTCAGGAAAAATATCAGGATGGCTTTAGAGTTGTTAAGCCTCATCCAGAATCTTTAAACGTTCCATACACATGGAAAAATCCTAAAATTGTATTTGTGAATTCAATGAGTGATTTATTTCATGAAAAGATTCCATTATCCTATATAAAGCAGGTGTTTGCTGTAATGAACGATAATCCTCAGCATGTTTTCCAAGTTCTTACCAAAAGAGCAGAGAGGTTATTTGAGTTTCATCGTGAACTTAAATGGACTCACAATATATGGATGGGCGTTTCAGTTGAAGATGATAAGGTGTTAGAAAGAATAGATTTTTTAAGAAGAACGAGGGCAAGAGTTAAGTTTTTGTCATTAGAGCCTCTTATTGGGCCGTTACCTAATTTGAACCTACGAAGAATCGACTGGGTAATTGTTGGCGGTGAGAGTGGAAGGAAACCGAGACCTATGAACCCTGATTGGGTATTAGATATACAGGAGCAATGTGAAAATGCCGAAGTAGCCTTTTTCTTTAAACAATGGGGTGGAACGAATAAGAAAAAGGCAGGCAGGGTGCTTAACGGTAGAACTTATGATGAAATGCCTTTGGTATAATTATACTAAAGTCTAAAAGAACTGGCCGGGTAAAACTCTTGGAGGAATTCAATCATTCCGTTATTACCCGAAGTCGTTATATTCTCAAGAAAATTATACTTTTCGATTAAATCATAGTATTTTTTGCCGTGCTGACCAATTCCGTTAAAAAATAAGAGTTGCAACTCGCTATCCGACATCTGAGACTGGATAAATTTCACATATTGTTTCTTCTTCCCGCTGGGCATGTCTGGATGTGTATCTATAAAAGTAAATACGTTGTAAGTGAAACGATAGTAATGGGCCAACTCGGTTATATGGTCGCGAAAAAAAGAATTGTAGGTGTTTACCGCTATTTGATGCGCTGCCCTTATACTTTCTGCGTCCTTTACTGTCGAGTTAATTGAACCTTCTATAAGTTTATCACCCATAGCGGTCAATAACCTATTTTGTAGTTCATTATTTACTTTAAAAAAATATTCAATCCCTTTGCCTTTATTTTCAACAAGCGTAGTATAAGTTTCTTTTTTAATTGAAACAATTTTACCTTCAGTATTAGCCACTAAGCTCCTTATTGAGTTAAGCAAGTTGAAAAACGTACTTTCAGCCTGCATTTCTCTATTTCGATTCAACTGTCTCCATAATACATAAAATGCAATTAAAGAGGGGATGGCGATTTTAACAACCTCAGTTAAATCAACTATAAAATAAGGATACATATCAATTATAATGTCACTTCTTTTTTTTCTTTTCTACTTTCGGAACTTTTACCCCAATAAAAAACTCTTCAAAATTTACCTCCAGTAGCTTGCAAACCTTTACGAGAGTTTTTAAGCTAAAATTTTCTCCAGATTCCAATCGGAAATAAGCCGAGCGGCTCATGCCCAGCTCGTAGGCGATATGCTCATAATTTTTGTAGCCTTTCTCTTTTCTGACCTGTTGTAGGCGTTTACCTACGGCAATTAGTTCTGGTACTTTTTCTTTGTTATCCATTGGGTAAAAATCCCCAGATACCCTAATATTTACCACCCTTATAAAATGTACTCTTATATATTAGGTGTTTTATTATATTTGTGTAACTAAAAATCAAACTTTATGAAGCAAATAACCCTTTTCCTTTCAGCTCTGGTAATATTGACCGCTTGTAAAAAGAGCAGTAACGCTCCCCAGCCAGCGCAAACAACCTCAACCAACAGTAACCCAACTACAAATCCAAACGATACCGTTGGCAAGGTCAAAATCTTTTACTCACTCCAAATGAATCCTGTAACGATTGGCTATGGAGCTGGCTGCTCAGGTAGAGACTACGTTCAGGACACAACCAATGTGCGGATATATCATAATACAACCCAGCTCCACAATCACTTTGTGAATATGAGAACCGTCCCCGATGGCATTGGCCTGAACGTTCTTGAAAATGGCCCTATATCAACATTACCCCATCCCTCAACTCCGCTTTGGTGCAGTATCGGCGATAGCATTGTATTGGTCTTTGATAGTCTTGAAATTAATGGAACCTCAGCAGCTCAAACAGAGCATTTTGAAAGGATGCAATTGATAATAACCAAAAACGGAACAACTTCATATAGCTTCGATACCTACCAGTATGGCAACTGGGCTGCAATCTTAGACCCATATTACCAAGCCACAGGGGCCGCCAATCGGTTTTTAGGAACCACGAAACACCCAGTAAGCGATTTAACTCAAAACTGGTTTATCGGCAGCCAATTCAGATTAGTTTATCACGTTCAATAATTCCAAAACTAAAAACACATGAAAAAATCAATTACGTTAATCGCAGCAGCTTTAGGCATTTTTATAATGTCTATGGGATGCGGCGCTAAGAGAAGCGAAACAAACGAAACCACTTGTAACAAAACGGCAGAAGACTACCAAAGCGGTTATAAGGCTGGCCATGCTCAGGCTGTCTTGGTCTCAGCTGGGGCAGGTGGAACGAGCGATGCCGATACATACCTTGCCACCACTAATAACGGATACGGCCCAATAGGCGAAATAAGCGATTGCTGGAAGGAAGGGTTTGACAATGGTTTTAAAGAGGCTAAATAAAAAACGGAGCTAAAGCAGCTCCGTTTATTTGAAACACTCACAGGCCCCGCCGAATCCCGGCGGGGCTTTTATTTACCCTTTTGGGTTTACAGCATCCAGAATCTTATTGGCATCCCGGCTTTAATGCGGATGCTGGCATGAGGTGGAATGTTGTTTAAAATCTTTCTGGCTTGTTCCTTGGTTATTTTGATGGTTAGACCCATATCAAATAAATATCTTTCAGAAGTCAAAAGAATGCGATTTTAAAGGGCGTTTATTGTACCTTATCGCTACCTAAACGCCACGTTTATTGAAACAGCTGAAAACCCCTTTTCCCCGAATTTAACACCGCCAAAGCCGTTTTAAAAGCGAAATACAAGTCAAATATTGGAAAACATCAATAGTGTTCGATTAATGCCCCTCCCTCCTGGGCAAATTTGCCAGCCCTCCCCTCGTGCTAAAAAATTTGGCTGGTGTAAACCTCGTTACCGCTCTTATATACGCAAATTTCAAATTCTTTTTATCCGGCCAACGGATAGGCGTTTAAATTTTTTTTATCCTAAATTTCAAAATGCTAAATCTGCCATACCCATCGATACTTTATTGACGTTATCCACGTAATCTTTAAACTCCTTCCAGTATTTCTCAACGGTTTTTTTACTGATGGCAAAATTTCCGTACACTTTCCTTTGTGAAATGCACCCATGTAAACCGAAATCCCAGCCTTCTAAGATACCGTATAATTTTTCCCTGCTGAGTGCTGTTTTATGGATAGCATTCTCCTTATGGCAAATATCCAGTTTATCTTCCCTTGTTAGTTTAACTGTCTTGTCAAACACAATCTTTCGTTTTTTCCAGTAATATATTGGCGCAAGCGTCCCGTCTTCTTTATACTTATGAATTGAATCGACCACACGCTCAATGTGCCTGTAATCGACAGGCTCAATACACGCCTGCTTATTCACAGCGTTCAATATTTCAATTGTTTTTTCTTTGCTTATCCAGTCATTGAGGTAAACCAGATTATTGCAATAGCTTAACAGGAAATTGTTTCTGTTCTTACTGATTTTCTTTATCGGCATAAAACATCGGATATACTCATATCCCTCCCAGTTGACTATGTAATCGGCTGGTATCTCTATTTCATTCAGGTTATCAAAGCGTATTGATTGATAGGCCGCCCCCCGTTCTGTGGTATATGCTGTTCTCTCTCTCTGGATTACAATAGACTGGGGGGCAACCTCAACAGCAGTAAAAGTAAAAGACGCTTTATTGATAAAAATATCTTCGTCATAAGATAGTACGTTAAACTGGCTGGCCTTAGCCGCTCCTTTATCCACATATCCAGAAATTCCCAACTCACTTGTAATACTGGCATAGGTAGAATGAAAATTACTTTTTGTTAAGCCAGACGCTTTCACAAGAATAGCATAACCATTTCCACCAAAAGACTTGTAATAGGCATAGACCTTTGTTAAATCCAATCTGCTAATGTCAAAAGCTGGATTATCTATGTCAATGTACACCAGCCCGGAGCTGGTGATAATATTGGAATCGGTTTTATAGCCACCGTATAGGAAATTATAAGTAACGCACGGCAGCTTTGCCTTTGTTTGCTTATAATCCAATAAGCCGTTTCTGGCTTTTAGAATCTGCTCGGAATAATCGGAATGCTTTATCTGGCCAAGCCAGTTATCAATGGAAAGAATTGATACAACATGAGGATTTTTGATACACTCATAGGTGTTGATGGAATAAAGATACATGCTTCATAGTATTCTGCTTTATATGTTATGTTCTGCTTTTAAACTGGTGCAGACCCTATCGGGAGCTTATCCCCGATAGGTACCAGAAAACCAACCTGAGGTCGGTTTCAAATAAATATAGGGTAGGATTCAAAAAAGGAAATAGCATAACCAAAAAAAGGTTAATCCCAATGTAAGGGTTTGAGGTTGTGCCGTTTTCAGCTCGATGCCTTGGAAGCCCAGGAAAACCAGGGTTTTTCTTGCTTTTACCATTCCAGGGCTCCMCCTTTGTATGGTCGAAAAACACATGTTAAATAGACAAGCCGATTTAAAAAACGACCCCCTTAAAACAGGGCGTTTCAGAGGCAAAAAAATAACAGGTTTTTCGACCACCAAAAAAAAACAGAGATATGCGAACGGCCATTTATGTTAGAATCTCCACTTCCAATAAAGGTCAGGACGTGGATAACCAATTAATCGTTTTACGTGAATACTGCCAGCGCATGGATTATGCCATTGCTGGGGAATATATGGACGAAGTAAGCGGCGGCACATCGGACAGGCCAGCTTTTAAAAAGCTCTTTGCCGATGCCGCTAAAAAAAAGTTTGACCTTGTTTTATTCTGGTCATTAGACCGCTGGACAAGGGAGGGAACCAGAGCGACCATTAAATACATGGAGCAACTGGAGAGCTACGGCATCGGCTTCAAATCATACTCTGAGCAGTATATAGATTCTTGCGGCATCTTCAAAGACGTGGTTATCTCCCTGCTCTCAACGCTGGCGAAACAAGAGAAAGTACGGATTTCCGAAAGGGTCAAGGCGGGCTTAGCCAGAACCAGCAAGAAAGGAGGCCGCCCCAAGCTCGAAAACACACTGGTGGAACGCATCAAGACTATGAAATCACAGGGCCTTTCAAATCGAACCATCGGAAAGGATTTAAATATAAGTCATTCTACCGTTGCGTTATATGTATAAAGCATGACAGAAAAAGGCCATACTAAGATATTTTTAACGTGTCAAGTTGTGACGAAAATTAAACTGAAAATAAACACACGCTGTTTACTTGCACGCAGTCTTAAAAAGGAGTGCCTTTGTAGAAGGTTGATTTTACTGGTAAAAACGGCTATTGGTCGTCTCATTAACTTCAACCACGCAAAACCTCAGCGGCATACTTGTAGAGTATTCAGAAGTATAATTTTTTCGGGACAACCTCCTAACCAGCTTGTCAAAAGCTGGGTCAGCATTTCAAGAAACTATATCCGAGTAAAGGATTATCCCTATAATCCCCGTTGTAGCATGCCGTTCACGGCATAATCAACAGCTTATTTATTCACTTTAAAAAAATTGGCGATAGCTGATAAGGGAATGCTATTGCCTCAACTGAACGTCTATGAAAGACAAACCAATGACAAAAGAACAGGCACTAAACCACCTGTTCAAAGTATTCACAACGGGAATACGAAATTTTAAAGCCACCAAGCCCAGAGCTTGGCTGGAAAGCAAAGGACTGAGCTATGATACTTTGCAAATCGGCTTCAACAGCGGCCAGTTTCATCACCGCAAGAGCGAAGAGTTTAGAAAACCCTACGTCGATATTGACGTTTTGAAGGTGAGCGATGCCGCCGTGAAGTCCCCAGAGCTCAAAGCATATACTTGTTTTGGCTCCTATTCAATCACATTTCCCCTGAAGGACGAGCAGAACCGAATCACCAACCTGTATGCCATTCGTTTCGATATGGAGACCGAAAGAGCCGAGTACCTGAACACAGAGGGCATTTATCCCAGCTATCCGCACCAGCTTACCGAGCGGCTGTATATAACCGATACCGTTCTGGATGCGGCAAGCCTGCTGGAAAGCCGAATGCTCGGCAACAGAGATGCTGTCATGGCCCTGCATGCTGGAGGTATAACCGATGAGATGCGTCGAGCGATAAGCGGGCTAAACCAGCTCAAAGAAATCATTACCCTATCGGAGAAAGACCATAAGGCGGAACCAGAACCGAGCTGGCCGCACATCCTAACGCAGCGCATCAGCCTACCCGAAGGCCATAGCTTAAACGATATGTGGGTGAATTATGGTTTAGAAGGCTTGCAGCGACTTTTAAACGAGCCAAGTGAACAGGTTGGTGTAATTAATCCGCAAGGCCGAGAAAGCAGCTTAAAACGTATCTCTGAGGGTAAACTCGCCTATGAAACCAGCCTTGGAACTTTCTATGCGCTGGGTAACCTGTCAACGGACTTAGGCAACCTGAAAACAACGGTACACTTTATTGAAGCGCATAGCAGCAGGAAGCACCGAGCCAAACCCGACCTGTACGACAGGCAGCAGCTCGTAGCGTTTGCCAAGTCCATCAACGAAGCCGAGGGGATAGACCAAAGCCAGGTCGAAGCAGAGCTGTTAAAGCTCACCGACCTATTGGAAGCATATAGGGACGAACAGTTGGAAGCCGAACACGGCACAAAGCAAAAGCCGCAAAACTTATTACCGCCAGAGAAAGAAAGGGAGGCGATTGAATTTTTAAGCGGCGCAAACCTCATCCAATGTATTGACCAAGTAATTGAAAGTAGCGGAATCGTTGGCGAAGAGAATAACCGTAAAATGGTGTTTGTCATTGCCAGTACCTACAAAATGCTTAACCCTCTGCACGGATTGATACAAGGAACCTCGGGGAGCGGAAAGACCCATTTAATAAACGGTATTGCTAACCTAATGCCGCCAGAGGACTTGCTCAACATGACCCGAATCACCAGCAAGTCTTTGTATCACTACAAGAACGAAGACCTCATTAGCAAGCTGGTGCTGATTCAGGATATTGACGGCCTAGACGACGAAGCGATGTTTGCCTTTAGGGAAATGCAGTCCGCTGGCTTTGTGAGCAGCTCAACCACCTATAAGAACAGGCTGGGGCAATTGGTATCGACGGTTAAAACAGTCAAAAGTCATTTTGCCAGCTTAGTAGCCACAACACACGCCGAGATTTATTATGACAACCTCAGCCGCTCCATTGTCATGGGTGTGAATGAAAGCCACGACCAGACCCAAAAGATTATCCAGTACCAGAACCGACAAACGGCTGGTGTCATTGACCCGATGGAACAGAAGCAGGCCAAAGAGCTGCTGCAAAACTGCATGAGAACGCTAAAGCCTTATGAAGTGGTGAACCGCTATGCAGATAAATTACAGCTACCCGTGGAGGCTAAGATGCTCAGGCGTTTGAATAACCATTACCAAGACTTTGTAAAGCAAATAACCCTGTTACACCAGTACCAGCGAAAGAAAGACGAACAAGGCCGCTTACTCTCCACCAGAGAGGATTTAAAGCTGGCCTGTGAAATCCTCTTTGATGCCATCATGTGGAAAATCGACGAGCTGGATAGCAGCCTGCGCCAGTTTTTTGAGCAGCTAAAGACCTATATCAAGAAACAAAACAGCTCAGGCCAGTATCGCTTTACCACCAGAGAAATACGGCAAGCCTTTTATATCAGCCGAGCACAGGTGGACAGATATATTCAGGATTTAAGACGCTTGGAGTATATCCAAATAGCCGATGGTTCACCAAATAAGGGCTATAAGTACCAGATAAGCTACTGGGATGACATGGCAAAGGTAAGACAGAAAGTAAAGGACGGATTAATAAGCCAGATTAACCTGATAAGGGAGTAAATAAACCCACTCTGGGACGCTGGAACTCAATCCCAGCATAGGCTTGAGTCTTAGCGTCCCAGTTTCCCAGAAGTACATATATAAACCAAAATAAAAAGATTATGACCAAACGAGGCGAATTACACACCCACACGTACCAGCTCCTGTTAAAAGGATTTGATACCGCCATTCACGCAATGGGCTACCGACAAACAGGAAACACTTACCAGAACAATGTCAAAGAGTTTTTAGTCTGGCTGGAAAACTCAGGCAGGCTAAAGCTCAACAAGCTAAAGCCTTTGGATATGGTAGAGTATTACGAATACCTCAGCAGCAGGCCCAACCTGAGAACAGAAGGCTTGCTAAGCTCGTCAACCATTGGAAACAATATGTTTTCGGTTGACCTGTTTTTTGATTACCTGCTGGATAACCATTTGATTGATAAAAAAATCCTGCTGCCAAAGCATGACCGAAGCGAAGGAAAACAAAGGCAGGTAATTAGCATTAGTGAGGTGCAGTTCTTATACAGTGTATGCGAGAATAAGAGGGATATAGCGATACTGGCTATTGCTTATGGATGCGGCGCAAGGCGAAGCGAAATAAAAAACCTCAACGTGGTGGATGTACAGCTCACCAGAGGCATGCTGATTGTGCGAAAGGGAAAGAATGATAAACGTAGGGAAATACCACTCTCTAATAAGCTCATCCATGATTTAAAGGACTATCTGGTGAACGAGCGGCACACGTATTTTCCAAAAGGCCAGCAACAAAGAACAGAAGCGTTTCTGGTGAACAACAGGGGCCAGCGCATGCAGGGCGACCATATTAATGAGCGAATAAAAGAGCTGATAGAGAAAACACGGAACGCCGAGCTCATCAGCAAAGAAATTACCCTGCATTGCCTTCGCCATAGCATTGCCACGCATCTACTGGATAATAAAGCGAGCTTGGAATTTGTAAGGCAATTTATGGGACACGCCGAGATAGACACCGTACACGTTTACGCCAGACGCAGAAAAATGAAACAACTCTTAACACATAACCGATAATGGAAACACTTGAGCAATACATCTACCGACACCACACCGATAAGACAGCAAGAACCTATCTGTATTATCTGAGCGTTTTTAAAATGAAGTACCCGAATGCAAAGGCATTGAGCCAGACGAATATCACGGAACATATCAATGCCCTTAGAAAAGACAAAACAGATGTTACCCAGATAATCCCCATGCTGGCGGCTATTAAACGTTACTACGATTATTTATTGGAAACAGGCCAACGTCAAGACCATCCTTGTCGAAACTTTAAGCTGCGTACAAAGAAAAGGGCTATACAGACACAGGATTTATTTACGCCAAGCGAATTAGAGCAGCTAATGAACAGAGAAAATCGCTTTGCCAATCTGGAACTACGTAATAAAGTCATTATCTCGCTGCTCATATACCAAGCCTTAGCTTGCTCCGAGCTTTGCAGGTTAACGCTGGCCGATATTGATTTGGATGCAGGTACAATCTATATCAAAGGCAGTCCGAAGTTTGCAGCGAGAACCTTGAGCCTAAAGCCGAGCCAGATAAAACTAATCATGGATTATTTAAACACCTCAAGGAAAAACTTATTGAGGTCGGCAACAAATGGCCTGCTGATTACCCAGCGTGGCGTAGCTGAAACGGTGGACGGTATTCATAGCATGATTGAACCTCTAAAGCACCTTTACCCAGAGCGGAACCTCAACCCAACAACGATACGTCAAAGTGTCATCGCTAACAAACTCAATGTATCAAAGGAAAGTATTGAAGACGTCCAACTCTTTGCAGGCCATAAATGGCCGAGCAGCACCGAGCAATATAAGCGTGCTGACATCAACGAGCAGTTGGAGAAAATAAACATGTGGCATCCTTTGAAATAATTCGTAATTTTAAATATATAAAAAACACACAATGACATCAGAAGATTTATACCAACAGGTTATTGATAACCTTCAAATAAAAACCATTCATCCATTGCATAAAGCTATGTTAGAGGAGTGTTGCGAACACGCAATAAATAATAATATTACAGACAAAGAAACTTTACGCAATGCGGCAATGATTGCGTTTATGACAACTAACTCGACGCTTCAAGGAACTCTAAAAGCTGGGTTAAAAATGGCCGATAATGTAACCTTGAATTATAGGGGCCAATCTTTTACGATAGATGCCAATTCAAAATTATTAGGAGATTAAGAACTGCTTTTTACATCAAGAGCCTCTGAGAAATCAGGGGCTTTTTTGTTTGTATATGTCAATGATTTTTGTATTTTTACCTCTGGTAAAACGATTCGATAGTTCTTTGAAACCCCAGTATATTCAATAGTTTGAGAAGGGAGGGGAATGTTTGGTAGCACCTTGTTTATACCCTTACCGATACGGGTTCAATGGAAAAGAGAATGATAAGAACATAGCCACCACAGGTGATGGAGCTCAGGATTATGGCATGAGGATTTATAATCCTGCTTTGGGTAAGTTTTTGAGCATTGACCCGTTGACTAAGAAATATGCAATGCTTACACCATATCAGTTTGCTAGTAATACCCCTATTATGGGCTCCGATTTAGATGGTAAAGAATTGGATGTTAGAATTATATCTAGGGAAAATGGAAAAACAAAATTAGAAATAACAGATGATGCGGTTCTCAATCAGGCAACATGGGTGCTTCCAAAAATGGCCATTGACCGAGGGGATAAATCGGTTGAAGGTGCTGGTGCTAATGGTATATGGGCATTTGATTTTACAAAGACAGGAATATATGCATACTATATTTTTAAAGATGAGGACGGTAAGTTTACAACTCATACATACTCTCCTGGTGAAGTAGAAGAGGCATTAAAGGTTTCCACTGAAAGTATTGAAAGGATAGCGGCCTTTGATATTATGGCCGTGTACGAGGGGGGTGGTAAAAGCTCAGGAAGCCTGAAAGGAGGAACAAGAGAGCCAATAAGTTATAGTTCAAGAGCTGCTAGAAGACAGGCGATGAGGGAGCGAGGAATTCCAACTAGTCAACAGCCTGTTTCACAATCAAAAAATGCAGCTGGTAGAGAATATACTTATGAAATGTCAACTGAATATGGCGGGAAA
>BFBZ01001296.1_pt1 | contig 17142 bp, 17 predicted proteins | sample 1888401 | NCBI WGS metagenome assembly BFBZ01 (sample SAMD00112614, study PRJDB3348) | symbiont metagenome | host: Chara braunii | reverse complement strand
CCTGGACCTGGACCACGAAGGTCTCGCCCTTGGACCAGGCTCGCATCCGCATGGACAGGGGCAGGGTGGCGCGGCCGGCGGCGATCCAGACGTCAGGCCACGGCGGTGCGATCCCGCTCTCGGGCGTGATGGCGCGCATCGGCAGCGGGTTGAGCCACCAGGGCAAGCGGCCCATGGCGCCCTTCCAGGCGATCTTCTTGACCACGACCTCGCAAGGCCGCAGGCGCGCGAACGCGCCCGCCAAGCCGACGACCTGGGCCTCGATACCCGCGCGTCCGTCAGACACCGCCCAGACGACGAGCGGACGGTCGCGCGGCTTAAGGGTCCTTAGACCCACTCGACCTTGCTGATTTCGTAGGCCTTGCCGCCGCCGGGGGTGTTCACCTCGACGACGTCGCCGGTTTCCTTGCCGATCATGGCGCGAGCCAGGGGCGACTGGATGGAGATCTTGCCCGACCGGACATCGGCTTCGTGTTCACCGACGATCTGATAGCGAGCCATCTCCTCAGTGTCCTCGTCGACGACCGAGACGGTCGCGCCGAACTTCACCTGGCTGCCGGACAGCTTGGATACGTCGATGACCTGAGCCCGGGCCATCTTGTCCTCGATGTCGGCGATCTGGCCTTCGATCCAGCCCTGACGCTCCTTAGCGGCATGATATTCGGCGTTCTCAGACAGGTCGCCGTGCGCACGCGCTTCCGAGATCGCGGCGATAACGGCGGGCCGCTCCACGGTCTTCAGACGCTTCAATTCATCGTCGAGGGTTTGCCAACCCTCGGCGGTCATCGGGACTTTTTCCATAGTAGGTGAGAACTCGTTGCGCCCATGAGGAGTTCGTTGCCGGCCGCGGGCGCGGGCGTCCGGGGGGGTAGAGGATAGAAGTTCGGACGCCAAAATTCAAGGGGTGCGATGCAGCATGGCCTCGCGCGAGGGTAGTTCGACCACCGCGAGCAGGCCAGGCGCGTTGTCCCCCAAGACCAAGCGACCGCCGTGGAGCTTGGCGCATGCCGCGACCAGCGACAAGCCCAAGCCGCTGCCCGGCGTGGTGCGGGCGGCTTCAAGGCGCACAAAGCGCTCAGGCACGCGGCCGAGTTGGTCAGCGGGTACGCCGGGGCCGGTATCGGCGACGCTGAGCGCGACGCCGCCTTCGCGTTCTTCGAGGCTCATCCGCACCGCTGCGCCGTCGCCGGCGTGGACGACGGCGTTGTGCAGCAGGTTGCCCAGGGCTTGGCGGAGCAGGGTGGCGTGACCGAACACCAGGACGGGATTTTCCGGCACGTCGATGCTGAGCGCCTGGCCGGCGTCTTCGGTCGCCGGGCCGAACAGTTCCGCCATCTCAAGAGCCAGCGCGCCAAGATCGACCCGGCGCATCATGTCCCGCGAGAGCCCGGTTTCTGCCCGGGCGATGTCCAGCAAGGCCGACAGGGTGGCGAGGACCCCTTCGACCTCGAACCGGGCCTGGTCGATGGCCGCCAGGCGCTCCTGTTCGGGGGCGTCCGAGATCCCGGCCCGGATCAGGGCGCCCTGCATACGGGTGAGGGGCGAGCGCAGGTCGTGGGCGAGGCTGTCGGTGACGGTCCGCATCCCGCTCATCAGTTCCTCGATGCGTTCCAGCATGGCGTTCACGGCTCCGCCGAGTTCGTCGAAGATGTCGCCGTTGGGGTGGACCGGCGCGCGGGCCGACAGGTCGCCGCCGACGATCTGCTCGGCGGTGTCGGCGATCACCCGGGTGCGACGGAGAAGCAGGGTCTGCAGCCACCAGCCGCTGCCCGCTGCGCCCAGGGCCGTCAGGATCAGGGCTACCGCGCCGGCGCCCAGGATGGCGGCGCGAAGGCTGTCGCGTGTGGTCAGGTCCTCGGCCACCACAACGGTGCGGCCGCCGCCTATGGGCCTGGCCAGCACGCGCCAGAGCTTATGATGGGCGGTGTCGGGCTGGACCACCGTGCGCCAGCCCACATCGGGATTGTCCAGCGAGCTGACGACGTCGGAGCCCGCCAGCATGTGACCCTGGTCGTCGATCATCGCGTAGCGGAAGCCGTTCTGTGGGGCGACGCGGGCGTGGCGGTCGAGGGKGGCGGCCAGGGCGGCGGCGCCCTCCTCATGGGCGAAGGCTACGAAATAGTCGGCGGCGGCGGCGGCGTTGGCCGCCTGGTCCCGAGCGATGGCGGCCTCGCCCAGGCGGTCGATCACCACCAGGCCGGCCAACAGCGAGGCCAGGGCCACGCCGACGACCAGGGCGGGCCAGGTCCAGGGACGCAGATGCATCAGGGCTGTTCCGAAAGCCGGTAGCCGGAGCCTCGAATGGTATGGAGCAAGGGGCGGTCGAAGCCCTCGTCGATCTTCTTCCGCAGCCGGCTCACATGGGTGTCGATCAGGCTGGTGTGGGGATCGAACCGATAGTCCCAGAGATCCTCCAGCAGCATGGTGCGGGTGACCACCCGGCCGGCGTGGCGCAGCAGGTGTTCCAGCAGCTTGAACTCACGCGGCAGCAGGTCGAGGGGCCGGCCGGCCCGGCGGACGCGGCGCTCCAGCAGGTCCATCTCCAGATCAGCGCAGCGCAGCACGGTCTGGGTCTCCTGGCGCGGCGGGCGGCGCAGCAGGCTGGCCACCCGGGCGGAGAGTTCGGAAAAGGCGAAGGGCTTGGTGAGGTAGTCGTCACCGCCGGCCCGCAGGCCTTTGACCCGCTCGTCGAGCTGGCCCAGGGCGGAGAGGATGAGGACGGGTGTCTCGACGCCCGCGGCGCGCAGGGCCTTGATCACCGAGAGGCCGTCGAGGCCGGGGACCATGCGGTCCTGGATCACCACGTCGAAGGCGCCGGCGGAGGCCAGGTAGAGACCGTCTCGCCCATCGGCGGCGTGCTCGACGACGTAGCCCTCCTCTCGGAGGCTTTTCAGAAGGTATTCGGCGGTGTCGGTGTCGTCTTCGACGACCAGAATTCGCGCGCCCATGGCCGCCGTCCTGGATCTCACGGCCCTACGAAGCTGGGGCCTGTGAAGCTTGGGACTGCTCCCAAACTAGGTCGAAAAGGCGGCGGACAGCGTGGGGCTTAGCTGTCCGCCGCACTCCGTCAGGCCTTTTCGCAGGCGGCGAGGAAGGCCTTGCGGGTCTGGGTATGCTTTTTCTGAGCGGTCCACTGCTTGGCGCAGTCGGCCGCCTTCGCCTTGGCCGCGGCGGCCGAGGGAGCCGCCGCCGGGGTGGCCGGAGCAGCGAAGGCGGCGGAGCCGGCCGCCAGGGAGAGAACAAGGGCGGCGGGAAGAAGGATGTTACGCATGATGGAAGATCCTTGGCTTGGTCGGCGCCCCTTGGCGTCGGCGAGGTCAATCTAGCCCCCGCAAGCTCGCGTTCTTCGGTCGCCTTTCTCGCAAATCTGTAAGGTTGCGACATGGCGGTGAGACGCAGCGCAGCCTAGATTGAAGGCCGCATAGGGAACGCCGGACATGACCACGAAGCGCGGGATAACCCTCTACCATTCGCCGGGCAGCCGGGCGTTCATCGCCTACTGGCTGCTGGAGGAGTTGGGCGTCTCGTTCGACGTGAAGACCGTCGACATCCGCAAGGGCGAGCAGAAGGAACCGGCTTATCTGAAGCTCAATCCCTCGGGGAAGGTGCCCACGGTCACCGACGGCAAGGTGGTGGTCAGCGAGAACCCCGCCATCTGCATCTATCTGGCCGACCGCTACGGTTATGGCGGCCTGGCGCCGAGGATCGAGGACGCGGACCGCGGGGCCTACTTGAAGTGGATGGTCTATTCGACGGCGGTGGTCGATCCGCTGATCAGCCTGCATCCCAAGCATATCGACCTGCCGGGGCCGGCCACGGGCTTCGGCGCCTTCGACGACATGGTCGATGTGCTGACGAACACCTTGAAGGGCCGGAAGTATCTGCTGGGCGACAGGTTCACGGCGGCCGACGTGATGTTGGGGGCCACGGTTTCCATGGCGCTCTATCGCAAGGAGCTGCCGGATCATGGGCCGCTGGCGGACTACAACACCCGCCTGACCCACCGCGCCGCCTATCAGCGGGCCGCCGACGCCACTTGGCCCGCGGCGATCTTCGCGCCGAACTAGGCGGAGGGCTGGAAGATCTCGTGGATCAGGCCGCCCGGCGCCTGGAACGCCGCGTAGCGTCCGAAGGCGTTGGCGGCCGGCGCGTCATGCAGAAACACCACGCCCTTGGCCCGCAGGTCGGCCATGGCCGCGTCGATGTCGCCGACCTCGAACACGAACACTGAGGCGGCGGTGGCTCCATGTTTTGCGGGCGGCGCAGGTTCGGCGCATTTGAACACGTGGAGCGCGGCGCCCTGGTGAGCCAGTTCGAGGAAGTCGTCGGTCTGGCTGACGACCGCGAAGCCAAGGACCTCGCCGTAGAACCGCCTCGCCTCGACGATGTCCGGGGTCAGGATCATCAGCGTGGCGAGCCGCATAGCCGGCGCGCCTAGGCGGTTTCGGCGACGATGCAGCCGGCCAGCTCGGCCGGATCGGGCGCCTCGTAGACGCCCTCGATGAAGTCGAACATGTCCGGCGTCACCTGGATGGCGAAGGTCTCGCTGCGGACCTCGTTGCGCTCCAGAACGCGGGCGCGGCGAACCTCGGCGGAGGCGGTCACGAAGTGGAACTGGAAGGGCAGTTCCACCGCCTCGGCGATCTCTCGCACCCGGGCGCGGTCAGCCTTGCGCATCAGGCCGAGGTCGAGGACCACCGACGTTCCGGCCAACAGGGTGGCGGCGGCGGTGGACCAGATCTGCGACTCGCACCGCTCAACCCTGGCCATCATCCACTCGAACTCCAGCGGTTCGGGCATGTCCGCTGCGAACAGCCGCGCCATCCAGTCGTCGATGGCGAAATGGACCGCGGGCTCGCGCCGGGCGAGCTCGCGGGCATAGGTGGATTTGCCGGCACCCGAGGGGCCGAAGATGATGTGCAGGGTGGCGCTCATGGGCGCGCTGTTACTTGACCGAGAGCCCGCCGTCGATGACCAGTTCAGCCCCGGTGACATAGCGGCTCTCGTCCGAGGCCAGCCACAGGACGCCGTTGGCGATGTCCAGCGGATAGCCCTTCACGCCCAGCGGCACGCCTTCGGAGGTCATGGCGTCCAGCACCTGCGGCCGGGGAGGGCGGGCGTTGTCGCCGGGCTCGCCGGTGCCCATGATCGTGTCCCAGATCGGGGTCTCGATGATGCCCGGGTGGACCGAATTCACCCGCACGCCGTCCTTGGCGTTGGCGCATTCCATGGCCACGGCCTTGGTGAACAGGCGGACGCCGCCCTTGGTGGCGCAATAGCCGGCCAGGATCGCGGAGCCCTTCAGGCCTGCCACCGACGACATGTTGATGATCGAGCCGCCGCCGTTCTCGCGCATCAGCGGGATCGAATGCTTGGTGCCCAGGAAGACGCCGTCGAGATTGACCGCGGTCTGCTTCTGGAAATCGGCCAGCTCCATGGTCAGGACCGAGCCGCTGATGCCGATGCCGGCGTTGTTGACCAGGATGTCCAGGCGGCCGTGCTTGGCCTTGATGGCGGCGACGACGTCGATCCACGGCTGTTCGGTGGTGACGTCGTGATGCAGGTAACTGGCCTGGCCGCCCTTGGCGACGATGGCCGCGACAGTGTCTGCGCCCTTCTCGTCCTGCAGGTCGGTGACGACGACGATCGCGCCTTCCTCGGCCAAGCGCTCGGCGCAGCCACGGCCGATGCCGCTCGCGCCGCCCGTAACCAACGCGACCTTGCCTTCAACCCGTCCGGCCATGAGAGCCTCCCCTGTATGATCGTTGTTAAGTTAGGGGTAGCGCAGGCTTTCGGCGGGCGCAAATCGTCATCGGCCTCCGCCGGGCCATCAAGCCGCGGCGGGCGTAGATCGAGAGCTTCATCCCAGCCGACGAGCGGACGGCCCGGCGCCGAGGCCGGGTCGTGAGCCCGTCAGGCGTCATGGTCTACCAGGTCACCTTCCCATTGGCGGTGAGGAGGCCAAACAGCATGACCGCGCCGAGGGCGATGATCATGCCCACGATGATCAGGTCCGTGTAGCCCTCGAAGCGTTCGAGCAGATGCTTATTCTTGTGATGATGGACTTCGGCGTCGTGACCGGTTTGCATGGCGTTTCCTTCGCGTTCTGTTCCAGAGGACTAGTCCTCCGCCAGACCGCGACAGGCGCCCGTGCGGGCCGTCCGGCAGGTCATCAGGGGCCGCCGGTTGGAGCCCGTTTCCGCGCCTGCCGAAGCGAGGCGACGCTTGAGCCTGCGCCCGGAAAACCTGGTGGTCAATCAGACTCTTAAGCGAGGCCGTTCACGCGTTCGGGAACAAGGTGTGTCGTAACCTCTACTTAACCCTGGATTGAGAGCTTGGCCGTGATCAGAAGCTGCCGCTGGGCGGGGGAAACTGTCATGCGCGGAGTCCGAGGCTTACTTCCTGCTCTGTTGGCGTTGGCGATCAGTGGAGCCGCGTGCTCTCCGACCATAGCCGGCGTAGCCGGGTCGGTTTCAGAGTATCGAGATCTCTTCGTAGAGCGCGTCGCGGCGGACCTGCCTGATGTGAAGACGCGTGTCGTCGATGCGAAGACGGTCGAGCTCACTTGGCCGGACGGCCAGAAAATAGAGGTCGACGTCGCCCGTAGCTACGAAGCTGCGTCGAGCGAGCCCGACAGACAAGACCATCTGCTGGGTCGGCTTGTGAAGGGGGCGGAGGAGGAGAAGGCCGGGGCGCTGGCGCCGCGCGCTGATCGGTTGGTCGCTGTCGTGAGGTCGAAAACGCTGCTCGCAGACTTGGGTGACTCGGCGAAGACGCTTGTTGTGAGGCCGGTCGTTGGCGATCTCATCCAGGCCCTCGCCATCGATGCCGACCACACCTTGCGCTATGCAAATTCCGAGGATCTCGCGGCGTTGAAATTGTCCGAGCAGGAGGCGTGGGCGCTGGCCATCCAGAACCTGCCGAAACGTATCGGGCCTGTATCGACCGAAGAGATCGAGGACACGGGGGTGAGTGGCGTCAGCGCTGAGAGTGGCCTCGCCTTGAGCCTGATTTTGGCCGCGAACGCTTGCAGCGCCGCACCTCCGGAAGGGCAGAATGGCCAGATCATTCTGGTCATGGATCGGGAATTCTTCGCCGTGGCGAACACCCGCTTTCCGCAGACCCTCCCGGCGTTCTGGCGCCTAAACGCCATCGTCGAGAAGGCCGGCGACGGCTATTCGCACACGCCGATTACTTGCAGCTCTGGACGATGGGTCGTTGCAAAGCCCCCGATGGGTTGACGCCTCAGCCGTAGCTCTGCAGGGGGCGGACGTCCAAGGTGTCTTCGACCGTGGCGGCGATGGCCTGGGCTGCGGCCAGGGCACCGGCCGCGGTGGTGAAGTAGGGGGTCTTGCTCATCAGGGCGGTGCGACGGATTTCGAAGCTGTCCGACAGCGACTGCTTGCCCTCGGTGGTGTTGAAGACCAGCTGGACCTCACCGTTCTTCATGGCGTCCACGATGTGCGGGCGGCCTTCCAGCACCTTCTTCACCGTCTCGACCTTGAGGCCCTGTTCGGTGAGGTAGGAGGCGGTGCCGGAGGTGGCGAGGATCTTGAACCCCAGACCCAGGAGGGTGCGGACCGGTTCGAGGATCCAGGCCTTATCGGCGTCCTTCACCGAGACGAAGACCGAGCCCGACTTGGGCAGGATCACGCCGCCGCCGAGCTGCGCCTTGGCGAAGGCGCGGGCGAAGGCCGGGGCGAAGGTTTCGCCCGGGCGGATCCAGTCCAGGCCCATGACCTCGCCCGTCGAGCGCATTTCCGGGCCAAGCACCGTGTCGACCCCGGCGAAGCGGGCGAACGGGAACACGGCTTCCTTCACCGCCACGTGGTCGTAGGGCTTTTCCACCAGGTTGAAGCTGGCGAGCTTTTCGCCGGCCATCAGCTTGGCGGCGATGGCGGCCAGGGGCTGGCCGATGGTCTTGGCCACGAAAGGCACGGTGCGGCTGGCCCGCGGATTGACCTCGAGCACGTAGATGCGCGGAGCCGCCGAGTGCGGCTCCTCGATGGCGAACTGCACGTTCATCAGGCCGCGCACGTTCAGCGCCTTGGCCATGGCCTCGGTCTGACGCTTCAGCTCCTCGACCGTTTCCGGCTTCAGCGAGAAGGGCGGCATGGAGCAGGCGCTGTCGCCCGAGTGCACGCCGGCTTCCTCGATGTGCTCCATCACGCCGGCCACGAACACCTGCCCGGTGTCGTCGCAGAGGGCGTCAACGTCCACCTCGGTGGCGCGGGAGAGGTACTGGTCGATCAGCACCGGGCTGTCGCCGGAGACTTGCACGGCGGTGCGCACGTAGCGCTCCAACTGTTCGTCGTCGCGGATGATCTCCATGGCCCGGCCGCCCAGCACGTAGGAGGGCCGGATGACGATGGGATAGCCGACCTTGTGCGCGCCTTCGAAGGCTTCCTCGCGGGAGCGAGCAATGGCGTTGATCGGCTGGGCGATCTCCAGCTTGTGCAGCAGTTGCTGGAAGCGCTCGCGGTCTTCGGCCAGGTCGATGGCGTCAGGGCTGGTGCCCAGGATCGGGATGCCGGCGTCTTCCAGGGGCTTGGCCAGCTTCAGCGGGGTCTGGCCGCCGAACTGGACGATGACGCCAAGCAGGGTCCCCTTGGACTGCTCGACGGCGATCAGCTCCAGCACGTCCTCGGCCGTCAGCGGCTCGAAGTACAAGCGATCGGAGGTGTCGTAGTCGGTGGAGACGGTCTCCGGGTTGCAGTTGACCATGATCGACTCGACGCCGAGGTCGTCCAGGGCGAAGGCCGCATGGCAGCAGCAGTAGTCGAACTCGATGCCCTGGCCGATCCGGTTGGGACCGCCGCCGAGGATGATCGCCTTCTTGCGGTCGGTGGGCTCGCTCTCGCAGTCGGGAAGCTGGCCCAGCGCCCCGGTCTCGTAGGTCGAGTACATGTAGGGGGTGGAGGCCAGGAACTCGCCGGCGCAGCTGTCGATGCGCTTGAACACCGGCCGGACGCCCAGCGCCTGACGCTTGGCGCGGACGTCGTTTTCCGGGGTGTGGGTCAGCTTGCCCAGGCGGGCGTCGGAGAAGCCCTGAGCCTTCAGGGCGCGGAAGGCTTGGGCCGTCGTCGGCAGGCCGCCGGCGCGGACCACGCCCTCGGCGCGGACCAGTTCGCGGAGCTGGCGCAGGAACCAGGGCTCGTAGGAGCAGGCGGCGTTGACCTCTTCCACGGTCAGGCCGTGACGGAAGGCCTGGGCGATCACCAGCAGACGGTCGGGGGTGGGGGTGCCCAGGGCGCGGACGATGGCGGCGCGGCCGACCTCGGGATCCTCGGCGCCCTCGATGGCGATTTCGTCCAGACCGGTGAGGCCGGTTTCCAGCCCGCGCAGGGCCTTCTGCAGGCTCTCGGCGAAGGTGCGGCCGATGGCCATGACCTCGCCAACCGACTTCATCGAAGTGGTCAGGTAGGGCTCGGAGCCCGGATACTTCTCGAAGGCGAACCGCGGGATCTTGGTGACCACGTAGTCGATGCTGGGCTCGAACGAGGCCGGGGTCGCGCCGCCGGTGATGTCGTTCATCAGCTCGTCGAGGGTGTAGCCCACGGCCAGACGCGCGGCGACCTTGGCGATCGGGAAGCCGGTGGCCTTGGAGGCGAGGGCGGAGGACCGCGACMCCCGCGGGTTCATCTCGATGACCACCATGCGGCCGTCGTCCGGGTTCAGGGCGAACTGGACGTTGGAGCCGCCGGTCTCGACGCCGATCTCACGCAGGACGGCGATCGAGGCCGCCCGCATGCGTTGGTATTCCTTGTCAGTCAGGGTGAGGGCCGGCGCGACGGTGATGGAGTCGCCGGTGTGGACGCCCATCGGATCGATGTTCTCGATGGAGCAGACGATGATGCAGTTGTCCGCCTTGTCGCGGACGACCTCCATTTCGTACTCCTTCCAGCCCAGCACGCTTTCCTCGATGAGGACTTCGGTGGTGGGGGAGAGGTCGAGACCGCGTTCGACGATCTCTTTGAATTCCTCGACATTGTAGGCGATGCCGCCGCCGGTGCCGGCCAGGGTGAAGGACGGCCGCACGATGGCCGGAAGGCCGACGAACTCCAGGCCCTCCATGGCCTCGTCCATGTTGTGGGCGGCCTTGGACTTGGGGCTTTCGAGGCCCAGCTTGTCCATGGCGTCGCGGAACTTCTGGCGGTCCTCGGCCTTGTCGATGACCTCGGCGTTGGCGCCGATCATCTCGACGCCGTACTTGGCCAGCGCGCCCGAGGCTTCGAGGGCCAGGGCGGTGTTCAGCGCGGTCTGGCCGCCCATGGTGGGCAGCAGGGCGTCGGGGCGTTCCTTGGCGATGATCTTCTCGACCATCTCCGGGGTGATGGGCTCGATATAGGTAGCGTCGGCCACGTCCGGGTCGGTCATGATCGTCGCCGGGTTCGAATTGACCAGGACGATACGGTAGCCCTCGGCGCGCAGGGCCTTGCAGGCCTGGACCCCGGAATAGTCGAATTCGCACGCCTGGCCGATGACGATCGGGCCGGCGCCGATGATGAGGATCGAGGAGATATCGGTGCGTTTGGGCATCGGATCCGTTCGCGCGCGAGAGGGCGGGCGCGGTTTTCCGCGCCTCTGCCGGTCATATTGCAGGTTAAGGCGCCCGTTTAGAGATGGAGTCGGGCCGGCGCAAGAACGCGCGGGAACAATCCCCCGACCGGTGTCCGAAAACCCCTGATGCGGGAGCTCGGGACTCTGCCGAGCCCGCAACGCATGATAGCGGCGTCCAGCGCACTGTTGTCATGATCGGGGACGGGAACATGAGCGAAGGCCTTACCGTCAGGCGCGTTCTGCGGGCGCTGAGAGCCCGGCTGGGACTGGCGCCCGCGCGGCCCAACGCCCTGGACCTGAAAGGCGTCAACGTCGCCTATGTCGACCAACTGAAGACCGCCATGCCCCACGACCAGGCCATGGAGCACGCCATCGGCGGCGGGTTCGAGCTGATCGGCGGGATCGAACAGGCCCTGGTCCGCCACTACGGTCTGCCGGCCGACGGCTATCTGGTGGATGTGGGCTGCGGTTCAGGCCGTCTGGCGCGGCCGATCTCGGCCTATCTGAAGGGGCGCTATCTCGGCCTCGACCTGGTGCCCGATCTGGTGGCCCACGCCCGCAAGATCGCGGCGCGGCCGGACTGGCGGTTCGAGGGGATCGACCACATCGGTATCCCTGAGGCCGACCGCCAGGCGGACATGGTCTGCTTCTTCTCGGTCCTGACGCACCTGCTGCACGAGCAGAGCTATTGGTATCTGGAAGAGGCGCGGCGAGTGCTGAAGCCCGGCGGGAAGGTGGTGTTCTCGTTCCTGGAGATGCGGGAACCGGCCCATATGCGGATCTTCCTCGACACGGTCCAGGTGGCCAAGCAGCAGGTGCTCGCGCCGCTCAACGTGTTCCTGGATCGCGAGAGCATCACGCTCTGGGCGGCCGATCTGGGGTTCGAGGTGGTGGAGATCCGCGGCGGCGGCGATGTGGTCGTGCCTGAGGGCAATCTCGGCCAGGCGCTCTGCGTGCTGCGAAAACCCGCCTGACAGCACGCAAAGAAAATGGGCCGACGTCGCCGTCGGCCCACAATGCAGTGACGCCAAAGGTCCCAATGGGACCTTTGCGAGGTCCTTAGACCTGCAGATTGCCGGCGGACATCTTGCCGCTACGACGATCTTGCTCGAGTTCGTAGGTGACCTTTTGGCCTTCGTTCAGGGTGCGCAGGCCAGCCCGTTCAACGGCCGAAATGTGCACGAAGACGTCGCTGCCGCCGTCGTCAGGCTGGATGAAGCCATAACCCTTGGTGCCGTTGAACCACTTCACGGTGCCGGTAGACATAGAGATATTCGCCCTTGGATAGATATTCCCGGAACCCAGCCTTTTGGGTTTCGGATCAGCTTCGAAGGGTCGGAGAGCAGGTCCGGTGCGCCTTGAAAGGAGCGTCGAAATCAGGCCGAACCATACGAGTTTGACGATCCAACGGTACCTCCATTCAACGGGGTGCGCAAGCGAGGGCGAGATGAAGCAATCTGCGGTGAGTTTGGCTGTGATCCTGGCCCTGGTTGGGGTGGCGGCCTCGGCGGCCGAGCCTGGAGCTCCCACATCGAGGCCGATTGCGAGCTTCGACACCACGCAGAGCGGCCAGCCCATTCTGCTGCCGCAGGGGCCGGTCAGGGTGAGTGTCGGCGAGACGACGATTCCGGCCGGCGGGATGATCGTGGCGCACAAGCATGCCTATCAGCGGATGGCCTACATCCTGGAGGGGGAGGTGCGGGTCACCAACCTGGAGACTGGCGCCGTGGTCGACCTCAAGCCCGGCGACGTGGGCGTCGAGGCCCGTGATCAATGGCATCAGGGCCAGGCGATGGGGAACGGCAGGGTTCGGATGCTGGTGATCGACCAGACGCCGCCCGGCGAGACGAACATGACCCGCCGCGATCCCTAGACAACAAGCCAAGCCATTGAGTGGGGGCAGAAATTTGCTCCAGACTGGCTAAAGCGTGACAAAAATGTAGCAGATTGGTTACTGCGGTTACGGGCCTGGAACTTGATCCCAGGCTCAACGGTCGTCGCCCCAGGTGGGGGTTACTGTTCCATGCGGAAGCGTTCCGACCCCCAGGTCATCGTGTCTGTGGGGACCCATGAACATCTTCAAGTCCAAGCTTTTTGCGTCATCCTTGCTGGGCGGCGCGCTCGTCATTCTTGGTGCGTCGCCAGCGCTGGCCCAAGGCGCCAGTGACGATGGGACAGTCTCGGAACTGATCGTCACCGGCTCGCGGATTCCGCGGCCTAATCTCGAGCAGCCGACGCCGATCACCACACTGAACTCCGTCTCCATCGAGAACGCCGGCACGTCCAGCCTGGGCGATGTCCTCGCGCAGCTTCCCGCCTTGTCGGCCTCCGGCACGGTGCGCGCCAATTCCGACGGCGGGGCCAATGTCGGCGGCCTGTCCTTCCCCGACCTGCGGAGCCTCGGCACCTCGCGGACGCTCACCCTGGTGAACGGCAAGCGCCACGTCTCCGGCGATGCGGGCGACACCGCGGTCGACCTGAACTCGATCCCGACGGCTCTGGTCGATCGGGTGGAGGTGCTCACCGGCGGCGCCTCGGCCATCTACGGCTCGGACGCCGTCACCGGCGTGATTAACATCATTCTGAAGGACAACTTCGAGGGCTATCAGTTCGATCTGCAAGGCAGCCGGCCGTTCAACGGCGCCTATGGGGAGAACTACTCGGCGTCCTTCACCGCCGGGAAGAACTTCGCCGACGACCGCGGCAACATCACGGTGACCGTCTTCGGCGACAAGCAGGAGCGGGTGCGCGGGCCCAATGTACGGGGGCTGGCCAACTGGGCGACCGTGGTCAATCCGGCCGACACCGGACCGGCCGACGGCATCCCCGACCGTCTGTACCGGCCCTATGTGCAGACCGAGTTCTTCAGCCGCTACGGCAACATCGTCACCGACAGCCTTGTGCCGATCTCCGGGTTCGACGCCGCCGGCAGGCCGGTCGCAATCCCGCCGCGGACCGGCGAGAACAACCTATATTACGGATCCTTCGCCGAGCCCTGCGTGGTCTGTAACTCCGACGACGCTTCGGCTGTCCTGGTTCCACGGCAGCGCCGCTACGGAGCGGAGTCCACGTTCCGCTACGACCTGACGCCGAAAATCCACCTGCGGGCGGACGTGAAGTATGTGGAGACCCACACCCTCGACACCTTCTCGTCGTCGTTCACGACGTTCGAGTATGGTCTCGATCCGGACAACGCCTTCATCACCCCGGCGATCCAGTCGGTCTTGGACGCCAATCCGGCGGCCTTCTACTACGTCAATCGGGTGAACGACGACATCGGCGGGCGGAACGACGACACCGGCCGCAAGACCTTCCGGGCGGTGCTGAGCGCCGACGGCGAGTTCGACGCCAAGTTCGCCGACGTCGGGTGGGAGATTTCCTACAATCTCGGCCGGACGCGGAACAAGTTCGAGAGCACCGGCGGGCTGATCCCCGGCAACTTCCTCTCGGCCATCGATGCGGTGGTCAACCCGGCGAACGGGCAGATTGCCTGCCGTCGCGACGTGCCGTCCGCCTACTACGACGGCTATGTGGACTTCGTTCGCCAGCCGGACGACGCCCTGACCAACGAGACCTGCGTTCCGTTCAACCTGTTCGGCGCTCAGAACTCCCGGGCCGCCCTGGACTATGTAAGCTTCGAGGCCACCCGCAAGCACACCATCACCCAGCAGGTCGCCAGCGGCAGCTTCCACTTCGATACCGGGCGCTTCTTCAGATTGCCGGGCGGCCCGCTGGCCTTCGCCGGCGGTCTGGAATGGCGTCGGGAGGAAAGCCGCAACATCAACGACCCCTTCGTCCAGTCGGGGATCACCGAGACCGCGCCGCAACCGAACGCCATCGGCGGCTTCGAGGTGAAGGAGGCGTTCATGGAGTTCAACGCCCCGATCCTGCAGGACGCGCCATGGGCCTATCGGCTGTCGGTGAACGGCGCCGTCCGCGCCGCCGACTACAGCCACGCGGGCAACGCCACCGCCTATAAGGTGGGCGGTGACTGGGCGCCGGTGCGGGATATCACCCTGCGCGGGACCTACTCGAAAGCCGTCCGCGCACCCAACATCACCGAGGCCTTCCTGCCCGCGACCGCAGGCTTCAACAGCGTCTTCGATCCCTGTGAAGCGAACTCGCTGAACGTCGATCCGAACCGGGCCGCCAATTGCGCGGCGCTGGGGGTGACCTTCGACGATGCGCTGGACAACCAGTTCCCGGGGGTGACCAGCGGCAACTCAAGTCTGAAGCCTGAAAAGGCCGAGACCTGGACTGCGGGGCTGGTGCTGCAACCGCGCTGGGTTCCCGGCCTCGCGGTGACGCTCGACTACTATAATATCGAGATCAAGGACGCGATCGACTTCCTGGCGCCGCAGGACGCCGCCGACAAATGCGTCGATGGCCCGGCCCTGGCGTTGGAATACTGCAACCTGATCATCCGCGACCCCGTGTCCCGGCAGATCACGTCCTACGTCTCGAGCTATCTGAACCAGGCCGCCCTGACCACCGCCGGCTACGACCTGCAGGTCTCTTACGCCCGCGACGTCGGGGATCTGACCCAGGGCGTCAGCATGTTGCGCAGCCTGGATGGCCGGGTCAGCGGCTCGCTGACCGCCAACTACATCGAGAAGCTGCGGACCTTCGCCTTCGCCGACTTCCCGGACGAGGTGGATCGTGAGGAAGGGGAGGTGGGCGACCCGCGCTGGTCGTTCATCTCGTCGCTGTCCTACGCCCAGGGCCCGGTGACCCTGACCTGGGAGAGCCAGTTCACCGACAAGGTGCGCCGGAACAAGGACGTCTCGCTGGAGCGCAATGACCGGCCCTATATCGAGCACGTCTGGTATCACGACCTGATCGCCCGCTATCGCGTCGACTTCGGGACCCGCACCGAGGTCTATTTCGGGGTGAACAACGTCTTCGACAAGACGATCCCCGTGGGCATCACCGGCAATACCGGCGACACGGCCGGCTACGATATCTACGGCCGCCGCGTGTTCGCGGGCGTGACCGCACGCTTCTAGGCAGCCAACGATACAAGAGGGGCCGGCCAGGACTTGGCGTTCTGGCCGGCCTTTCACGTTTCCGGGGTTGCGCGACAACCACGGCGTGGGGCAGCTTCGCCGTCCAGCACGAATAGAAAAAGCGCCCGATTTTGAACGCGGTATCCACGATAGATCCCTTGGCGGAGTTGATGCCGCGCATCGCTGCCGGCGACCGGGCGGCCCTGCGACAACTTTACCAGGCCAGCTCCGCGAAGCTTTTCGGCGTCTGCTTTCGTATCCTCTCCGACAGAGATGAAAGCGAAGACGTTTTGCAGGAAGTCTATCTCACGATCTGGCGCAGGGCCGACCGCTTCGAAGCGGGACGGGCCAGTGTCATGACCTGGGTGTCGACCATCGCCCGCAATCGCGCCATCGACCGGCTGCGGGCCCGTGGGCCCATGGCCTACGCCGAACCGGTCGAGGATCTGGAAATCGACGACGGCTCGGTCAGGGCCGACGACCTGGTGATCGCCGGCCAGGACAGCCAGGCCTTGGCCGAGTGCCTGGGCGAGCTGGACGACCGGACGCAGAAGGTGATCCGCACGGCCTTCTTCGAGGGCGTCACCTATGAGGCCCTGGCCCAGCGCACCGACACGCCGCTGGGCACCGTGAAAAGCTGGATCCGCCGCGGCCTGCTGAAGCTCAAGGGATGCCTGGAGCGATGAGCGATATCGGACCCGAACTGCCCGACGACGAAGCCCTGGCCGCGGAACACGCGCTGGGGGTTCTGACCGCCCGTGAGCGCGCCGTCGCCGAGGCCCGCATGGCCAGCGATCCGGCCTTCGCCGCCGAGGTGGACGCCTGGCGCGCGCGTCTGGCGCCCATGCTGTCGGCCATCGCGCCGATGGCCCCGCCGGCCGGACTCTGGCCGCGGATCGAGAAGGCGCTMCCCGCCAACGACAACGCCGACGGACTGCGCGGCCGCCTGAGGTTCTGGCGTGGAACCGCCATGGGCTCCATGGGCTTGGCCGCCGCCAGCGTGGCGGTGGCCGCCATCCTGGCCGCACAGCCGGCGCAGATCGTCACCCGGACCGCGCCGATGGCGCCGATGATGAACGCGCGCCTAGCCAGCACCGCCGGACAGCCGCTGTTCCTCGCCGCCTACGATCCCAGCCGCAAGCAGGTGCTGGTGGCGTCGCTGGTGCCGCCGGGGGCTGACCCGAACCACAGCCACGAACTCTGGCTGATCCCCGCCGACGGCAAGCCGCGGTCCCTGGGTCTGGTCGAGCCTGGCACGTCCAAGGCCATGCCGATGCCCGCGCCGATGCTGTCGATGGTGGAGGAGGGCGCCTCGCTCGCCGTCTCCGTCGAGCCCGCCGGCGGCTCCAAGCAGGACGGGCCCTCGGGTCCGATCGCCGCCGTGGGCAAGCTGGCGCGAATTTAGTAAATTAGGCCGCATCCGTCAGCGGGTGCGGCCCGTATCCTTGTTATCGCATCAAGAGCGATCGCGAATTCAAGGAATATCAGAAATGAAATCCAAGTTCATTCCGGCGTTGGCCGCCGGACTTGCTATCGCTTGCCTGGGAACCGGCGGGGCCTCTGCTCAGATGATGGG
>BFBZ01001294.1_pt1 | contig 17158 bp, 13 predicted proteins | sample 1888401 | NCBI WGS metagenome assembly BFBZ01 (sample SAMD00112614, study PRJDB3348) | symbiont metagenome | host: Chara braunii | reverse complement strand
GGCGATCCAGCCGGTCACCGGCACGACGAAGATCAGCACGTAGAGCAGATGATGCAGGGTGGTGGAGGCCACCCGCTCGAACGGCGTGAGCGTGGCTTCCGGCGGCGGCGCGCCCTTGAAGATGCGGAGCAGCACGCGCAGCACCGCCAGCATGAAGATGGTCAGGCCGACCGATTTGTGCAGTTCGTAGAGCCGGCCCTTCAGCACCGGGTCGGCGCCCGGCGCCGGTTCCCAGGGAATGCTGGTCATGAACAGGCCGAGCGGCACCATGCAGAGGATCAGGATCGCCATGATCCAGTGGACAGCGCGCTGCGGCGCCGAATAGGTGTTCTGGACGGTCGGAAAGGCGTCAGGCTGCTGCATCCGCATTGTCCTCGCTCGCTGCAAGCCTGAGATCGCAGTCGAACAGGACATCACCGTCGGGCAGCTGATGCACCCGGGTCACCGGGCGCAAGGCGTCGTCCACGACCGAGATGGGCGGCAATTCGATCCCCGGCACTCCCGAGCCGATGATCATCGGGGCGACCAGAACATGCAAGCGGTCAACCGCGCGGTGTTCCAGGAACAGCGAAATCGTCCTGGCCCCACCCTCGATCAGGATCCGCTTCAGCCCGGCCTCGAACAGCGTTTCGACGATCGCATGGGGCGACAGCGCGGCAGGGCCGAGCCGCCGTACCAGCAGTTGCTCGACGCCGTCAGGCACGGCGCTCGGCTCGGCACGCAGCACGATCCGCCTGACACCGTCGTCGGCAAGGCATTTTGCGTCGGCCGGCAGGCGGGCACCGGCATCGATCACCACCCGCGCCGGGCTGCGGCCGGGCACCCGGCGTACCGTCAGCAGCGGATCGTCGGCGACCACTGTGCCCACCCCCACCACGACGGCGTCGACCTGGGCGCGCAGCCGGTGCAGATGGTCGAGCGCCGCCGACCGGTTGATATATTTGGAATGACCGGTCAGCGTCGCGATACGCCCATCGAGCGACTGGCCGAGCTGCGCCACCACGAAGGGGCGGGTCGAAGGAGCCGTGTCGAAACCGGCGAACGGCCCTGCCGCATCACCGTTCGATCTCCTCTCGCATCCGGAATGGTCAACGTGTAAAAACACGTTTGGCTCCGCGACATCAGACAAGGGAGCCTCCCGAACTGGGATTCCGGCGCCGGTCGCGCTTGATTGGCATGTCGAAACTCCTACATGCGGTCGGACACACATCCGAGCGCGCAATTCGCGTCGGCATGCACGGCAGGGCCTGAAGGCAGTTCTATGACGGATGGGAATGGGATTCTAGGCTCTCGCGCCGACTTGGATCAAACCCGCGTGGAGCGTGCTCTTGCCGAGTTTCGTGCAGCGCGCCCCGTCTTGATATCAAACGCCGCGGAAGCTGTGCTGGTCTGCGGCGTCGAAGGGCTGGAACCGCCGCTCGCCGGGGCGCTTGCCAGGCTTGCCAGCGGCACGCCGCGGCTGGTCCTGCCGGCGGCCCGCCTCAGGCGCCTGGGGCTCGAGCGCACTTTGCCCGGCCGCGTCGCCCTGCCGAGCATCGATCTGAAGCGGATCGAACAGCTGGCGCTGGTCATCGATGCCAAGACCGATGCCCCGGTGGCCCCGGTCGACGAGCTCGACGAGACCGCGCTCGAACTCGCCCGTCTCGCGCTCACCGTTCCCGTGGTGGTGGTCGTTCCGGTCGATGCCGCCAGCCTCGACGACAGCAATGTCGAGCGGGTCGGCGTCGAGGCGGTGAAGAATTTCCGCCGCAACGAGGTGCGGCGCCTGCGCATCGTCGGCCGCGCCCCGGTGCCGCTGGAGGGCGCGCCCGAAACCGAGTTCGTGGTGTTCCGCGGCGGCGAAGGCCTGCGCGATCAGGTCGCGATCGTCGTCGGCAAGCCCGACCTCGCCAAGCCGGTCCCGGTGCGGCTGCATTCGGCCTGCCTCACCGGCGACCTGTTCGGCTCGCTGAAATGCGATTGCGGCGACCAGCTGCGCGGCACCGTCGAGTGGATGGCCAAGAATGGCGGCGGCGTGCTGCTCTATCTCGATCAGGAAGGCCGCGGCAACGGCATCGCCAACAAGATGCGCGCCTACAAGCTGCAGTCGCTCGGCTTCGACACCTATGATGCCGACGAGGCGCTGGGTTTCGACCTGGACCAGCGTCATTTCGACTTCGCCGCCGAGATGCTGAAAAAGCTCGGCATCGCCGAGGTCGACATCATGACCAACAATCCGGTCAAGGTGGCGGCGCTGCGCGAAGCCGGCCTCCATGTCGTCTCGGAGCGCCGGGTCATCGGTCGCCCGACCGATGAGAATGTCCGCTATCTCGCCTCGAAACGCGAGCGCGCCGGCCATTTCATCGATACCGACGCGCTGTTCGCCAGGCTCAAGGCCGGCGAATAGAGCCGTTTGCGGCAGGCCGGACCATCCCCGGCCACGCCGGCTGACTGATCGCCCTGACATCCAAGGTGCGCTATCAAGGTCCGGTCTTGAGCCCGGATCCATCGATGCAAGTGCCTGCACGCGCGCCGTTCAACCTGCCCGTCACGGTGGGGCTGTTCCTCCTGGCCTGGGCCATCCTTGCCTTGCCCTGGCTCAGCGGCGGCGTCACCATTCCCTGGGACGCCAAGGCCCATTGGTATCCGCATCTCGGCTTTGTCGCCCGCGCGCTCCATGGCAGCGGCGGCGCCTTCTGGACCCCCAATATCTTCGCCGGCTCGCCCGAGATCGCCGATCCGCAATCGGTGCTCCTCTCGGCCCCGCTGATGGTGCTGGCGATGCTCGATCCCTCGCCCTCGCTCGCCGCCATGGACCGCGCGGTCTTCGCCATGCTGCTCGTCGGCGGCATGGCGGTGATCCTGATTTTCCGCGATCGCGGCTGGCACTGGGGCGGCGCACTGATAGCGGCCATCGCCTTCGCCTTCGGGGCGGCAGCGAGCTGGCGGATCCAGCACGTCAACCAGGTCTTCTCGCTCTGCTGGTGGCCGGTCGCCTGGTGGCTCCTCGCCCGCGCGCTCGACCGCTCGTCGATCGCCTATGGCATTGCAGCCGGCATTGGCGCCGGACTGATGGTGCTCGGCCGCGACCAGGTGGCCCTGCTGCTCACCTATCTTCTGGTGGCTCAAGTCGCGGCCCATTGGATCGCCGGCCCGGCGACCAGGCGACGGTTTCGCGCCAGCCTGGCACCGCTCGCGGCCGGCGCCGTCGCCGGGCTCGCGATCATCGCCGTGCCGGTCATCCTGACGGCGCTCTGGGGCGAACAGTCGAACCGGGTCTCCATCGACCTCGAAGGCGCCGGCCGCGGCTCGCTGCATCCGGGCGCCCTGCTGACGCTCGCCATCGGCAATCTCTACGGTGCGGCCGGGCCGCTCGCCCAATACTGGGGTCCGCCAAGCCCGACCTGGGGCGATACCGGACTGTTCCTGGCGCGCAACATGGGCGTGCTCTATGCCGGCGCCATCCCGTTCTTCCTGGTCTTCGCGGTGATCGGCACCGGCGCGGCGCTGGCCGCCGAGATCCGCTATGTCACGATCGCCCTGGTCGCGATGCTCGTCTTCGCGCTCGGCTGGTACACGCCGGCACTGCAGTTGTTCTGGCACCTGCCCGGCATCAGCCTGTTCCGCCGGCCGGCCGACGCCGTCTTCGTCATCGGCGGGCTCTATGCGCTGCTCGCCGGTTATGGCACGCATCTTCTGCTGACCGGCCGGCTCAGGGCCGGTGGCATCGCATCGGCCGGCCTCGCCGCCCTGTTCGTCGCCGCGGCCGTCCTGGCGATTGTCGTCAAGGGCGCCCCGGCCAGCGCCTGGCCCCATCTCGCCATCGGCCTCGTCACGCTTGCCCTGTCATGGCTCGCGCTTGCCGCCGCGCCGAAATTCAAGCCGGCCCTGCTGCCCTTGGCGCTTGCCGCCATCCTGGTGGTCGATCTGGCGGTGACCAATGCGCCGAGCGAATCCACCGCGCTGCCGCCCGACACCTATGACGTGCTGAGACCCGATACCGGCAACACGACGGTCACGCTGTTGAAGACCAGCCAGGTCCGCGACGCCACCCGGCGCGATCGTGTGGAACTGATCGGGCTCGGCTATTTCTGGCAGAACGCCGCGATGGTCCACGGCTTCGAGGACACGCTCGGTTTCAATCCGGTCCGCTCGGCCGCCTATGCCGGCCTGGTCGGGGCCGAGGATATCGCCTCGCTGCCCGAGCAGCGCCGGTTTCCTCCGGCTTTCCCGTCCTACCGCTCGACGCTCGCGGATATTCTGGGCCTGCGCTTCATCGTCTCGGGCGTGCCGATCGCCGAGATCGACAAGCGCCTGCCGCCGCTGGCGCTCACCCTCGTCGGCCGCACCAATGACGCCTATGTCTACGAGAACCCACGGGCCCTGCCGCGCGTCTGGGTCGCTCCCGCGGCCGAATCCACGCCCGCGCGGCTTGCCGAAACCGGCTTCAGGCTCGACCTCGATCCGCGCGACACCGTCATGATCGAGGGGCCCGTGCCGCCCCGTCGCAGCGGCGGCGGCACCGCCCGCATCGTCCGCTATGCCAATGCCGAGGTGGTGGTGGAGACCGAAACCCGCGACGGCGGCATGCTGGTCCTGGCCGATGCCTGGCATCCCTGGTGGGTCGCACGCATCGACGGCCGCGACGCGCCGGTCCGGCGCGCCTTCGGCCTGGTCCGGGCGGTCGAGGTCCCCGCCGGCAAGGCCATGGTGCGCTTCTCGTTCGAGCCTTTCGCCGGGGCCTTGGCCCAGATCGCCGGCAGGCGCTGATCAGGCCGTCCTGAACGGCTTCACGGCGATGCCGGCCGCCTCGAGCCTGTCCCTGACACCGCGCGCCATGGCCACCGCCGCGGGATTGTCGCCATGGACGCAGATCGTGTCGATCGCCGCCTTGAGCACCTTGCCGGTGACGGTGACGATCTGCTGGTCCTCGACCATGCGCAGCACCCGCTCGGCGGCGAGCGCGGCGTCATGGATCACCGCGCCGGCGACCTTCCGGCTGGTCAGGTTGCCGCTGTCGTCATAGGTGCGATCGGCGAACACCTCGCGCGCCATCGGCAGCCCGAGCTTCTCGGCGACCGTTTCGGTCGGCAGCCCGGGCATCACGACATAGACGAGCCCGGGATCGACCGCCTTGATCGCCCGGCCGATCGCCAGCGCCATGTCCTCGTCGTCATTGATCATGTTGCCGAGCGCGCCATGGGCCTTCACATGGGTGACCTTGTGACCGGCCAGCGCGGCGCAGGCCTGCATGGCGCCGATCTGATAGGCCATCTGCTTTTCCAGGTCCGCCATGCTGTCGCCGCGGATGACCCGGCGGCCGAAGCCCCAGAGATCGCCGAAACCGGGATGCGCCCCGATCGACACGCCCTTGGCCTTCGCGATCTCGGCGGTGCGGTGCATGATGATGGGATCGCCGGCATGCCAGCCGCAGGCGATATTGGCCGAGGTGACGATGTCGAGCATGGCCGCGTCATCGCCCATCTGCCAGGGCCCGAAACCCTCGCCCATATCCGAATTGAGATCGACCGAGGCCATCATCGTCCTCCCATGCGTTTGAATGTCATGCGGCGCGCCCGGCCGGGTCGCGCGGTTCATGGGCGTCGACCCAGCCGTCCACCAGGTTGAGCGACAAAAGCCGCTCGGCGTCGAGGCCGCCGCCCATCGGCTGCAGCCCGGCGGCGACCGCCGCCAGCATGGCCGCCTGATCGCGCGCGGCGGCGATCGCCGCGTCGCGGCCGATGGCCGTGAAACGCACCTCGCTGCCCGGCCTCTGCTGAACGAAACGCGGCAGGTCCGCCGAGATGATGGTGGCGATCTTCGGATAGCCGCCGGTGGTCCCGCCATCGGCGAGCAACACGATCGGCTCACCGGAGCCGGGCACCTGGATCGAGCCGGTGGCGATACCGTCGGAGACGATGTTGAACCCCTTGGCATGGGCGATCTTCGGCCCGGACAGCCGATAGCCCATGCGGTCGGCTTGGGCCGAGACGACATAGGTCTCGCCGGTCAGCGTTGCGATGCCGGCCGCGGAGAAATAATCGTCCTGCGGCCCGAGCACGACACGATAGGCCCCGGCATTGACGCGCGGCGCCACGGTCGCCGTCAGTTCGGGCCCGCTCGGCGCACCGGCGACCGGCAGCTTCTGCCCGGCCTTCACCGGTTCGCGCCCGACGCCGCCGAGGCCGGCGCGCAGATGGAACGACTGGCTGCCGAGATCGGCCTTGAGGTCGAAGCCCCCCGCCACCGCAAGGATCATGAAGGCGCCGAGCTTCGCCGCACCGACGCTGACCACCTGGCCGGCGCGTGCCGTGGCGCTGGACAGGGCGGGAACCGGCTCGCCATCGATCTTCAGGTCGGCCACGGCGCCGGCGAGGGCCACGCGAATCTCACCCCCCTCGACCACGAACGAGCCGCCCATCATGGTGAACTCGATCGCCCCGGTTCCCGACGCATTGCCGACGAGCATGTTGGCGACCGCCAGCGCGACGCGATCCATGGCACCGGCCGTGCCGATACCGTAACGCCGATAGCCGAACCGCCCGGCGTCCTGGATGGTGGTTCCCGCCCCGCAATCCCTGACCACGAGATGGGTCATGCCGCGATCTCCTCGGCCACCGGCTCGCCGGCCGCCGCCGCCCGGTCGAGCGCGTCCCAGCGCGACGCGTCGGTCGGTTCGAACACCACTTCTTCGCCGGCGCCGACCAGGAAAACCGGGTCGCGGTCGGGCATGAAATTTCGCACGGGCGTGCGCCCCAGGAGATGCCAGCCGGACGGCCCCTCGACCGAGGCGAACAAGGCCTGCACGCCGCCGATCGACACGCTGCCGGCCGGCGTCCTGACCCTCGGATCGGTCCGCCGTGGCAGCGCGATCGACTGGTCGGCTCCCGACAGATAGCAATAGCCCGGCTGGAAGCCGAGCATGGCGACCCGGTAGACCGGACTGGAATGGCGGCGGATCACCTCATCCACCGAAAGGCCATGGGCCGTGGCGACGTCGGCGAGGTCGATGCCGAACTCACCGCCATAGACCACCGGAACCTTCCAGCGTTTCGGCTTGGCCGCCGAACGCTTCAGCCCGCCGAGCACGCCGAGCACCCGTGTCTCGAACGCCGCCATGTCGATGGTCAGCGGATCGAGCTGCACCAGCACCGAGCGATAGGTCGGCAGGGTCTCGACCACGCCTGGAATGGCGGCCTCGGCCAGGGCCGCGTCGAAGGCGAGACAGAGCGCATTGACCTCGTCGTCGATCTCGGTGCCGAACTCGACGGTGACGGCGGTATCGCCGCAGGCAAGGAAGCGCGGTTGGATGGGCGCGCCCATCGCGGACCTCATGAGCTGGAACGGGCTGCTTGGCGACGCGGATCGCGGACGCGGCTCGGCGCCGCGCCCCAGGCGATCCTAGCGTGGACCGCCGGCCTGAGTCGCCTCCACGAACATGCGGGGCAGCACCGTCACGATATCGGGGAAAACCGTGATGATGACGATGGCGATGACCAGCATGAGGAAGAACGGCAGCGAGGCATAGGCGACGAACCAGCTGTCGCGGCCGCTCATCGACTGCAGCACGAAGAGCACGAAACCGACCGGCGGCGTCACCTCGGCGATTTCGACCAGCAGCACGATGAAGATGCCGAACCAGACCGGATCGATGCCGACCTTCTGGATCATCGGCAGCACGATGGTGGTGGTCAGCACGATCATCGACACGCCGTCCAGCGCCGTGCCGAGGATGATGTACATGATCGTCAAGACGGCGATCAGCTGGAACTTCGACGGGTTGAGATAGGCGACGAATTCGGCGAGCGCCCGGGGAATGCCGGTAAAGCCCATGGCGAGCGTCAGGTAAGCCGCGCCCGCCAGGATGAACATGATCATGGCGGAGAGCCGGGTCGCGCCGAACAGGCTCTCCTGGAAATGCTCCCAGGTCAGCGAATTGCCCCACCAGGCCAGCGCCAGCGATCCGACCACGCCGAAGGCCGCCGCCTCGGTCGCCGTCGCATAGCCCGCCACGATCACCCAGATGACCATGATGATCAGCAGCATGCAGGGGATCAGTTCCTTCGACGCGACCAGCTTCTCCTTGAAGCTCATCTCGCCGAGGTCGTCGGCCGGCACCTGGTCCGGGTTGAGCAGGGCCCAGACCACGATATAGCCGGAGAACAGCACCATCACGAGCAGGCCTGGCAGGAAGCCGGCCAGGAAGATCTGGATGATCGAGACCTCGGCCGCCACCGCATAGACGACCATGATGATCGACGGCGGGATGAGGATGCCGAGCGTGCCGGAGCCGGCGAGCGAGCCGAGCGAAATGGCGTCGGGATAGCCGCGCCGCTTCAGTTCCGGAACGGTCATCTTGCCGATGGTGACGGCGGTGGCGGCCGATGAACCCGACACCGAACCGAAAATGCCGCAGGCCAGCACGTTGACGTGCAGGAGCCGGCCGGGAAGCCGCCTCAGCCAGGGCGCCAGTCCGACGAACATCTGGTTGGCCAGATTGGTCCGGAACAGGATCTCGCCCATCCAGACGAACAGCGGCAGCGCCGCCAGTTCCCAGGAAGCGACCGACTGCCAGACCGCGGTCGCGAGATTGAGGCCGGGCGATGAATTGGTGAAGAAGGCCATGCCGGCCCAGCCGGTAATGGCGAGCGAAAAGCCGATCCAGGCGCCCGTCGTCAGAGTGGCGAACATGACGACGAGCAGGATGGTGCCGATGGTGAGCGCGCCCATGGTTCAGACCTCGCCCGAATAGTCGCCGGCCGCATGGCGGTCGCGGACCTGCTGCACATAGGTCGGAACCAGGCCCGAGGCCACGCGGACGAACTCGTCGACAACCGCGATGGCGAGCACGATGGCGCCGATCGCCACCGGCGCCTGCGGGATCCAGATCGGGATCGGCAGCAGCCCCTGCCCGCGCTCGTCGAAGATGAAACTCTCATAGACCATGTTGCAGAGCCAATAGGACAGATAGGCGCCGAAGGCCGCGCAGATGGCGAGCGCCACGAGTTCGATCCAGCGCGCGGTCTTGTCCGAAAAACGTTCGACGATGATGCCCATGCGCACCAGTTCGCCACGCTTGAAGGTCGCCGCCAGCGGCAGGAAGGCCGCGGCGGCGCAAACCCAGGCGGTGACGTCGTCGGCGCCGCGCAGCAACGTGCCGCTCAGCCGCAAGGTGGCCTGCGCCATCATGATGGCGCAGATGGCGAAGACGGCCAGGGCGCCCAGCAGGGCCGTTCCGAAATAGAGATTGTCGAGGATTTTTCGCATGACCAGCCTGTGGTTTGCGGGCGCGATCCCCCAGGGGATGCGGCGACGGCGAGCGAGATGTCAGGAGCGGATGAACGTGGCGATATCGTCAGCCCGCCGGAAGCAAGAGCCGGGCCGGCCGCGACCGAGACGCGTCACGGAACCGGCGCCGGATGCGCCGGTTCCCGATGCGATCGGGCAGCAAAGACCTCAGCCGGTCAGGCGCGGATGCTCGAACGGAACTTCTCGATGACCGCCTTGCCGGTGTCGCCGGTCTTGGCCATCCATTCCTCGGTCAGCTTGGCGCCGACCGCCTTGACGTCGGTCAGCAACTGCGCGCTGGGCTCGACAATGGTCATGCCGTTCTTGCGCAATTCCTCGATCGAGGCGACCTCGACTTCCGCCGCGAGCTTCCAGCCGCGCGGCTCAGCTTCGGCGGACGCCTTCAGCATGGCCTGCTTGACCGGCTCAGGCAGGCGCTGCCAGGCGCGCTCGTTCACCAGCACGGCATTCTTCGGCATGGAAGCGCGCAGGTTGACGAACTGGCTGGAGAATTCCCAGGCGCGCGACTGAACGCCGGTGGCGCCCGACGTGATCATGCCGGTGACGATATTGGTGGCGAAGGCCTGCGGCACTTCGGATGCCTGAACCGCGGTCGGCACGGCGCCGAGCAACTCGGCCATGCGCGAGGTAATCGGGCTGACAGTGCGGAACTTCATGCCGCGCATGTCCGCGCCCGAATTGATCGGCGTCTTCGAATAGAAGGCCTGGCTCGGCCAGGCGACGGCATAGAGCAGGCGGATGCCGCGCTTCTGCAGCGACGCCTGGAGCTGGGCTTTCGAAGCCTCGTGCAGCTTCATCGCCTGGTCCAGGCCCTGGGCCAGGAAGGGGATCGAGTCGAGTTCGTAGAACGGATCCTCATTGCCGAACTGGCTGACCAGGATCTCGCCGGCGGCGACCTGGCCGGTCGAAACCGCGCGCAGGATTTCCGGCAGGCGGATCAGCGAATTGTTCGAGTGGACCTGGATCTTCATCGATCCGCCGGTCGCCTTGGTGATTTCCTCGACCCACCAGCGGACATTCTGGGTGTGATAGGTGCCGTCGGTATAGGGCACCGGCATGTCCCAGGCGGTCTGGGCGCGCAGCACGGTGGGCGCGGCGAGCGTGGTCGCGCCGGCCATGCCGGCGAGAATCTGACGGCGGTCGAACATGGGAGAAACTCCTGAAATCCCTGGTCTCTGGACGGTGCCGCCTTTGTCAGGCGGTTGAGGTTGCTGGCCTTTATGGAGCAATTGGATCGCTGTTTCACGCGCAAGACAAGAGGCACGCGTGCATTGCGGTGCACACTGGAACGCGCGAATTCTCGCGCACCACCCCTCGCCTGCGACACGAAACAGCTCTCAACGCGGAGAATTGCGCAACAAAAATCCGATGTCAACGTATCATCGACAATTTATCGTCGTTTTATTGATTTGATTTCGATAAGATCTCGCCCATAAATCGAGGCCTGTTGCCCAGCCTCAGCCTGCGGGAGAATCGCCGATGCCCTCGACACCGACACCTGCCGCGCCGGCATCTCCTGCTCCGACCTCTCCTGCTCCGACCTCTCCTGCTCCGACCTCTCCTGCTGCGACACTTGGCCCGATCGTCTCCTCGGCGCATCTCGCCTCGGGTGCGATACCGGCTTTGTCCGAATTCGAGTTCGGCCTGATCCTGGTCGGCCATGCCTTCGATCGCTGGATGACGCGGTGTTCGGCCGCCGCCGGAATGCCCGGCCTGTCACCGCTCGAAGTGCTGATCTGCCACACCGTCAATCATCGCGGCCGGCCGAAGCGCATGGCCGATATCGCGCTGGTGTTGAATGTCGAGGACACCCACCTCGTCACCTATGCGGTGAAGAAGCTGGAGGCCGCCGGCCTGGTGAAGGGCGAGAAGGTCGGCAAGGAAAAGGCGATCGGCACGACCGCCAAGGGAGCCGATTTCTGCCTGCGCTACCGCGAGATCCGCGAGGCCCTGCTGATCAAGGGGGTCCAGGCCTTCGGCTCCGACGCGGCGGAACTGAGCCGCATCGCGGCCGAAATGCGTGCGCTCTCCGGCCTCTACGACCAGGCGGCCCGCTCGGCAGCGAGCCTCTGAACCTGTGCCTCAGGCAGGCGGCCGGGCCCTTTGCCCGCCCGCTGCCCGGTGTCGGAATTCAGCCGCCATAGACCTTCGCGCCGGCCTGGCTGACCAGGCCCTCGGACACATCCTGGTCGAGCGCGCCCCGGTCGCGCGCCGTGGGATCGCCAATGCCGCCGCCGCCGGGCGTCATCACCACCAGGCGATCATCGGGCGGAATGAGCTGGAAGCCTTTGCCCTTCAGCTTGACCCCCGACTTCAAGGCCACCGCGCCGGCAGCGCCGTCCTTGCCGCCGTCGCGGCCGCGTGCCGGATGGTCGATCCGGTCATAGGCGGCCAGCAGGTCGAACGGCTTGCCGATCCGGCTGCCAACCTCGATGACCTGGCCGAGGCCGCCACGGGTCTTGCCGGCGCCGCCGGAATCCTCGCGGAACTCCTTGCGCCAGAAGATCAGCGGGGTGATCGATTCGGCGATCTCGACCGGCGTGCCCTTGACGCCGGAAGGATAGGCGGTGGCCGACAGGCCGTCCTTCAGCGGGCGCGCGCCGGTGCCGCCATTGGAGGTTACCGCCATGGTGAACCCGTAATTGCCAAGCCCGGTATCCTCGGTCTGGCCGCGGACATTGAGGTTCCACAGGCAGGACGTGCCCTCGGCCGGCACGCGCTCGGGGATCGCCTGGCGCAGCGCGCCGAACACCACGTCCGGCAGCATCTGGCCGATCACGTGGCGCGAGGCGACCGGCTTCGGCTTCAAGGCATTGACGATCGAGTTCTCCGGCGCCGAGACGGTCAGCGGCGCCAGCGAGCCGGCATTGTTCGGGATGTCCTTGCCGACGATGCAGGCAAGGCCGAACACGGTATAGGCAGTGGTATAGGCGAGCGGCACATTGATGCCGCGGCGCGAAGCCGGACCGGTGCCGGCATAGTCGACATGGATGCCGGTCTTCGACACCGTGACCGTGGCGGCCAGCGTCACCGGCTCGTCATAGCCGTCGACGGTCATGGTGTTCGACCACGACCCCTGCGGCATGGCCGCGATCGCCTCGAGCACCGCGGCGCGCGAACGGCTCAGGATATGCTCCGACAGCACGTCGAGATCGTCGAGCCCGAACTCGGTCATCATGGCCGACAGCCGCTCGCAGCCGACATCGTTGCAGGCGGCGAGCGAATAGACGTCGCCCTCGGTGTCGATCGGCAGGCGCGTATTGGCCCGGATCATCGCCATCAGGGTCTCGTTGAGCTTGCCATTGTCGGCAAGCTTCAAGAGCGGGATGTAGAGCCCTTCCATGAACACGTCGGTGGCGTCGGGGCCGAAGCCGATGCCGCCGATATCCATCAGGTGGCTGGTGCAGGAAAACAGCGCGACCAGCTTGCCCTTGTGGAAGGCCGGCGTGGTCAGCACGAAGTCGTTGAGGTGGCCGGTGCCCATCCACGGGTCGTTGGTGATGTAGATGTCGCCTTCGCGCATCGTCTCGACCGGGAAGGTGCGGACGAAATGCCGGACGCTTTCGGCCATGGAATTGACGTGGCCCGGCGTACCGGTGACCGCCTGGGCCAGCATGTTGCCGTCGCGGTCGAAGACGCCGGCGGAGAGATCGCCGGCCTCGCGCACGATCGCCGAAAAGGCCGTGCGCAGCAGCACCTGGGCTTGTTCCTCGACCACCGCGATCAGGCGGTTCCACATGACCTGCAGATCGATATCGGAAAGCTGGGTCATGGCGATCAAATTCCCTTCGCGGCGGAAGTCATGCCGGCACTCGTCTTGGCCGTCAGGACCAGGCCGTAACCGGCATCGAGTTCGGCATCGAACGTGGCGGTGACGAAGGTCGAGGTTCCCGCCTCGACGATGATCGCCGGTCCTGCGACGACCGCTCCGGGCGTCATGGTCGCGCGGTCGATCATCGGCACGTCGAGGGTCTTGCCGCTGCGGCCGTCGAACACCGGCCGCGAGCCGATCGGCTGCGGTCCGGCCTTGCGCTCGGGCGTCATCAGCACGGCCGGCTTGGCCGTGTCGGTCGTCACCAGCAAGGCCCAGGACAGGATCTCGATGGCCGCGCCCGGAATATGGCGGGCGGACAAATGCCGATAGCCGGTCTCGAAATGCTCGCGCATCATCGCGATGTCGGCTTCCGTCAGCGCCCGGTTCGGCAGCGCCACGGCGATCTCGTGGCCCTGGCCGGTATAGCGCATGAAGGCGGTGCGGGTTTCGTGCAGCGCCCGGCCGCCGGCCGCCGCCTTGGCGAGCGCGGTCGCCTCCTGGCTCATATGGCTGAGCAGCGCCGTCGCCTCGGCGACATCGAACCTGTCGAGCCGCATGAACTTGGAATGGACCAGTTCATAAGCCGCCGGCGCGCGCAGGAAGCCGATCGCCGAGCCGACGCCGGCATCGGCCGGAATGATGATGCGCGAAATGCCGAGCTTTTCGGCAAGCCGCGCCGCATGCAGCGGCGCCGCGCCGCCAAAGGCCACCATCGTGTGGTCGCCGACCACCACGCCGCGCTCGACCGAATGAACGCGGGCGGCATTGGCCATGTTCTCGTCGACGATCTCGGCGACGCCATGCGCCGCCATCGACATGCCGAGCGACAGCGGCTTGCCGACCGCGGCCTCGAGCGCCGCCGCCGACTGCTCGGGATAAAGCGTGATCGCGCCCCCGGCGAAGCGGCCGGGATCGATCTTGCCGAGCGCCACGTCGGCATCGGTCACCGTCGGATTGGTGCCGCCCCGCCCATAGCAGGCCGGCCCCGGAACGGAGGCCGCCGAATCCGGTCCCACCGTGATCCGCTTCAGGCCATCGACCCGGGCGATGGAGCCGCCGCCGGCGCCGATCTCGACCATTTCGATCACCGGGATGCGCACCGGCAGGCCCGAACCCTTCATGAAGCGCGACTGGCGGTCGACCTCGAAAGTACGCGCCTTATAGGGGGTCGCGTCGTGGATCAGGCAGATCTTGGCGGTGGTGCCGCCCATGTCGAAGGACAGCACCTTGTCCTCGGCGCGTTCGGCGGCGATGTGGGCCGCGAGGATCGCGCCGCCGGCCGGGCCTGATTCGACCAGGCGGATCGGGAAGCGCGCGGCGGTCTCGAGCGTCGCCAGCGAGCCGCCGGAGGTCATCAGATGGATCGGCCGCTGATAACCTTCCGCGGCGAAGCGCGACTTCAGCCGGCCGAGATAACCGGCCATCAGCGGCTGGACATAGGCATTGGCGATCGCCGTGGAGGTGCGCTCGTATTCGCGCATTTCCGGGCAGACTTCCGATGACAGCGTCACTTCGATGCCGGGCAGTTCCTCGGCCAGGATCTCGCCGGCACGGGCTTCGTGGGCACCATTGGCATAGGAATGGATGAAGGCGACGGCCACCGCCTGGACATCCTGCGCTTTCAGCTCCCGCGCCACCTGGCGCAGCGCCGCCTCGTCGAGCGGCACCCAGACCTTGCCCATCACGTCGATCCGTTCGGGCACCGTAAAGCGAAGCTTGCGCGGCACCAGCTGGCGCGGCTTGTCGATGAAGATGTCGTATTGGTCGTAGCGGCCTTCGTCGGCGATCTCGATCACGTCGCGGAAGCCGTCGGTGGCGATCAGCGCGGTGCGCGCGCCCTTGCGCTCGATCACCGCGTTGGTGGCAAGCGTCGTGCCATGGACGAAGACGCCGAGGTCGGCAAAGCCGATGCCCGCCTGTTTCAGCACCAGGCGCGTGCCCTCGACCACCGCCTCCTCGGGCGCATGCGGCGTGGTCAGCACCTTGGTGGTGAAGCGCTCGCCGCCCTTTTCGAGGACGATGTCGGTGAAGGTGCCGCCAATGTCGGTGGCCAAGTGAATGATGTCGGAAGCTGTCATGGCGGGGACACTAGCGATCGGCGTGCCAAGAACAACCTCGTTCTGGTGAATATGGGGAATGCGCTGCTGCGGTACAACGCCGCTCGACCCTTGGTCCTCGGCGTGGAAATCTCTTGGACCTCAGGGGAGACCGTTATGGCGAAACCGAACCAGCCCTCCGTCGAATGGTTGAAACTCACCGCGCCCGAACTGAACGATCTCGCCGCCGCCGGCGCGCTGGTCATCCTGCCGGTCGCCTCGACCGAACAGCACGGCCCGCATCTCGGCACCGGCGTCGACACCATCCTGTGCGGCACGGTCTGCCGGCTGGCCGCCGAGCAGGCGCAAGACCGGCGCCCGGTGGTCGTGGCGCCGACATTGTGGATCGGCATGGCCGAGCACCACATGGAACACGGCGGCACTTTCACCCTGGATATCCCGACCTACCGGGCCGTGCTGATCTGCCTCGTCGCCTCGCTGAAGCGCCACGGCTTCAAGCGCGTGCTGATCGTCAACGGCCATGGCGGCAATGTCTCGGCGCTCAATGCCTTCCTGCCCGACATGACCAGGGAGACCGGCGTCGAGGTCGCGGCGACCACCTATTTCGAACTGGCCCAGCCGGCTTTCGCGCCACTGCTCGAAGACCAGGACAGCGTGCTCCATGCCTGCGAGGTCGAGACCTCGATGATGATGGTGGCCGCCCCCGACGCGGTGCGCGAGGCGAGGTTCGCCGAAGCCCATGGGCCGAATTTCACCAATTCGCGCGACGTGCTGCTGCCGGTGGTGCAGCGCTGGCGCGCGATCAAGAGTTTCGCGCCCTCGGGCGTGATCGGCGACGCCCGCAAGGCCTCGCGCGCCAAGGGCGAGAAACTGCAGGCCGTCGCTGTGGCGGCGCTCGCCGAGGTGATCGTCAAGGGCCTGCCGTGGGAGTGAGCGCGGCGCACACCAAGCCGATGAGAGCGCTGATCGGTTGACAAAAAACGCCTTACGTCATCCCCGGCGAGCGAAGCGAGGGAAGGGGATCCAGGAGCCGTCAGGCCGCGTTTCGAGCGCATGAATTCGTAGAGAAGCCAATAAGATGAGGCGATTTCGCGGAGGCAGTGTTTCAGCTCGGCAACCCCTGGATCCCCTTCCCCTCGCTGCGCTCGGCCGGGGATGACGTAGCGCATTTTTCGGCCGCCGGGCGGCCCCGCGGCCCCCTCCCTCACCTCACCTCACCTTCGCCAGCCACGTCTTGTCGATCATCACGTGAATGCCCTTGTTGCCGTTGACAACCTGGGTCACCCGCACATCGGCGACCAGCGACAGCAATGCGAAGGCCTCGTCGCGATCGAGGCCTGAACGCGCGGTGACGAGGTCGATCATGCCGCGCAAGGCGATCTGAACGGCCGCATCGAGGTCCGGGTCGAAGGCCATGGTGATGGCGTGGGTCGGCGTCTCCGCCATCGGCCAGGTCAGGCTCATGTCGTCGCGCACGGTAAGCTTGAACCTGCCGATCAGCCCGGTCTCGATGGCGGTGATGCAGACCTCGCCGTCGCCCTGCGCGCCATGGCCGTCGCCGACCGAGAAATTGGCGCCGGCGACATGAACCGGCAGATAGAGCGTGGTGCCGGCCACCAGTTCCTTGTTGTCGAGATTGCCGCCGTTGCGCCGCGGCGGCAGCGTGTTGATCCGGCCCCATTCGGCCGGCGGCGCCACCGCCATGACGCCGAAGAATGGCCGGTCGAGCGGGATGTCGTGGCCCCAGGGCATGCGGGCGAGCTTGGCCTGCCGGTCGATGCGCGAATGGAACAGCCGGCGCGCCTTGACGTCGTCAGGCAATGCCCCGACCAGCGGCGCGACGAAGGTATAGCCCCAGTCGTAATGCAGCTCGATCGCCTCGATATCGACCTGCAGCACATGACCGGGCCTGGCGCCGGCCACCGCCACCGGACCGGTGCAGATATGGCCGGGCAAGGCTGGGCCGCCGAAGCGTTGCTGGATCGCGGTCAGCCCGGGC
>BFBZ01001293.1_pt1 | contig 17160 bp, 16 predicted proteins | sample 1888401 | NCBI WGS metagenome assembly BFBZ01 (sample SAMD00112614, study PRJDB3348) | symbiont metagenome | host: Chara braunii | reverse complement strand
CCACATAGGCGCGCTGCGCCGCCAGGATGTCGAAGAAGACCGGAATGACCGACGGCACCTCCTCGCTCATCATCGTCTGGGCCCGCGCATAGAGCGCGGCGCGATTGGCATCGTCGGTCTCGCTACGCGCCGCATTGACGATCTCGTCGAAGCGCGCATTGTTCCAGCGTGTCTCGTTCCAGGCGGCATCCGAGGTGTAGAGCAGCTTGAAGATCGCGTCGGCGGTCGATTGCATGTTGTAGAATCCGACGTAGAAATTGCCCTTCTTCCAGACCTGGTCGAGATAGGTCGCGTGCGGCATCGTCTGAACGTTGATGCGGAAGCCGGCCGGTGCCGCCATCTCACGGATCGCAACGCCAAGCTGCGTGCGCGTGTCCGGTTTGTCGGATGCCACCATCGTCAGGTCGATGCCGGAGGGATAGCCGGCATCGGCGAGCAATTGCCTGGCTTTCGCGATGTCGGGCTTCTTCAGCTTGCTGTCCTGATAGAACCGGTAGGCGGGGCTCAGCGGCGTGTCGTTGCCGGGCGTGCCGTAGCCGCCGGCCACGAAGCCGGCCATGGCCTCGCGATCGATGGTCAGCGCCAGCGCCTGGCGCACGCGAACGTCGTTGAACGGCTTCTGATCGCAGCCCATGTTGACGTTCAGAAACTGCCCCGAGGGGACCCGCACCGCCTTGACGCCGCTGGCCTTGCCGAGCCGCTCATATTCGCCGGGCGTGGTCGACAACATGAGATCGATGTCGCCCGAAATCAGAGCCGATGCTTCGGCGGTGCGGTCGGGATAGACGAGAATCTCGACGCGATCGAGCAAAGGCCGCGCCGGATCGTAATACGCCGGGTTGCGCTCGACGACGATCTTGCGGTCCGGCTCATAGGACACGAGCTTGAACGGCCCTGAACCATTCGCCTTTGTGGCGAGGCTGGCGAGATCGGCAGCAACGACTTTCGCAGGCACGATGCGCGCATTGTTGTAGGCGAGCGCGACCGGAAAATCGGCAAAGGCAACCGACAACGTGAACCGCACGGTCGACGCATCGACGGCAGCGACATCCTTGATCGGGCCGACATTGGTGCGCGCCGGTGATGCGGTCTTCGGATCGAGGATCGCCTTGAAGGTCGCGACGACATCCTCCGCCGTCAGCGGCGAGCCGTCGTGGAAACTGAGATTGGGCCGCAGCCTGAACGTCCACTCGGTGAGCCCCGCGCCGGCCTGCCACGACAAGGCGAGGTCCGGCTCGACCGACATGTCCGGCTTCAACCGGGTCAAGTTGGAATAGAGCAGCTCGGTGATGAGGTATTCCGGATTGACACGCGCGAGCAGCGGATGAATGACCGCCGCGCCCTGGTCGACCGAGATCCGCAACACGCCGCCGTGCTTCGGCACCTCGGCAGAGAGAGAGACTTGCGGCAGAGCACCAAGCACGAGCGCGGAGCCGGCAAGGAAATGACGACGGGTCACGGACGGCATCAGGCGAAGTCCTTTTCAGGCGTGATGGCTTCGGGACAGAGTTCGGGACGGAACTCGGCTGCAAGATAGGCGAGCACCGATTTCGCCAATGCGACGATGTCGGCGAGCGTCGTGGATTCGCCCGGCGCATGAATGCGGCTATCGGGCCTGCCGAGGCCCGTGAGCAGCACCTCCTGCACGCCCGTGGCCTGCTGCACCCAGCCGAAATCGGAGCAGCCGGCCGCCCCCCAGCGAGCGAAGTCTTCCGCGGCATAGCCGAAGCCGGCCGACAGCGCCTGCTGCCAGCGCGACCAATGCGGCCCGCCGGGATCGGATGTCGGCATCAGATGGCCGGTGAGGATGATCTCGACGTCGAGGGTGCCGGCCGCCTGCCGGACGGCCGTTTCGATCTCGCGGCGTGCAGCGGCGAAGTCCTCCTCGGGCGTGTATCGGCGGCACAGGAGAATCTCGACCAGCGAGGGGATCTGTCCGCCGCATTGGCCGCCATGAATGGCTGAGATGTCGAGGCTCGCGGCGAGCGGTCCAGCCGCCTGCGGCGGTGGCGGCAACGCCGACGTCCGCTGCGCGATGACCGGCTCGAGGGCCGCGAGCGCATTGAGGATCGGCAGCGCCGCCTCGATCGCGTTGGCGCCGGCGCGGCGCTGCTCGCCGGCATGCGCTGCCTTGCCGTGAACCCGCACCGTGAGCGTGAACAGGCCGAAGCAGCCGGCCCAGATCCGCGGCATGGCACTGCCGTTGAAATTCAGAATATGCCCTTCGAGACGGCCCTGCTCGGCAAGGTAACGCACGCCGGGATAAAGCCCTGCCTCCTCGTCCGTGCACAGCAGCAACATCGGATCATAGGCCAGCGGCAATCCAGTCTGCTGCGCGCCGCGGAGTGCGAGCAGCGCCGCCGCAATCGATCCCTTCATGTCGGCCGCGCCGAGTCCGATCAGACGGTCACCGTCGCGGCTCAGCTGCAGCGGATCGGTGGCCCAGCCGGGCGCCGCCGGTACCGTGTCCACATGGAAATAGAGCCCGAGCACCGGTCTGCCGGCGCGGCGCCGTGCGATCAGATTCGTCCGCGATCCGCGCGCCCCCGGTGCGCGCCATAGGTCCTCCGGAACGATCACGCGCTCGCTATCCAGTGCCAGCGGGGCAGCGAGCTGCTCCATCACGTCGGCAAATGCATCGTAGCCGGCCCCCGGAGGAAAGCTGGTGTCGACCGCCACCATCTTCCGCAGGTCCTCGACCGCCGTCTCGGCCATGGCGTCGATCGCGGCAAAAGCGCTGGCCAGGCTGCGCGCGCCCCGGTCCGCTGGAATGCCCTCAGAAATCATTTGCCGCCAGCTCTATCCTATATTCTATATAGAAATAGAATTCACGACGCGGCGTTTGTCAATTCCATGAAAAAGGCAGCTGTGGCCAGCAAAGCGGCAGACGGGGTGGGGGCGGGTCCGGGCGCGCTGCCGGTGCCGCTCTACGAGCATGTCAAGCGCCAGATCGCCGAGGCGATCCTGATCGGCGACATGCCGCCCGGCACAGTGCTGCCCGGCGAGGTCGCGCTCGCCAATCAATATGGCGTCGCCGTCGGCACCATCCGCCGCGCGCTGGCCGATCTCACCGCGGGCGGCATGCTGATGCGCCGGCGCAAGACCGGCACGGTGGTGACGGGCCGCGCGTCGCAGCATGGGCTCAGCTTCTTCTTCCAGTACTTCCGCCTGCTCGCCGCGGACGGCAGCCTGCTGCACTCGGAGGCCGAGGTGCTGTCGGTGACGACACGCGCCGCCGAGTCACGCGAAGCCGCGCTGTTCGCGATGGCCGAGGGCGGGCCGCTGCTGCATCTTCATCGCATCCGCCGCGTCGCTGGCGCGCCGGTGCTGCATTCGCGGATCTCGATGGTCGCGAGCCGCGTGGCGGGATTTCCGGCCGAGCCGAAGAAGGTCCCTGCCCTGATCTACCGGCATCTGCTCGAGGCCTATGGCATCCGGATCGCCGCGGTGCGCGAGAAGGTGACGGCGGAGGTCGCCACCAAGGAGGACCGCAAGCTGCTCGGCCTGCCCGCTCCGAGCGCCGTGCTGGTGATCGACGAGGAGGCCTACGACCAGACCGGCGCGCTGGCGATCCTCAGCCAGCACCGCGCCACGACGGCGCAACACTACTACTCGAACGAGATCCGCTGAGCACGTATCGCTTCAGCAGCCCCAGCGCAGCGCCGCGGTGTGCACCGGCGCGTCCCACAGTCCCAGCGATGCATCATCGAGCGCGGTCACGGTGAGCGAGCAGCCGGCCATGTCGAGCGAGGTGACGTAGGAGCCGACCAGCCCGCGCGCGATGGCGAGCCCGCGCCCTTCCAGGATGCGCCGCGCCGCATTGGCCATCACGTACAACTCCATCGCTGGCGTAGCCCCGAAGCCGTTGACCAGCAGCAGGCACGGAGTCCCGGGCTTCGCTGCAAGATCGGCCAGGATCGCGCCCATCATCTCCTCGGCGATGGCGTCCGCGGACGCCAGCTTGACCCGGCGCCTGCCGGGCTCGCCATGGATGCCGACCCCCATCTCCATCTCGTCCTCGCCGAGCGTGAAGGTCGGCTTGCCCGCGGCCGGCACCGTGCATGAGGTCAGCGCCACGCCCATCGAGCGGGTGCGCCTGTTGACGTCGTCACCAAGCGCCTTCAGCGCGTCGAGATCGCGGCCCTGCTCGGCCGCAGCACCCAGCATCTTCTCCACGATCAGCGTGCCGGCAACGCCGCGGCGGCCGGTCGAATAGGTCGAGGTCTCGACCGCGACGTCGTCGTCGGTAATGACGGTCGCGACCTTGCCCTCCATCATCTCCGCGGCCATCGCGAAATTCATCACGTCGCCTTCGTAGTTCTTGACGATGAACAGCGCGCCCGCGCCGGTGTCCACGGCCTGCGCGGCCGCGAGCATCTGGTCAGGCGTCGGCGAGGTGAAAACCTGGCCCGGACAGGCGGCATCGAGCATGCCCGGCCCGACGAAGCCGGCGTGGAGCGGCTCATGGCCGGAGCCGCCGCCGGAGATCAGCGCGACCTTGCCCGGTTTGAGGCTCTTGCGGCGAACGAACTTGTTGTCCTCGCCCAGCGTGACGATGTCGCCATGCACGGCGGCAAAACCCTGCAGGCTCTCGGTCAGCACGTCGGAAACGGCGTTGATCAGCTTCTTCATGGCTTCCCTCCCGGTTCGGCGTCGTCGTTGTTTTCGTTGGCTGAGATCAGCGCGGTGATGCCGCGCGCGACGCCGGTGATGATGCGGTCGGCATGGGCGTTGAGCGCGGGGTCGCCGAAGTCCGGCAGCTCGACCACGAGGCGCCGCATCGGCCGCTGCGCCTCGACCTCGTCCAGCCGGCCCGGATGGGCGGCGCGGTAGGCGGTCAGAAAAGCCTGCTGCTCATGCGGCGAGAAGTGACAGATGTGGAAGATGGTCTCGAGATGCTGCAGCGGGATCGGCGTCGCATAGGCCGGATTGACGATCTGCGAGATGAAGCTGCGATTCTTGCCGATCGCCTCCGCCAGCCGCTGCCGTGTACCGGAGGGACGGCTGTCGATCACCGCGCGCAGGATCGCCTTGTATTCGGCGAGCGGACTCGCGGCCCCCGATGCATCCTGGTCACTCATGCGCCCTCTTCCGCGGTCTTTTCCGTGCCCTTGGCGAGGTCAAGCTCGCGGATCGCCGCCTTCACCAGCGGCAGCAGGCCCGGCGCGACCGACAGCGCGCGCACACCGAGCTCAAGCAGCGCCGGCATGGCTCTGACATCACCGGCGGCGTCGCCGCAGATCGAGACTTCCACGCCCCGCGCGCGACCAGCGCGCACCACATGGGCAATCATCGCCAGCACCCCGGGATGCAGCACGTCAGCATAGTCGGCGACCTCGGCGCCGTCACGCGAAGCAGCGGTCGCGTATTGGGTCAGGTCATTGGTGCCGATCGAGAAGAAGTCCGCAGCGAAGTCATGCGCTGCCAACGCAGCAGCCGGCACCTCGACCATCATTCCGAAGGCCGGCGCGGCGAACGCGACGTTGCCGGCGGCCAAGTCGGCGAGCACGGCGCGGAGATGGCGACGCGCCACGTCCAGCTCCGCTGCATTGGTCACCATCGGCAGCATCACCTTGAGCGGTCCGAGCGCAGCGGCGCGAGCCAGCGCGCGCAGTTGAACGCGGAAGATCTCGGGGTGACGCAAGGACAGACGGAGGCCACGAAGGCCGAGAAACGGGTTGCTCTCGCCATCGATCGTGTAGCCCGGAATCGGCTTGTCGCCGCCGGCATCGAGCGTGCGGATCGTGACCGGCCGGCCTTCGGCCCAGCGCACGAGCTCGGCATAGGCGTGATATTGTGCCTCCTCGTCGTGAAGCAGGTTGCCGGTGAGAAACTCGGTGCGTGCCAGGCCGATGCCGTCGCAGGCTGCGGCCGGAAGCAGCGTCATGTCGGCAGGGCCGGAGATGTTGACGAGCACCGAGACGCGGGTGCCGTCGCGCGTCAGTGCCGGTTCGTGCTGGCGCGCGATCGCGTCCGCCTTGCGGCGCGAGGCGGTCGCATCCTCCGCCCGGGCGGCAGCGATACGCTGCGCACTGGGATCGGCAATGACGACACCGCGACCGCCATCGACCAGCAAATCCCCTGTCAGCTTGTCCCAATCGTGACCGAGCCCGACCACCATCGGCACGCCGCGGCTGCGCGCCAACATCGCGACATGGCTGGTCGGGCTGCCCTCGCCGAGCGCGATGCCCCCTCCATTCGTCCACTCGATGGCGAGGAAAGCCGATGGCGCCAGATCACGCGCAACGACGATCGCCCCCTTCGGCAACTTGCCGTTCTGCTGCAAGCCGAACAAGTGTCGCAGCACGCGATCCCGGATGTCGGCGAGGTCGCCGGCGCGGGCGCGGAAATATTCGTCCTCAGCGGACTCATACCCCGCCATCTCCTCCGCCATCGCCGCACGCCAAGCCGCATCCGCAGCGACGCCGCCCTCGATCTGGACGTAAGCCGCCTCGGTCAGCGCATCGTCTTCGAGCAGCGCGAGCTGAAAGCCGATCAGCTCGGCCGCGTCTCCCTCGAGCCTGTCGATCAGCTCGGCCACGGCCTCGCGCGCATGCGCGACCGCTACGGCGAGCGCTTCATGCTCCTCGGCGATCGCCCCTTTCGTCCGGCTGGCGCCCTCCAGCGCATGCAGGATCGCCGCGGGCCCGATGGCCATCCCGTCCGACGCCGCCCGCCCGAAGATACGCCGCTCCATCGTCACTCCTCGTCGAACTTGCGGTTCACCAGATCGACCAGCGCGGCGATGGCGGCCTCGGCATCGGTTCCATTGGCGCGCAGGAACAGCGTCTCGCCCTTGGCGGCCTTGACGCGCATGATCTTCACCGGGCTCTTGGCGTCGGTCCAGGGCCCGTCGGCCGCGATCGCGACTTCGATGCTCGACGCAAAGCGCTTGGCGAGCTGGGTCAGCTTGACCGAGGGCCGCGCATGCAGCCCGACCTCGTTGGTCAGCAGCGCGTGCGCCTTCGCTTCCTGCATGCCGATCTCTCCACCGTCAGCCATTGTCGTTCCCGCTCATCCGCCCATCAGCTCTTCGGCGGTCGCGCGCACCGCATCGAGCGGCGAGCCGCCGGAAGCTTCCGTCGCCGCCATCACGGCGCCCTCGACCAGCGGCGCGTTGCAGATCACGATGCGCTCGCGCCGCTCCTCCGGCATCATCTCCACCGCCATCTCGCTGTTGGTCTCGGCGCCGCCGAGATCGACCAGGATCGCAACGCCCGACTCCGACCATGCCTTGTCGATCGCGCCCATGATGGCGCCGACATCGGTGCCGAGCCCGCCATCGGCATTGCCGCCGACCGCCGCGAGCGGCACGCTGTCGCCGACCATCTGCCGGACCATGTCGGCCGCGCCTTCCGCCACCTTGGCGGAATGCGACACGATGACGATGCCGACATTCTTCTGCTCACTCATGCCCAGGCCTCATTGAATACGCCGCAGATCGCCTGCACCAGCAGGCTGGACGAGCGCGCGCCGGGATCCATGTGCCCGATCGAGCGCTCGCCGAGAAACGAAGCACGGCCGCGGATCGCCAGCATCGGCACCGTCGCGTCGGCGGCCTCGGCGGCGATTGCGGGCAGCCGGGAACTGAGATCGTCGCCACCGGCCGCAAAAGCGACCTGCACAGGGATCAAGACGTCGAGCATGGTCTTCTGCCCTGCTTCCGACTTGCCACGCGCTTTGACGTCCGCGATGGCGCGACCGAGCGCCGCCGCCGCTTCGGCGGCAGAGGGCTCTGATGGCAGCGCCTTGCCAAGTCCCATCGCCAGCGTGCCATAGAGCGGACCGGACGCACCGCCGACCTTCATCACCAGCGCCATGCCGACCGCCTTCAACGCCTCGGGAAGAGGCTTGGCGGAGATATTGTCCACATCGGCGAGCACGGCCTCGAAGCCGCGCTTCATGTTGAGGCCGTGATCGCCGTCGCCGATCGCCGAGTCGAGCGCGGTCAGCTCCTCCGCATGGGCGATGATGGCATCGGCCATCGCCACGATCACCTTGCGCTTGAACGCCTGGTCCATTGTCTATCTCACCCGCTGGCCCGCCCGGTCGAACAGCAGCGGCCGGGTGAACTCGATAGCGACGGAGTCGCCGACTTTCAATTCCGTATCCGGCTCCACCAGGCTGACGATGGTCTGGTCCTGCAGCGTGATATGCAGATGATTCTGATCGCCGAGATGCTCGATCCATTTCACCCGTGCGTCGGCACGGCTCTCGGCGCGCCGGACCGTCATGTGCTCGGTGCGCGCGCCGATCGTCGCGACGTCGCCCGGCACCGCAAGATCCGGAAACAGCCCGCGCGGCAGTAGATTGATGCCGGGACTGCCGAGCCGGGTCGCCACATAGGTATTGGCCGGATCCTCATAGACCTCCCGCGGGCTGCCGACCTGCACCAGCCGGCCCTGCTCGATCACGCCGATACGGTTGGCGAGCGTCATCGCCTCGATCTGGTCGTGGGTGACGTAGAGCATGGTGGCGCCGAGATCCTGCTGGATACGCTTGAGCTCGATGCGCAGCTCGGAACGCAGCTTGGCGTCGAGCGAGGATAGCGGCTCGTCTAGCAACGCGATCGCAGGTCTGCGCACCAGCGCGCGGCCGATCGCCACGCGCTGCATCTGGCCGCCGGAGAGCTGAGTAGCGCGGTTGCCGAGCTTGTCCTCGATCCGGAGCATCGCCGCGACGTCACCGACGATGCGCCTGATCTCAGCCTCCGCAATCTTGCGCACCGGCGAGCGCAGTGGGAAAGCCAGATTGTCGTACACCGACAGATGCGGATAGAGAGAATATTGCTGGAACACGAACGTGACGTCACGCGCGGCCGGCGTCGCCTTCGTCTGGTCGACGCCGCCGATGGTGATGCTGCCGCGATCCGGCATCTCGAGGCCGGCCACGAGCCGCAATGTCGTGGTCTTGCCGGCACCGGTCGGCCCGAGCAGCACGACGAGCTCGCCGTCGCGGATGGTCAGCGACAAATCCCGTACCGCCGGCTTGGAACCGAACGACTTGCTGACGGCGTTGAGCCGCGTCTCAGCCATGATGGCGCCCTCCTCTCACCGGCTGCTCATACAGCGCCGTGCGGACCGCGCGGCCCGTGGCGGCGTCGAACAGCGACAGCCGGTCGGCGCGGAAGCTGAGCCCGACCGGCTCCGCACGCTGCACCCGGACCGCCGCGGGCGCGCGCGCCTTGACGATGCCATGAGACGTCGTGACGGTGATGATCTGGGTGGTGCCGAGATATTCGGCGCCGAACACCTCGCCGCGCAGCCCGCCTTCGGCGCTGAGCGCCACCTGCTCCGGCCGCACACCGAGGACCAACTCGTCGCTCCCGGCATCCTCGCGCAGCTCGGGCACGCCGATCTCGGCGCCGTCGATCCGCACGCAGTTCGTGCCGGCGCCAAGCCTGCCCGCGAAGCGGATGAAGTTCATCGCCGGCGAGCCGATGAAGTCCGCGACGAACATGGTGGCGGGACGGTCGTAGATCTCCTGGGGCGTTCCGAGCTGCTCCACGACGCCGCGATTCATCACCGCGATCGTGTCGGCCATCGACATCGCCTCGAGCTGGTCGTGAGTCACGAACACGGTGGTGGCCTTGAGCCGGTCGTGCAGGGCGCGCAGCTCGCCGCACATGATGTGACGGAACTCCGCATCGAGCGCGCCGAGCGGCTCATCCATCAAGAACGCTTTCGGCTCGCGGACGATGGCGCGGCCGAGCGCGACGCGCTGGCGATCGCCGCTCGACAACCCGCTCACCGGACGGTCGATCAGATGGTCGATGCGCAGGATGCGCGCGGCTTCCTCGACCCGCCGCCGGATCTCCCCCTTGGGCACCCCCATCGAGACCAGGGGAAAAGCGATGTTCCGGCGCACGTTCATGTGCGGGTAGAGCGCGAACAGCTGGAACACCATGGCGATGTCGCGCTCGCGCGCGCGGCGGAAGGTGACGTCCTCGCCGCCGAGCCTGATCGCCCCCGAGGTCGGCAGCTCCAGGCCTGCAATCATGCGCAGCGTCGTGGTCTTGCCGCAGCCGGACGGACCGAGCAGGCAGAAGAACTCGCCGTCGGCGATCGTGAAGCTTGTGCCGCGCACGGCGGCAAAGCCGCCGAACTCCTTGAACAGATTCTCGATCCGGATCTCGGCCATGGCGTCAGTCCGGAAACTTGGAGACGATGGTGAACATCACGACGCCGGCGAGCGTGGTGATGAAGGAATAGGTGTAGAGCACCAGTGCGAACGGCTGCAGCAGCATCAGCACGCCGGCCGCAATGAGGATCGTTGCCAGCGTCTCCATCGGGCCGCGCCGCAGCGCCCGTGGCCAGCGCGAGTGCGCCGCATCGGCCGGCTGATCTTGTGCCATCTCGGTCATTTGCGCACCGCTCCGAAGGTGATGCCGCGCAACAGATGTTTTCTCAGCAGCACCGTGAACACGACGATCGGGATCAGGAACAGCGTGGTGCCCGCCGCGACCGCCGGCCAATCCTGGCCGCCCTCGCCGATGATGATCGGGATGAAGGGCGGCGCGGTCTGCGCCGTGCCCGAGGTCAGAAGCACCGCGAAGGCATATTCGTTCCAGGCGAAGATCAGGCAGAAGATCGCGGTGGCGACGATGCCGGTGGTGGCCTGCGGCAACACGACCTTGAAGAAGGCTTGCAGGCGGGTGTAGCCGTCGACCATCGCCGCCTCCTCGTATTCGCGCGGGATCTCGTCCATGAATCCCTTGAGCAGCCAGACCGCGAGCGAGATGTTGACGGACGTATAGAGCAGGATCATGCCGAGCCGCGTGTCGGACAGGCCGAGCTCGCGATACATCAGATAGATCGGGATCGCGACCGCGATCGGCGGCATCATCCGGGTCGACAGGATGAAGAACAGCAGATCATCCTTCAACGGCACCTTGAAGCGCGAGAACGCGTAGGCCGCCAGCGTGCCGAGCACGACCGACAGCGCCGTCGAGCCGAACGCGATCACCAGCGAATTCACGTAGCGCGGGATGTAGTTCGATGGACCCGCGACCACCATGTTGCGGCCGCGCGAGATGCGGTCGCACAGACTGGCAGCCGGTGGCAGCTTGGCCATGTACTCCGGCGCCTGCCGGGTCCGGGTCGTGAACAGGTTGCAATAGCCCTCCAGGCTCGGCTCGGCGACGAGCTTCGGCGGATAGGCGATCGCGTCCGACGGCGACTTGAAGCCGGTCATGAAGATCCACAGCAGCGGCACCAGAGTGATCAGCGCATAGGCGATCACCACGGTTGCCGCGATCCGCTTGGTCAGCGGCGACGGATCGACGACGGAATGGGCGGTTGCGAGACCGGTCATCGGCTTTTCACCCGGTTGAGCGCCTTGACGTAGATGTTGGCGAGGCCGAACACGGTGACGAACAGGATGATGGCGAAGGCCGAGGAATAGCCGGTCCGCCACTTCTCGAAGGCTTCGCGCTTCAGGGTGATCGAGGCGACCTCGGTCGTCGAGCCTGGACCGCCGCCGGTCAGGAGGTTGACCATGTCGAACATCTTGAAGTTTTCGATGCCGCGGAACAGCACCGCCAGCATGATGAACGGCAGCGCCATCGGCAAAGTGATCGACCAGAACTGCCGCCACGGCGAGGCGCGATCGACCTCGGCCGCCTCATAGATGTAGTCGGGAATCGAGCGGAGACCTGCAAGGCAGATCAGCATCACGTAAGGCGTCCACATCCAGGTGTCGACGATGACGATCGCCCAGGGCGCGAGCGGCACTTGCGCCAGCATCTGGAAAGACGATGCGGGCGCGCCCGTCGCGGCGGAGATGACGTAGTTGAAGAGCCCGATCTGCGGCTGGTAGAGGAACGTCCAGAAGTTGCCGACCACAGCCGGCGACAGCATCATCGGCAGCAGGATCAAGGTGGTCCACAGGCCGTGGCCGCGGAACTTTTTGTCGATCAGCCAGGCTAGCGTAAAGCCCAGCAGGGTCTGGATCAGGATGGTCCAGAACACGAAGCGCGCGGTCACCGTCATCGCCGCCCAGACGTCCGGATCGGTCAGGATCGACTGGTAGTTGGCGAGTCCGATATCGAGCACGGTGGCGTTCGGACGGTTCGCGCGATAATTGGTAAAGGACAGCCGGATGGTCCAGATCAACGGGAAAATGTTGATCGCGAGCAGCAGCAGCATGGTCGGCATGATGAATAGCCAGGCGATGGCGCGCTCGGACAGGCCGCGCACGCGCCCCGCCACGGCGGGCGGCGTCACCAGGGCGGCGCGGTCGACGAGGCTGCTCAGTCCGGTTTGGTCGGTCATGCGAGGGGCTGCTTCACTGGCGGCTTCGGGCTGGCGGTGAGACTGGCTGGTCCGCCCGGCAAGCCGAAGCTCGCCGGAGGGATTGTCGTGGCGGATCTCGCTTGCGCGAGAGGTGCCGCCTCCATCACAGCTTGCCGTCCTCCTTGAACACCTTGGTCCAGTCGGCGATCAGCCCGTCGAGCGCGCCTTTCGCCGTACCCTGGTCGGCGACGACATAGTCGTGGACGCGCTTCTGCATCGCGAGCAGAAGCTGGGCGTAGGACGGCTCGGCCCAGAAGTCGACCACCTGGTCCATCGCCACCAGGAAGTCGGCGGCGAACGGCGCGGTGTTCTTGAAGTTGGGATCGTTGAGCACGCCCTTGTGGCAGCTGTAGCCGCCGAGCGCCCACCACTTCTTCTGGGTGTCGAGCGCGGCGAACCACTTGATATATTCGAGCGCTTCGGCGCGGTTAGGCGAATATGCCACCACCGAGATGCCCTGCCCGCCGAGCTGCGAGCCCTTCTCCTTCTGCGCGGGGTTGACGAAGAAGCCGATCTTGTCGCCGCCGACATTGGGGTCCTTGTAGAGGCCCGGGAAGAAGGCGAACCAGTTCATCTGCAGCGCGACCTGGCCGGACTTGAAGGCATCGAGGCCTTCCTGCATGTAGCCGTTGGAATAGCCGGGCGGCGTGCAGCATTTGTACAGCGCCTTGTAGAACTCGAGGCCCTTCACCGCATCGTCCGAGTTGACGAAGCCCTGCATGTCATACGGCTTCTTCGGGTTCTGATACTTGAAGCCGAACGGATAGAGCGCGTTGGTGACGCCCATGGTGATGCCTTCCGAGCCACGCTCGGTGAAGATGGCCGCGCCATAAACGGTCTTGCCGTCGATCACCCGCTTCTGGAAGAACTCGGCAATGTCCTTCAGCTCTTCCTGCGTCTTCGGCACCTCGAGCTCGCGGCCGAACTTCTTCTTGAATTCCTCGCGAATCTCCGGCCGCGCGAACCAGTCCTTGCGATAGGTCCAGCCGTTGGCGTCGCCCATCGCCGGCAGCGCCCAGTAGTTCGGCGAGCCCTTCGGCCATTCGGCGTAGCCGGCGACGGTGGCCGGCATGAAATCAGAGATCTTGATGCCTTCCTTGTCGAAGAACTCGTTGAGCTTGACGTATTGGCCATTCTCGGCCGCGCCGCCGATCCATTGGGAATCGCCGATCATCAGGTCGCACAGCTTGCCCTTGGAGTTGAGCTCGTTGAGCATGCGGTCGGCGAAGTTCGGCCATGGCACGAACTCGAACTTCATGTTGACGCCGGTCTTGGCGGTGAAGTCCTTGGACAGCTCGACCAGCGCATTGGCCGGGTCCCAGGCGGCCCAGCACAGGGTGATCGTCTTTCCTTCGGCGCGCGCCGGCGCGGACGCGCCGAGCACGGTCGCGGCGGCGACCGTCGCCGCCAGTGCAAATGTCTGCAGCAACTTCATCTGGCACTCCCTCCCTGTTGGCGCCGTCCCCGCTTCGCGTGGGTGACGGCGATGCATGGCCCGCGGCGAGCGGCGCCGTCACAACGACAGCGCGAGCCGCAAGCGTTTCCCCTGGCCCTCGGATCATCCGTCCGAGTTAAGTATTTTGTTTAGTAGATTGCGAACGACTAAACATGTCAAGCGCGTTTTCGCGACGTTTGCAGCGCATCATGTTTAGCGACTGCGGTAAGCTGCTCGTCGTCCGGAGGTTTGCCGGGATGGCGATGGCGTGGCTCTCCGGCGCCGCCGCCAGGACGCAGGCGCGGCCCAACTCCAGGCTGCATCCGCGTGATCAGCCCTTCGCCAACGTCACGCCGCAACTGACCCGGCCGTCAGCGATGAAGAAGCGTCCGGCAAGGCGAGCAACGGCGGCCGGCCAATCCTCTCTCATGACACGCACCTCGAAGGTGCCCGCCGCCCATGCGATCGCGAGCTCGACATCCTGGAAATCCAGGAAGCCGCGCGTGAGCGGATACTGGCATTTGTAGTAGGCTTCCTTGGCGCTGAAGATCACGATCGGCAGCATCGGCTGCAACGCGTCGGGCTGGCCGCGAAGCCATTGCCGTTCGGCCGGCGTGAGCACAAGATCGCGCATCGACGGATCGAGCTCGCGCAGGTCCTCGACATCCAGTCCAAGGGACGGGACATCCCTGCTTCGGGCCACGGCCACGGCGCAATGATCGGCACAATGGGAGATGCTTCCCGCATAGCCCGACGGCCACACCGGCGCGCGATCCGGCGTCGGGACGAGCGCGACCGGCGAAGCTCCCAGCGACGCCAGCGCCCTGCGCGCCAGGATCCGCGCGGTCGCGAACTCGGCGCGCCGCTTGGCGACCGCGGCCTGGATATGCGCGCGCTCTTCGGGAAACAGCTCATCCTCCGCCAGCGAGAGGCTGGACGCCGCCACCACGACCGGACCGTCAAACAGATTTGCAAGCACTCACATCACCAACTCTGCACGCGCGTCTCTTTGCGGACCGGCCTCGACCAGCCGCCACCGTATACGAAACGGCGACGTCGAAGCGAATTCCAACGATTCAACATGTCTCGCGATCTCGCGGCGCCACGCCCCCGAGCTTTGCATGGCGAGCGCACGCTGCCGCTCGGCGAGCTGCACCACCGACCACTGCGGATCGGCATCGACCAGCACTTGCGCCCGGCGAGGTGCCAATGCACCCGGCTCCCCCCGGGAGCCCATGGTTGGATCAGGATCAGAACATACTGCGATGCAAGTCGATTCTGCCATAACTCGCCGGCTTGTCCAACGCGCCCCGGCCGCTGTCCCCCGGTCCATGCTTTTCGGCCCCGCTGACATGCGCGTCGGCGGCCAGCTTTTGCTTGACGGCAGCGGGCTGCAACGGGACTTATCCAGTCCCTCTGTCTGCCGAAGAAGTGCGTTCCCATGGCCGCCGATCCGCTCTCGATCCTCAAGACCGTGTTCGGTTACGACAGTTTCCGCGGCCGGCAGCGTGACATCGTCGAGCACGTGATCGCCGGCCACAATGCCTTCGTGCTGATGCCGACCGGCGGCGGCAAGTCGCTGTGCTACCAGATCCCGGCGCTGGCGCGTCCCGGCCTCGGGCTGATCATCTCGCCGCTGATCGCGCTGATGGAGGACCAGGTCACCGCGCTCCGGCAGGCCGGCGTGAAGGCCGCGGCGCTGAACTCGCGGCTCTGGGGCGCCGAGAAGGACCTGCTGTGGCAGGACATCGAACGCGGCGAGCTCGATCTCCTCTACATGGCACCCGAGACGCTGCTCAAGGCGGAGAACCTCGAGCGGCTCAAGACCGCACGGTTGTCGCTGATCGCGATCGACGAGGCGCATTGCGTCTCGCAATGGGGCCATGATTTCCGTCCCGAATACCGCGCCCTCGACTGCCTCGCCGGGCTGTTCCCGACCATCCCGCGCATCGCACTCACCGCCACGGCCGATGCGCCGACGCGCGCGGAGATCGTCGAGCATCTTTCGATCGGCGACGGCAACAGCTTCATCGCCGGCTTCGACCGGCCGAACATCCGCTATGGCGCAGCGGAGAAAACCAGCACGATGCAGCAGATGCTGGCCTTCCTGAAATCGCGCGAGGGCGAGAGCGGCATCGTCTATTGCCTGTCCAAGCGCAAGACCGAGGAAGTCGCCGCCTCGCTCAGCGATCATGGCTTCCCGGCGCTGCCCTATCATGCCGGCATGGAGATGAAGGCGCGCGAGAAGAACCAGCGCCGCTTCCAGCTCGAGCAGGGCCTGATCATGGTCGCCACGATCGCCTTCGGCATGGGCATCGACAAGCCCGACGTGCGGTTCGTTGTTCATGCCGATCTGCCCTCCAGCATCGAGGCCTACTACCAGGAGACCGGCCGCGCCGGGCGCGACGGCCTGCCCTCCGAGACTCTGATGCTGTACGGGGCGGAGGACATCGCGCTGCGCCGCCGCTTCATCGATGAGTCCGACGCGCCCGATGCGCGCAAGCGCACCGAGCGCCGCAAGCTCGATGCGCTGCTCGGCTTCGCCGAGACCTGCCAGTGCCGCCGCCAGGTGCTGCTGCGCTATTTCGGCGACGATTGCGCTCCGTGCGGCAATTGCGACATCTGTCTTGACCCGCCGGAGACCTTCGACGGCACCATCGCCGCGCAGAAGCTGCTGTCCTGCATCCACCGCACCGGCGAGCGCTTCGGCCAGGCCCACGTCATCGCGGTGTTGCTCGGCGAGACCGACGAGCGCATCGAACGGCTCGGCCACGACAAGCTCTCGACCTTCGGCATCGGCAAGGAGCACGACCGCAACGCCTGGCGCTCGATCGTCCGCCAGCTCGTCGCGCATGGTCTGATCAGCGTCGACGTCGCCGGCCATGGCGGCCTGTCGATCTCGCCCGAGGGCCGCCAGTTCCTGCGCGACAAGCCGCAGCTCAGCCTGCGCGTGCTGAAGAAGCCGCGGCGCGACCGCAAACCCCGGGAGCGGCAGACCACGGCGGCATTTCCCGACCTCGACCGCGACCTGTTCGAGAAGCTGCGCGTACGCCGGATGGAGCTCGCCAAGGCGCAGAACGTCCCGCCCTATGTCATCTTCCACGACAAGACGCTGGCCGAAATGGCGGCCCGCCATCCGCGCTCCGTCGCGGAGCTTGCGAGCATCCCCGGTGCCGGCACGGTCAAGCTCGCGCGCTACGGCGAGGCCTTCGTGGCGGTGATCAATGCGCATGATGCGGGCGCCTGAGCCGGCCATCGTCCAGCAGCACCGCGGCTCCTTCGCTCGACGATCAGACGGCACACATGGCTCACACATGGCCTCGCGATCCCGCCGCTGATGACGCCCGGGTTATGCAACTGAAGTCCCCTTCTCCTCGAAGAAGAGGCGCAGGGAAGACCGGGTATCAGCTGATACCCGCGGTCCGCGTGCAG
>BFBZ01001292.1_pt1 | contig 17162 bp, 16 predicted proteins | sample 1888401 | NCBI WGS metagenome assembly BFBZ01 (sample SAMD00112614, study PRJDB3348) | symbiont metagenome | host: Chara braunii | reverse complement strand
CCTGCCATTCGCCGCCCGCGCCGTCGGCATCGTGCTGTTTCTGCTGCTTCTGGTCGGCGCGGCGCTGCCGATGCTGCGCTATCGCTGGCCGACCCCTGTCTCTTATACACATCTAGATGTGTATAAGAGACAGGTTCCAACCATTGCGCAGGGATGGGCGGGATGTCCTCAGCCGTACCTGTGGTTCTGCCGCCTGCATTTTTTTCGCAGGCGGGCCATGGGGGCGGCAGGCTCCCGACCTTCCCTGCGCCCTCTTGTTTCAAGAGGGCGGAAGATCCGCAGAGCTCGGGCCGTGCAGGCCGCGAGGGTACGCCACCATGTCTGCGTGTATGGCCAGATCTGTTGTATGACAACGGGGAACGATGCCGTGTCATCGCCTCGCACGGCGGTTAAGACGCAACGGATGGAGACCACATCATGCCGACCGAACGTTTCCAGTTTGAAGGCGCAGGCGACGACAAGCTCTCCGCGGCGCTCGATCTGCCTGATGGCGCGCCGCGGGCCTATGCGCTGTTCGCGCATTGCTTCTCCTGCGGCAAGGACACGCATGCGGCGCGGCGCATCGCCATGGCGCTGACGGCGCATGGCATCGCCGTGCTCCGGTTCGACTTCACCGGCCTCGGCTCCAGCGAAGGCGACTTCGCCAACACGACGTTCTCCTCCAACGTCGCCGATCTTGTCCGTGCCGCCAATCATCTGCGCGAGACCCGACAGGCGCCGGCGATCCTGATCGGCCACAGCCTCGGCGGCGCCGCCGTGCTGGCGGCCGCCGGCGACATTCCCGATGCGAAAGCCGTAGTGACGATCGCCGCGCCTTCGGATCCGGGCCATGTCACCAACATGTTCAAGGACAGCCTCGAGGCGATCCGCCGCGACGGCTCGGCCGAGGTCTCGCTCGCGGGCCGCCCGTTCCGGATCAGCAGCACCTTCCTCGACGACATCGCCGAGCAGCGCCTGCTCGAAAAGGTCAAGCATCTGCACAAGGCACTGCTGGTGATGCACTCGCCTGTCGACGAGACCGTCGGCATCGACAATGCGACCCACATCTTCGTCGCCGCCAGGCATCCGAAGAGCTTCATCTCGCTCGATCACGCCGATCATCTCATCAGCAGGAAGGAGGACGCAGCCTACATCGCCGAGGTGATCGCGAGCTGGGCCGGCCGTTACGTCGCGCCCGCGGCCGCCGAGCCGGCGCCCGCAGATGGTCCGCGCGACGTGGTCGTGCGCGAGACCCGGTCGAGCAAGCTGCAGCAGGCCATCGCGCTCGGCCCGCATCATCTCACCGCGGACGAGCCGCTCTCGGTCGGCGGCCAGGACACCGGCCCGGGCCCCTACGACCTCCTGCTCGCGGCGCTCGGCGCCTGCACCTCGATGACGATGCGGCTCTATGCCGACCGCAAATTCCTGCCGCTCGACCGCATCACGGTCACCTTGCGCCACAGCAAGATCCATGCGGAGGACTGCGCGGAGTGCGAGACCAAGGTCGGGCTGATCGATCAGCTCGACCGCGAGATCCACCTGGACGGCGCGCTCGATCAGGAGCAGCGCAGGAAGCTGATGGAGATCGCCGACAAATGCCCGGTGCACCGGACGCTGACGTCGGAGATCCGTATCGTCACGCGCGCGACGGAGTGAGCTCATTCGACTGAGTCACAACCACCGTCATTCCGGGGCAAGGCCGTGAGGCCTTGAACCCGGAATCCCGAGATTGTCTTGCGTCCATTTCCGGCAATGTCGATATTCCGGGTTCAATCGCCGACGCGCAGCCGCTTCGCGACTTCGCATCGACGATTGCCCCGGAATGACGGTGGTCGTGACACAATGAGACTAACGCGCGGTCTGCGGCTCGATCTTCAGCGGCCTGACGCGCAACGCTCCGCGCAGGCCGGCCGCCGTGCCGATGAAGATTCCCGCGATGGCGACGAAGGACGGCAGCGCCAGGGTCGACAGTCCCGTCAGGCCCTGCCCGACCGAGCAGCCCAGCGCCATCACGCCGCCGATGCCCATCAGCGCGGCGCCGCCAACCGAGCGCAGCATGTGATGCGGAGAGTGGAAGCCTTCGAGCCTGAAGCGGCGCGTCGCCACCGCGGTGACGAGGCTGCCGGCGAGCACCCCGGCCACGGTGGCGATGCCGAAATTGGCGGTCGAGCCGGTCGACAGCATGATGTATTGCAGGGCATCGGCGATCGGCGCGACGAAGGTCAGGGACGCGACCGGCACGGGGTTGAAATCGTCCGCGCCGAGAGTGCCGGTCGCGAACCAGCCGGCCGCGATCAGCAGGCCGACGACGAGGCCGGCGAGCATCTGGCCGTGCGCGCGCCGGAATGGCGCATGCGCAAGGGCGAAGACGATCAGCGCGCCGCCGAGCCCGAGCGCCGGCAGCAGCCGCGCCGCTGCACCATGCAGGCCACCGACCGACAGCACAGCCGGCAGCGACGTCGCGGTCGCCGTGGTCTGCGAGCCCTGCATCAGCGCGATGCGCAGCGGCGCGATCAGGCCCTTCAACGTCATCTCCGCTGCGATCGCCAGCACCGTCACCACGACGAAGGAGCGCAGATTGCCGCGACCGAGCAGCACCAGCGCGCGCGAGCCGCAACCGTTGGCGAGCACCATGCCGTAGCCGAACAGGACACCGCCCAAGAGCATCAGCGGCACCGAGAAGGTCGGCTGCAGATAGATCGATTTGCCGAGATCGACGACCCCGTTGGCCGCGAGCAGCTGTGTGGCGATGATGGCGATGCCCATCGCCAGGGCGAAAGTTCGCACCAGCCGGCGGTCGCCGTCGGCCCACCAGCCGCGCAGGCTGCTCATCATGCAGAAGCCGCTGAGCAGCCCGACCACGCCATAGATCAGGCCGATCATGAGACCGGCCATCACGGCCAGATTGGCGGCTTCGGGCACGTTCAGGAATCCTTCCGGTTGCGGACAACACGCGCGTTGCGCAGGCAGCGCTTTCGCTTGACGCGCGCAGAATATTTGCCACGATGTCGCACCTAACTAGATGAGAATGCTTGTTCCAACAAGCATCGACGGGAGAGAACGCCGTGATTTCAGAAACGCATCCTCAGGGGTGGCCGACGCATCGCGCATGCATGGAGGCCGCACGGTGAGCGGCGTGGCGACACTTTCCCCCGACGCTCTCGCCCGCGCCTGCGCCGACGCGATGTGGCAGGATGATCGCGCCAGCCAGGGGCTCGGCATGCACATCGTCGAGATCGGCCCCGGACGCGCCACCCTGCAGATGCAAGTGCAGCCTCACATGGTCAACGGCCATGGCATCGCCCATGGCGGCTTCATCTTCACGCTGGCCGATTCCGCCTTCGCATTCGCCTGCAACTCGCACAACGACCGCACCGTGGCCGCACAGGGCAGCATCAGCTTCATCCGCCCCGGCAAGCTCGGCGACGTTCTGCTTGCCCGCGCGCACGAGGTGTCGCGCAGCGGGCGCTCCGGCATCTATGATGTCCGCGTTACGGCAGGCGACACGGTGATCGCCGAATTCCGCGGCCATTCGCGCAGCATCGGCGGCACGCTGGTCCCGGCCGCCGCGAGCTGATCCGCTTCCCTATCGCCCCGCGCCCCCGCCGGAGGACCTGACCATGACATCGACCAAGCTTCAATCGACCGGCAGCTACGTTCCCGAGATGGACGAAACCGAGCGTGCCTCACGCGACGAGATCATGGCGCTGCAGACCCGCCGGCTCGCCTGGTCGCTGAAGCACGCCTACGACAACGTCGCCCATTACCGCCAGGCTTTCGACAAGGCCGGCGTGCATCCGTCGGATTTCCGCGAGCTCGCCGACCTCGGCAAGTTTCCGTTCACGGTGAAGACCGACCTGCGCGACAATTACCCGTTCAACATGTTCGCCGTGCCGCGCGAGCAACTGGTACGGGTGCACGCCTCCTCGGGCACGACCGGCAAGCCGATCGTGGTCGGCTATACCCGCAACGACATCGCGACCTGGTCGGCCGTGATGGCCCGCTCGATCCGCGCCGCCGGCGGCCGGAGCGGCATGATCATCCACAACGCCTACGGCTATGGCCTGTTCACCGGCGGCCTCGGCGTCCATTACGGCGCCGAGCAGCTCGGCTGCACGGTGGTGCCGATCTCCGGCGGCATGACCGAGCGGCAGGTGCAGCTGATCAATGATTTCCGCCCTGACATCATCACCGTGACGCCAAGCTACATGCTGGCAATCCTCGACGAGTTCAAGCGTCAGGGCCTCGATCCGCGGCAGAGCTCGCTCAGGATCGGCATCTTCGGCGCCGAGCCGTGGACCAATGCGATGCGCGCCGAGATCGAGGATGCGTTCGCGATGGACGCCACCGACATCTACGGCCTGTCCGAGGTGATCGGCCCTGGTGTGGCGCAGGAATGCCTGGAGACCAAGGACGGGCTGCACATCTGGGAGGATCATTTCTATCCGGAGATCGTCGATCCCGACACCGGCAAGGTGCTGCCCGACGGCGAGATGGGCGAACTGGTGTTCACCTCGTTGACCAAGGAGGCCTTTCCCGTCATCCGCTATCGCACCCGCGATCTGACGCGGCTGCTGCCGGGCACCGCGCGGCCGGGAATGCGACGGATGGAGAAGGTCACGGGTCGCTCCGATGACATGATCATCCTGCGCGGCGTCAACCTGTTCCCGTCACAGATCGAGGAGATCCTGCTGTCGACCGAATGGTGCGGCGGCCATTTCATGCTGGAGCTGACGCGCGAGGGCCGCATGGACGAGCTGACCATCTACGCGGAGTCGCGCCCCGAGCATTGGGACGAGACCGGCCTCGGCGCGCACGCCGAGCGCATCTCCATCCACATCAAGAACACCATCGGCCTCACGGCAAAGGTGAAAGTCGTCCCGCCCGACACGCTGGAGCGCTCGGCCGGCAAGGCGAAACGGATCAAGGACAAGCGGCCGATAGGATAATTGTTGGTGTCGCGAGTGTGAGGTTCGGCAAATGGTCGCAGCTCGTCCTTGCGAGCGAAGCGAAGCAATCCAGGGCAGCGCGAAGATTCTGGATTGCTTGGTCGCTTCGCTCCTCGCAATGACGGCGAGCGTAGTTCCTCACATATGATCGTAGTCCACCACCACCCGCTCCGTCACCGGCCTGGCCTGGCACGTCAGCACGAACCCCGCTTTCAGCTCCCAAGGCTCGAGCGAGTAGTTCAGCTCCATCTCGGCCTTGCCCTCGACCAGCTTGGCGCGGCAGGTGGAGCACATGCCGCCCTTGCAGGCGAAGGGCAAGTCGACACCGGCACGCAGCGCGGCGTCGAGGATGGCTTCGCCGTCGGCGACCGGAACCTCGCGGCGCTTGCCGTCGATGATCAGGGCGGCGATGGCCTTCGGCGGCGCCGAGTCCGGAACGACCATCTTGGGCCGCGGCTTGCCGCCGGCGCCGGAGACGAAGCGCTCGACATGGACGCGGTCGTCGGAGATCCCGAGCGCGCGGCAGGCGGCCTCGATATCCTCGCTCATGCCGGTGGGGCCACAGATGAAGACGTGATCGACGCTCTCGGCCGGCACCAGCGAGCGCAGCAGCACGCGCACCTTCTCGCCATCGAGCCGGCCGTGCAGGATCGGCAGATCCTGCTCCTCGCCGGAGATGACGTGGAACACCGAGAAGCGGTCGAGGAAGCGATCCTTCAGCTCCTCGAGCTGTTCGCGGAACAGCATGCCTGCGGTGGTGCGGTTGCCGTAGAACAGGAAGAAGCGGCTGTGCGGCTCCCGCGCCAGCACGGCCTTCACGATCGAGAGGATCGGCGTGATTCCGGAGCCCGCCGCGAAGCCGACGTGGGTGCGCGCGGCCTCCGGCTGCAATGCCACGCCAAAACGTCCAGTTGGCGTCATCACGTCAATCTCGTCGCCGCGCTTCAGTTCGTCAGTGACGAAGCTGGAGAACGCGCCTCCATCGACGCGCTTCACCGCGATGCGGATCTCGTGATCATCGGGGCCGGAGCAGATCGAATAGGAGCGCCGCACCTCCTCGCCGCCGAGCGTGGTCTTCAACGTGAGATATTGCCCCGGCGCGAACTGATAGTCCGCCGCCAGCTCGTTCGGAATGGCAAAGGTCAGCGACACGGCATCGGGCGCCTCGCGGCGCAGGTCACGGATAGCGAGACGGTGGAAGCGTGGCGTGGTCGACATCGGGTTCATCCTCCCGTCATTGCGTGGAGCGAAGCGACGAAGCAATCCAGGACCGCGCGCGGGACTCTGGATCGCTTCCGCCTACGCCCTTCGGGCTTCGGCGGACAAAGTCGCTGCGCTCGCGATGACGGCTGCTGCATCAGTGACACTTGAAATAATCGAACGGCTCGCGGCACGATCTGCAGCGCCACAGCGCCTTGCACGAGGTCGAACCGAACTCGGCGAGTTGCTCGGTGTCAACGGATCCGCATTGCGGACACGCAACCTCGGCCACGCCAAACAGAGCGCGGCGCCCGCTCGACGGCTGCGGCGGCGCGATGCCGTACTCCCGCAGCTTGCGCCGCCCCGCCTCGCTCATCCAGTCCGTGGTCCAGGCCGGCGACAGCACCGTGCGAACGTGGGCATCACGGAAGCCGGCGCGCTCCAGCGCCAGCTCGATCTCCAGCGCGATCATGTTCATCGCCGGACAGCCGGAATACGTCGGCGTGATCGCGACCTCGACGCGGTCGCCGACGACCTCGACCTCGCGCAGGACGCCGAGATCGTCGATCGTCAGCACCGGAATTTCCGGATCGGCCACCGATGCCGCGGCGTCCCAGGCGCGCTGGCGCAGCTCGGCCGGGCTGAAATCCGCAACTACCATGTCGCACCGGGAAAGCTGCGCTGCATATATTGCAGCTCGCTGAGAAGATGGCCGAGATGCTCGCTGTGGCGGCCGTCGCGGCCGCCCTGCTGCATCCACTCGTTCTCCGGCAGCATCAGGGTCGCCTCGCGCGCGACATGCGACACGATCGACAACCATTCCGGCAGCAGTTGCGTCGGATCGATCGCGATACCCGCGTCGATCAGACCGCGCTCACTCTCGTCGACGCTGAACATCTCGCCGGTATAGGGCCAGAGGTCATCGATCGCGGCTTGCGCGCGGGCGTGGCTTTCGTCGGTGCCGTCACCGAGCCGGATCACCCATTCGCTGGCGTGGCGCAAATGATAGGCGCATTCCTTCTCCGACTTGGCCGCGATCGCCGCCAGGGTCGCATCGGTCGAGCCCATCATGCCGCGCCAATACAGATCGGCGAAGGCGGCGTAGAACAGCTGCCGCACCATCGTCTGCGCGAAGTCGCCATTGGGACGCTCGACCAGCAGCAGGTTGCGGTACTGCCTGACATCACGAAGATAGGCGAGCTTGTCCTCGTCATTGTCGCGACCCTCGACCTTGGCGGCGTAGCCGTAGAGCTCGCGCGCCTGGCCAATCAGGTCGAGCGCCATGTTGGACAGCGCCATGTCCTCTTCGAGAACAGGCGCATGGCCGCACCATTCGGAGAGGCGATGGCCGAGGATCAGCGCATCATCGGCGCGGCGCAAGGTGTAGAGCACCAGCGGCGTTTCGCAGACGGTGATCGAGGGAGCGGTCATGGTTGTGATCCGATCAGGCCCGCCACGAACTCAGCCATTGCGAGCGCAGCAATCCAGGGATTCATCCGAGCCGGCAGTCTGGATTGCTTCGCTGCGCTCGCAATAACGACGGCTGACGGCCGTCCGCACTTACATATGCCCGACTTCCTCGGGCACCTCGTAGAACGTCGGATGCCGATAGATCTTCGACTCCGCCGGCTCGAACATCATGCCCTTGTCGGCAGGATCGGACGCGGTGATCGCGCTCGACGGCACTACCCAGATCGACAGGCCCTCGCCGCGGCGGGTGTAGAGATCGCGCGCCGCCTGCAATGCCATGGTCGCATCCGGCGCGTGCAGCGAGCCGCAATGCTTGTGCGCAAGCCCGTTGCGGCTGCGGATGAAGACTTCCCACAACGGCGTGTTCGGCGTCGCCATTTCGATCTCCCTGTCCTATTCGGCAGCCTGTGCCATCCGGCGCCGCGCGCGCTTCTCGGCGTAGGTGGTCGCGGCCTCGCGCACCCAGGCGCCCTCGGCATGCGCCTTGCGGCGCGCGGCCATGCGATCGCGGTTGCACGGGCCGTTGCCGGCCAGCACCTGCTTGAACTCGTTCCAGTCGATCGGGCCGTGCACCCAATGGCCCTGCTCGTCCTGCGTCATCTCGGGATCGGGAATGGTGAGCCCGAGATACTGCGCCTGCGGCACGGTGGCATCGATGAACTTCTGGCGTAGCTCGTCGTTCGAGAAGCGCTTGATCTTCCACTTCGTCGAGGTGTCGCTGTGCTGGCTGGCCTGGTCGGGCGGGCCGAACATCATCAGCACCGGCCACCACCACCTGTTCAGCGCATCCTGCGCCATCGCCTTCTGCTCGGCGGTGCCGCGGCAGAGCGTCAGCATGATCTCGTAGCCCTGCCGCTGATGGAACGATTCCTCCTTGCAGACGCGGATCATCGCGCGCGCATAGGGACCATAGGAGCAGCGGCACAACGGAATCTGGTTCATGATCGCGGCGCCGTCGACCAGCCAGCCGATCACGCCGATATCCGCCCAGGTCAGGGTGGGATAGTTGAAGATCGAGGAGTACTTCGCCTTGCCGGCCAGCATCGCATCGACCAGCTCCTCGCGCGAGGCGCCGAGTGTCTCGGCGGCGGCGTAGAGATACAGGCCATGGCCGCATTCGTCCTGGACCTTGGCGAGCAACGCCGCCTTGCGGCGCAGGCTCGGCGCGCGCGTGATCCAGTTGCCCTCGGGCAGCATGCCGACGATTTCGGAATGGGCGTGTTGGGAGATCTGCCGGATCAGCGTCTTGCGATAGGCCGACGGCATCCAGTCATTGGGCTCGATGCGCTCCTCGGCATCGATGCGGGCCTGAAAGCGCGAGGCGCGTCCAGCGTCCTCGGCGAAGCTGCCCTCCTCGGGCGAATTGAGCGCCTGCGTGTACATGCGGCGGCGTCCTCCCAGGACTTGGTTGCCGCCAATATATAACGATATTTTATCCGTGCAATCGAATTCTGTAATATATCAGGGTGCCTCATGCACGTCGGCGAAACGCCGCTGCAGCGCCGCGCCGGCCTCCGGCAACGGGCCCTGATCGTTGGTCGCATGGGCGTCGAGCCAGCGCTCGGAACCCGGCAGCAGCAACCGATAGATCTCGCCACACAGCGCCCGGGCCTGCCGTCCCGGCCAATTCCCCGGCAGCAACTCGGCCGGCAGCAGCGGATCGCGCAGCACGATGCGCCGGTAGTGGTGGATCAGCAGGATCCGCGCGGTGAAGGCCTGGCCGGCGGAGAGCGCCTCGCCGCGCGCGATGCTGTCCTTGAGCGGTGCAAAGGAGGCGGTGAACTTGCGGTACGCCTCCGCCGTCCGCTCCAGCGCCCAGCTCTCCGCGACGAGCCGCCGCGCCATGTCGGAGCCGGCGGAGGCCTGCAGGCGGACAGCCCCCTCCACAGCGTCAGGGACGGCGATGCTCGCGGGGGCCACGAACACGCCGGGCAGCGGGCTGCCGAAACCGGCATCGCGCAGGGCGGCGCGCGCCTGCTCGCGATCATCGGCGCTGCCGATGAGCAGCAATTCGAAGCTGCCGTTCCATTCCGCCGGCGGCGAATCGTAGATGTGGCGGGTGGCACCGGCGAAGGTCTGCTCGCCGCGCCGGGTCAGGCGATAGAAGCTGTTGCGGCCTATTCTGGTGCGCTCGAACCAGCCTTCCGCCGTCAGCCGCGACATCGCCGTGCGCACCACGCTGCCGTCGATGGCGAGCCCTTCGAAGAAGGCGAGCAAGGTGCCGAGCCAAACGCTGCCGCCCCGCGGCACGATGGCGTCGCCGAACACGGTGATGATCAGCGACCCCGTGCGCGACGGCTCGCTCTTGAGCTGATGGACGATCCGGGACAGCGGCTGCGGCATGGCGAAGGCTTTAGCCGGTTTCACCCGATCGCAAAAGAAAAGGCCCGCACGATGCGGGCCTTGCAGGTTGATCGTCCGACGCGCGAGACGCGCTCAGGCGGTCTTGTTGTAGGCCTTGGCCATGTTCTCCTGGGCGAGCTTGGCACCCTCGGTGACGAGCTTGCCGACATACTCGCTGGTCGACTTGGCGCGCGCGACGAGCGCCTCGCCACGGGCACGGGCCAGCTCACCCTGGATCTGAACGGCCTCGCTGATCGACTTGGCGGACGCCAGCCGGTCGATGCCGTCGAAGAAGGCCTCGGTGTCCTGATACAGCGCCTGCTGAATGTTCCGGCTGATCTTGCCGGCCTCGGTCACGCCGTCGAACACGGCGGTCTCGATCGCCGACGTCACCTTCTCGGAGCCAGCGAGGGCCTCCGCAGCGCGCTCCTTGGCGGTCGACGCGGTCTTCTTGACGAACTCCCGCGCGGACTCCGGCACTTCCATCGTCTGCAGATTCTTGAACGCGTCGGTCACCGGTGCAAAGGCATCCTTGACGGTGTCGAACACAGTATTGGTCTCGGTGGTCATGGCTGTCTCCATCCTCAATGGTTCTGAGCTATGGGCTCACTCCGTCCCTTATGAAACCGGAGTGACTCAACTATATCATTCCGAATGGTGCACCGCAACATAAATGTTGCAATGCACCATCTTGGGATAAGAGGTAAGGACTCGCCACCTCAGAGCGCCCGGCGCAAGTCGGGGCGTTCGGGCGACCCTCAGTGCTCGGAAGGGGCGCCGCCGTGCTTCTTGTTGCGGTTCTTCCCCGGCCGGGCCGGCTCGGCCGGCTTTGGAGCCGCCTCATCAGCCTTGGGCGCGGCGTCGACGGGCTGAGACGGCTTCATCAACGTGTCGAGCATGGCCCGGATCTCGCGCAACTCTGCCTCGATCGCGACTGTCGGTGACGGATCGGGTGCTTTGGCAGCGTTCAGCGTCCGGTCGAGCAATGTTTTGATCTCGCTCAACTGGGGCGTGACGTCGACGGCGGGTTTTGCCGCCGGTTGTGGAGCCTTGGTCGCGGCAAGAAGCTCGTTGAGCAAGTCCTTGATCGCCTTCAAGTCCGGCGTGACGTCGCGCGGCGGCGCCACGACTGGCGCCGGCGCCTTGGACGCGGAGAGAAGCGAATCCAGCACGCTCTTGATCTCATTCAACTGCGGAGCGAGATCGGCGGGCGTCGTCGCGGGCACCTGAGCGGAAGCCAGCAGCTCCTTCAACAACACCCGTGTCTCCGCCAGTTCGCCCTCGATGGAGGCGAGCCGCTCATTCAAGGCGGTGAGCTGACCACGGCTCGGCACGTTCATGCCGGCGAAGTAGTTTTCCATCAGATCAACCATGGGCTTCTGTCCGTTTCCTGAACCAGTTGCGGGACCATCGGAGGATGGACGGGGCGTCACACCCATCGGGCGCAGCCGCGTGAAGGCGCTGAAGCTCTTCTGCATCTCTCCGACCATCTGCTGCCAGAATGCGATCGGGTCGCCAGCTTTGTTCGCCATCGGCACGCTCCTTCAGACCAATACAAGACTCAAACACAACTTATCATAGCACGCCTTCGCTGCGGTGCGGGAGAACTTGTAGCTTGCTTCTCTCGACCAACAGAACCATGCCATAGAGGGTTCCAAGGCCTTGAACGAGGGATCAAGTGACTGCAACTGCTCATCAGCCGCCGCAGACTGTGCGCGCCAACGGTATCGACATCTGCTACGAGATCTTCGGCGACCCGGCGGCCCCTCCCCTCGTGCTGATCATGGGCCTCGGCGGCCAGATGATCATCTGGTACGACGAGTTCTGCGAACAGCTCGCAAGCCGCGGCTTCCGCGTGATCCGCTTCGACAACCGCGACATCGGCCAATCGAGCAAGCTGCATGGCGGCCGCCGGCTGACCCCGTTCGAGCTGATCAAGCTGCGCTTCTTCAACATTCCCGTCTCCGCGCCCTACAAGCTGCTCGACATGGCCAAGGACACGGTCGGCCTGATGGACGCGCTCGACATCAAGTCGGCGCATCTGGTCGGCGCGTCGATGGGCGGCATGATCGCGCAGGAGATCGCGATCTCCTTTCCGCATCGCGTGCGCTCGCTGACGTCGATCATGTCGACGACCGGCAATCCGCGCATCCCGCCGCCGACGCGCGAGGTCGCGATGCTGCTGATGGCGCCGCCGCCGAAGACCAAGGACGACTACATCAAGCGCTTCCAGAAGACCTGGAAGGCGCTGCGCGTCGGCTCATTTCCCGAGGACGAGGTAAATGACGTGGCACTCGCCGAACGCTGCTTCGCGCGCGGCATCAATCCCGCCGGCGTCGGACGTCAGTTGCGCGCGATCCTGGCCTCCGGCAGCCGCAAGCCGCGGCTGCATCTGGTGACGGCGCCGACACTCGTGATCCACGGCAAGGTCGACCCGCTGGTCCATCCCACCGCCGGCAAGGACACGGCGGAGTCGATTCCGAATGCCAAGCTCCTGATGATCGACGGCATGGGTCACGCTACTCCGCGGCCGATGTGGCCGCAGATCATCGACGCAATCGCCGAGCACGCGCACGGCGCGAATCCGCAGGCGGCTTAGGAGAGCCGACGCGCTGCGTCGGCAGGCTTGACGACATCTGTTGTTGTTTGGCTCGGCCGCAGCCTCTCACTCGGACGTGCAATCTGCCTCGGCCGTTCTTCAACCGAACCGTCGCCGGCGCCATTCGATCAGCTTCGCGCTGACCTCCGCGGGCTGCTCCTGCTGCGTCCAATGGCCGCTGTCGCGGACGAGATGTTTCTCCAGGTCTGGCACCAGCTTCTCCATGCCGTCGGCGGCCGAGGGCGGCAGCACGGCGTCGTTCTCCGCCATGATCATCAGCGACGGCACGCGCACCGTTTGATCGAGCCCTTCGGCGCGCTGCCAGTTGCGCGTCATGTTGCGATACCAATTGATGCCGCCGGTGAAGCCGGTGCGCGTGAAGGTGTCGACGAACACCTGCTTCTCCGCCTCCGACAGGATCGGCTGCCGCGTGTCCTTGGCGGCGTCATAGGCTGCGATCATCTGCGGGAACGCCAGGTTGAGCGATGGCGAGGCTGCGATCCCGCCGTCCGGCGGCTCCGTCGGCGGCGTATCGCTGCGCGGCAGCGGCTTGCGCATGAAGGCATCGAAGGTCTCCCCGACACGGCTGCCGAAGATGCGGTCCGGCTCGCGTGCGGGATCCTGGAACTGCACGATGTACATCATGTCGCCGAACCGCTTGCGCATGATGGCGATGGGATCGGCGGGCGCGCGCGGCAGATGCGGCGTGTTGATGCCGACCACGCCCGCGACTCGGTCGGGGTATCGCAGCGGCATCTGCCAGACGACGAAGCCGCCCCAATCGTGACCGACGAAGATCGCCTTGTCGATCTTCAGATGATCGAGCAGGCCGACGAGGTCGGCGGTGAGATGCTCGAGGTCATAGGCCTCGACCGGCTCCGGCCGGTCGGTCGCGCCATAGCCGCGCTGATCGGGTGCGATGACGCGGATGCCGGCCTCGGCCAGCGCCTTGATCTGATGCCGCCAGGAGAAGGCCAGCTCCGGCCAGCCGTGGCAGAGGATCATCGGCGGCCGGTCGCTGACGGGGCCCGCCTCGTAATAGCCCATGCGGATGCCGTTGGTCGTCGCGAACTGCAGCGCCGGCATCCAAGACGGATCGGTCATGCGTCCTCCCCTGAAGTGTTCAGCCGGTCTTTTTCGACCGGTCTTCGGCTCCGGCATGGAGCCTGCTCCATGCCGTGACGTCACGCCACGTCCCTTCGGAGTTCCGCGCAAGCGTAATCCGTGCGGCCGTCGGCCGCGTCAGGCCGACTTCTTGTCGTTCGAGCGGCTGCCGCCGAGGCCTGTCATGGTCAGCATCAGGTCCTGAAACCGTTCGGCCAAGCGGGGATCGAACGTGAACCAGCTCTGCATGATGGCTTCGGGCGTGAGCTTGTCGATGTTGCTCGTCATCTGGTTCTGCAGCCGGTCCATGACCGCAGCCTGCATCGGACCGACATCGGGAAGTCCGAAAAACTGCCGCGCTTCGAGCGGTGTGCAATCGATCTCGATATTGACTTTCATGTCCGCTCCGCTGTTCGAACCATCCCGACGCGAGCCCCGGGCCGGGCTCCCTTCACCAGGAAGACCATCCCGGACTCGCGGCAGGGGGTGTCCAGTATCACCGCGCCGGCCCCCCTCTAGCAAGCGGCGCGTTGCTGCAGGTGCGCAATTCCCGGGACATGGTCAATCCGGCGAGCCCTCAGCCCCATCCCGGAAGCCGCCGCTCGCGTGCGCCGCACAGCGGCGGCGGGGGGATAACCATATCGTTTAGGCTTAAACAAACTGCACTTGTGTGCCGCCGCTGAACTCTGGCAACATATTCGGATCGATCTGCCGCGGGTCGCACGACGCACCGCCAGGCCAGAGCCAACGGGATCAGTTCATTCCGGCGCGGCATCAGACTTGCAAGCATATCGCCCGGCGTCTTGTTGCTTCTTGAAGTTCGTGCAAGAGGCGCTGCAGACAACACGAACTTCGAAGCAAAACAGGCCGGACACAATCGCGCCTGCCGAAAAACCAAGCGTCAAACGCGGAGAATTTGGACATATGTCGGGACGCAAATCCCTGCTCATCGCGGCAGCGGTCGCATTCGGCCTCGCCGTCATGCCAGCTTCGGCCCAGACCCTGCGCTATGCCAACCAGGGCACCCTGAAATCGCTCGATCCCTACACCTTCAAGGAATCGACCACGATTGCGCACCATGCTCACGTCTACGAGGGGCTGACCGCGCGCGACAAGGATCTGAAGATCATCCCCGCGCTGGCCGAGAGCTGGGAAACGCCCGAGCCGACCCGCTGGCGCTTCCATCTGCGCAAGGGCGTCAAGTTCCACAATGGCGAACCCTTCACGGCCGACGACGTGATCTTCTCCGCCGATCGCGTCCGCGCCACCGGTTCCAACTTCCTCTCCAACGTTCCGCCGGACGCAAAATTCATCAAGGTCGACGACTACACAGTCGACGTGAAGCTCGATGCCCCCAATCCCATCCTGATCTCGCAATGGGATACGTGGTACATCATGAGCAAGAAGTGGTGCGAGGACAACAACTCGGTCGCGCCGACGCCGGTGTCGGCAACCACGCCGAGCTACGCCGCGCTGCATGAGAACGGCACCGGCCCCTTCATCATCGAGAGCCATCAGCCCGGTGTGAAGACCGTGTTCAAGGTCAATCCGAACTGGTGGGGCAAGCCCGAGCACAATCTCAAGGAGATCGTGTTCACCACCATCGCCTCCGACGCCACGCGCGTCGCCGCGCTGCTGTCCGGCGAGGTCGACGTCATCGAGCCGGTCCCGGTGCAGGATATCGGCCGCGTCGATTCCAGCCCGAACGCCCAGGTCCTGAAGGGACCGGAGCTGCGCACGATCTTCCTTGGCATGGACGAGACGCGCGACGAGCTCTTGTACTCCAACGTCAAGGGCAAGAACCCGTTCAAGGACATCCGCGTCCGCGAGGCCTTCTACAAGGCGATCGACGTCGAGCTGATCAAGACCCGCGTCATGCGCGGCCTGTCGACCCCGTCGGCGCTGATGATCGCCCCGCAGCTCTATGCGCTGTCGAAGGACTTCACCCGGCCGAAATATGATCCGGACGCCGCCAAGAAGCTGCTGACCGAGGCCGGCTATCCCGACGGCTTCGAGGTCGGCATGGATTGCCCGAACGACCGCTACGTCAACGACGCCGCGATCTGCCAGGCCGTGGTCGGCATGCTCGCCCGCATCGGGGTCAAGGTGAACCTGAACGCCCAGCCCAAGGCGCAGTACTTCGCCAAGGTGCTGAAGCCCGGCGGCTACAACACCTCGTTCTTCCTGCTCGGCTGGACGCCCTCCTCGATGGACGCGCACAACGTGATGCACGACATCATGGGCTGCCGTGACGATGCCAAGGACCCGACCCGGGGCGAGGCCAATCTCGGCAATTACTGCAACAAGGAGTTCGACGCCCTGACCGACAAGGTCCTGGTCGAGACCGATACCGCCAAGCGCAATCAACTGATCAAGCAGGCCTTCGAGATCGGCATCAAGGATTACGGCTACATCCCGCTGCATCAGCAGGCGGTGGCCTGGGGCGTCTCGAAGAAGGTGAAGATTCCGCTGCGCGCCGACAACGCCGTGCTGCTGTTCCTCGCCACCAAGACCGAGTAGTCCAGACGCAACGACAAGTCCCGGAAAGCAGAACTGCTTTTCGGGACTTTTCATTTCCTGCGGCAGATGCTACGCGCCGCCGCATCTCGAAGGACCTGAAAGGATCAGATGCTCGCCTTCGCGCTTCGCCGAGCAATTCAGGCCATCGGCGTCATGATCGCCGTCGGAATCATCGCGTTCGCCATGTTCCGCTTCGCCGGAGACCCGGTGAGCCAGATCGTGCCGATCGACGCGTCGGCCGCGGAACGGGCCAGCATCCGCCAGTCGCTCGGGCTCGACGATCCCTTCATCGTGCAGTTCGGTCGCTATCTGTTCGACGCGGCGCAGTTCAAGTTCGGCGTCTCCTATCAGTTCCGGCAGCCGGTCTCCGATCTGCTCAAGGAGCGCATGCCCGCCACCCTGGAGCTCGCGGTCTGCGCGACGATCCTGGCGCTGTTCTGCGGTATCCTGATGGGCGTGTTCTCGGCGCTGCACCGCGACTCCCTGCTCGCCAAGCTGTTCCAGATGCTGTCGCTGATCGGCATCTCCCTGCCGACCTTCCTGATCGGCATCCTCCTGATCTACCTGTTCTCGGTCACGCTGGGCTGGCTGCCGTCGTTCGGCCGCGGCGACACCGTCAGGTTCGGCTGGTGGACATCGGGCCTGTTCACCGTCTCCGGCTGGAAGGCGCTCATCATGCCCTCCATCACGCTCGGCCTGTTCCAGATGACCTTGATCATGCGGCTGGTTCGCGCCGAGATGCTCGAGGTGCTGCGCACCGACTACATCCGCTTCGCTCGTGCCCGTGGGCTGACCACGCGCGCGATTCATTTCGGCCATGCCCTGCGCAACACGCTGGTGCCGGTGATCACCGTGGTCGGCCTGCAGTTCGGCTCGGTGATCGCGTTCTCGATCATCACCGAGCAGGTGTTCCAATGGCCGGGCATGGGCCTGTTGTTCGTGCAGGCGGTGCAGAATGTCGACATCCCGATCATGGCGGCCTACCTGATGATGGTGTC
>BFBZ01001290.1_pt1 | contig 17183 bp, 14 predicted proteins | sample 1888401 | NCBI WGS metagenome assembly BFBZ01 (sample SAMD00112614, study PRJDB3348) | symbiont metagenome | host: Chara braunii | reverse complement strand
CTGGCGGCCGGTCCGGACAGGATGGTCTCGATCGGACGCTGGCGGGCGAAGGCGGCAGACACGAGCGCCCCGTCCCCGCGCACCACCATCAGGGGKGCGGCGATCTTGCGGGCTTCGAGGAAACCTTCGGTTGCCGCCACCAGCCGGTCGATCATCGAGATCAGCCTCGCATTGAGCAGCGTCGTCAGCGCCCGGCGCGGGCCGCCGAGCTTGGCCGACAGTTCGTGGCTGGCCGTGACCGGCAAGCCAGTCTTCTCGCGGATCAGGTCGCGAGCCGTGATCTCATGTGCCGGATTGCGGGTGGCGAAATAGGCGCAGACTGCGAAGCCGGATACCGATTTCTCCAGCTCGGGCAGCGCCGCCTCCAGCGCCGAGAGGTCCAGTTTCGCGGCATTGCCATGAACGTCGTGGCCGCCGGGGCAGAACACCACCGGGTCGGTGCCGAGTGCCGTCTTCAGCCCGTCGCGCGCGAGATCCGCCTCGGAAAAGCCGATCATGATCAGCGCCACCCGGCCGCCTTGGCCCTCGACCAGCGCGTTGGTGGCAAGCGTCGTCGACATCGACACCAATTTTATCGCCGCCGGGTCGGTGCCGGCCTTTGCCAGTACCGCGTCGACCGCGCCGGAAATGCCGACGGCAAGGTCGTGCCGCGTCGTCAGTGACTTGGCCTTGGCCAGCACCTTGCCCTTACTTGGCCCTTCAGGCGGACCGCCGGCCTCCGACCACAGCACGGCGTCGGTATAGGTGCCGCCGGTGTCGATCCCGAGGAACAGGGGTGGTTGTTTGGTCTTGGCGGTCATATTTGGCGGCGGTCCGGACAGGCGAGGAATTTGCTTCCCCGCCCTTAGCCGATACGGGCCAGCCGATAAAGACGCGAGAGATAGGCCAAGAAGCGTAATCTCCCCCTCAATGGGGGAGAGTCCCGGCCTCAGCCCACAAACCCGACTTTCTTGTGCGTGCCATCGCAGTAAGGCTTGTTGGCCGAATGGCCGCATCGGCACAGGAACGCAACCGTCGCCCGCTCGACCGTATGACCGGTGCCGGTGACGATCTCCAGATTGCCCTCGAGCTTGAGCGGACCATTCGTGGTCGGCTTTACAGTGAGCGGCCCGTCCCGCGCTTCGAGTGCCGGCGTGTCCTTCAGCGCCGGCTCGCCGGTGGCGGCAAAGCCCGCCTTGGTGTGGCTGCCGTCGCAGAAAGGCTTGTTTTCGGAGGCGCCGCAGCGGCAGAGCGTGGCACGCAAGATTGTCTCACCGTTGAGCACGATCTCGGCATGGACAGCGAGCGGGCCATTCTCCCGGATACGCACGGTGTTGACCACCGGCGGCTTCTCCTGCGGCCCGCCATCCTTGCGCACATAGGTGATGGCGCCCGAAGGGCAGTTTTCGGCGAGGGCCACGATCTTCTCGACGCTGGCCGCTTCCGGATGGATCCATTGGCCAGGTGCGTTGGGCACGAAGACATGCGGATCGCCAAGCACGCAGTTGCGCGAATGAATGCAGCGTTTGCCGGAAAACCCGACGTCGATCTTTTCGCTTTCGACCATGTCGGCCATTGCAGTGCTCCTGTTGCCTGGAGCACGCCATGTCCGAGCGGACAGACGCGGCGTGCTCTGGGTATTTGCCTTGGTGCAGGCTATGGCCACGCTGGGAAAAGCGTCAAGCTGGCAAACCGGTCAGGGGACCAGATTGATTTCCTCGGTCTCGCCGCCAGTGCAGGTGTAGCAGCAATCCTCGCATTTTTCCTTGTTGCCGGGTCCGACGCCCCAATAGGTGCCTTCGTCACCGTCGACCCAGGCGCCGTAGCAGATCGATTCGCCCTGGTTGCAGGAGATCGGCAGCTGCTTGGTCTCGCCGTCGTCGAGGTAGTAGTCCTTGCCGTCACCCGGCCAGACATAGTCGCGGTCCTGGCTGTAAAGCTCGACGCGCATGGCGTTGGGATGGCTGTTCTTGATGGCAAAGGTGATGTCGGCAGCCTGTGCCGCCGGAGCGAGCAATGCGGCAAGAGAGAGCGCGACCAGAGTGCGGCGCGCATAAGCGTAAAACATGGTAACCCCCTGGAAAGAAACGGCCCGTCCGACCGCATGGATACCCATGCCATGCCGCGTTGGTGCACGGAAGGGGGGCCGCGACCGGATCCTGATTTTTCGAGATGGCGTCCCGACCGCTGAGGTCCTGGCTACAAGGAACGGTGCGCCGCCGAAAAACACCCGCGGCTCCTGACACTGCCCTGTCAGGAGGCTCCTGCTATGAAGTCGGTGCATTCATGGTCGATGCTATCGAGGGGGAAGTGATATGAGCGGGTTTGACGATTTCGATTTCCTGGTCGGCGAATGGTCGATCACCAACGAGTTTCTCCGCGGGCGGCTGATCGGTTCAACGGATTGGGAAACGTTCCCCGCCACCTCGCGTGTCGAAAAAGTGATGCCGATCCCCGGCGGCGGCTTCGGCGGCAATCTCGACCAGATGTTCATCCCCGTGCGCGACTTCACCGGCATGACGCTGCGTCTCTACAATCCGGAAACCGGCCTGTGGTCGATCTACTGGTCGGACACCAAGAGTTTTCGGCTGTTTCCGCCGACCGTCGGCCGATTTGTCGATGGACGCGGCGAGTTCTTCGGCGACGATGTCGAGGGCGGCCGGAGCGTGCGTGTGCGCTTCCTGTGGACCACCGGCACCAGCCCGCGCTGGGAACAGTCATTCTCGATCGACGGTGGGCAGAGCTGGGAGCTCAACTGGGTGATGAAGTTCGAGCGGATGGCGGGGTAGAGCGCCGCGCTTTGCCCTCCGCGATGGCTCCCCGCCCTTCGGGCGTCCAGGCCCTTCAAAAGGTCCGCTTGACCTTTCGATCCGCCCGAAGGCGGACAAGGCCCTCACCGTTCGAAACTCAAAAAGCCAAATCGTTGGCTTTTGCCGGCCTGTGGCCAGACGTTTCTCACTCCACCAGATCGATCGTCTCGGTCGAATGCTCGACGCAGGTGAAGCAGCAGGTGTCGCAAGGCTGGTCGTTGTCCGGGCCGACGCCGGCGGAAATGCTGTCATTGCCGTTCACCCAGGCGCCATAGCAGATGCGCTCACCGGCATTGCAGGAGATCGGGATCGATTTCTGCGAGCGGGGATCGATGAGGAAAACCTTGTCGTTGCCCGGCCAGACGGTCTCGCGGTCATGGCTGAACAGTTCGATCGCGACGGCCTCCGGACGCTTGTTCTTCACGAAGAAGGCCATGTCCGCCGCATGCACGGATGTGGTGAGGACCAGGGCGGCGAGAGCGGCAATGCGAAACAGCGTCACCATGAGCACCTCCCCGAATCATTCCAGCAGATTCGCATGGCCGTCCGAAACTAGGAAGATGCACTTGGCTTCCCGATCTCCACAGCCAGCCTCACCACTTCCCGCACCAGCAGGTCCAGGTCCTCACGCCTGGTGCGGTGGTTGTTGATGGCAACCCGCAGGCAGTGCTCGCCGCCCACCGTCGTGTCCGAAAGTGCCGCAATGCCCTGTTCCTGCAGTTGGAGCATGATCTCGGTGTTGAATGCCTTCAGCGCGTCGCCAGTCATGCCGCCGGGCTGACAGCGGAAGCAGACGATGTTGATGGTCGGCGGCACAAGCAGTTCCAGCAACGGTTCGGCCGCGATCAGGTCGGCGAGATAGCCGGCCTGCGCGATGTTCTGGTCGATCAGCCGGCCGAACTTCTCGATCCCGTGTTCCTTCAGCGCCATCCACACCTTGAGTGCGCGAAAACCGCGCGTGGTCTGCAGGCCGTAATCGTGCAGCCACCGGCCGGAGGCGAGGCCGCGCGGCGCCGATTCCAGGTATTCCGGCGTGACGGCGAAGGTGTTGCGATGCGCCGAGGCGTCCCTGACCAGGGCACAGCCGACCTCGAACGGCGCATGCAGCCATTTGTGCGGATCAAGGGCAATCGAATCCGCCCATTTGATGCCGGCGACGCGATGGGCATTCTGTGGCGCAATGGCGATCAAGGCGCCGATGCAGCCGTCGACATGGAACCAGAGGTCCTCCTCGTGCGCCAGCCTGGCAAGCACCTGCAGATTGTCGATCGCTCCGGTGTTCACCGTGCCGGCGTTGCCGATGACACAGGCCGGCTTGAAACCCGCCTTGCGATCCTCGGCGATCGCCGCCCGCAAGGCACCAATATCGATGCGCAGGCGGGCGTCGGTCGGAATACGGCGCAGCGCCTGGTTGCCAAGGCCGAGCGCTTCCATGGCCTTGCGGTGGCAGGAGTGGATCTGATCCGAACCATAGAAGCGCAGTGGCTTCTCGATGGCGGCAACACCCTGCTCGCGCACGTTGATGCCCGCCTTGGTGTTGCGCGCCACGGTCAGCCCGATGATATTGGCCATGGAGCCGCCGCTGACCAGCGTTCCGCTGGCCGAAGCCGGAAAGTCCAGCATCTGCTTGCACCAGTTCACCACCTGGCCGTCCATCAGTGCGGCGGCATGGTCGCCGCCGCCGAGATTGGAGCCCTGGACCGCAGCCAGGAAATCGCCGAGCGCGCCGGCAATATTGCTCGATCCCATGTACCAGGACCAGAAGCGCGGATGGATGTTGCCCATCGGATAGGGCATCACCTTTTCCACCACCTCGCCATAGACGTCGGTCAGCGGCGATGGCGATCGCGGGAGGGGAGCGGTGAAGAACGCTTTCACGTCAACGGGCATCTCCTGCCACACCGGGCGATCCCTGACATCGCGCAGGTAAGCGACGGCATCGTCGACGATCCGATGCGACAGTGTCTGCACATCGGCCCAGTCCGAAGGGTCGAGCGTTTCCTCGGCCACCATGCCGAGTGTTTCTTGTGCTGCGTCCATGACATGGCTCTCGTCAAGCCACCGGGAACTGGCAGCCGGGCGTCGAGCGCGACAGGGCGATCTCGTCGGCATCCATCTCGGCCTCGATGCCATCGAACAGCGGCGTGGTCATGTAGCGTTCTCCGGTGTCGGGCAGCATGCACAGGATCACCGATCCCGCCGGCGCCGTCTCGGCGACCTTGTGTGCCACGGCAAAACTGGCGCCACCGGAGATGCCTGTAAAAATTCCTTCCTTCTGCGCCAGCGCCTTGGCCCATTTGATGCCCTCGGGCCCGGCAATCGGCATCACCTCATCATAGAGGCTGGCGTCGATCGCTTCCTGCAGCACGTTCGGGATGAAATCCGGCGTCCAGCCCTGGATCGGATGCGGCTCGAAGGCGGGATGGCTGGCGGCCGGGGCGCCGTCGGCGCCGCGCTCCTGCGCCTTGCCGCTGCCGATGAGCTGGGCGTTGGCTGGTTCGGAAAGCACGATGCGGGTTTCCGGCCGCTCGCGGCGCAGCACCCGGGCAACGCCGACGACCGTGCCGCCGGTACCATAGCCGGTGACGAAACAATCCAGCCGCGAGCCGGCGAAATCATTGATGATCTCGCGCGCCGTCGTCGCCTCGTGGATCGCTGCATTGGCTTTCGTCTCGAACTGGCGGGCAAGGAACCAGCCATTGGCCTCTGCCAGTTCCACCGCCTTCTTGTACATGCCGAAGCCTTTCTGGGCGCGCGGCGTCAGCACCACCTTGGCGCCCAGCATGCGCATCAGCTTGCGGCGTTCGATGGAAAAGCTGTCGGCCATCGTCACCACAAGCGGATAACCTTTTTGCGCGCAGACCATGGCCAGCCCGATGCCGGTGTTGCCGCTGGTCGCCTCGATGATGGTCTGTCCCGGCTTCAGCGCGCCGCTGCGCTCGCCCTCCTCGATGATGTTGAGCGCCAGCCGGTCCTTCACCGAAGCTGCCGGATTGAAGAACTCGGCCTTCACATAAATCGTCGCATGGGCCGGGGCGAGATTGTTGACGCGGATCACCGGCGTGTCGCCGACCGTGTCAAGAATGCTGTCGAACAGGCGTCCGCGCCCGGCCGTGGTCCTGATCTTCTGTTGATGCAACATGTTGGATCTCCTGTCCTCACAGGCCGGTTACAAACCGGCGGTTTGGGCGGCGAGGTTTCGAGACCTTGCCGCGCTATGATTCGCTGATGTGCCGGCAATGCGGCGTGGGCTGCATCGGCTGATGCCGCCCTGTCGTTATGGTGATAAAGGAGACGCCGACTGGTCAGCGTGGGAACAGGCGTGGAAACGCACGTGGAATCCGCCCGATCGGGCCCTGATGGCCGCAAGGCCGGCCTTGCCGTGCGCCTTTTTGGGCCACTGGCGGCTGTCCGCGATGGCGCGACTATAGAACTTCCACAATCGCGCAAGCTGCGCGCGCTCCTCGCCTATCTGGCGCTGGCGCCGCATCCGGTTGGACGCAGCCGCCTGTGCGAACTTTTGTGGGACGTGCCGAACGATCCCAGGGGCGAACTGCGCTGGTGCCTCAGCAAGCTTCGCGGCGTTCTCGACGAACCGGATCGCCGCCGCGTCGAGACGCAAGGCGATACAGTGTCCCTGCGTCTCGAGGACGATTTCGTCGACGCCACGGCGGTCGCCTCGGCGGTTGCGGAGGATATCGCGACACTCGGTGTGCAGCGGCTTGAGGCTCTGGCCAGACTATTCACCGGTGATTTTCTCGACGGACTGGAACTTGATCGCAGCCCGCATTTCAACAGCTGGCTGGTCGCGCAACGCCGACGTTTCCAAGCATGTCATGCCGCCATCCTGGAACATCTTGTGGCAAGCCTCCCGGCGGGATCGGTGGATGTGTCGGCGCATCTCGACAGATGGGTGGAGGTGGCACCGTTCGACGCGCGCGCGCATGTCGCGCTGCTTGCAGATCTTGCTGGGCGTGGCCAGCTCGGCGCGGCCGAGGCGCATATGGAGGCTACCGCTGCGCTGTTTCAGTCGGAAGAGCTGGATTTCGAACCGATTCGCGCGGCCTGGCAGGCGATCCGAGGTGAACAACACGGTCTGGCATTGCGAACATTGCCATGCTTTTTGCCCGTGGCACCTATGGCGGCGGCAATCATGCCTGCCGATTCCCCTGTCGAAAATCATCACGCCAGCCTTGCCGTGATGCCGTTTGTCGAAGAGGCCGGCACGGGCGGCGTTCGCGGCGGCCTGGCTGATGGCCTCACCCATGACATCATCACCCGCCTGGCCAAGCTGCGGGATTTCTTCGTCATCGCGCGCGGCTCGGTCTTCGCGCTCGCCGAGAAGAACATCGCACCGGAAGATGCCGGCCGCAGGCTGAACGTCGACTATGTAACCACCGGCTGGGTACGCAGTCTGGCGGGCCGCATCATCGTCAGCGTCGAGCTTGTCGAGGTGCGCACGGCCAGGATCGTCTGGGCCGAGACATTCGAACGCAGGCCCGATGACATCCTTGCCGTGCTCGATGATATCGGCAACAGCATCGTCTCCTCGATCTCCATCGAGATCGAAACGGTCGAGCGCAACCGCGCCATGCTGAAAGCACCCAACTCGCTGAACGCCTGGGAGGCCTATCATCGTGGCCTCTGGCATATGTACCGCTTCACCCAGCCGGAAAACGAGCTGGCACGGCATTTCTTCGAGGTGGCCGTGCAGCAGGACCCGACCTTTGCGCGCGCCTATGCCGGCCTGTCCTTCACCCATTGGCAAAGCGCCTTCCAGCGCTGGGGCGATCGCGACCGGGAAGGCGCGCTCGCCTTCGAATCCGCAGGCCGCAGCCTGCTGGTCGACGACCACAATCCGGCGGCTCATTGGGCCATGGGCCGGGCGCTTTGGCTGCGCGGCGAGCAGGACGGGTCCCTGATCGAATTGGAAAGAGCCGTGGATCTGAGCCCGAACTTCGCGCTCGGCCATTACGCGCTGTCCTTCGTCCACTCGCAGTCGGGCGACCCAATGGCGGCGATCGGCTCATCCGACCATTCGCGCCATCTGAGCCCGTTCGATCCGCTGCTGTTCGGCATGCTGGGCGCCAGGGCGATGGCGCATGTCCGCCTCGGCCAGTTCGACGAGGCCGCCGAATGGGCACTGAAGGCCGCCGCAAGGCCAAACGCCCATGCCATTATCCTGGCGATCGCGGCGCATTGCCTGGCGCTGGCGGGTCGGCTCGACGAGGCGCGAGGCTTTGCCGCCGCCATCCGCAAGACGCTGCCACACTATTGCGCGGATGATTTCATCGGCACCTTCCGATTCGAGCCGGACGCTGCGGCGCTGTTTAGGCAAGGCGCCAGGCGGATTGGACTGGGCTGAAGCGAACAGTGGCGACGGAGCGTCGCATCGGCGCCAATTTCAGGATCGCCATGGACAGCCAAAAAGCCGCAGCCGGCGCGACGGATCGAACATTATATTGCCTTGGATTCCGGCCAGGAGCCAAAGGACGTGGTTTCCCCGCGGCTTTTATTTGCTGCGCGGCCGGCTTACAAAGACGCCGAACCGAAATTTTGAGAAAGACAATCTTGCCCCTTTCGTCTTCAAGCAGTCTCAGGTCGTTCGCCTCATTGCTGTTCGTGGCCGTTGCTTCCGGCGCAACACCCGGCCTGGCCGCGCAATTCGATACCGGCATGATCCCGGCCGATCACATCGTGCTGCCGGCGCAACCACCGTCCGTCACGGTGTTCGTCTTTTCCGCCGTGGACGGATGGTCAACGGCGGATGAGGATCTTTCGAAGCGGCTGGKGGACAAGGGCGCCGCCGTTGTCGGCGTCGACATGCCCAGTTATCTCGCCGCGATAGACAAGACCGATGGCGACTGCGTCTATCTGGTGTCGGACATCGAGACGCTGAGCCATGAGGTCATGCGCGCCGGCAAGGCTTCCGTCTACAAGCCGCCGATCCTGGCCGGATCCGGTACGGCCGGCGGCCTGGTGATGGGCATTGCCGCCCAGACGCCGCCGGCGACCATCGGCGGAAGCGTCGCCGTGGACCCGACCGAGACATTTCCATCGAAGCGCACGCTGTGCAGCGGGGCGCCCCGGCATGATACAGCGAACGGCATCGTCTACGACCTGCTGCCAGGGCAGCTTCCAGAAAAGCTGAATGTCGTGTTCACGCCCGCCGGTTCGGCCGACCAGCGCGGCCATATCGACAGCCTGATCAAGCAGGGCCACGCGATCAACCTGACGCAGAGCACCAGCGCCGCAGGCGACGCGCTCGAATCGGCGGTGGACGCCTTGCTCGTTCCGGCTCCGGGGTCCATTTCCGATTTGCCCATCGCCGAACTGCCGGCCACGCCGACCGAGGACACGCTGGCCATCGTCTATTCAGGCGACGGTGGCTGGCGCGATATCGACAAATCGATCGCGACCGTCCTTCAAAGCAAGGGGATTCCAACGGTTGGCATAGATTCGCTTCGCTACTTCTGGTCCGCCAAGACGCCGCAGGCCATCGCGACCGACCTGGAAAACGTGATCGCGACCTACAAGGACCGCTGGCATGTGAAGCATGTTCTGCTGGTCGGCTATTCCTTCGGCGCGGACGTGCTGCCCTCCGTCTACAATGTGCTGGACAAGGCGACAGCGGCCGACATCGCGCAGATTTCGCTGCTGGGCTTCTCCACCGGCGCGTCCTACCAGATTACGGTCGAAGGCTGGCTAGGCTCCAGCACCGGTGACGAAGTCCCGACCTTGCCCGAGCTTCGCAAGATCAACCCGGCGATGATCCAGTGCTTTTACGGCGAGGACGAGGACGATACCGCCTGTCCGCAACTCGTGGGCAGCCCGATCCAGACGATCAAGACCACCGGCGGACATCATTTCGATGGCGATTACAACGGTTTGACGCAGAAGATCATTGACGGACTGCACAAGAGGCTGGCGACTCAGCCGGCTCCCTGATTTGAGATCAAAAATGTTGCGGTGCCCAATTGGTGCCAAAATCTGAGGGGAATTATGCCGCCCTTCCAGTATAGAGCGTAAAATTCGCAGTTCATCATCGGCGCGAGGATCACCATCTTCACGCCGGATGCTGAAGGCACTTCCGGGTCGGCGCTGCAAGTCCGATCGACCCGCGGGATATAGCAAGAGAGACGAAGGTAGGAATGTCGAATACAGACGATATGGCGGTGGCGGAGCCGAAAGGGCTGCGCTCCCACGCCGGCAAGGTGCTGGCGATAGCCATAGCAGCAGTGGCGCTCGTGACGCTTCACCAGATGATTTCGGGGATAGACCCCTCCGAGATCCGGCGACAGGCGTTCACGCTCAGCCCCCATGCCATCCTTGCCGCCATCCTCGCAACGGCAGCCAGTTTCGTGGCGCTGGGCCTGTACGACGTCATCGCCAGCCGCTCGGTTGCGCCCGGCCGCGTGACATGGCAGACCGCCGCCCTGTCCGGCATGGCCGGCTACGCCTTCTCCAACCTGCTGGGATTCCATCTGCTGACGGGCGGCGTCATTCGTTTCCGCACCTATTCGCGCAGCGGCCTCGATGCCGGCGAGATCGGCCAGATCGTGCTGCTAACCTGGCTCGCCATCTGGCTCGCCTTCGCCGTGGTGGTTTCCATGGCGCTGATCTTCGATCCCGCCGGCATTCCGCTGATGGACCTCATCCATCCAGCCGCCGATCGCCTGCTGGGGGTCGCGATCCTGCTCGGCCTCATCTTCGCCATCGTGCGTGCGCGCAGCCATGCCAGCACGATCAATCTGTTCGGCTGGGCGATCCCGCTGCCCCAGAGAAACATGATCCTGCTGCAGCTGTTGACCGGGACATTCGACATCGTTGCATCAGCCGCAACGCTCTACGTGCTGCTTCCCGCCGATGTTTCGGTCGGGCCGGCGCTGTTCCTCACCGTCTATTCGACCGCGCTGGTGGTGGGCGCGATCAGCCATGTTCCGGGCGGCATCGGCGTGTTCGAAGCGACAGTCATCGCCGGCCTCGGGCTGGCGGAAAGAGCGGACGTCCTTGCCGCGCTCGTCGTCTACAGGCTGATCTACTATGTGCTGCCTTTCATCGTCGCGGCCATCCTGCTTGCTGCGTTCGAATCGCGCTTTTTCGTCCCCCGCCTGCCAACCCGCCTGTCCGCGCCGCTGCGCAGCCTCAAGACCATGATGCCGCTGGTCACATCGGCCATCGTCTTCATGTCGGGCATCGTGCTTCTGCTCTCCGGTGCCACGCCGGGCATTCCCGCCCGCCTCGATGCGCTCGAGGACGTGCTGCCGCTGTCGTTGGTCGAGTCGTCGCATTTCCTCGGCAGCCTGCTTGGGCTGGCGCTGCTGATCGTGGCCTACGGGCTGCGCCGGCGCCTGTTCCATGCCTGGGCAATCTCCATGGTGCTGCTGGTGCTGGGCGCACTGGCCTCCCTGGCCAAGGGCATCGATTGGGAGGAAGCGATGGTGCTCGGGGCCACGGCACTATTCCTGTTTCTGTGCCGGGACGCGTTCTATCGCCGGGCGTCCCTGGATGTCTCGAGAGTATCCTGGCGCTGGCTCGGCCTGATCGGCGTGGTCGTGGCCGCCACCACATGGCTCGGCTATTTCTCCTATCGCGACGTGGAGTATTCCAACCAGCTGTTCTGGCAGTTCGAGTGGAACGGCGACGCCACGCGCTTCCTGCGCGCGACGATCGGACTGACCATCGGTGTTTTCGCTCTCGCCATGTATCGCGTGGTCCACCAGCCCGGCGGCGGCAAGGTGCGCGCCAAGACCGAGGTTCACGCTGACATCGCCGACATCGTGGCACGGTCGCCCGACACGCAGGCCAACATTGCCCTGCTCGGCGACAAGGAGTTTCTTCTGTCGCCAAGCGAAGAGACCTTCATCATGTATGGCCGGGCCGGAAATTCCCTGGTGAGCATGGGCGACCCGATCGGCAATCCGGCGGAAGCCCATGAGCTTGTCTGGCGGTTTCGCGAAGTGGCCGACAAGCAGGCCAAACGCGCTGTCTTCTATGGAGTCCAGCCGGAGAACCTGCCGCTTTACCTGGACATGGGCTATTCCTTGCTCAAGCTCGGCGAGGTGGCCAGGGTCAATCTCCAGACCTTCAATCTCGAGGGCCAGAAGAACCAGGAGTTCCGATACGCCGACAGGCGGGCGACCCGCGAGGAAATCAGCTTCGAGATCATTCCGGCGGAACAGGTACCGTCCATCATGGCGGAACTGCGCGAGGTTTCCGATACCTGGCTCAAGGAGAAGAACGGCTCCGAAAAGAGCTTCTCCCTCGGCCATTTCGACCCGGATTATCTCGCCCGGTTCGATTGCGCGGTCATGAAGAAGCATGGTCGCATCGTGGCGTTCGCCAACATCTGGCGCGGCGGCGGGGTCGAGCTGTCGGTTGACCTCATGCGCTACAAGTCGGGCGTGTCGAAGGTGCTGATGGACGCCTTGTTCGTCCGGCTGTTCCTCTATGGCAAGGAACAGGGCTACGCCTGGTTCAACCTCGGTGCCGCGCCGTTGTCGGGAATCCCCGACCATTCGCTTGCATCGCGCTGGAGCCGTCTTGCGCGCCTTGCCTTTCGCTATGGCGATGAGTTCTACAATTTCGGTGGCCTGCGCGCCTTCAAGCAGAAGTTCTCGCCCGTCTGGACGCCCCACTATCTTGCCTGCCCCGGCGGCTTCAACATTCCACAGGTGCTGCTCGACATCAATTTCCTGGTCTCGGGCGGCCTGGGCAGGCTCATCGGCGCCAACAACAACAAGGCGCCGGGACAAAAGTCCGAAGCTGCGTGATGCCGGCCAGTCGCGACCGAACGGKCGCGACTGGCCGCCGTTAACGAAGTCGGAAGGAGTTGTTTAACGGTTCCCGGCTATGTCTCTCCCCGAGGGGCACCAGCAAAGTGAGTACAATGAGCGACAGCCCTGAAAAGCGCAGTGAATGGCGCGCCATTTTTTATGTCCAAGCCCGCGTTGCCATCCTGTTTGTGCCGGTTGTTGCCAGCCTGCTGATCATAGCAGCGCTTGCCGGAAACGAACGCAAATCCGTTCCCGACGTCGACCGGACGGTCACCGGGTCCTTGAGATAGCGGGTTCGGGCTCGGCTCAATAGAAGCGCGGGATAGGACCGTTCTGTGGCGTGGTGCGGTCGCCAAGGTCCAGGAAGACCTCGTCGACATAGCACCATCCCCAGCCTTCCGGCGGATCATAGCCCTCGATGACCGGGTGGCTGGTGGCATGAAAATGCTTGGTGGCGTGACGGTTGGGCGAGTCGTCGCAGCAGCCGACATGGCCGCAGGTCCGGCATAGCCGCAGATGCACCCACCATGATCCGCTCTTCAGGCATTCCTCGCAGCCAAGCGCGCTCGGCGTCACGTCCTTGATACCAGCCGCATGGCCGCATTCATCCGCCATCACACTCTCCCGATCCGTTCAGGCGCGACGGCATGGCTGCCGTCCTTCGCAAGATAGGCATGCAGCGCCGCAACCACTTGAGCGCCCTCGCCAACAGCCGCCGCGACGCGTTTGACCGAGCCGGAGCGGACATCGCCGATGGCAAACACCCCCTTGCGGTTTGTCTCCATTGCGCCGTGTGACGATCCTATGTCCGATCCGGTGCGGACGAAACCCTTGGCGTCCAGCATCACGTTGCAGTTCGCCAGCCAGTCGGTATTGGGGTCCGCGCCGATGAACAGGAAGAGATGGGGGATCGGGCGCGTCGTTTGCTCGCCGCTCACGCGATTGCGCCAGTGCACGGTGGCAAGATTGCCCTCGTCGCCTTCCAGTGCTGCAACCTCGGTTTCGGTCAGCACCTCGATGTTCGGCTGCGCCTTGATACGTTCGACCAGATAGCGCGACATGCTTGCATCGAGACTGCCGCCACGCGCCAGCAGCGACACCTTCCGCGCATGGCTGGCCAGATAGACCGCTGCCTGTCCGGCCGAATTGCCGGCACCGACCAGCGCCACCTCCTGGCCGGCGCAAAGCCGCCCTTCGATCGGCGACGCCCAATAATGCACCGACGTCCCTTCGAACTGAGCCAGGTTGGCGAGATCGAGGCGGCGATAGCGCGCGCCACTGGCGATCACCACCGTGCGCGTCCGCACCGTCTCGCCGTCGCCGACATCAAGCTTGTAGCAGGCGCCATCGGTCGCCGAGTCCAGCAGCTTCGCCTCGTCCGGTATCACCATTTCGACGCCGAATTTCTGCGCCTGGTTGTAGGCGCGCGCCATCAGCGCCATGCCCGAAATGCCCGTCGGGAAGCCGAGATAGTTCTCGATGCGTGAGGAGGCCCCCGCTTGCCCGCCGAAAGCACGGCAATCGAGCACGATGGTCGACAGCCCTTCGGAGGCAGCATAGACGGCAGCAGCCAGCCCCGCGGGGCCGGCGCCGATGATGGCGACGTCGTATAGCCTGGCGGCATCGATCGGCCGCAGCAGGCCGATGCAGCGGGCAAGGTCCTTCTCGCCGGGGTTGAGCAACAGCCTGCCGTTCGGACACAGCACGATCGGCAGATGGTGAGGATCCACGTCAAAGCGCTCGACCAGCGTCTTCGCGCAGGAATCGACAGCCGAATCAAGCACGCGGTATGGCTGGCCGCTGCGGGCCAGAAACCCCTGCAGCCGCAACACGTCGCTGTTGTCGACGGGGCCGATGATGATCGGTCCGCTCGTGGCGCTTTCCAGCAGGCCGACACGGCGCAGGATCAGCGCCCGCATGATGCGTTCGCCGAGATTGGCTTCCTGCACCATCAGGTCTCGCAGTCTTTGCGAGGGGATGACGAACGCCTCCACCGGCTCAGTGGCCTCCGCGTTCACCAGCGAGGGGCGGGCCGACAACTGCGCCAGTTCGCCGACGAAACTGCCTGGACCATGGGTGACGATCGTTTCGCGCCGGCCAAGCCCACCATCCTGGGTGATGTCCACCGTGCCCGACAGGACGACGATCAGGCCTGGCGCCACGTCGCCGGCCTTGATGATGCGCTCACCAGTGGCATAGGCGCTGGCCTCGCCGAAACGGCACATGCGATCGATATCCGCTTGGGGCAGCGTAGGAAACGCCTGGTCACGACGGGCACCGAAGATCGGGTTGATGGCTTGAGACATGGTTTCGAGCGTATCGCCATGATCGTTCGGTTTGAAGGGGGTTGTTCAGCGCCTAGCCGGGAGGGGAGGTTGGCTGATGGTCGCCGCCCTGCGGTAACGATCTGGCGCCACATACTGCAAGGACCGGTGCTGTCGGCGGTCACAAGCGCTGACAGCCAATTGTCAGCTGTGTCGTGGCACAGTGTTTCCGAATTGCCTCAAAGCCGACTCGCCGGCGCATGACCCAGTGTGGAACGCAGCCCATGAAACAGATTGCCTTGTCGCTCTTCGTGATCGCGTCTTCGGGTGCCTACGTCTGGGATCAGGCGGGCAAGCCCCCCGCCGGCGACGTGATCGACACCGCAGGACCCGCCAGTGCCGCAGAGGAGAGCGTGCTCCCAACTCCAGCAAGCCCGATTCACGCGAGTCCTGTTGCGGAGCCTGCCGCGTCATCGCCTGGGATTCCCCGACAAACCGTGCGGTTCGAGTCTCCGGCGAACACGCCGACCACGGTCGCCAGCGAGACCACGGCGGCAATTGCTACGCCGGCGCAAGAGCCGCCAGCCGCGGAAGAGTCACCGCCTGAAGTCCGCCAACCGCAGGCTGTCGGGACGCCTGCCTCACCGCCGGAACAGGCGCCAGCCAAGCTCGTCGTCGATGCGATACCGCAGACAGCTTCCTTCGCCATAACTCCGGCCGTCTACATCCCCATTCCCCAGCCGAGGCCCGATTATACGCAAGCACCCGCCCGCGTCATCAAGGCCGCCATGAAGCCGACCGTGAGTGCCGGCACCAAGCCGCCAGGGCACGGCTTTGCCGACGGCACCTACACCGGTCCTGTCGCCGATGCATATTACGGCCTCATCCAGATCCAGGCCTCCATCCAGGGCGGCCGCCTCACAYCCCTGAAAGTGCTGAAATATCCGAATGACCGCCGCACCTCGATCAGCATCAACAGGCAGGCGCTGCCGATGCTGCGCGATGAAGCGATCAGTGCGCAAACTGCCAATGTCGACATCATTTCGGGCGCTACGCTGACCAGCAGGGCCTTCATCCAGTCGCTTGGCGGCGCACTGAAGAAAGCGTCGTCCTGATCCATGCGCGATACGAGGATCTTGATGGGCATGCCCATAACTGTCGACATCGACGGCGCCTCGGGCGGCGTGGTTGCCGACGCGGTCTTCGACTATTTCGAGCAGGTCGACCGGCGCTTCAGCACCTACAGGAGCGACAGCGAGATCTCGGCCATCAACCGGGGTGATCTTCCTGTCCGCGACTGGAGCGGCGAGATGATGGAAGTTCTGGCCCTCGCAGCACGGACGACAACCGAGACGGACGGATATTTCGACATCCGCAAGCCCGACGGTTCGCTGGACCCGTCCGGCATCGTCAAGGGCTGGGCCATCCGCAATGCCGCCGGGATCGTCCAGCGGGCCGGCATCAGTGATTTCTTCATCGAGGCCGGCGGCGACATCCAGTCCTGCGGCAGGAACGCTTCGGGGTTCGACTGGAGCGTCGGTATTCGCAATCCCTTCAATGCCGATGAGATCATCAAGATCGTCTACCCGCGCGGACACGGCGTCGCTACTTCCGGCACCTACGTGCGCGGGCAGCACATCTACAATCCGCTTGGGATTGGCGATCCGATCACGGAAATCGTCAGCCTGACCGTCATCGGGTCGGATGTGTTCGAAGCCGATCGCTTCGCCACTGCCGCCTTCGCCATGGGCCGGGACGGCATTCTCTTTCTCGAGCACACGCCGGGTCTGGAGGGCTACGTTGTCGACAGCAACGGCCGCGCCACGCCGACGAGCGGCTTCGGAGCCTTTTGCCAATCATGATCAAGACCATCGACCGGTTTCTCGACCATCAGACCATGTACCGGCTGGTTCTCTATTACCTGATCGCCTTGCTGGGCACGGCTCTCGTGCTCGGCTTCTTCAAACTCTTGCCGCATGATCCGATCGCACTCGCCTTCACGACGGGATTGATGCTGGCCGCCTGCTGGATCACCAACAGGGTTTTCGCGGCGGTGTTCCAGGTTCCGGCCAACAACGAGTCCGTCTACATCACCGCCCTCATCCTGGCGCTTATCCTCGATCCGGTGGCCGCCACGGACCTCAAGGGGATCGGGGCGGTGATGTTCGCCTGCGTCTGGGCGATTTCCTCCAAGTTCATCCTCGCCATCGGCAGGAAGCACCTGTTCAACCCCGCCGCGCTGGGCGTGGCGCTGACCGCGCTGCTGCTCGACCAGCCGGCAACTTGGTGGGTCGGGGGCAATCTGCCATTGCTTCCCGTCGTGCTCGCCGGCGGCTTCCTCATCGTGCGCAAGC
>BFBZ01001289.1_pt1 | contig 17233 bp, 18 predicted proteins | sample 1888401 | NCBI WGS metagenome assembly BFBZ01 (sample SAMD00112614, study PRJDB3348) | symbiont metagenome | host: Chara braunii | reverse complement strand
ATTTTTTATCGATCAGGATGCTCCTGCTGTCAATTCGCTCGGTGCCGAAATCCATTGCCATAGTGATGACGTGCTGCGCTTCAATTACCTTTGTGAGATCAGCGATAGCGCCTTTAGGAAGTTTCCAGCTCCGGCGCAGTTTGTTAGCAGCATCTTCGGGTGTATTCTTTTCTGATACAGTAAAAACCGGCAACCTGGCTTCAGGAAAGTTTACGGCCTGCAACAAGCGCCTGATCCCTAACGTGTACAAATTAATCGTCGCGTCTGTTTTGGTGAGCAGCTTCACCGGCACTTTATCGCGCCTGCGGTATAAGGCCGGTGGGTTGATCCCGGCCTGAACGGAAAACAGGCTTTCCGGGAATTTTAAAACGGGAAGGATGGCGGCAGCGCTGTCTGCCGGGAGGGGATAAACGCCCGCTTCGAATTTAGAAATGTTGGATCGGTCAACACCGGCAAGATCAGCCAGCTCGGTTTGGGAATAGCCTCTTGCTTCCCTTGCGAGCGCCAGCATAGTTGGAAAAATGATTTTTGGTGTTGTTGGCATGATTGAATTGTTGACAAAACAAAATTATACAATATTGCGATATGAACAAAAACGGGGATAAATACAGGGATAAAAATGGGGATAAATCATTGACAATCAACCTGAATAAATTTTGTTGCTTAAAGTAAACCTTGAGCCTGATTTTGGGGCTCATTTTGGTTCGGTTTACCGAACTTTGCTCGTTATTTTGGCGTTATAAATGCGTACCAAATATGTACCATTTGTGTTAATAATCTGTTATATCTGTTTTTGATTTTCTACCTTTGTTACTTTCAAAGTAAATGCAATGGCAAAAGACTGGCGGCATAAATACAAGCAGGTAAAGCAGGCAGAGTTGCTCAAGGAGTTTGAGGGCTGGAGCGACCGGGACTTTATCGCTCACATCTTTGAGCTGCGCGAAACCATCGTGGGGCTGGAGGCAGGTAAGCCTTCCGGCAAGGCAAAAGCCCCGGCAGAAGCCGTAACTAAGGCTATAGACGATAAGGTTTACAAGCAGGAATGGTCGTACCCTACCAAAATCCATTTCCTGATCTACCAGCAGCAAAAGCCATTAACCGCCGCAGATCTCCACGCGGTGCTTTTGAAAGTAGATACGCACTACAAAGATTATGACTCCCCAGGTAATAACCTGAATGTATCGTTGGCGCGGATGGTGAAGTCCGGCCGGATCAGGCGGATCAAACAGCCAGGTGTGCGCGGCGCTTACTTTGTGTTGCCGGAGTGGGTGGATAAAGATGGACGATTAATTAGTGAGTTCGCAATAGCGCTACCTTTCTAATAAGCAAAATTTGAGTACATTTAATCCTCACTAAATTTGCGAAAGATGGGAAGAAAAAAAGGCAGCAAAAATCAAAAACCAATTGATCAGACAAGTTTATTCCAATTGACATTTGGCGATGAGTTTATGCGCCAACATGCTGGGCAGATTATTTCTGATCAAAACTTTGCCATCATTGAATTGGTTGCAAATTGCTGGGATGCAGGAGCAACAAAAGTAAATATAACGTGGCCAAATGGTGATGGGAAATTTTTAATTGCGGACAACGGTATTGGAATGACAAAAAACGAATTATTTTACCGTTGGGGAAAATTAAACTATAATAGGCTTGAAGAACAAGGAGGGAAAGAAGTGGTTTTTCCAAAACATTCTCGTCATTCCACACGACATGTCTTCGGAAGGAACGGTGTAGGACGCCATGCAATGTTTTGCTTTGCCGATAACTATGATTTACAAACTAAAAAAGACGGAGAATATACTGCGGTAAATATTGCCCGTTCGCTTTCAGGCTCCGCTCCATTTGTAGTTACTGAAAAAGAAGTAAAGCAAATAGATGAGAAAGAACACGGTACTGAAATATCCTGCATCATCGATTCAAACAGGTTAACATTGATAGATTCCTCTAAAGTGATTGAACTCATTGGTTCCCGCTTTATGGCCGACCCTACATTTCAGGTTTATGTTAACAGTCATTTGGTGGCGCTTACCGATATACCACATCTAACAGAAACAAAAACAGTTATCGTCGATGGTCAAACCGTACAGGTGCAGCGAATCATTGGTGAGAAAGGCCGTAATACCAAACAGACCGGTGTTGCGTATTGGGTAAAGAAACGACTGGTTGGCAGCCCGAGTTGGATTTCAAAATTTGATCAGAACCTTTTGATAGATGGTCGTCATCCGATAGCAAAAAAAGTGCTTTATATTGTTCATGTAGATATACTAGAAGAGAAAAAATTAGTAAAGCCCGATTGGTCTGGCTTTTACGTTACTGATTATTCTTCAAAAATTTTCCAAGCTATTTCAGATTTCATAAAAGATGATCTCCGCGATTTGCTTTATGAAACCAGGCGTGAAAGAAAAGTACAGGCAATTAACGACAATCGCACGGCTTTATCTGCGTTACCTACACTATCAAAAGATATTATTTCTCACTTTATTGATGAAGTTCAGGTAAAGTGCCCAACCATATCCCCACAGGAGCTTGAGGCATCCGTAGAAGTGCTGGCCAAACTCGAAAAAGCAAAGTCCGGTTATTCCCTGATTGAAAAGCTTGCCCTATACACATCCCATGACCTGGACAACCTAAATACAATTCTTGAAGAATGGACTATTGATGACGCAAAAAAAGTTCTCTCAGAATTAAAATGGAGGTTGGAGCTTATCGTTAAACTTGAGCAACTGGTTGAAAATGTTACTGCCGACGAGCTGCATGATCTCCAGCCACTCTTTGATCGTGGCCTTTGGATTTTTGGTCCGGAATTCGAATCGATTGCATTTATCTCAAACAGATCATTAGCTACGATAATTAAAGAATACTTTGGAAGCGCTGTAATCGAGAACTCTTCTAGACGCCCTGATTTCATTGTATTACCGGAAACTGCCATTAGTATTTATGCGAGCGACCATTTTGATGCTCAACACAATATTTCCGGCTTTGATAAAGTAATAGCTGTCGAACTGAAAAGGGCTGGCGTACCTATTACCGGCAAAGAAAAAGATCAGGCAATGGGTTATTGCAGAGCAATTCGAGAATCTAACAAGATAGACCTGAACACTAAAATGATTGCTTACGTTTTAGGGTCAGAAGTCCTACCGCAATACGATAGTCCTTTAATTGAAGGCAACACTACTGTAATCCCGTTGCGATATAATGTGTTGCTTCGTGCTGCTCATGCAAGAACCTTTAAGCTGATTGAAAAGATTGAGAGTTTAAAAGGCGTTTCCATCGCAAGCGAGCTGGATGAGTTAATTGGTGAAGATGATCCAGGACTATTTTCACAAGTTGAATTGATCACTCCTGAATCGATAGATGAGAAACCTTCGCCGATCATAGATGGAATAGGAAATAGTAAAGAAAAATAATATGTGGGATATAAGCGAAGAATTTGTCGACTATACAAGACATCGTGACAAGGGTTCAATCCTCTTAAAATCGAATAAAACAATTCACCCATCTTTCAAAGATTATCCGGTGGAATGGACTGGTCTTATCAACAACGATAGAGTTAAAATTGTTTTAAATAATAGTGACGCATCTACACTTCGGAATTATGATTTTTTGGAATTCCCGGAAAAGCACAATGATCTAAAACAACAGATTGCTGATGCTATCGATGAGTTTATCGATGAAGCAATGGGATAAAAATTTATGATTTATGAAATATGAAGTTAAGGGGCTTTTAGGACAGGGAGGATTCGGTAAAGTGGAAAAAATTATAGATGAAGCAGATGGGAAACATTACGCTTTAAAAACCTTTTGCTTAAGTCCTGCAATGTCATCGGCTCGTGATTTTGTTGAACACGCCAAAAAAAGATTCAGAAAGGAAGCCATTACACAGCAGGGAATAAAGCATCCTCATGTAGTGCCAGTTATTAGCACTGATCTCGCAACCAATCCACCAACTTTCATTATGCCTTTAGCGCTTGCAACAATGTTAAACGACATGATGGACGGCACTTTAAATAAAGATAATTTTTTGCCATGTTTTCTTGATATAATGGCCGGACTGGAAGAAATTCATTCATTAGGAATTTATCATCGTGATTTAAAACCTGCGAATGTTCTAAGATTTAAAAAGAAAGGCGAGGCTGTTTATGCAATAGGTGATTTTGGATTGTTGTCATTAAGTGAGACGGGAGTAACCACTATCACTCAAACAGGAATGGCTAAAGGAACAGATATGTATACTGCACCGGAAATCACTAAAGATTTGCATCATGCCAGCGCTCAGTCGGACATCTATTCTCTTGGGTGCATATTACATGATTTTGTAGGTGTTAGTGCAAGAATACCTTGTAACGAAATTATTGAAGTATCTGAGTATGGCGATGTGTTAAGCGGGGCTACGAGATTTGACGCTACGAGACGATTTAAAAATGTGACGTCTTTCAGAGATGCATTACTCTCTATTAAAAAGGCAGCTGTTCATCCTAAAACGAAAATAGCGGAAACAATTCTCGATTCGCTAAATGATGACCTGGCCAATTTTGGAGACGAGGAAATTGATAAACTGGCAGACTTTTTGTCTTCGCAAGTTACGCAGAACGAGAAAAATATTATCCTCGATGATATTACCATTTCTCATATCGAGAAAATTAAAAAGAACTCAAAATCCGGCTCTTACATTGCCAAAGTGTATTGCCAATACGCAAGAAATTCGGGCTTTGAATTTGATTTTTGCGATACGGTTTGTGGCAGGGTTATGGAATTTATGGATGGCGCAAATATTGACGTATTAATAGAAGGGATTTTTGCATTGCTATACATGGGGACGAGTCATAATCGGTTTTACGTTGAAAGGAAGGCCATCAGACACTTTACGGGAAGTATTGATGATCGTCTCCTGAAGAGGATGTGCATTGAAATTAGGATTGATGGAAGCAAATTCTGCAATGCAATTCATCACCTATACGATTCCATCAACTATTCGAAATCCAATTTACATCTTGATATTCAGAAAACTATTGACGACGTTTGCGGAAAATGAAGTACTTAACTTATACAAATAATGGGCCGCGAGCAACAAATGAAGATTCGTTATTTGTGGGCACTATCAATCATTTTATATGCTCAGCAATAGCGGACGGTGTAGGTGGTGTAAAATTTGGTGAAGTCGCAAGTAAACTTGCAATTGATGCATTTGAAGAAGAATGCAAAAAATCATTAGATTTTGGATTTTCTCAGTTTGTAAATTCTTTAAATGAGTCATTAAAAGTTAAAGCAAAAGAGCTGCAAGTAAATATGATTGCAACTACATTTTCTTGTGGTATTATTTCATACAAAAAAATAAAGGGCATTCATGTGGGCGATAGCAGAATATGCCTGCTTAGAAATCAAGGCATCAAACAGTTAACCGAAGAGCATAATGAAGCGGGAAGATTGCTGCGCGAAGGAAAAATAACTGCCGAAGCCGCGTCAGTCTATCCTAGAAAGAACGTGCTTGAAAGCGCGCTAGGAAGCGAAAGACCACTACTATTTCAAACATTCGAACATGAGTTGCAAACCGGTGATAGATTAGTCTTTTCGACAGATGGGTTTCACGAGATTATTAGCAAGAAGGAGATCAGAGACCTCTCTGTATCTTTGAAATCACTGAGTGAGTTTCATCGTCGTTTAAAAATTGAGGTGGAAAATAGAATTATGCGTGATAATACGACTTTCATTTGTATTGAAATATAACGTATGGTTTTTTATAGCCTTGCTCAATTTATTTCGCCTACCTTCAATAACGACCAATAACCATACAACAGACTCCCGACCACAGCTCTACACATACCTTTGTTCACTTTTCCGACACTTAGCTTGGTGCTTTGCAAGGGATTTACTTATTTTAGCTTCTGAAAATGAAAACCGATTACTCACAATTACCCTCTCACAAGCAGGCCGAGCTGAAGCAGATCCTGGCTGCGCTCATACCCCGTTACGCGGAGATCGAGATGGTGATCCTGTTTGGTTCTTATGCCCGGGGCAATTGGGTGGAAGATAAATATGTGGAGCAAGGTATTACTTACGAATACAAATCTGATTACGATCTTCTGATTGTACTTAGCAATAACAGCAAAGCCGACGCGGTTACGTTTACAGAAAACATTACCGCTAAAATTGATGAGCTGAACCTGCCAACACCTGTGAACCCGATCTTTCACGGCATTGACTTTGTGAACCACGAGCTTCAGGAAGGCAATTATTTTTTCAATGATATTAAAGAGTTGGGCATCCTGCTCTTTACCACCAGCCGCTATCAGCTTGCCGAGCCCCGCGAACTTAGCCCGGAAGAAGTTCAGGCAAGGGCGCAGGAGGATTTTGATTTATACTTTGAAAGTGCGGACGAGTTCTACGAACTTTATAAATCATCTTTGAGCAGGGATAAATTTAAAGAAGCAGCCTTTTCCTTGCATCAATCTACAGAGCGCTATTACAATGCCATTCAGTTAGTTTACACCGGCTATAAGCCCAAAACGCACGATCTTAAAATATTAGGCAAGCTGGCCAATAGCTTTGACCTGCGCTTTGCAAAGGTGTTTCCAAAGGCCACCGAGTTGGAAATGAAGCGGTTTATCCTGCTGAAAAAAGCCTACGTGGATGCCCGCTATAAAAAGAACTATCAAATCACACAGGAAGATTTAAACTACCTGGGCGAACGTGTTGCCCTGCTTAAACAATTAACAGAACAAATCTGTAAAGATAAAATAGAGAGTTTTACGAAATAGCTTTAAACGGGTTGGTTTTCCGGATCACGTATCTACAAAAGCCAAAACCATGAAGCAAAAAACGAAAACAACAAAACCTGATTTTCTTTTAGAGTTAAAGAATAAACCTGCGCAGGAAATTCTACCACACATTCTCAGCCCGATCGAGCTGGCTGCTATCCGCAAAAACTACAGGCCGTTTAAATATCGGTTAAATGGCTTCAGCATTTACGTTACCGATATTGCCTGCAAGCAGTTATTGAGCATCACCAGGTACAAAGTTGGTTTTTTCACCGGGGTGATGTACCGTGAAACGCTGACACACAATAATTCCTTTCATGTAAAACGTGTATTGGAAGACCCCCGGCCTATTCTTAATTTACCATCCTACCTGCGCAATCGCCTGATAGCCTTGCAATGCTATAACCTGTTTGACATCATTCAGCTTGGCCGAAACAAGATTGCCCAATCTCCGGGCTTTGGTAAATCGACCATGAAAGAGCTGGACGATATGTTCAAAGCCTACGAATGTAGCCACCTGTTTAACTAAGTCTCCCCGGCGCCTTGCTGGTTTCCAAGATCGCGTATCCTCAAAAACCAACAACATGAAAGACAAAGTAAAGCAACCACAGGAGGATGTATTTGAAATCATAAAAGATACATCCGCCAAAAAATTACTCGCACCTATTTTAAGCCCAATGGAAAACGCTGTGCTGCGACACGTAGGCAAGCCTTTTACCTTCACATTTGAAGGCGCATCCGTTTATATTTCAGGTCGCAACTGCAAAAAGCTACTGCACACTATCACCTACAAGGCGGGTTTGTTCAATGCCATGCTGGCTCAGGAGCGCGACCGGAAAGACATTCCTTATAAATTAAGAGAGGTGCTGGATGATCCTGCGGTGATCCTGTCGCTTCATCCCATCCTGCGCAACCGCTTAAGCCGCCTGGAATGCTACACCATGTTTGCCCTGGTGAGCAAAGGCCGGGACTATTTTATCAAAGAAAAAAACTTTGGCAAACCCGCCATGAAAACACTGGACGAGCTGTTTGCCAAACACAAAGCAGGTCATTTATTCATTTAACCAGGCTTTATAACATGACCAGCGCAATATTATACGTGAGGGTGGACACAGCAGCTGAGTCCGTCGCATTAAAAACCCAATCCTACAAAGCCATCCCATTTTGTAACCGGCTGGAGCTTTATATGATCGAAGTGGTAGAGGAGATCTCCGATCTGCCGGCAGTGAAACGTCCCAAATTCTCGGCCCTGCTGGATGATATTATAGCCGGTAAGAAAAGACCGAAGTATCTTATCATTCCTGAATGGACAACCTTAGCAAAGTATGAAGTAGAAGCTGTGACGCTCATATTCGTTTTAAACAAACTGGGCATAAAAGTACTGTGTGCAGCAGCTCCTTTAAAAGCCGGGACGTCGAAAAACAGCCAATAACTGTCAAAGCCACTGTATGCACTACTTCTTTTAAATGTGCAAGCGCAGCCTGCTAAAGTAAGCCAAATAGAAAACTATTACCTGTTTAAGGAGGCCGTTCAAAAAGGTGTACGGTACTTAGACTAAAACAATTAAACATGGAAAACAATAAAAAACCAAAAGTAGATACCACACGCAGGTATGCTTTCGCAACCAAAGCAATGTACAGCGCCGTGTATAAAAAACTCACAGAGAAAGGATTTGACATTGGTGTACCACTCTTTTCTTTTTCGGGCTATATCGAAATACATACGAACGCCACCTTCGATGAGTTCACAGCACTCTTTAAAGAAACAACGGGCGTGGAGTACAGTGATACCTTTTCAACAGATAACGGATCAAACGACACAAAATGAAAACAACCCTTTTATACGCCCAGGTAGCCAGCAGCGAAAACAGGCTCCTGCCCGGCCTGCTGCATTACCAGGTTACCGCCCTCAAGCTCTTTTGTTATAAGAATGAGATCAACATCTTAAAAATCTATACCGATACGATGTCTAACAAAACCCTGAAACGGCCCGGGCTTTTAGCCATGCTCAGGGAAGTGGAGGACGGAGAGCTAAGCCCTGATCTCGTCTTGGTACAGGATTGGGGGATGCTGTCGCAATTTGCTATCCCCCTTTTCCAAATAATAGACCAGTTCTATTATAAACACGTGGATGTAAGAACCACGGAGGATTTTGACCTTCAATCCTTCAACTCGCGGATGTACAAATTCAAAACAAGCGATCCTAAAGAAGTCGCAGAACTCAGGGCAAAGAACATTTACGGCATCCCCATTTATGAACCCTTTGAGCTGGCCCTCCACCAGCGCATCCAAAGGAAAGCATAGCCTTCATTAACTGTCAATTCCATGAATGCCTTTAGTAATAGCTCACTTTTTGTACGGTATACCGAACTGTTTACTAAGCCCTGATTGTTAATTATGTTTAACCCGATGACAACGGGGGCAAACCGCCCTTTTTTCCCGGGAAAAGAAATTTAGATTTAGTGCATTCAAAACATAAAACAGGGAGTAAGCCAAAAAGCCTTGAAGTGAGTAGGCAAAAATCAAAAACAAAAATGCAATGAGCTTAAACTTAACACAACTAACAGACAATGATTGGAAGAATTTGACCAGTGAAATTCAAGAAATCAGTAAACGTGATGAAAATGACATTTACACTACCTTAGGCAATGCCTTGTACGATTTGGGCTACGATGTATCTGATAAAGTCAATGAACTTATAAAGCCGAAGATGAGCATGGCAAGTCCAAAACAGGTAATGCAATATGTTGCGGACACAACGCCAATAACAGCGGATGACGCCGAAGAAAAAGGAAAAAAATATATGGAGCGGGTAAAAGAGCAATTGAAACCTGCGATCTGTAATAATCCTAGTTTAAAGAACTTAATTGATGGTGTCACTACTTTAGAAAATTATTTAAAAGTTCTTCTACCCGCAATATTAGCCGCTTTAGGTGTTGCATCCATCACGATCACTCCAGTTATATTAACCCTTGCAGCAGGTGCTATTGCTTTGCTTATAAAAATAGGTTTTGATGCTTATTGTTCAACTCAATAAGTGAGATTTTTATGGTTTAAATTTTAGAAAGTAAAAAATAACCATCAGTAACTACCAATTCCACCAATACCTCTAAGCCCCGGAACCCGGGGCTTTTTTGCTTTCTACCTTTGAGCCCGGGTGAAGGTAGCAATGCCGATCCGGGAACCAGCCTCGCTGTTCAGGCCATTGAACAAGGCGCTGGCTCAGGATCAGATCTTGTTTGCCGAAAGCCCAATGGCATTTTAATTCAGAACGTGCAAATCGTGTCGCGTCTTTATCTGCTTGTGGTGGGCAGATTATTCTGCGGGATAGCTTGCGTGTGTTGAAAGATGTGTCGTTGTTTGTCCTCAAAGCCTTGCTATTGCCGGGCTATAAAAAAGGATGAATATGAAAGCAAAAAATGAAACGGAATTACCAAAAACAAAAACCGAGTGGCTAGCTTTTATTTACCGATCCATGTCCAATGGCATCAGGACTTTAAAATCAGAAGCACCGAGAGCCTGGCTGGCAAAAAAGGGATTGAGTATCGAAGCGACCGGAGCCAGTTTTAATTCCGGGCAAATGCATCAGCGGAAAGGGCTGGCGTTCAAAGTGGCGCTGACCGAAGTTGGGTTCATGCAAAAATCTACTGCCGCAGTAAACTGCGATACGGTTCCTTACACGGTGTTCGGCATCTTCTCGATCATGTTCCCGCTTCGAAACGAAGGCAACGAGATTGTCAATTTTTATTCGATCAGGATCAGGAGTGAAAACACCGCTTACATGACTCAGGAACCTGGACTTTATCCCGGCTATCCGGGCGAACTGACAAAACGGTTGTTTGTGGTGAACACTGTATTGGAAGCTGCCACGTTGCTGGAGTCAAAAACGCTTGATAACAAGGAAGCGGTGATTGCCCTCCACGATGGAAAGGTAATGCCCGAACATGAACGTGCCATCAAAAGATTGACAGCGCTGGCGGAAGTCATCTACATAGACTCGCCGGTTATTAAACCTGTGAAAGAACAAAAAGTGTGGAATAAACATAAATGAAAGCCCAAAAGAACATACCCTTAAGTATTACGCTTCAGAAAGAACAGGAGCGCAGTAAACTTTTTGAGAAGATATATTCTACTCTTAAAAAGGGCCTGGGCAATGTGTATTCTAAGGTGCCACAAAAGTGGATGCTTGATCACGGGTTTACTTCTGAACGCACAGGCGCTGGGTTTAACGCCGGCCAGTTTCATTTTGATGCAGATGATAAAACAAAAAACCTTTTGCTCGACATAGGCTGGCGCAAATACTCACGCAGAAACAGCAATGGGACGGATGGTTTTAAAACCTTCGGCAATTATGGGATTCTGTTTCCATTAAAGAATGCTAAGGGGAAGATCGTCAACTTCTATGCGATCAGAATTAAAACCGATCCCGAAGAACACTCCTTATTGAATGAAGAGGGCATTTACCCGGCGTACCCGCATGAAATGGCAACCCGGCTTTTCATTGCAACGGACATCATCGATGCCGCAACGATTGCCGAAGCCAATAGCCTCCAGTACGGAGATGCTTTACTGTTTATTCCCGGCGGTAAAATTTTAAAACAGCACGAGGAGGCCATCAGGCGTTTATCGCTGCTTCAATCCATTGTATGGGTTGACACAACTAATAAAAATGAAGCAATCATGAAAGATGCAACAGACCAGTTAAAGAGCCTGATCCAGCGGGTGCCTTTACGAAGAGTGGTTGTTCCTGAAAAGGAAAACCTGAATCAGATATTCCTGCGGGAAGGAAGCGCAGGCATTCAAAAGTTGCTGGAATCTTCCACAGGTGTGGAAGAAGTATCTGAAGTGGAAAGCACACCGCTTCCAATAGCGCCAAAGGAAAACATTCAGGAAGAGGAAGTGGTTGTTTTCGCTCCGCCGAAAGAAGTGGCTAAAACCCGTCCGGTAAAAGAGGAAGCGCAATGGGAAAACAACGCCCGGCAATTTCTGAACCCTGGCTTAGAGGGCGAGGTGGATTTTGATAAACCAACACTCGAAGTACTCCACGAACATAAAATTGTGCTTCGGCGACCGAACAACAATTACTATGTGCTGGGGTCAATGGTCACTGATATTGGGAGTATGCGCATCACCCTGATGGTGGAGGAGATTGCTACCGGAAGGAAGGAACGCACAAAAATGGATTTGTACGAACGGGAGCAGATCAGCTTATACGTTCAGCAGATCTCCGAGCTGTATAACCAACCGGCAGAAGACGTTGAAAGCGATCTATTGCTGCTTACTGATCTGCTGGAGAAATTCAGGGAAGCGCAACTGGAGCAGGTAAAAACACCTTTTCAGTCGCAGCGCAAAGGCCGTGTGCTTACACAGGAGAAGCAAAACGATTGCATTCAGTTTTTAAAGGGTAAAAACTTTATGAAGGGAATCGACGACCTGATTCAGCAAGCCGGCGTGGTGGGTGAGGAAAGCACCCGCAGGCTTTTATTTGTAATCGCTTCTACCTATAAAATGTCCACGCCGCTTCACGCTTTGGTTCAGGGAACCTCCGGTTCAGGAAAAAGCCACCTGATCAATACCATCGGGGATTGTTTCCCGCCGGAGGATGTGATCAGCATGACCCGGGTAACCAGCAAATCCTTTTATCACTATACCAAAGATGAGCTGGTGGACAAGCTGATCCTGATTCAGGATTACGATGGGCTGGATGAAGAAGCGCAATTCGCATTTCGTGAATTGCAAAGCGCAGGAAATATCTCTTCTTCAACCACGTATAAAGACCGGTACGGGAACCTGATGTCGGCGGTAAAAACCGTCCGCAGCCATTTCGCTTCGCTGCTGGCAACAACCAAGGCCGAGGTCTATTACGATAACATGAGCCGATCCATGATCACTGGCGTAGATGAAAGCGATGAGCAAACCAGGCGGATCATTACGCATCAGAACCGCAAGTTGGCCGGGATCATCGATACCCGCGAGGAGCGCAAGGCTAAAGAGTTCCTGCAAAACTGTATGCGCTGTATCCTGCCGCTGGAGGTGGTGAACCCTTATGCGGATAAAGTTTACCTGCCCTTTGAAGCCAAGATGCTACGCCGCCTGAACAGCCATTACCAGGCGTTCGTGAAACAAATTACCATCCTGCACCAATACCAGCGCAAAAAGGATGACCGGGGGCGTTTAATTGCTGAACCGGAGGACTTAAAGCTGGCTTGTGACATCTTGTTCGATGCGATCATGCTGAAGGTGGACGACCTGGACTCGTCGCTGCGCCAATTTTATGACCGCATGAAGCACTACGTGCTGAAGCTCGCCGGCAAGGGCAAGGAAAAAGATTACCAATTCACCCAGCGGGACGTGCGCCTGGCACTAAACATCAGTAAAACGCAATGTTTCCGGTATTTTGAGGAACTGGAACTGCTGGAATACATCCAGCGCACCGGAGGCTACGCCAATCGAGGCTTCAAATACAAGATTGTGTTTTGGGATGAGATGGATAAGATCAGGGAAAAGGTGCAGGCCGATCTTGAAACGCAGCTGGTTTCTGTTGGTTCAAACGGCATGGAACACCAAAACCCTCATAAACAGGGCGATTGAGCCGTAGTGTTCCATTAGTTCAGGAGTGCGCATTGTATAGCAGAAATAACAGAAAAAAAGAAGCCGAAAAACAGACATGAAAAGCCTGCCAATAAATAATCCGGAATTCGAACGCTTCTACAGCGAGTTTGCGGACTTTATACGCCTGAAGGGTTATTCGCGGGGCGAGAACACCAGCTACGCCAGTAACGTGCGGGAGTTTCTTTTCTTTATTGAAACCCGGGGCCTTACAGAAATCAAAGGCGTTGTTGCCTTCGATGTGATCCAATATTACGAATACCTGCGGGAACGACCCAACCAGCGCCGGGAAGGCGGGCTTAGTGAATCGATGATCAGGGGGCATTTGTTTTCGCTCCGCCTGTTTTTTGATTACCTGATGGACATGGGAGAAGTAACCGCTTCGCCGGCACACTTGCCGAAAATGAATATTGGCAAGCACGGTAACAGGCAAATCTTAACCATAGATGAAATCAAAGAAGTGAACAGGGCTTGTATCACGAAAATGGAAAAAGCCCTGATTGCCATTGCCTACGGCTGTGGGTTACGCAGAGAGGAAATAGAACGGCTCGATGTGAATGACGTTAATCTTAGCCGGGGAATTTTAACCGTTCGTGATGGCAAAGGCGGTAAGGCCCGGACGGTTCCTTTATCGGATACCGGCGTGCAAACGCTGAGAGAATACATTGTGGAAGAACGCCCTGCTTTGTTTCCAAACGAAGGCATGGAAAGTACGCCAGCCTTTTTTGTAAACAAAAGCGGAGGCCGGATGAGAGGAGAGCATTTGAACGATACAGTACTGCGGGGCATTCTTGAACGGACACAGAACCCGGTTATCCTAAGTAAGAATATTACTTTGCATTGTTTGCGCCATAGCATTGCCACGCATTTGCAGGACAACGGTGCTGATATTGAATTCGTGCAGGAGTTCTTAGGGCACTCGCTGATGGATACGACCACCGTTTATTCGCGCCGTAGAAAGCAGCGCTTAAACCTTTATAATAAAATAAACGCGCCAACTTATGGAAGCTAATAGTTTTGAGGAATATGTTTTGAAAAAGGGACACACGAAGGAAACGGTAAAAACCTATTCTTATGAAGTCACGCCATTCATGGCGATGTTTCCTGATATGCACACGTTTACTTTCAGGCAGGTTCACCTGGCCTTAACCGAATACCTGAAGGATCATACAAATCAGAACTATAAAAACACTATTCTTTCTGCTATAAAAAAATATTATGACTACCTGATTGAAACCGGAAGGCGAAATGATCACCCTTGCCGGACGATGCGGTTCAAAGCAGTCAGAAAAAATAAAGTCATTCATAACGATCTTTTTGCTTCTGCTGAACTGGAGCTGCTCATGGAAAGAGAAGAGCGTTTTCCAATGCTCCGGTTACGCAACCAGGTCATCGTTTCCCTGCTGATCTATCAGGCTTTGCAGAGTCAGGAAATTGAAAACCTGAAAGTTCAGCACATTAACCTCGATGAAGGCAGAGTTTATGTCCAGGCATCGACAAATGGAACGCGAAGGCATTTAGACCTTCACCCAAAGCAGTACAAGATTTTTGACAGCTATATCAACGAGTCCCGAAAGGCGCTGCTTAAAACACAAAGTGATAAACTGATCGTTGGCACACGGGGAACGGCAGTTAGTAAAGACCTGGTTCATTACGTCATCTCAACCTTCAAGCCTTTGTTCCCCGACCGTAATCTTACGCCCGAATCGATCCGGCAAAGCGTGATCGCCAACTGGATCAACGAGCGCCGGTTTCCTTTAGAGCAGGTTCAGTTAATGGCTGGCCACGCCTGGATATCTACCACCGAAAAATATCGCCAAACCCCGGCGGACGACAGAAGAGCGATTGTGAATCGTTTCCATCCTTTAGCTTAGGCGAGATCTCGCCATAAAACCCGTTACAATCGGGCTAACATCCAATGTTTTTCAGGGAGCTGGCAAGCTCCCTTTTTTTGTTATATTTGATCTGCTTGTATACGGAATGCAAAATGTTTTCTAAAACTTTTACATACTCAAATTCCAGTTTACCTGTAGGGTGTATGGAGTCGTATCCGTATGGGTTTAACGGGAAGGAGAAGAACGACGAGGTTTCCGGCTCAGGAAATAATTATGATTTCGGAGCAAGAACCTATGACCCTCGTTTAGGTAGGTGGTTTAGCATAGACCCATTGCAATCTAAGCATGCTTCAACATCACCGTATTGTTTTGTTGAGAACAGTCCAATCGGTTCAATCGACCCTGACGGTAAAGATGTATATCCAATTATTTCTTATACAAAGGACGGTAAGACGGGACACGCTCAAATAGCAGTTGACAATTATGTAACTGTTATGAAAGACACCTATGATTCACAAGGTAATGTCACAGGTCAAACCGCTGTGCAAGTTGCTGATGGCAGTGTAACAGTATATGACTTACATGCTAAGGCAGATTTTAATTTGGTTAGAATGCTTAAAGCAGGCAAGTCTGAGCCAGGGATTGTAAAAAGCTATAAAGCTGATAAGGATTATGTTCTTGACCAAAATAGGCAAAAAAATAATGGCGTGGTACGAATTATTTTAGAGCCAGGCTTGACTAATCAAATACAACAGGGTTTGGAAGAAGCTAAGAAGGATTATGAAACGGGAAAGAAACAGTACAATGCGACTACGAATAACTGTGTCGACTTTGTAACTGAATTTGTGAAGCAAATTAGCGGTTTTCAAGGCATCAACCCATCAGAAAAGATGCAGCCCATGGAGAATGCAGCACAGTTTTTACAGGGTATAAAAGCTATGCCTAAAGCTGTTTCTACACCTAATTTCCTTGATAAGGAGCTTAAAAAAGTCGTAAATTGCGATAACTCTTGTGGCGAAGTTCTTAATGAAGGTCAACCTACAGGTGCCTTCCTAAATACAATAACACATGATAAAGTACACGATGCAAAACCATCAGAATAATTAACCATGAAAATAAAGAAGTATTTTATAATCTTAGGGCTATTCATAGCAGGTATTGTAAAGTCTCAAAATGTTGAGCCATCAACAGTAATTGAAAATTTTGTAATATCGAGTATACGTGACGACTCAACAGCTGCGAAGACCTGTGTTATTACCGACTCCCTTTATAAAACCTTTTATGTTGACAATGGAATTAAGACATCTGATAATATCCAGCCCAGTAGCATTTTATACATGTATCGTTTGTATTTTCTGGGCGGATTCGATTTCATTTTAATCTATAAAGACCAAATTGAACCGCAAAATATGTTGCTAAACTATTCCGAATTTAAAATTATTAAGCAATTGCCAAATTTCTTAATGGCGGATTACACTTTTAAATTATTAGGAAACGACAAAGTGAGATTTACCTGTAGAATGGCTTATGTAAACAAGGAGTGGAAAATTACTTCAATAAAAAAGAAATTACAGAAGTCTACTACAAAAAACGGCAAATAAGTAATCTTAATATCGTCAAAAAGATTATATTATTATTCCATAAACCAAGGTCGCAAACCTTGGTTTTTTGTTTATAATAACTTCTCAGAAAATCCGTAAATCCTGCTATCTTAGACTTTAATTTAAATAGCATGGGAAACGAGGATTTTTTTGACAAACAAACCCCTTCTTCAAGGATAAAAGCAAACATTGTAGCCAACTATTTTCCGAAGTATTGTAAGATAATCAACAAAAAGCCGCAGAACACTATCCGCTACGTTGATTTGTATGCTGGTCCTGGCAAATATAAAGATGGTAACCCTTCAACTCCCTTACTCATAGGCGATGCTTGTGCAACAGACTTAGAATTGAAAGGATTAGTTCACCTTATGTTCAATGATAATACTTACGGCGAAGATTTAAAGAGCAATTTTTTTGACCGATTCCCCAAAGGT
>BFBZ01001288.1_pt1 | contig 17235 bp, 17 predicted proteins | sample 1888401 | NCBI WGS metagenome assembly BFBZ01 (sample SAMD00112614, study PRJDB3348) | symbiont metagenome | host: Chara braunii | reverse complement strand
GACGCCGAAGGGATGGCGGAATTTCAAAGAGCATTTCGGCATTGAGGAGCGAGTGTTGATGGAGCCCGTTCTATTGGACGCGCCGGCTCAACGCTCGCTCGCCTCTCAATCCCTTGAAAACAATCGCAGCCACGGACCCAGGTGAAACAGGCTCATCAACAGATACATCGGCACCATGCCGCTTAGCATCGAGCTGCCTTGCGCCGAGCACATCATGTCGGCTGCGGGATCGTGTGCGGTGAGCAACGCCATGCCGGCAAAGACCGGCGCTGCGGCGAGTTGAAGCCAGCGAGCGGCGCTTACTGATTGAAGCAGGCCGGCGGCATGCGCGCCGGCCCTTGCACGTGTTTCGGACAATCTGGACATCAGGCCACTCCGTAACGATCGTGATGGCGCCACCAGACACCCGTTTCGTTGCGACCGAGCGGCGCCCGGTCGAGCCATTGATACATGCCCCAAAGGCCGTCGAGCCCGCGGGCATAGGACGAATAGGTGTGATAGATCTCACCGTCCTGGATTGTGAATGCGCTTACACCCGGCCGGTCGCGCGTATAGGTTGCGACATCCGTTCCCGTCATCGAGGCGATCTGAGCGACCGGGCCTTCGCTGCCGCGCAGCTCCCATTGCTGCACCGTCTTGCCGGCCAGGGGCTCGGGCATCGGCGGCTCGCGGCGGTAGTTGTATTCGATGCTGCCGTCGCGTTGCTCTTCCGGGGTGAACCAGACATTGAAATCGTGGTTGAAATCGCTGTTTGCTGACGAAGCCCAGTCGAAAGTCCAGCCCATGCGCCTTTTGAATTCCTGCAGTTTTTCGAGCGGTGCCCGGGAAACGGCGGAAAAGGCGACGTCATGGTTTTCGAGGTGTACGGCAATGCCATTGAATCCGTCTGCAATCGACGAACAGGATGGGCAGCCGGCCGTATAGTCCGGGCCGAACATGAAGTGATAGACGAGAAGCTGTGAGCGTCCCTTGAAGAGCGCCGGGAGCGGGACCGTCCCCTGCTCGGTCTCGAGCCGATAGTCCTTCTCTACCCTGACCCAAGGCAGTTCCCGACGATGCTCGGCGATTTCATCGCTGCGCCGCGTCAGCTCCTTTTCCTGCTCAAGCAGGGCAAGCCTGGCCGAAAGCCATTCCTTGCGCGTTCCTGTTCTGTGCATTGTCATGGATCTTCTCCTTCGTCTGCGGGTTGGGTTGCGGCGGGGGCAACATCTTGCCGCCCGATGAGGAATAACTTACCGCTAGGGTTCGGACGGGTGGGAGTTACAAGTGTGACGGGATTTCGATGGACTCGCTGATCGTCGCGGCCGCACAGGCGCTCGCATCTGGCGATGCGCTGGGAGCCATGAAGCGTGTGGCATTGCGCGACGACGCTCCGGCGCTGGCGCTTCGCGGCATTGCCATGGCCCAGCTCGGTGATTTTGACCGTGCCAAGGCGCTGCTGAAGAGTGCCGCGCGCGCTTTCGGCCCCCGCGAGATTGTCGCCCGAGCCCGTTGCATCGTCGCCGAGGCGGAAATTGCCCTCGTTTCGCGCGATCTCGGCTGGCCCGAAAAAGTGCTGGAGACGGCGCGAGCCGTTCTCGACAAGCATGGCGACCGCATCAATGCCGCCCATGCCCGCAATCTGCAGATCCGCCGCCTGCTGCTTGTCGGCCATCTCGACGAAGCAGAGCGGCTGGTCGCCAAATTTGACTCCTCACCACTGCCGCCAGCCGCAAGGGCAAGCCATGAGCTCGCGGTTGCCGGCATTGCCATCCGCCGCATTCGCACGGCGTCGGCCCGTGCTGCTCTGGTGCGTGCAGCCGACGCAGCACAGAAGGCGGGTATTCCAGCCCTTAGCGTCGAAGTACGCGATGCTGTTGACGCGCTTCACACGCCGGCGGCGCGCTTGATCACACAGGGCACGGAAAGTTTGCTGTCGCTCGCCGAGGTGGAGGTGCTGTTATCCTCCGGCGCACTGGTCATCGACGCCTGCCGCAATGTCGTGCGTCGTGGGAATGACACGGTGCCGTTGGCAACCCGGCCGGTTCTATTTGCGCTGGCGCGAGTCCTTGCCGAAGCAGCGCCGGCGGACGCGCCGCGCGAGGCACTGCTCTCCCGTGCTTTCCGTGCTCGTCATGCCGACGAATCCCACAGGGCGCGGTTGAGGGTGGAGATCGGGAGGTTGCGAGCGGCGGTCGAACAGTTCGCCGATATCGACGCGACGGCGCGCGGCTTTGCGCTGACGGCGCATGGGAAACGCGATATCGTCGTACTGGCGCCGCCCATAGAGGCGGAGCATGCGTCCGTGCTGGCTTTGCTGGCGGACGGCGAAGCCTGGTCCAGTTCGGCGCTGGCGATCGCGCTAGCGATAAGCCCGCGCACGATACAGCGTGCGCTTGATGCCTTGGCAGCCGGCGGCAAGGTGCAAGGTGTTGGCAATGGTCGTGCCCGCCGCTGGATGATGCCGCCGGTCGTCGGCTTCCCGACGACATTGTTACTCCCGGGACCTCTGCCGAGCGACTAGGATTGGGCCATCGAATTCAACAGCTTCTGAGTGGAGGATGGATACAATGAAAAAGTCTCAAGCCAAGGTCATTCGCGAATATGGCCCCTTCGACAACGCTCCTCGCGTCAATGGCGTCACCTTCGACGGCCAGCACGTTTGGTTTGCCTCCGGCGAAAAGCTGCATGCCCTTGACCCGGAAACCGGTGCGCAACTGCGCTCGATCGACGTCGCCTCGCATGCAGGCACTGCTTTCGATGGGCACTATCTCTATCAGATCGCCGAAGACCGGATCCACAAGCTCGACCCGGAAACCGGAAAGATAGTCTCCACCATTCCTGCGCCCGGCAATGGCGGCGATTCGGGCCTTGCCTGGTGCGAGGGCAGCCTGTGGGTCGGCCAGCATCGCGGCCGCAAGATCATCGAGATCGACCCCGAGACCGGCGCTATTAGGCGCACGATCGAATCCAACCGCATTGTCACCGGCGTCACTTGGGTCGACGGCGAATTGTGGCACGGCACTTGGGAGGGCGATGAAAGCGATGTTCGCCGCATCGATCCTGTCACCGGCGAAGTACTGGAACGATTGGAAATGCCCGAGGGCGCCGGCGTTTCAGGCCTCGAGTCCGACGGTAAGGATCGCTTCTTCGCTGGCGGTGGCGGCAGCGGCAAGATACGGGCGCTCCGTCGCCCGCGCTGAAGCAGCCTTGAGACGACCTGCTGGAGAACGCAGAATCTGTCCTGCAGCAAGCTGCATGAGGCTCGACAGAGGTCGGTCTTGGCCCTTCGCTCAAACGCGTTTTGTCGAGAGCACGTCGAATGTCTTTGCGATGGTCTGGGTGGCCCGCTCATAGTCGGCAAGGGCAAGACAGGCGATGAGGGCGTCGACGATGGCGAGCTGGGCGATGCGGCTGGTCATGGCCTCTGTGCGGAACTGGGTCTCGCGGGCGAGTGTGTTCAGGACGATATCGGTATGAGCCAAGAGGGGGGATTTGCCGAAATTGGTGATGGCGATGGTGGTTGCGCCGGCCTCCTTGGCAAGGCGCGTTGCCGTCAGAGTTTCGACGGTGCTGCCGGAATGGGAAATGGTGATGACTGCGGTCGAGGCGTCCGCCAGGGATCCGACAATGGCCTGCACATGGCTGTCGACGCTTGCGCGGGAGAGAATGCCGATGCGCAGCAGACGATAATTCATGTCCTCGGCGATCGGAGCGGCACTGCCGATCCCGAACACCTCGACGCGGCTTGCCTTGCGGATGGCGTCGACCGCGCGCGATAGGGCGGCGATGTCGAGGGCCTTTTGCGTGTCTTGAAGCGCCTGCAGGTCGGATTGAAATACCTTCTCGACGACCGAGGCGATGTTGTCGCTCGGGGTCAGGTCCTCATGGATGAATTGAACCGGCTGAACGAGATCGCGGGCGAGCGAGATCTTGATCTGTTGGAAGCCTCTTGCGCCGATTGCCTGACAGAAGCCGATGACGCTCCCCTCGCTGGCGCCGGCCTTTTCCGCGACTTCCGTGACAGACATGTGGATCACGTCCGAAGCGTGCTGCGTGATAAAGTCGGCAATCCGGCCGGCGGTCGGCGCCAGATCCTTGCGCACCGCGCGGATACGATCGATGACGCCGGAAAACTCCTGCGCGCTGGGTGCCTTGTCTCGTTCCACCGCCATGCGAAAACTACCCTCACCTTGTCTTAGAGCATGTCCGTTTTTAAACGGAGAGACGGAAATGCTCTATCTCTTTGCTTTCATGCAATTCCCTAAGCAAAACCGCTGCGTACTTTTGCTGGAATTGTTCTAGACCACCGCAAGCTGCGGCGTATGTCTTATGCTGCCATTATGCACCTGCCAGAAACGCATGCCGAGGCGACGTGCGCCGAGCCCGTCGGTCTGCGGATTGTCGCCGATCATGACGGCATCGGAAAAGTCGATGCCGAGGCGGCGGCATCCCATCTCGAACAGCGCCCGTTCCGGCTTGCCGATGACGGTGTAGTCGCGTGTGCCGGCGCAGGCAATGATGGCGGCGGCCAATGCTCCGGTTTCCGGAATAGGCCGGCCGTCGGTGCCTGGGTGGCTGAGATCCGGCGCGGCGACCACAAGCCGAGCCCCATCGGTAAGTGCCGAGACCGCCGCCGCGAGTTTCGCATAGGAGAATTGCCGGTCGCGGGCGATGAGTACGACGTCCGGGCGAGGGGCATCCAGGTGCAAGCCTCTGCGCCTCGCATAGGAGCGAAGGGCAGGACTTGCGAGCAAAAGCACACGTGCGCCAGGTTGCTCGGCAGCGATCTTGTCGATCGCGCATGTTCCGGCGAGAATGATGCTGCCGGCATCGACAGTAAGGCCGATGGTCTGCAGTACTCTGGAAAGCTGAGCCGGCGTGTGTTCCGCATTGTTGGAAACAAGAACGAAGCGGCCGGCGACGGCATTCAGCAGCCACCGCGCGTCTCGCAAGACGGTTTGGCCGCTTATCAAAGTTCCATCGAGATCAATAAGATAACCTCTTGCATCGATATTGAGATCAGGCACGTCCGCTCCTCTGTTGTCATCGATAAGTGCATTGAGGAAAACTCAATGTCAATGATAAATAATATTGAGATTAATTCATGAAACTGTCATCGACCCAGCGTACTCATGCTGTCGAAGACGGGGTCGAGAGCCCCCAAAGGACCAGCTCAGGAGCATCTCCATGAAGATCGCAATCATCACCGATATCCATCACGGCCCCCAGTCTCACACAAAGGAAGCCGGTTGGGATGGCCTGCCTGTGGTGAGGCAGTTCATTGATGGTGCCATCGAGCGGAATGTCGATCTGGTCCTCGATCTCGGCGACCATATTTCTGATACGACGCATGAAAACGACTACCGTTTCGCCTCGGAACTTGCCGCGATCTTCTCCACTTTTCCCGGCAAGCGCGTTCATGTGCTCGGTAATCACGACGTCAACAATCTGAGCATTGCCGATAATGAAGCGATCTTCGGTCAATCGATGCAGAGCAGCGTCCAGGATCTCGGGGAATTCCGGCTGATCGCCTGGCAGCCGGACGTGAAGATCGACATGGGGACAGGTTTCAAAAGCACCGGCGCGCATCTGGAATGGCTGGTGGAAGCTCTCAAGGCGGATGAGCGCCCGGCTATTATCGCGACGCATGTCCCGCTCTCCGGCCATTCGCAGATCGGCAATTACTATTTCGAGCGCAATGCCGGATATTCGACCTATCCCGACCATGCGGCTGTCCGCAAAGCGGTGGAAGAAACCGGTAATGCCGCACTCTGGCTCGCAGGCCATGTTCACTGGAACACCATCACCAATGTCGGCAACATCCAGCACGTGACGATCCAGTCGCTGAGCGAGCGCTTTACCACGATGCCATTGACGGCAGCTGCCTATGCCGGTCTCGAGATCAAGGATGGCGAGCTCACCATCGACGTCCATGGCAACGATCCGTTCCACGTTCGCGTCCCCTTCCGTAAATCGGGCGAGCGCCCGTGGGTTGCGCCGATGCAGCCTTTCTCGGAGATCGACTGGGCGGAGAGAAGGAAGCAGGCTCGTGCTTGATTTCCTGACCCGGCGCACGATCGGGGCGATCATCACGCTCTGCGTTGTTGTCGCTGCCGTTTTCGCGGCAACACGGCTTTCCGGCGATGCGATGGACTATCTGCTCCCGCCGGGCACCGATGCCGCGACCCGCACGGCGATGGTTCAGCAACTGGGTCTCGATCAACCGATCTGGGTAGAGTTCTTCCAGTTCGTGCGCGGGCTGCTGTCGGGCGATTTCGGCCTTAGTCTCTACGAGCGGCGGCCGGTCGCCGACATCTATGCCGAACGCCTGCCCAATACGCTGATCCTGTTTGCCTATGCGCTGTTCTTCTCGATTGCTGTCGGCGTGCCGCTCGGCATCGTCGCTGCGTTGAAACGGGGAAAGGCGATCGGATCGATCATCATGGGGGTGGCCTTCATCGGTTATGCGACACCGAATTTCGTCCTCGCCATTCTGATGATCCTGGTCTTTTCGCTGAGGTTGCACTGGTTTCCGAGCTCGGGCTCGGCGACGCCGCTGCATTTCGTCATGCCGGCGCTCGTGCTGTCGGCGCTCATGGTGGCCGAAATCCTGCGTTTTACCCGCAACGCCATGCTCGACGTGATGAGCCAGGACTATATCCGCACTGCCCGTGCCAAAGGCCTGCCGAAGTTGCTGGTCATCGGCAAGCATGCGCTACGCAATGCCGCGATCCCTGTCGTCACCATCATCGGCCTGCAGGTGGCCGGCATGGTCGGGCGCTGCGTGCTGGTCGAGGCAGTCTTTGCCACCAAGGGCATCGGTGACCTCGTCGTCTATGCGGCCATCGGCCGTGATTATCCGGTGCTGCAGTTCGGCGTCATCTTCATTGCCAGCCTGGTGGTCGTCACCTCCGTCGTCATCGACGTCATTTATGCTCTGATTGATCCTCGTGTGAAGGTAGCCGCATCATGAGCGACATCGCCACATCCCTGAAAACGATAGCGTTGAAACCAGCCGCCAAGGCGCCGCGACGCACGGCCAAGAGCGGTGTCGGGCGTCTCTTGGCGAAAGCCGGGCTGATGCCGCGCGTTTATCTCGCCGCCTTTGCCGTTGTTCTTGCCTTGGCGCTCGCCGGCCCCGCGATTGCACCATTCGATCCCAATGCGCAGACGCTGCTTGCCCGCCTTCGTCCCCCTGTTGGTTTCGACCGGGCGATGGCGACACACCTGCTCGGCACGGATGAACTCGGACGCGACGTCCTCTCGCGAACCCTGTCCGGCCTGCAATTGACGATGCTGATCGCGCTTGCCGGCAGCTTCATCAGCCTCCTCGTCGGTGTCGCTTTCGGGGTGGTCGCCGGATATTTCCGCGGCCGGCTCGGTGCCTTCCTGATCGCCATCGTCGATGTGCAGATGGCCGTTCCCTTCACGCTGATCGCGCTTCTGACCATTGCGATGCTTGGAAACTCGCTGGCGGTGCTGATTTCCGTCATCGGGCTTTCCGGCTGGGAAGTCTATGCCCGTGTCGTGCGCGCTCAGGTACTGTCAGTCTCCAGGCAGCCTTTCATCGAAGCGTCGAGGGCGGCCGGTGCCTCGCATGCGCGCATCCTCTTCCGTCACATTCTCCCGAATGTGACGTCGCCGATCATCGTTATCTGGACCATGACCTTCTCCGCCTTGATCCTCCTGGAATCGTCGCTGTCGTTCCTCGGTCTCGGCGTCCAGCCGCCGACCGCGACGCTGGGTTCGATGGTGGGGGCTGGCCGAGATTATCTTGCCACAGCGCCCTGGGTCGCTTTGGCGCCATCGCTGATGATCATGGTCGTGTCGTTGCTGGTGCTGTTGATCGGCGACTGGCTGCGCGATGCGCTCGACGTAAAACTAAAATAGGTCGCCTGCGGCCGGGCCGCTGGCGACCTCGCATTCAAGCCCCTTTATCTCATGCCCTGCCGCGCCGCGCGCCGGACGGAAGGGGAAACCTTGCTCTCAAGAGGGACACGTCATGACATCGAAAACAACGCTCGCGCTGACCGCGGCGCTGCTGCTCTCCACCTCGGCCATGGCCGCCGATCTGCGGGTCGGCGTTCAGAACCTTCCGCCATTCCTGGATCCCGGCAAGGACTTCAGTAATACGGGCTCGCAAATGTACTACAACGCCTTCGATCCGCTGATCGAGAAGGACTATTCCAAGCCGGAAGCAGCCTTCAAGCCGGGGATTGCAACTTCGTGGAAGCAGGTCTCTCCGACCGTATTCGAAGTCAAGATCCGCAACGACGTCAAGTTTCAGAACGGTGACCCGCTGACGGTCGACGATGTCGTCTTCACCTTCGAGCGCCTGCTCAAGGACATGACGCCGGAGTTTGCCGGCATTCATCGCCAGTTCTTCGCCAATTTCGTCAAGGCCGAAGCCATTGATGAGAGCACCGTCCGTTTCACGACGGAGAAGCCGGAACCGCTCTTCGAGACGCTCCTCAACACCTCGGAAGGATCGATCGTTCCGAAGAAGTACATTATGAGCCTTTCGGGCGATCCGAACGCCATTGAGAAGTCCGACTTCGACGCTTTCGCGCTGAAGCCGATCGGCACCGGCCCCTACAAGATTACCCAATACACGCCGAATGAAAGCCTGACCTACACGCGCTTCGACGGCTTCTTCGGTGAGAAGGCGCCGTTTGAAACGGTCTCCATCCGTCGTATCCCGGAAATGGCCGCGCGCACCACGGCGCTTGCCAATGGTGAAGTCGATCTCATCACCAACGTACCGCCGGACCAGCTCGACGCAATCGCCTCCAATCCGCAACTCAAGGTCGAAGGCGCTGTCACGCCGCTCTTCCACGTCGTCATCTTCAACACGAAGAATGGCGTGCTGAAGGACAAGCGGATCCGCGAGGCGCTGAGCCTGGCGATCGACCGCGACCTGCTCAACGAGTCGCTGTGGCTCGGCAAGGCCGTCGTTCCCAGCACCCACACCTATCCGCAGTATGGCGCGCTTTACATGCCGGAGCTGAAAACATTCGAATACAATCCGGAGAAGGCAAAGCAGCTCTTGAAGGAAGCCGGCTATGACGGCTCGCCCGTGCGCTACGATACCGACGCCACCTACTATACCAACGGGCTTTTGGCGGCGCAGGCGATCAAGGAAATGTGGGCGGCTGTCGGTGTTCCGATGAACATCAACGTCACGCCAAAGTGGACTGCTGCCAATCCCGACATGGACGCGCGTAACTGGTCGAACCCGATGTATTTTGCCGATCCGGCCGGCTCCTTCGGCACGATGTGGGCTCCGAAGGGCGCGGGTACGGAAGCCTCGTGGTCGTCGACGCCAGCCTATGATGCCATGTGGGAGCGGTTCCGCTATTCCACTGACGTCAATGAGCGCAAGAAGGCCTATGCCGAAATGATGCAGCATGTGAAGGACGAAGCGCCGTTCATCCCGCTCTATCGGCCGTACGAGTCTTACGGCATGAGCCGGAAGATCGACTGGAAGCCGCTGCCCGGACATATTCCCTATGTCCTCGATTTCCGCGCCGGCGCCGTCTCAATCGCCACCAATTGATCGCATTAGGCCACCGGGTTGTTCCGCAACCCGGTGGCCTCCTCCCATTCGTTCATTTGAGGCCCACGATGGCTACGGCACCGCTTCTTTCCGTCGAAAATCTCCGCGTCAGCTTTCAGACTGACAATGGCAAGCTCATTGCGGTCGACGATCTTTCGTTTGGTATCGAAGCGGGCGAGTGTGTTGCCGTCGTGGGCGAATCCGGGTCGGGAAAGTCGGTGACCGCGATGGCGATCCTCGGCCTCACCACCTTCAACGGTGGACGTATCGATCATGGCGTCATGAATTTCTCAAGGCGAGACGGTAGCATCAGCAATCTCGCGATCATGCCCGAGACGAAACTGGAGGAAATACGCGGCGACGAGATCGCCATGATCTTCCAGGAGCCGATGACCAGCCTGAACCCCGTTTTCACCATCGGCGAACAGATCGCCGAAGTCGTCAGGCATCACAGGAAGGTCAATGGCAAGGACGCCACAGCGCGCGCGCTCGAACTGTTGCAACGCGTCCGCATCCCTGAGGCCGAGACCCGCTTCCGGCAATTTCCGCATGAGCTATCGGGTGGCATGCGTCAGCGCGTCGTCATTGCCATGGCGCTTGCCTGTTCGCCGCGGCTTCTGATTGCCGATGAACCGACGACGGCGCTGGACGTGACCATCCAGGCGCAGATCCTCGATCTGTTGAAAGAACTTGCCAGGCAAGACGGCATGTCGCTGCTGTTCATTACCCATGACATGGGTGTCGTCGCTGAAATTGCCGATCGGGTCGTCGTCATGCGCTACGGGCGCAAGGTCGAGGAGAACCTCACGGCTGATTTGTTTGCAGCACCGACAGAAGCCTACACACGCCAACTGCTGAATGCTGTTCCAAAACTTGGCTCGATGGCCGCCTTTACCGGACCCCGCGCCTTTGGCGACGAAACGCCGGATGTATCGGTGGGCCAGGAAGGAACCAAAGCGGAGAAACAGCCGCTTCTGCGCGTACGCGATCTGGTGACCCGTTTTCCGGTCCGAAAGGGTGTATTCCAGCGGCACGTCGCCAATATTCATGCCGTCGAGAATGTATCCTTTGATCTGCATGAAGGTGAAACGCTGGCTCTGGTCGGCGAATCCGGCTGCGGTAAATCGACGACCGGCCGGTCCATCCTGCGTCTGATTGAGCCGACATCCGGTAATGTCGAGCTTGCCGGAGAAGATCTTCTTTCTCTTTCGGGCCCAAGGCTGCAGGCGCGCCGGCGCGACATGCAGATCGTTTTTCAGGATCCCTATGCGGCTCTCGATCCGCGCTTGACGGCATTCGACCAGGTGGCCGAGCCGCTGATCGTCCACCGCGTCGAAATGGGCACGGCGTTGCGTGACAGGGTGGTGAATCTGTTGGAAAGAGTCGGTCTGTCAGCCGACCATCTCGACCGCTACCCACATGAATTCTCCGGCGGTCAGCGCCAGCGCCTATGTATCGCGCGAGCCTTGACGCTCTCGCCGAAGATCATCGTTGCCGACGAGCCCGTCTCGGCGCTTGACGTCTCCATCCAGGCGCAGGTGGTCAACCTGATGATCGAGCTTCAACAGGAGTTCGGCCTCTCCTATCTGTTCATCTCGCATGATATGGCGGTGGTGGAACGAATGAGCCATCGGGTGGCGGTCATGTGCATGGGCCGGATCGTCGAGATCGGCACGCGCGCCGATGTCTTCGGCAATCCCAGTCACGCCTATACACGTGCGCTGTTGTCGGCTGTGCCGAATCCGGATCCGGCGAGAAGGCGGGTCAATGCGGTTGTTGCCGATCCGTCAGGATCTCCGCTGAAGCCGGTCGGACATGTAGCCCCCGAGGCAATCTACCAAAAGGTTTCAGACGACCACTATGTGCTCTCGGATTGAGGCTCGCTGGAGCTCCGCCAGCGCAAATAAGTCAATCGTCGGCTGCGCCGACGCCCACGGTCCCAATCCCATGAGACATGGGATTGGTTTAGCCCGGCCCAATTTCTTATATTGAATCAGGCTAATCCGTAGACATTCGTCTAACCGATACGATCAGAGTACGCTGACGTTTTCGGCCTTCGACTTGCCGGTCTTGCGATCCTGGCCCAATTCGTAGCTGACCTTTTCACCTTCTCTGAGCGAACCGCCCCGCTGCAAGGCAGACACATGAACGAACACATCCGCTCCCCCGTTCTCGGGGGTAATGAAGCCAAAACCCTTGTCTTCATTGAAAAACTTTACGGTCCCTGTAGGCATAACACTTCCTCTTAATCTTCGACGGCCATCTAGCTCGCCCGACGACCTTATAGCTCGTAAGCTTCATGATCAACAATACGCCATGTTTCTGTAGTTTCGGCATTCACCGGAAATCTGGGCATTGAGCCGGACTTTGGCGAGCGACCGCCTCGAACACCAGTCTCAAGGTGGATCGGTAGCGTTGGTCACCCAGAGCCTAAAAAACGATCACCTCTTTCTGATCCACGAGAACCCATGCATTGAGTGCATGGGTGGAATGATGGATTGTCTCTGTTTTAAATCGATTGAAATGGCTATATCTCAATCATCGAAACGACGCCGGAACCAAGCAAGGTTGCTGACGTCATAGCCCTCAGAAAGGGGATTATCATGAACGTAGCACGCTCTTTCAACAACTGGCGCCGGTTCCGTCAGACCATTAACGAACTTGGTCGCATGTCCAGCCGCGAGCTGGAAGACCTTGGCATCGACCGGGCTGATATCCGCACCGTCGCCCGCGCATCGCTTGCGCGTTAATTGCATAGCATTTAATCTTCCTGATTGCTCAACGCCCGCTCATGATGCGGGCGTTTTTGCGTTTCGGCTCCGGATCCAAGTCGGCTTGCACGGCAAGTCGTTGCCGTGCAGCGGCCTCAATCCAAATCGAATAGTGGCGGTCAAGATCGCTTTGAGTGAAAAATTTGAATAATTTAGCTGGTCACACCTCCCATTATGGAGACGCATCTGCCGTTCCGCGTGCCGATACGAGTCTCACGAGCGTTGCCGCCGAAACAGGTTTTGCGACGAAGGCCATCCCCCGGGCAAGGTCCGAACGGGCCATCCGGACAAACCCCGATACGATGATGATCCTGGTCTTCGGCCACAGAGACAAAACCCTCCTGGCAAGGCCGAGACCATCCATCGATCCCGACATGTTGATATCCGTGTAGAGGGTATCAATCCGGTTTTGCTTAAAGAGCACCAGGGCTTCATCGGCATTGGTTGCTTCAAGTGTGTCGAAACCGGCCCCCTTGAGAACATCGATAGCGTCAAGACGCAGAATTGGCTCGTCCTCGACGATCAGCACTCGATGGCGTCGGTTCGTTTCCCGCGCATCGGCCTGGTTGCGCGCCAAGATTTCGGCGCCGTCATGGGATGCCCGCGTCTGTTCCATCAAATCGCGTTCCGCGACAGCCTGCAGCCAATGCTCATGGTCCTTGCCCTGAGGTCGCCCCGCGTGCTGCCACAGGTCATAGGCGCGCGCGTTGATCCAAGCCATTCTTTCATCCGTCATCATATTCCTCCGTTATCGCCTCTAACGTCGACGGACGGGCGCGGTTCCGGGCCAATATGAAAGTTTCAAAAAAGTGACTGGATGGTTCGAGTTCGCAGCTCGTCGGCCGCAACTGAGGGGCAGGCGCGCTGTCGGCGGAAGTCTCCCGATCTGAGGGAACAAAGCTCGCCATATCGTGTTTCTGGTGCGCATCAACGATGAGGATTCCATGACAGACGAGGCAAAGCGGCATTCGATCGAGCCAGGTGATTTCACGCGCCTCGGGGCCAATTATGATGGACATGGTGTCAATTTCGCGCTCTTCAGTGCCTTTGCCGAGGGAGTCGAACTCTGCCTCTTTGATGAGACAGGTAGCCGGGAAATCGAGCGGATCGAGTTGCCCGAATATACCAACGAGATCTGGCACGGTTATATCCCAGGATTAAAACCTGGTGCCTTGTACGGCTATCGTGTCCACGGGCCGTTCGACCCAGAGAAGGGGCACCGCTTCAATCCGAACAAGCTGCTCATCGATCCCTACGCTCGCGAACTGGTCGGCGATATCGAGTGGTCGCAGGCGCAGTTCGGCTACAGGCTGGATGACGACCAGAAGGATCTCTCCTTCGACGAGACCGATAGTGCTGCGCAGATGCCGAAGTGCCGCGTCATTGATCTTGGTGGGGGAGAGCAGTCGCCGACCCAAAAGCCGTCCGTGCCGTGGTCGCAGACAATCTTTTATGAAGCCCACGTCAAGGGAATGACGATGCTTCATCCGGCAATTCCCGAGGAGCTGCGCGGTACGTTCGACGGGCTTGGCCAGAGAGCGATCGTCGACTACGTCAAAAGCCTTGGCATCACCTCGATCGAGCTGTTGCCGATCCACTTCTTTCCCGATGACAGCCATCTCTTGGACAAGGGCCTGCGCAATTATTGGGGCTACAACTCGCTTGCCTTTTTCGCACCGGCCTCGCGCTATTACGGGCCGAAGGGGCTTTCGGGTTTCCGAGAGATGGTGCGCGCCTTCCACGACGCCGGCATCGAGGTGATCCTCGACGTCGTCTACAACCACACGGCGGAGGGCAACGAGCTCGGTCCGACCTTGTCGTTCAAGGGCATCGACAATTTCTCATACTACCGAACCATGCCCGACGAGCCTCGCTACTACATCAACGATACCGGCACGGGTAACACCATCAACACGTCGCATCCGCGCGTGCTGCAACTGGTGACGGATTCGCTTCGCTACTGGGCTGAGGAAATGCATGTCGACGGCTTCCGCTTCGATCTCGGCACCATCCTCGGCCGCGAGCCGAACGGCTTTGATCAGCGCAGCGGCTTTTTCGATGCAGTGGGCCAGGATCCGGTGCTTTCCAAGGTCAAGCTCATCGGTGAACCCTGGGACATCGGCCCCGGTGGCTATCAAGTCGGCGGCTTTCCGCCGGGCTGGGCGGAATGGAATGACAAGTATCGCGATACGGTGCGCGACTATTGGAAAGGCACGCCTGGCACGACGGGAGATTTCGCGGCGCGGGTTCTGGGCTCGGGAGATGTCTATGACCTGCGCGGGCGCAGGCCATGGGCGAGCGTCAACTTCATCACGGCCCATGACGGGTTTACGCTCAACGACCTCGTCTCCTACAACGACAAGCACAATGAGGCGAACGGTGAAGGCGGCGAGGACGGCCACAACGACAACCGCAGTTTCAACTACGGTGCCGAAGGTCCGACCGAGGATGAGGGCATCATCCGGACGCGGAATCGGCAGCGGAGGAACCTGCTGGCGACCCTGTTCCTGTCGCATGGGACGCCGATGCTGCTTGCCGGTGACGAATTCGGCCGCAGCCAGATGGGCAACAATAACGGCTATTGCCAGGACACCGAACTGAGCTGGCTGAATTGGCAGCATCCTTATGAAAGCACGGAGGCCTTGCAGGCATTCACCAGGCGCCTGATCACGCTGCGCCAGGACCATTCCATTTTCAGACGGGAGAGCTGGCGCGATGGCCTGAGGGTCGTCTGGCTCAATCCCGATGGCGGCGAGCAGACGGAAGAACGCTGGAAGGACGATGAGAGCACGACCATAGCCCTACGTTTATCGCGCGAGCAGCCCTTCGAGGCGGGATGGGACGACGTATTGCTTTTATTCAATCCGCGGAAAGAAGAGACCAGCTTCAATCTCCCGGAGGACAGACGCTGGATCGTCGAACTCACGACATCGGATTCGGCAGCCACGACAGACGAAGCAATTAGCGAGCAGAGCTTGCGTGTCGAGGGCCGGAGCCTGACTGTTTTGCGTGTCGGCTAGACCCTGTGCAGGGCCGACTAGCTGGCCGTTTTAATGTTCCAGTTCATTTCCGGGGCGCAGCGCTGTCAGTCTATCTATGATGCCGGTCCTTCTCGTCATCGATCACTTCGGTATCAGGACGATCTCCTCCGCCGACATGTTCCGTCTGCCAATGCCCATCGGGAAGCTGGTACGATATCTCGGCATCGCGCCCTTCGACATGCTGCCGCTGTGCGGCAGACTTGGCTGCAGCGAGTGCACTGTCGTGGTTCGGAAATGTCTCCGACCAAACATCGCCAAGCCGATATGCGTATCCGCCGTCATGCTTGCCCACATGATAGGTAACCGTCATCCCATTTCCTCCTACAAGTAATAGGAAGGTAGGGCGTGGCGGCTCCATTCCAATATGCCTGCGAGCATCAGCGCGATGATGAACCATATAGGGCGCACTTGCGCGCCCTTCGCGGAGGCAGCCGCCGATCAGCGAAGCCAGCTCCTGGCCGGATGAACGGCATTGAATAGGTCGTGCTACCTTGAGATCGGCTTGCACAGCGACAAGGTTCCGATCGAGCCGAAAATCGCTCGTGATGGCTTTGATTGTCGTGAGATGGGCCGCGGTATGGGTAGTCCTACCTATGCGTCTGTTGGATTGGATGGCTTGTGCTATCGCAGCCGTCCCCAGCCATGGAAAGCGCCTTGGCTTTATTTCAGCGGATCGATTGCGGCGTCGCCTAGACGACCGTTTCGCCGCCATCGACGACGAGAATCTGGCCCGTCATGTAGGAGGATCGGTCCGAGACGAGGAAGAGGATCGGCTCGGCAATTTCCGAAACGTCGGCCCATCGTCCGAGCGGCACTTTCTCGGCGATATAGCTTTCGATGGCGCCACGGCCGCCCATCTGCGCGATGAACGGGGCGTTGAACGGCGTGTCGACCCAGCCGGGGCAGAGCGCGTTCACGCGCACGCCGAACCGGGCGTAATCACCGGCCATCTGGCGGGTCATGGCGATGACGGCATGTTTGCTCGTCGTATAGGCGATCATTTCGCGGTCATAGAGTACGCCCGATGAGGACGAGGTGTTGAGAATGACCCCTTTACCCGCTTTCTTCATGACCGGCATGACGAAGCGTGACGCCATGAAATGGGCACGGACATTCAGGCTCCAGGATGTGTCGAAGCCTGCGACTGCAACGTCTTCGAGACTGCCCGCCACCTGCGATCCCGCGTGATTGTGCAGGATATCGATGCGGCCGTGACGGGCGGCAATCGCAGCAATTCCCGCCTCGAGCGCGGTGTCGTCGGTCACGTCGACCACGAGGGCTTCGCTGCTGCCGCCGGCAGCCGCAATCTGGCTCACCGTTTCCTCGGCATTGGCCAGATCAATGTCGGCGACAACCACATGAGCGCCTTCGCGCGCCATGTTGAGCGCGCCGGCGCGGCCGATGCCGGAGCCGGCTCCGGTGACGATTGCGACCCGGTCCTTGAGTATCATGATGTTTCCCCGGTCAGTTTGTCGTTGTCTTTTCGCGCATCAGGAAGCGCGCGATGAAAATGAGGATGAGTGAGGCGATCAGCACCATCGTCGCGATCGCATTGATTTCCGGTGTCACGCCACGGCGGATGGAGGCGAACACATAGATCGGCAGCGTCGTGTTCGATCCGGCGACGAAGAAGGCGATGATGAAATCGTCGAAGGAAAAGGTGAAGGCGAGCAGGAAGCCGGCGAGGATAGACGGCATGATCTGTGGCAGGACGATCTGCCAGAACGTCGTCAGCGGCGTGGCATATAGATCGCTGGATGCCTCGACGATGTCGCGTCCGAGGCCGGCAATGCGCGCCTTCACGATCATCGTCACCAGCGCCATGGTGAAGAGGCCGTGTGCCGCGATGATCGAGCCATAGCCGAGCGCGAATTTTGGCGGCTGG
>BFBZ01001287.1_pt1 | contig 17264 bp, 17 predicted proteins | sample 1888401 | NCBI WGS metagenome assembly BFBZ01 (sample SAMD00112614, study PRJDB3348) | symbiont metagenome | host: Chara braunii | reverse complement strand
CCCGCCCGGCGTTCCAGGCGGCCTCCGCTTGTCCCGCCTATGTCGTGCCGCCGGCGATCCGCCATGCGGTGACCGCGAAGAATTCCCGCGACATGGCGCAGGTCGCCGCGCTCGCGGGCCAGATCGAGGCGGCTCCCGCCCGGTCGGGCATCGACGGCGGCACCAACCAGCGCTTCGCCGACCGGTTCGCCAACCGGCGCATTCGTGTCGGCTCGAGCGAGCCGAGCTTCTCGCTGGCGAGCCAGGAGAGCACGCCGGTGACGCTGGTCACGGCCCGTTCGGCCGTCAGCGCCGAGACGGTTGCCGCCGCTGCGGCTGCGGCCGCTCCAGTGGCGCCGACCGCGGTCGCCGCCGCCACGCCGGCCGCGCCGACTGCCGAGGCGCAGCCGGTCACCCTGGCTGCTGCCCCGGTTCCGGCGCCCTCGCCGCTGCGGACCACCACGACCATTGCCCGCAGCACTGGCGACGCACCGGTGCAGGCCTCGGTTCTCTCGGCCTTCGCGCCGGCCGAGCCGCCGCCGGCCCAGCAGTCCGGCAATTGGTTCACCCGGCTGATCGGTACCGGCACCACGGCCGAGGCCGCTCCCACGCCGGCCGCAACGCCTGCGGCTCAGGCCCCGGCGACCGGCGCGCCGGTTCCGCTGCCGCGGCCGCATGCGTCCGTGGCGACGCCCGCCCGCGTCAACTGAACCGGCATCCATGGAGTGAGGCCGTCGCCTTTTGGCGATGGCCGTCGGGACGGCTGCCTTCGGAAATGGTCGCACGCGCGAGCGCTCGTGTGCCAACCTCGAAGGACGGTGGGCTCCCGATGCAATGGATCATGGGGGGGTGATCAGAACCCTATGCCGCGAGCGGATAGGTCTCCTCGACCAGATAGGGGCCGCCGCCGACCGATTCCTTGGCCGAGAACAGCGCGAAGCGCGGCACCAGGAAGGTCCGGCTCATGAACAGGCCGCGCAAGGCGATCCAGTCGGCGACGTCGCGCGCACGGGCATTGCGGCCAAGCCGCGCCAGGCTGACATGGGGCGTGAACTTGCGCGTCTCCGGCTCGAGTCCGACCCGGCGCATGATCCGCTCGTGCTCGGCCTGCAGTTCCATCAGCGGCTGGGTCTGCTTGACCGCAATGTAAAGCGAGCGCGGCTTGTCGCCGCCGAACGAGCCGAGCCCGGTCAAGGTCACCTCGATGGTGCGCTTGCGCACGGCATAGAGCATGTCGGCAATGTCGTTTGCCGCGCGTTCGCCGACATCGCCGATGAAGCGCAGCGTGAGGTGAAAATCCTCGGGGTCGATCCAGCGGGCGGCACCCAAACCGCCCTGGAGCCTGCTCAGGTCATCCGCCATGGTCTCCGGGACTTCGAGACCAGTGAAGATGCGGGGCATGGCGACCTCCCTGCTATCGGGGCCCCGAATCGCTCCGGAGCCTGAGGAAGCATGACGCTGACCGGCCGCGATGTCACCCTGGTGACGGTCGCCGGCCGGACAGGCTCATGCGGTCTTCAATGCGGTCCAGTGATCCAGAAAGGCATCGAGCCAGATGCGCACCGCCGGATCATGGGCGTAACGGTCGTCGAAATGCTCCTGCCGGCTTTTAGCATTGGGCGAAGCCATGCGTTCATGCGCCCGGGTCGTCCAGCGGCACATCATCCAATGTGTCACTTCCGGATGGAACTGGATGCCATAGGCGGTCCGGCCGACGCGGATCGCCTGGTTCTCGAAACAGTCACCGGTGGCCAGCAGTTCCGCGCCGCAGGGCTTCTCGAAACCCTCGCGGTGCCATTGATAGACATGGTCGGGCCAGGGTAGCTCCGCCTTGGCGGCGTCGGTGGCGCGCAGCGGATAATAGCCGACCTCGACATGGCCTTGCGGATGGGTCGAGACCGGGGCGCCGAGGTGCCGGGCCAGCATCTGCGCGCCGAGGCAGATGCCGAGAAAGGGCAATTCCTCCTTCAGGGCGGTGCCGATCCAGTCGGTCTCCCGCTTGACGAAGTCGTCGGGATCATTGGCGCTCATCGGCCCGCCGAAAATGACCGCGCCGGCGAATGACCGCGTCGAATTGGGCAAGGGGTCGCCGAAGCGTGGCCGGCGGATGTCGAGCCGGTAGCCGCGCTCCTGCAGCAGGCGGCCAACCCGGCCCGGTGTCGACTGTTCCTGATGCAGCACCAGCAGCATGGTGTCCGGACCGTGCTCCGGCTTGCCGGCCGGACCGGTGAGTTTCGGCTCGCGACGAACGAGCGGACGCGCAGGCATGGCTCGGAATCACCAATGACGCAGAAGAATTTTCCGACATTGATGAAAAATCAGGCGCACTGAAAGATTGGTTAACGGAATGGCAGGTGCGCGTGTCGTCGTGGCAACACCCTGTCTTCCTCGGTCAGCGGAATCGTCAGCCGACCAGGGCCTTGGCGAGCACCGCGGCCTCGACCGGTTTCTGCAGCACCACGTCGAACAGGCCGGGCAGCATGTCGTTCGGGTCGTCGCCCGAGAGTGCGACGAGGCGCGGATGCGGCCCTTGCGACTTGAGGGCGATGGCGACCGCGACGCCGTCCATGTCGGGCATGCGCCGGTCGATCACCGCGACATCGAAATGGGTGACGGAGGCCGCCTCGAGCGCGGCATGGCCGCCGTCGACCGCGATGACGCTGTGGCCGAGCGCCGTGGCGATCCGCGCGACCACGTCGCGCGAAAACGCGTGGTCATCGGCGATCAGCACGGAGAGGGACATGGCGGGCATGCGCAACGGTTAACGCGCAATAACGAATAAAGTGTTTATTGCGCGGATCGTTCCACGGAATTCGCCGCCCATGCTCGATCTCGTCCTGCTCGTCGTGCCGGTCTTCGGCCTGGTGGCGCTCGGCTATGCCGCCGCCTTGTCGGGCCTGATCGGCGAGCGGTCGAACGAGGGCCTCAGCGCGTTCCTGTTCGTCATCGGCGCGCCGGCGCTGCTGTTCAAGCTGATCACCGCGGCGGTCTTTCCCGAGACCTTCCCGTGGGGCTTCTGGATCGCCTATTACGCCGGCATGGGGGTGGTCTGGGTCGCCTCGACGATCCTCGCCTCCAGGCTGTTCAGGACCTCGCATGGCGATGCGGTCATCGCTGGTCTCGCGGCGGGGCAGGCCAATACCGTGCTGATCGGCATACCGATCATCCTGAAAGCCTATGGCGAGCAGGCCGGCTTTCCGATCGCCATGCTGCTCGCGGTCAATCTGCCGATCACCATGACGGTGGCGACCCTGATGCTGGAGGGCACGCGCTCGGCCGATGGCGGGGCGGTGCTGAAGAAGCTGGTCAAGGGCCTGACCTCCCATCCGCTGCTGATCGCCATGGCGGCCGGCGTCCTGGCCCAGGTCGTCGGCTTCAGGCCGTCGGGACCCGTGGCGACCATGATCGACATGCTGGCCAATACCACGGTGCCTTTGTCGCTGGTCGCGCTCGGCCTGTCGCTGAAGGCCTATGGGGTGAAGGCCGACCTGCCGGTGGCGCTGATGATCAGCGCGCTGCGGCTGCTGGTCCATCCGGCCATCGCCTATGTCGTGGCCACCCAGGTCTTCGCCCTGCCACCGGCCTGGACCGGCACCGTCGTGCTGTTCGCGGCCATGCCGGCCGGCATCAACGCCTACCTGTTCGCCGCCCGCTATGGCCAGGGCGTCGGCATCGCCTCGACCGCGGTGGCCCTGTCGACCGTGCTGTCGGTGGCCACCACGGTGTTGTGGCTCCGGGTCCTTGGCATCGGCTGAGACCGCCCTATTTGCCCAATCTCCGGACTTGATCTGTTCATCTGGCGTTCAGCGCCTGCCCGGGAGAGTTGTTCACGTTTTCGTGTGCAGCATTGTGTCTTGCGGCCGGTCGGTGTCGCCTCCTGGATTCCGTGTTCATGGCCACTCCCGCGCCAGGCGCCGCTCACGAAGGTCTCGACCGCAAGGTGGTCAGCGATTTCTTCGTGCTGGCCTGCGGCTGGTGGAGCGGTGCGACCGCACGCCGCGCCTGGTTTCTGACCGCCGCGCTGGCGGCCCTGCTGGTGGTCAATGTCGGCATCAATTTCCTGGTCAATGCCTGGAACCGGCGGTTCTTCGACGCCCTGGAGAATTCCGAAACCGCGACGGTGACTTGGGCAGTGCTGGTCTTTTTCGGGCTGGTCTTTGCCGCCGCCGCCGTTGGCGTCGGCATCGTGATGACACGCGAAACCCTGCAGGTGCGCTGGCGCCAATGGCTGGTCGGCACGCTGCTCGACCGCTGGATCAGCCGGCAGCGCTATTATCGCATGGGCCTGGCCGGAACCGAGCCGGCCAATCCGGAATATCGCATTGCCGACGACACCCGCATGGCGACCGAGCCGATCGTCGATTTCGCCATCGGGCTGTTGTCCTCGCTGGTTTCGGCGCTGACCTTCGTCGGGGTCCTGTGGGTGGTCGGCGGCGCGCTCACCGTGCAGCTCGGCGACAGCCAATTCATCATTCCCGGCTATCTGGTGCTGGCCGCGATCGTCTACGGCGTCCTGACGTCGTGCCTGATGCTGTGGATCGGCCGGTCGCTGCCCGGCGCGGTTGCCCGCCGCAACGAGGGCGAGGCCAAGCTGCGCTTCGAACTGACGCGGCTGCGCGAGAACAGCGAAAGCGTCGCGCTGATCCGCGGCGAGGCCGACGAGCGGCGCGCGCTGGGCGCGACCTATGCCGATCTGGTCGGCCGCTGGCTCGCCGTCGTCAGCCGGCACGGCCGGATCACCTGGCTGATGAATTCGAACAGCGTGTTCATCCCGGTGCTGCCGCTGCTGCTGGCCGCGCCGAAATACCTGTCCGGCGATTTCACCTTGGGCCAGGTGACCCAGCTTGCCGGCGCCTTCCTGCAGGTGCAGTTGGCGATCGCCTGGCTGGTCGATCATTACCGGGCCATCGCCCAGTGCTACGCCTCGATGCAGCGGGTCACCGACCTGACCAATGCGCTCGACGACATCGACGGCGGCTTCGACGAAAACCATACCGGCGGCGTGGTGCTCGCGCCCTCGGTTTCGGGCGTCGTCAGGCTCGACGAACTGACCATTGCCGACCGTGCGGGCCAGGTGCTGATCGACCAGATCTCGGTGCGCATCGAGCCGGGCGAAAAGGTGATGATCTCGGGCGAGAGCGGCTCCGGCAAGTCGACCCTGGTCAGGGCGCTCGCCGGGCTCTGGCCCTGGGGATCGGGCGTCATCGCGCTGCCGGCCGGCGCCGCCGTCGCCTTCGTGCCGCAGCGGGCCTATCTGCCGGCCGGCACGCTGCGCGCAGCCCTGCTTTATCCGGTCCAGACGGCGGACGTCGACGATGCGGTGCTGAGCGAGGCCCTGGCGGAGGTCGGCCTCGGCTATCTCGGCGCGCGGCTCGGCCAGACCGAACGCTGGGAACAAATCCTGTCCAACGGCGAGCGCCAGCGGCTCGCGCTGGCACGGCTGCTGGTGCAGAAACCCGAACTGGTCATTCTCGACGGCGCGACCAGCGCGCTGGACGAGCCGGGCGAGGCGCGCCTGATGGCGGTGCTGGCGGCGGCGCTGGAGGGCTCGACCCTGATCAGCGTCGGGCTGCGCCCCGGCCTGGAGGCGTTGCACGACCGCAAGCTGGTGCTGACCCGCGGCGAGCGCGGCGCGCGGCTTGCCTCCGTCGCGCTGGGCCCGAAACCCTTGCAACCCGCCGCGCCCGAACCCACCCCCTGACATCCAATGCCGCCGTTGCGCGGCGCCCACCGGAGCCAATCGATGACGCTGCATATCTGGGATCACTTCTGGGACCTTCGCGTGAAGGAATGCCCTTGCGACGCGCATTTCTGCGACTGGCTGGAAGAGACCGACACGCGCGGCAAGGCGATCTTCCACTTCGGCACCGGCGGCCATCATCTGCTCGGCCTGCACAATGTGGAGAAGGGGTTGAACAATGCCATTCTCGGCATCACCGCCTCGCCCGGCGAGATCCGCACCTATGAGACGATGATCACCGAGAACCCGGAGCTCGGCTGGGGCTACAAGGCCTATTTCGGCGACATCTACCAGCTAGACGCGCGGCTCCTGCCGGTCTTCGACGTGGTCACCCTGTTTCACGTCGGCGAGTTCCGCACCGAGAAAAACGACGCCTATGGCGGCCTCACCGACTATCAGATGGTCAAATTGCTGGCCGGCCAGACCCGGCCCGGGGGCACGATCGCCTTCTATGAAGGCTCCTATGCCTATGACAAGGCCAAGGGCGTGCACGACCAGCTGGTGGGCGAGGGGATCCTGGCGGCCAAGGGGCAGTTCAAGACCCTGCCGCTGTTCGAGCGCACCGCCAAGACGGTCTGAGACCGTCGGGCGGACCGCGGGCCGCATGCCGGTCCGCCCGACGCATTTCGCGTTTGCCCCGGCTTGCCAAGCCGGGAGGCGAGGCAGATCATGACTGCTTCGTGACGCGAGATGGAGCGCTGGAAGGAGCCTCATGTCCGATGCCGAGACGAGTTCGCAGGGCGCTGTCGTTCTCCTGAACGCCGGTGCCTCCACCTCGCGCATAGCCTTCGACCGGCGCGAACTGGACGACATCCTCAATCTTTATGGCCGGATGGTCGCCGCGGGCGAATGGCGCGACTACGCCATCGATTTTCTCCGCGACAAGGCGGTGTTCTCGATCTTCCGCCGCGCCTCCGAGGTGCCGCTCTACCGGATCGTCAAGGACCCGAAGCTCGCGGCGCGCCAGGGCGCCTATTCGGTGATCGCGGCGACCGGACTGATCCTGAAGCGTGGGCACGAGCTCCGGCGCGTGCTGGCGGTGCTGGAGAAGCCGTTGAGGGCCGTTCAATAGATTTCACCCGGCGCGCGCCCAGCGCTGCCGCCCCGGGCGCGTTGCGCCGCGCCTGACGGGACGGCTTTGCGCCGAAACCGGTGGCGGCGCGGGCCGTCGCGCTCTATTCACCGGCCGCACCGATCATGCGCGCGGACCGAACCGACAGAGTGACATCATGTCCCACCTCAAAGCCTTCCCGCTGCTGGTCGCGCTTGTTCTGACCGCCACCGGCGCGGCGCGCGGCGACGCCCTGGTGATTCCCCCGGCGAACTATCCCCCGCTTGCCAGCCAGGCGGCCGCCCCGGAAGGTTTCGTGCCGCCGGGCTGGCGCCTGGAGCAGAGCCGGCGCGGCGATCTCACCGGCGACGGCATCGAGGATGTCGCCTTCGTCCTGCGCCAGGCCGAGCCTGCCAATATCCTGGCCAATCCCGGCTTGGGCGAGCGGCGCTTCGACACCAATCCGCGCATTCTGGTGGTGGCCTTCGGCCGGGCCGATCGCAGCGGCTTCGATCTGGCCCTGCAGAACACCACCCTGATCCCGCGACGGGACGATCCGACGCGCGAAGATCCGCTGGCGAGCGATGCCATCGCCATCGCGCGCGGCGCGCTGCGGGTACGGCTGCGCCTGTTTTCGAGCGCCGGCTCATGGGAGACGGCGTCGACCACCTATACGTTCCGGCATCGGGACGGCGCACTCCGGATGGTCGGCTACGACCGCAACACGACCCTGCGCAATACCGGCGAGACCAAGGGCATCAGCATCAATTACCTGACCGGCCGGGTGCAGCGCACCACCGGCCGGATCGATAACGACGAGGTCGTGACGCGCTGGAGCGCGCTGCGCAATCGCTCGCTGCTGACCATCGAGGGTATTGGCGACGGCCTGGCCTTCGAGCCGGCGGTCTGACCTCTGCGGCAGAGAGTGGCGGCTGACGGGCCGAAGCGGCCCGTCGCTCCGCGCCGCCGGCCTTACAGCCGAGCGCCATCATGCGGTGAGGCGCCAACTGATCCGCTAGCGGCCTGACGACGAAAGCCTATGGAGATTGCAGCATTACAGACGGCGGCCTCAGGCACCGCCAAAGTCAGCTCAGGAAATGCGGATGAAGCGCTTCACGCGGGTGCGCGGCTTGACGGTGCGGCGGGTGACGGTGACGCCGCGCGGGGCGATCTCGATGCGGCGGCCCGGGTTCGGCACGAAGAAGCGTGCGGTTTCGGCGGCACCGTCGACGCGCAGGAAATCGATGTCGATAGCGCGCATGAACGACTTCACGGATGCGAATGTCATTGGAATTCTCCGGAAGTTCGGGCGGCGGCTATGAAGAGACAAATTGGAGCGGGAGAAGGGATTCGAACCCTCGACCCCAACCTTGGCAAGGTTGTGCTCTACCCCTGAGCTACTCCCGCATCAATTTGTCTCTCGACCGCCGAAGCATCGAAGAGGGCGGTTCTATGCCAAAGGACGCCGACGATTGCAATGGTCCCGTGACACTTTTTTCGCGGCATCGCGATCTTGTGGATTTCTCCGGCCATTTTCTCGGAGCGATCGGCGCGCCGAAAGCCCGGAAAGTCTCGTGCCGCGGCCCTGCGAGGCACGCGACGCAGCATCTTCATTCCATGGCGGCACTGGCCTCGCGCGCGCGCCTCGTGGTCTATTGCTGCGCTTGGTCGAGCGACCGCCGGTGATTTTTATGGGCGCGCGCGGACCGGGCCACGCAGGCGGCTGGCGCGCAGGAGACTGAAATGGGCCATGGATTTGTTTCCCTCCCCGACAATGGCCGCTATCGCCTGGCCAATGCGACGGTGCCGGCGGTCCTGATCCGCGACGGCGGCGGCCCGCCCGACGGCGACGGGCTGGTGAGCGCCGACATCGTCATCGCCGATGGCCGGATCGAGGCGGTCACCGCGCCCGGCGCAACCGACATCACGGCGGTCGATCTCGACCGTTCCATGGTGTTTCCCTGTTTCGTCGACAGCCATACCCATCTCGACAAGGGCCATATCTGGCCCCGCGCCGCCAATCCGGACGGCACCTTTCCCGGCGCGCTCGCCGCGGTCGCCGCCGACCGGGCGGCCAACTGGTCGACCAACGACGTGCGCACGCGGATGAATTTCGCGCTGAAGGCGGCCCATGCCCACGGCACTGCGGCGATCCGCACCCATATCGATTCGCTGCCCGCCCAGATCGACATTTCCTGGCCGCTGTTCGCCGAACTGCGCTCCGAATGGCAGGGCCGGATCGATCTGCAGGCCTCCTCGCTCTGCGGCATCGATGTCGCGGTGGAAGACGGCTATCTCGACAAGATCACCGGTGCGCTGAAGCGTTTCGGCGGCGGTCTCGGCGCGGTCACCTATATGTCGCCGAACCTGGCCGAGGGCCTGACGCAACTGTTCTCCACCGCGCTCGCCCAGGGCTTCCGGCTCGACTTCCATGTCGACGAGACGCTGGATCCGGGCGCCCATTCGCTGCGCCTGATCGCCGAGGCGGCGCTGCATTTCGGCTGGGCCGAGAACGGCAATGGCCGGATCGTCGTCGGTCATTGCTGCTCGCTGTCGACCCAGGCCGACGATGAGGCGCAGCGCACCCTCGACCTGGTCGCCAAGGCTGGCATCGCTGTGGTGTCGCTGCCGATGTGCAACATGTACCTGCAGGACCGCAGCCTCGGGCGCACGCCGCGCCGGCGCGGCGTGACGCTGCTGCACGAGATGCGCGAGCGCGGCACGCCGGTCATGGTCGCCTCCGACAATACCCGCGACCCCTTCTACGCCTATGGCGATCTCGACGTGCTCGAGGTCTACCGGGCGGCGACCCGCATCCTGCATTTCGACCATCCGGTCGGCGACTGGCCGCTCAGCGTCACCGGAACTCCGGCCGAGGCCTGCGGGTTCTCCGGTCGGGGCGTCATCGCGGCTGGCCTCGCAGCCGATCTCGTGCTGTTCCGCGGGCGCAGCTGGACCGAGCTGCTGGCCCGGCCGCAATCCGACCGCACGGTGGTCCGGGCCGGTCGCGCCATCGACACGACGCTGCCGGACTATCGCGATCTCGACGTGCTGTGGAGCTGACCTCATGACGAGCTACGACATCGCCGGCTTGAAGGATCGCCTGGGCGGCATCAGGACGGAAGAAAATCCGGCGCTGGTGAAGCAGAAGAGCCGCGACTTCTACTGGTACTCGCCGACCCTGAAGCGGCAGCTCGACCATGTCGTCGGCGACATCATCGTGTCGCCGGCGAACGAGGCGGAGGTCGTGCGCACCCTGGCCGCGGCTTATGAGATGGGCGTTCCGGTGACGCCGCGTGGCACCGGCACCGGCAATTACGGCCAGGCCATGCCGCTGTCCGGCGGCATCGTGCTCGATATGTCCGGGCTCAATAGGGTAATCGCCGTGCAGCCGGGACGCTTCGTCGCCGAGGCGGGCGCCGTCATCGCCGATATCGACAAGCTGGCGCGTGGCCAGTCCCAGGAAATCCGCATGCACCCCTCGACCTATGCGACCGCTTCGGTCGGCGGCTTCATCGCCGGCGGGTCGGGCGGCGTCGGCTCGATCACCTGGGGCGGCCTGCGCGACGCCGGCAATGTGATCCGGCTCAAGGTCGTGACGATGGAGGCCGAGCCGCGCGTGCTCGAGATCGCGGGCGAGGACCTCAACAAGGTGGCGCATGCCTATGGCACCAACGGCATCATCACCGAGGTCGAGATGCCGCTCGGGCCCGCCTATCCCTGGGTCGACCTGATCTTCGGCTTCGACACATTCGAGCGCGCCTCAGGCTTCGCCAACGCGCTGGGCGAGCAGGATGGCATCGCCAAGAAAAATATCTCGGTGGTCGCCGCGCCGGCGCCGCACAGCTATTTCCTGCGCCACCAGCAATATCTCCACCATGACAGCCACGTGGTCATCGCGATGATCGCCGACTTCGCCGTCGACGCGACGCTGACGCTGGCCGGCCGGGCCGGGGCCGAGGTCATGTTCCGCTCGGACAAGGTCGGCGAGGACGACAGGAAGCGCCTGCCGCCGGGTTTCGAATTGACCTGGAACCACACCACGCTCAGGGCGCTGCGCATCGACCCGGCGATCACCTATCTGCAGACGCTCTATCCGTTCCCCGACCAGGTGGCGCTGGCCGCCAAGCTGCAGCAGCATTTCGGCGACGAGGTGATCGGTCATCTCGAATTCGTCCGCTTCGACGGCAAAGTGACCTGTTTCGGCCTGCCCATGGTGCGCTTCTCCACCGAGGAGCGGCTCGACGAGATCGTCAAGATCCACGAGGACATGGGCGCGCCGGTGTTCAATCCGCACCGCTATACGCTGGAGGAAGGCGGCATGAAGCAGACCGACGAGGTGCAGCTCGCCTTCAAGAAGGAGGCCGATCCCAAGGGCCTGCTCAATCCCGGCAAGATGATCGCCTGGGAGGACCCGAGCTACGACTACCGGTCGGGCAAGCATTTCCTGTTCAAGAGCCTGGCCGAGGCCGGCGTCGCCGAGTGATATGAACGGCGTGCGGCGCAGCCGGCAGTAGCGAAACGGCGCATCGGCGGCGATCATGGATCGATGGCGAATCGTGCGGGATGCCCGATGAAAGTTCTGGTGCTCTACTGTCACCCCAATCCGGAAAGCTACGGCGCCGCCTTGCATCGCGCCGTGGTCGAGGCGCTCGTCGCCGGCGGCCATGAGATCGATGATTGCGACCTCTATGCCGAGGGGTTCGATCCGGTCCTGACGCGGGCCGAACGCGCCGGCTATCATGACCTGGAAAACAATATCCTGCCGGTCAGCGGTTATGTCGAAAGGCTGCGCGCGGCGGAGGCCCTGGTGCTGGTGTTCCCGGTGTGGAATTTCGGTTTGCCGGCCATGCTCAAGGGCTTTCTGGACCGGGTGTTCCTGCCGGGCGTGTCATTCGGCATGGTCGACGGCAAGGCGCGCGGCCAGCTCACCAATATCCGGAAGGTGACCGTCGTCACCACCTATGGCGCGACCTGGGTCAAGGCGTTCCTGCTCGGCAATCCGCCGCGCAAATTCTGCACGCGCTCGCTGCGCGGCGTCACCCGCACGACGTCGCCGGTGAGCTATCTCGCCCATTACGACATGAACCGCTCAACGCCGAAAACCCGTGCCGCCTTCCTCGCCAAGGTCCGCGATCGGATCGCCGGCTTGTGAGCCGGCTGGCTTGGTCACGATGTTGTCACGTTGCCGAGGGGAATATGCGGCGGTCGCGACTTTGCGGCTGTCACGAGGCCGCGCGGGGCCGATCGATCAGATGATCGATCGGCCTGGCGCCCGGACCCGCTTCAGGGGGATAGGCATGACGCGCGCGAAAGAGGCCGAGCGGCCGACGCGAGAACCTTACCGCAAGACCATCGGCGCCCATGTCCAACATGCCGCGCGGGTCCATCGAGCGCTGGTCGCTCGCAAATTGACGACGCTTGGGCTCTATCCAGGCCAGGAACAGGTGCTGAAGATCCTGGCGGATGCCGGCGACATGACCATGGGCGATCTCGCCACGACCCTGCGCGTCAGGCCGCCGACGGCGTCCAAGACGGTTGGCCGGCTGCATGTCCAGGCCCTGGTCGAGCGCAAGACCAGCGAAGGCGACGGCCGGCTGGTGCGTGTCGGCCTTACCGACGCCGGCCGGGCCAAGGCGCTGGCGCTCGACGACCTGTGGTTCGCCGCCGAGGACGAGATGCTCGCCGACCTCGACAGCAAGGATGTGAAACGGCTCAGGAAATTGCTTCGCCGGATCGAGAAGACCTTGCAGCCGCACGAGCATCTCAGCGGCGACGACGAGGATGACGAAGGCGAGGTCTGAAGACGCCGTCTTGTTCGGACTGGCCTTGGTGGCGCCGGCCTTGGTCGTTCAGGTGCCGGGCGGCTTGGCCGGTTTGGGCGCCATGGCCCGGTAGGCTTCGATGACCAGAGCGTCGTCGGCCTTGCCGAGGCCCATGCCGGAGGCCGCCAGGAACAGCTGGTGGGCGGCGGCGGCCAGGAACAGCGGCGCGCGGGTGGAATGGCCGGCATCAAGCACGATGCCGAGATCCTTGACGAAGATGTCGACCGCCGAGGTCACCGGCGGATCGTCCATCAGCATGCGCGGGCCGCGGTTGTTGAGCATCCAGCTTCCCGCCGCGCTCGATCCGAAGATCTCGAGCAGCAGGCCGGTGTCGAGGCCGGCGCGCTCGCCGAGCGCAAGGGCCTCGGCCGCAGCCGCGATATGCACGCCGCAAAGCAATTGGTTGATGGTCTTGACCATGGCGCCGTCGCCGGCCTTCTGGCCGACATGGTAGATCCTGGAGCCCATCGCCTTCAGCACCGGCGCGGCGACCTCGAAGTCGGCTCGCGGGCCGGCCGCCATGATGGTGAGCGAGCCGGCCTCGGCGCCGACCACGCCGCCCGAGACCGGCGCGTCGATGAAGCGGCGCTGGCTCGCCTCGACCTTCGCGGCGATCGCCGCGGCACGCGCCGGTGGACAGGTGGCGCAAAGAATGACCAGGGCGCGCGGGTTCAGGGCGTCGAGCGCGCCGGCCTCGAACAGCACGGCTTCGGCCTGGTCGGCATTGACCACCATCAGCACCAGCAGGTCGGCGCCGCTCGCGGCCTCCCTGGCGCTCGGGAACGGTGATCCGCCCTGGCCCTCGAGCCAATCGAGGGCCGCCGGATTGAGGTCGAAACCCCTGACCTGGTGGCCGGCCTTGATCAGGTTGGCGGCCATGGGGCGGCCCATGGCGCCGAGGCCGGCGAATGCGATGCTGGTCAATGAACCATTCCTTTCTGGGCCTATTCCTTGACCGCGCCGGTCATGGCCGACACGTAATGCTCGACGAAGAAGGCGTAGAGAACGACCAGCGGCAGCGAGCCGACCAGCGCGCCGGCCATCAGCGAACCCCAGCGGAACACGTCGCCGTCGACGAATTCCGAGATGATCGCCACCGGCACGGTCTTGTTGTGGTTCGACGAGATGAAGGTCAGCGCATAGACGAATTCGTTCCAGCACAAGGTGAAGGCGAAGATGAAGGCCGAGATCAGGCCGGGCACGGCCAGCGGCAGGATGATCTTGGACAGGATCTGCCAGCGGCTGGCGCCATCGACCAGCGCGCATTCCTCCAGTTCGTAGGGAATGGTCTTGAAATAGCCCATCAGCAGCCAGGTGCAGAACGGGATCAGGATGGTCGGATAGGTCAGGATCAAGGCGAAGGGCGTGTCGAACAGCCCATAGGCGTAGATGATCGTCGACAGCGGGATGAACAGGATCGACGGCGGCACGAGATAGGCGAGGAAGATCAGCCCGCCGACGGTCTGCGCGCCCCTGTAGCGGATGCGCACGATGGCATAGGCCGCCAGTACCGAGGCGAAGATCGACAGGAAGGTGGCGCAGACGGCGACCAGCATGGTGTTCCACAGCCAGGTCGGGTAGTTCGAGTCAAACAGCAGCTTGTGGACATGGCGCAGCGTCGGCTCGGTCACCCATAAGGGGTTGCTGGTCTGCAGGTCGAGCAGCTGCTGGTCCGGTTTGATCGAGGTGATCACCATCCAGTAGAACGGAAACAGCAGCACGATCATGATGACGATCAGCGGCAGATAGACGGTCACCACCTTGCGCGGCAGGTTCTCCAGATAGCTCATGCCTTCGGAGCTGTCGGACGCGGCGACGCCAGGCGCGCGGACCGGGGTCGTCTGGGGGGCCGTGGCGGTCATGGCGTTCTCCAGCTCGATCGTTGTTGGCCGCAAGCCGGCATGTTGGCGGACCAGGCGATGGCGACCCTCGCTGCGGTCGATGACGTCATCGAATGATCAGTCATTGTTCTCTCCCGCCTGCCACTTCCGGCGCTGCAGGCCGAACCACGAGAGCATGATGGTGGCGAGCAGGAACGGGATCATCGCGGTCGCGATCGCCGCGCCCTCGCCGAGATTGCCGCCCAGAATGCCGCGCTGATAGGACAGGGTCGCCATGAGATGGGTGGCATTGACCGGCCCGCCGCGCGTCATCGCCCAGATCAGCTGGAAGTCGGTGAAGGTGAACAGCACCGAGAAGGTCATCACGACGGCGATGATCGGGGTCAGCAGCGGATAGGTGATGTGGCGGAAGATCTGCCATTTGGAGGCGCCGTCCAGGGTCGCCGCCTCATAGAGCGAGGGCGAGACGGTCTGCAGGCCGGCCAGCAGGGTGATGGCGACGAAGGGAATGCCGCGCCAGATATTGGCGAAGATCACCGAGCATTGGGCGAGGAAGGGGTCGCCGAGCCAGTTGATCACGCCGCCCTTGGGCAAGAGGCCGACTTTGACCAGGGCCCAGGTGATGACCGAGAACTGGGTGTCGAAGATCCACCAGAAGGCCACCGCCGAGAGCACGGTCGGGACGATGAAGGGGATCAGCACCACCGAGCGGATCAGCGCCTTGAACGGCAGGTTGTTGTTGAGCAGCAGGGCGAGATAGAGCCCGACCGCGAATTTGATCGCCGATGCGATGAAGGTGAAGACGATGGTGAAGATCAGCGCCCGGATGAAATCCGTGTCGCCCATCAGCCATTCGTAGTTTTCCAGGCCGATGAAATTCCCGGTCCGGCCGATCTTGGCGTCGGTGAAGCTGATCCAGATGCCCTTGCCGAGCGGATAGACCAGGAAGAGCACGAGGAACGCGATGGCCGGCATCATGAACCATGCGCCGAGCCAGTTGCGGTTGCGTTTCAGCCGGTCCCAGGCCGAGACGTCGCGCCGCGAGGCCGTGGTGGTCGAGTTGGCGAGAGCGGCATCGGCCATCAGGAAACTCCGGCAGGTGACACGGGAGGCAGTCGAGACAGGCCGCCTCCGATCGGGATCGGCAGTGGGAGGCGGCCTGCGGCCGCCTCCACGAAGCCGGCGACAGAAATGGGGTCAGCGATAGATGCGTCGCAGCTGACGTTCGGCGAGCGCGATGGCGCCGGCCTCGGTTTCCTTGCCCGTGCAGAAATTGGCGAACAGGTCGACCACGATGAAGTCGGCCGTGGCGGTCGCCGCCTTTTCGTTCAGCGGTCCGCGGGCACCCGCAACCAGGCTGCGCTTGGCCGATTCGCGGAACACGCGGGTCTTCGGGTCGGTGGTCCACACCGGGTTGTTGTCATAGGCGTTGAGCATGTGGGTCAGGTAGCCGCCCGCCGCCTCGAGCCAAGGGTTGAACTGGTCGGCTTCCAGGATGAAGGCCATGAAAGCCTTGCAGGCGTTCGGATAGCGCGTGTAGTTCATCGCCAGCATCGGGAAGGCGAGCTGGATCTCGGCCGGCTTGCCGACTGGGCCGACCGGCCAGAAGGCATGGTCGGTATCGGCGGCGATCTCGCGCTGCTTGGCATCCGGCGAGATCTTGGCGGCCGCGTAGATCGAGATGCCGTTGGCGGTCAGGGCGATTTCGCCGGAGAGATAGGCGCGGTTGTTGCTGGCGTCGTTCCAGGCGGCGGTGCCGGGGATGAAGGTCTCGTAGAGCTGCTTGGCGTAACGCAGCGCCGCCACCGTCTCCGGCGAGTTGATGGTGATCTTTTCCTTGTCGTCGACCTGATAGGCGCCGTGCGACCAGAGCAGCCAATGGGCGAAGGCATTGCCGTCGCCGGTGGCGCGGCCGAGCGGGAAGCCCGACGGCGTGCCCTTGGCCTTCAGGGCCTTGCACAGTTCGAGGAAGCCGGCATTGTCGCCCGGAACCTCGTTGAAGCCGGCGGCCTTGATGGCCGAGATGCGGTAGTTGATATAGCCGCCATTGACCGCGACGGGGATCGAGATCCACTTGTTGCCGAGCTTGCCATAGGCTTCGGCGAGCGGCACCCAGCCGCCATATTTCTTGCCGAGATAGTCGGCGACGTCGGTGACCTCGACGCAGCGCTGCGGGAACAGGTGCGGCAGCGAATAGAGCCCCCAGAAGATGTCCGGCCCGGCACCGGTATTGGCGGCGACGGAGGCTTTCGGTTGCAGGTCGTCGAAGCTCTCGCTGGCCAAGGTCACCTTGACGCCGGTGGCCTGGGTAAAGGCCGCGACCATCTTGTTGAACTGGGCGTCCTCGGCCTCGACGAAGCGGCGCCAGCGCAGGACGCTGATCGCGGCATTGGCCTCCGGCTTGAAGGGCGAGGCCTGGGCCCAGGCCTTGGCCCATTCGGTGGCGCTCGAGGCGGTCAGCGCGCCGGCGGCGGCGGCCCCTTTGACGAGCGAACGGCGGGTAATGCTGGTCATGATGGTCGTTTCCTCCCTTGATGATGGCGGCAGCCCGTCTGGCGCGGGCCTTTCCGTGATATCGGCGGGTTCGTCCCGCTTGATGCGATGCGCTGGCAAGCCTTCGAGACCAGCCATGCCCGAGGTCGAGGCGTGCGGCCGGCGGTTGCGGCGCGCGGGGTCAGGAATGCCCGAGATTGCGACCGGTCTCGGCGTCGAACAGATGGGTGACGCGCGGGTCGGTGCTGAGCTTGATGATGTCGCCCGGCTTGAAGTCGTGGCGCTCGCGGAACACCAGGATGACGTCCTGGCCGTTGAGCCTGGCGACCACCTGG
>BFBZ01000020.1_pt54 | contig 17275 bp, 14 predicted proteins | sample 1888401 | NCBI WGS metagenome assembly BFBZ01 (sample SAMD00112614, study PRJDB3348) | symbiont metagenome | host: Chara braunii | reverse complement strand
AGACCGAGCTGGTCGAGCAGGCGGCTGAAGCCGGCCTTGCCGTGCACGGCGCGATAGCTTGAGAAATCCGGCAGCGCGAGGCCGGTGTGCGCCTTCAGCCGGGCCTCCGATCGGGCGAACAGGAATCCCTGTTCATGGGTCGGCAGCAGGACATCGAAATGCCGCGACGCCAACAGGCGCTCGACGAAGCCGAGGTAGCCGGCCGGATCGGACCGCAGCGGCGGGCAATGATGGTATTTGCGGACGAAGCGGGAATAGCGCGCCAGGCACCAGCGCGCGGGATCGCAGATCTCGACGTGATGACCGGCCAGCCCCAGGATCGTGATCGCCTCGCGGCCGGAGGTGCTGGATCCCTCCGACACGAGCACCCGGAGTGGCGTTCTGGCGTCGATCATGACCGATCATCACCGCAGGGCCACAATTTGTCGCTGCATTTAATGCCGCATGTGTCGATCCGGCACGCCTGCGCCGGGGGCAGCCATGCGCCGGCGTTCATGGACAATTAGTGGCCAGCCTCTATTTTCGGCCGGCCCTGCGGGGCATTGCGAAATAAGGGTTTACACTGAAATGGTCGACATTCTGGCCGCACCGCAGCAAGCGAAAGCCGACAGTGCGGCGCGCACGCTGACCGGGATTTCGGTCGCCCATTGGGTCAGCCATTTCCATATCTTCGTGCTGCCGATGCTGTTTCCATTCCTGAAGCAGCAGCTCGGCGTCGGCTATGTCGAGCTTGGCCTGGCGCTGACGGTGTTCGCGGTGGTCTCCGGCCTGACCCAGGCGCCGATCGGCTACCTCGCCGATCATATCGGCGCGCGCAAGATCCTGCTGATCGGCCTCACCGTCGGCGGCTGCGCGCTGATCGGGCTCGGCCTGCATCTGAGCTACACCTCGCTGATCGTCTGCGCCGTGCTGCTCGGCCTCGCCAACAGCGTCTATCATCCGGCCGATTACGCCATCCTCTCGGCCCATATGGACGAAGCTCGGATGGGCCGCGCCTTCTCGATCCACACCTTTGCCGGCTTCCTCGGCGGCGCGGTTGCGCCGGCGATCATGGCGGCGCTGGTCGCCTCGGTCGGCGGCCTCGGCGCCCTGATCGTGGCCGGCGCGGTCGGTCCGCTGGTGGCGCTGTTCCTGATCGTGCTGGGCATTCCCGATGCCGGCGCCAACAAGAACAAGGCCAAGGATGACGCCTCACAGAAGGCGAGCGTGATCACGCCGGCGCTGATGGTGCTGACGGCCTTCTTCATGCTGCTGAGCCTGTCGACCTCGGGCATCAACAATTTCGGCGTGGTCGCGCTGATGGGCGGCTATGGCGCGTCGTTCTCGACCGCCAACATCGCGCTGACCGCATTCCTCGGCGCCAGCGCGGCGGGCGTGCTCGCCGGCGGCTATCTCGCCGACTGGACCCATCGTCACAGCCAGCTCGCTGCGGCCTGCTTCGCGGTCAATGCGGTGCTGGTGCTGCTGATCGCGCTGATCAACCTGCCGCCGGTGGCGCTCACGCTCGCGATGGGGCTTGCCGGATTCCTCGGCGGCGTGATCGCGCCGTCCCGCGACATGATGGTGCGCAACGCCGCACCTCCCGGTGCCGCCGGCCGCGCCTTCGGCATTGTCTCCACCGGTTTCAATTTCGGCGGCATTGCAAGCCCGCTGCTGTTCGGCTGGATCATGGACCAGCACATGCCGCATTGGGTGTTCGGCGCGTCGGTGGTCTTCATGGTGTTGACCGTGCTGCTCGCGCTGGTCACCGAGCGCAAGCCGCAGGCCGAGGCAATTCAGGCGCAGCTCCGTTAGTGTCACCGCGCGGAGCGCCTGCCGCCGAACTCACCGGCCCCAGAATGCCGGTGTCGCCTTGAACCGCTGCCAGCTCTTGCGCAGCGTTTTCGCCACCGCGATCTGATCGCGGGCCAGCCAGCCAGCCATCGCACCGATGCCGAGATGCAGCGCAGGCTGGTCATCCTGCCGGATCGAATGCAGCAGCACGCGCGTGCTTCCGATGTCGCACACCCGACCCAGACTGTTTTGCAACCGGGCGAGCCGTTTCACGTAACGCTTCGCCGGGGCGTGGGTCGCATAGAGCGGCAGGAAGAACTCCGCCGCATAGCGCAGCTTCTTGAGGTCGATCCTGAGGGTGTGCTGCGCCTGGATATCGAGCCGCCGGAAGTGCGCGCCGCGCTTCAATGTCTTGCGATGCAACCGAGCCAGAATCTGATCGGCGAGCACCGGCATCGGCTGCGACAGGATGGCCAGCGCTTCACTGTCGATCTCGTTGCGCCAGCCGCGGCGCTCCACCAGATGCCCGAGCGAGAGCAGGAAGCGGCTGCACCGGGGATCGGCGAGCACGCTTTGCAAGGTGCCGTAGCTCGACTGCCGTTGCTGCTGAACCGCCTGGCGCAAGCCATCGAGGTCGATATCCGGAACCGCCTTGACCAGGCGGGTGATCGTCGATTCGGCGAACACGTCCCAATCCCGGGCGCGGCCGAGCTGCCGCATCAGCCACTTTGCTTCGCTGTTGATCGTCCGGAATGCCGGCGATGGAATGTCGCGCCGGAACAGCGCGCAGATCGTTCGCAGACGGCGCAAGGCCACGCGCATCTGGTGCACGCCTTCAGGGTCCGATCCCTGCTCGGCCACCGCGTGATTTTTCAGGAGATGATGCCAGCAGGAGCCCACCAGCAATGCGATGACATCGTCGACGGCGAGTTCCGCGGTGATGCCCGACGCCTCGGCCTTCACGGCGGACGGCGCCACATCGAACGCCAGCGCATAGCCGCGCTCCGCCTTGCTGCGCGTGCCGATCTGCAGCGGCGCAGCGTCAAGCAATTGCGTTCCGAGGTCGAACAGGACGCCGGCATTGCCGCTCTTCAGTTCAATCTCGATTTCCGACAGGATCTCCTGGCGCGCATCGGCCTCGATCGTCCCCTCGTCGAATGCGACTTCGACCGACGCGTCGGGCAGATCGAGCTGCCGCGCGTGCCGGCGCACCTTGGTTGCGAACACCGGCACCAGCGCAGCGTTGCTCAGCGTCGCCACGGGATCGCCGACCTCGTCAGCGGGGAATAGCGCGAGATCGGGGGTAATACCCTCAACCGCGACTTCCCATTGGCGCCGCATCAAAGGCTGCGCGGGATTGGGTGGAAACTTCAGCGTCTGGATGAAGGTCTTGCCGCTGTGTCGCACTCGCAGCGACATGCCATGCTGGAACAGCAGGCGCTCCGGCGTGTCGTAATAGACGGTTTCCAGCCGGTGAAATGCGCCGCGATTGCGCGCATGCTGCACGATGCAGGGCGCCTCGCGCAGCTTTTCGAGGCTTCCTTGCGGCGCCAGCAGCTTGAGTTCGAATTCCGCCTGATCGCCATGCCTGACGGCAATGGCAGTCCCCGCATCGGTCACGACCGGCCGCCGTCCATTCAATGATATTGTCCCCATCCGGTCTATGAAGGTTTCATGACAATGACAAGGCATAACGCCGTGTCGCAGCGTGCATTAAATCTAACTTTGACACTCTATGGCTGTATGATACCGGGACACCAGCCTAGGGCGAGGCGAGAAACGCCACCTGGGCCCCAGCATTGTGCACGCAACCATTCATTCCGACCGCCGCGACAGCACCTGCTTCAAGAGCGGCTCGATCCGCGACAGTTCGTCGAGATGAACCGCCGATAGTTCGGCGAGATGACCGGCCGCACGCCCGGTTAGTCTCAGCAATACGCGGCGCTGGTCGGCGGGATCGAGCACGCGCTCGACCAGCCCGGCATCCGACAGCCGGTCGACCAGCTCGACCGTGGTGTGGTGGCGAAGCCGCAGCCGCTCGGCCAGGTCACCGATCGTGACCGGCCCGCCGCCTCGAAATCCCCTGATCGCCAGCAAGGCCTGATGCTGCCGGGGCGTCAGGCCCTCGGCCTTCGCCGCATCCTGGCTGAACTCCATGAAGCACCGGATCAGATAGCGAAATTGCGACAGCGCCTCGTAGTCGGCCTGGCTGGGAACCCGTTTCCGGGCCTTGTTCGATTCTTTGGCCCGCGATTTCGGCGATCCCTTCAACGCTGCCATTCGATGTCTCCCGCTTGAAATTATATCGCAATGCGATATTACGCCCGCATCCACTCCGTCAGAGCCATACGCCACCCATGAGCGTCATTTCCACCAAATCGAGCACTTCCGCCAAAACGAGCGCCAAGATCGGCGACAAGGCCAGCCACCTGCTGAGCGACTTCACCACCGATCCGCGCGTCGTGGTGATCTCGGCGATCGCCGTGTTTGTCTCCATCGCCGGCGTGCTGGCCGGCGCGGGCCTGCTGCAGCTGATCAAGCTTGCCACCAACATCGCCTATTTCGGCCAGTTCAGCTTCGCCGACCTGAAATTGCAGGACTCGCCGCTTGGCCTCTGGACCGTGCTGGTGCCCGTCGCCGGCTCGCTGATCATCGGCCTGATGGCGCGCTTCGGCAGCGAGAAGATCCGCGGGCACGGCATTCCGGAAGCCATCGAAGCGATCCTGCTCGGTCGTTCACGGCTCGACCCCAAGGTCGCGATCCTGAAGCCACTGTCGTCGGCGATCTCGATCGGCACCGGTGGCCCGTTCGGCGCCGAGGGCCCGATCATCATGACCGGCGGCGCGATCGGCTCGCTGATCGCGCAGATGCTCCCGGTGACGGACAACGAGCGCAAGACCCTGCTGGTGGCGGGCGCCGCCGCCGGCATGACCACCGTGTTCGGCACGCCGATTGCGGCGATCATGCTCGCGGTCGAACTGTTGCTGTTCGAATGGACGCCGCGCAGCTTCATTCCGGTCACCGTCGCCGCCGTGGTGGCTGCGGTCGGGCGCACCTTCCTGCACATGCCGGCGCCGCTGTTTCCATTCGCGGGCGGCGTCGACATCTCGCTGCTGCAGCTCGGCGCCTGGATGCTGATCGGGATCCTGTCCGGGCTGCTGTCGGGCGTGCTCACCCAGCTGGTCTACGGCTGCGAGGACCTGTTCCTGAAGCTGCCGATCCACTGGATGTGGTGGCCGCTGATCGGCGGCCTGGTGGTGGGTCTCGGCGGCCTGATCGAGCCGCAGGCGCTCGGCGTCGGCTACGACAACCTCGCGTCGATGCTGCAAGGCAATGTGGTGCTGAAAGCTGCGCTGCTGCTGCTCGTGGTGAAGGCCGTGATCTGGTCGGTCGCGCTCGGCTCCGGCACGTCAGGCGGCGTGCTGGCGCCGCTCCTGATCATGGGCGGGGCGATGGGCACCGCCCTGAGCGGCTATTTGCCAGCGGCGAGCCCGGGCTTCTGGGCGCTGCTAGCGATGGCGGCGACGATGGGCGGCACAATGCGCTCGCCCTTGACCGCGACCTTCTTCGCCGTCGAGCTCACCGGCAACACCCATGTGCTGCTGCCGCTGATCGCAGCCTGCTGCAGCGCGCACGGCGTCACGGTGCTGCTGATGCGACGCTCGATCCTGACCGAGAAGGTCGCGCGACGCGGCCATCATCTGGTTCGCGAGTACCGGGTCGATCCGTTCGCGCTGACCCGCGTGCGCGACGTCATGATCAAGGCGGTCGAGAGCGTCGCCGACAGCATGACGCTGCACGGCGCGGCAGCATTCCTGACCAACCCGAAGACCGGTCATCCGAGCTTCCCCGTGGTCGACGCCGACCATCACGTGCTCGGCGTGATCGATCCGCCCTCCGTGCTGCGCTGGCGCCGCGCCGGCAGGCATCGCACCGCGACGCTCGGTCAACTGCTGGCCGGCAGCAAGGTCACGGTCGCCTATCCGGACGAATATCTCGACCGGCTCGCCGACCGCCTGATGCAGGTCAACGCCTCGCATCTGCCGGTGATCTCGCGCGAGGACCAGCGCCTGGTTGGCTATATCGGCTGGAAGGACCTGATGCGCGTGCGCGCCCGGCTGCAGGCCGAGGAGACCCAGAAGACGGCGTTCTTCGGCGCAAGGTAGATCCGCGGAAGCTTGCCTGGCGGAACAAATTTCCGCCGGGCGGCAACGCGCGATCTTCTCAAATCACTGCCAGCGCAACCCAGAGCTTCACCGACGCTGGTTGACAGCATCGAGGGGTCACCCATGATGCTCCACAATCAAAAACAGCCTCGGGATGAAGTGCCATGACCTCGACCCCAGACCTCGTGATCCGCGGCGGCAACATTGCCGATGGCAAGGGCGGCGATCTCTATGAAGCCGATGTCGCAATCACCGGCGGCAAGATCACCGAAGTCGGCAAGGTCGCAGCCAAGGGCAAGGAAGAGATCGACGCACGCGACAAGTTGGTCGCGCCGGGCTTCGTCGATGTCCACACCCATTACGACGGCCAGGTGACCTGGAGCCAGGACATCACGCCATCGTCGCAGAACGGCGTCACGACAGCGATCATGGGCAATTGCGGCGTCGGCTTCGCGCCGTGCCGGCCGAGCGACCACAACAGGCTGATCCAGCTGATGGAGGGCGTCGAGGACATTCCCGAGCCGGTGCTTTCGGCCGGTATTCCCTGGGCGTGGGAGAGCTTCCCCGACTACATGGAGTGGTTGTCGAAGCGCAGCTTCGACATGGATATCGGCGCGCAACTGCCGCATGCGGCGCTGCGGGTCTACGTGATGGGCGAGCGCGGCGCGCGCAGAGATCCGGCAACGCCCGAGGACAACAGGACGATGGCGGCGCTCGCCGGTGACGCGGTGCGCTCGGGCGCGCTGGGCTTCTCGACCTCGCGCACACTCAATCACCGCACCTCGACCGGCGACTACACGCCGACGCTGAAAGCGGGCGAGGATGAACTGACCGCGATCGCCGGCGCGATGCACGGCGTCGGCCGCAGCGTGCTGCAATTCGTGCTCGACCAGAGCACCGTGCACGAAGACCTGCCGATGATGCTGCGAGTCGCCGAGACCACGAAATGCCCGATCTCGTTTTCGGTGGCGCAGGCCGACAAGGCGCCGCGGCGCTGGCGGCAGACCATGGATACCATCAATGAGGCTGCTGCTCGCGGCCTGTCGATCACGACCCAGATCGCGGCGCGCCCGGTGGGGCTGCTGCTTGGGTTGGAATTGTCGCGCAACCCGTTCCAGACCCATCCGAGCTATCGCGAGATCGCCAAGCTGCCGCTGGCGGAGCGGCTCAAGCATCTGCGCCGGCCCGAGGTGCGCGCCGCGATCTTGAGCGAGAGCGCAACCGCGACCGACGATCCGCTGTTCTTCCGGCCGAACTACGACAAGATGTACCTGCTCGGCAATCCGCCGGACTACGAACAACCGCCCGAGAACGCGCTCGGTCCGCAGGCGCGGCGTCAGGGCCGGCAACCGGAAGAACTCGCCTATGACGCGATGCTGACCGACGACGGCCGCGGCATGCTCTACGTGCCGTTCCTGAACTATGCCGACGGCAACCTTGATGCCGTGCACGAGATGCTGCGCGAGCCGAGCGCGGTGCCCGGCCTGTCCGATGGCGGCGCGCATTGCGGCATCATCTGCGATGCCAGCTTCCCGACCTATCTCCTGACGCACTGGACCCGCGATCGCAGCCGCGGCGACAAGCTCTCGATCCCGTTCGTGATCGCCGCGCAGTCGCGCAAGACCGCGCTGTCGGTCGGCCTCACCGATCGCGGCGTGATCGCGCCGGGCTTCAAGGCCGACGTCAACGTGATCGACTACGACCGCCTGCACCTGCATCCGCCGAAGGTGCATTACGACCTGCCGGTCGGCGGCCGCCGCCTCCTGCAGCAGGTCGACGGCTACGACGCCACCATCGTCTCGGGCATCGTCACCCAGCGCGAGGGCAAGGCCACCGGCGCCCGCCCGGGCCGGCTCGTCCGCGGCGCGCAGGGATTGAACTGAGACTAGCGCAACGGTGCGTCCTTCCCCACCAGGGAAGGGTGCACCAGCGGCGTAGCTCGGATGGAGCGAAGCGAAATCCGGGCTAGACCGGCCGCAGCATCGCGGTCCGCAGATCCGATCCCACCGGCATCAATTCATACGGCGGCTTCCAGCCCGGCAGGGCCGCGAGACGCTCGCGCCAGGCATCGAGCGCGGGAAAATCCGCCGCGATGTCGAAGCCGGTCTCCTCCTTGGGATAGTAGACGTACCCAGCCAAAGAGAAATCCACGATGGTCGGCTGGTCGCCGAGCATGAAGGCACGATCGGCGAGATGCTTGTCGACGATCGCGAAGCTCGACTCCGAGCGCGCCCGCAAGAACGCCAGGATCGCCGGATGCACCTGCTCCGGCATGAAAGACCGCTGAAAGCGGTGCATCGCGTGGTTGTTGGTGAATTTGTGATTGTCGAACATGATCCAGCGCAACGCCTCGAAGCGCTGGTCGTCGGCGGGCGCGAACTTCCCGGTGGTTTCCGCGAGCCAGACCAGGATCGCGCCCGACTGCGACATGAACTGCCCGTCGACCTCGAGCACCGGCACCTCGCCCATCGCATTGGTGCTGGCGCGCCAGCCTGCGTCCCGCATCTGCCCGCCGGCAAAATCGACCCCGACTGGTTCCCAGTCGAGGCCGGCACAGTTCATGTAGAGGGCCAACTTGTAGGAGTTGCCCGAGGCGCCAATGCAATGGAGCCGATAGCGCGCCATCGCGTCAGGCGAATTTCGGCTGCGCGGCGGACGTGCCGGTCAGCCGTGCCCGCTCGGTGTTCGGCCACAGCAGCAGCAAACCGAGCACGCCGGAGCCGGCCATGATCGCGGCGTTGATGGTGAAGCCGGACATGTAGCCGGCCATCGGGGTGGCGGCATGCTGGATCACGCTGCCCATCACCATCGGCGCCAGGAAGCCGGAGACGGTGTACAGCGCGCCGTAGATCGCGATGATCGCGCCGCGCTGCGACACCGGGGTGAACTCGCCGAGCATCGGCGGGCAGACCACGTAGATTGAGCCGCACAGGCCGGAGCCGATCACCAGCAGCGCGATCATCAGCCCGCCGGGCGGCGCATAGGGCAGCGTCGCGAGGATGCAGCCGCCGATGATCAGCGGCACCGAGCCGAGCACCCCGCGTGCGCCGCGGGTGGTGAAGCCGCGCGCCAGCATCAGCTGCGAGATCCAGCCGGTCAGGATCACGATGGTCGCACCGAAGATCCAGGGCAGGATCGAGACGAAACCGGCCTGCTGCTGCGAGAAGCCGAGCCCCTCGATGATGAACGAGGTGAACCAGGTGAGGCCGAGCGACAGCGCCCAGTAGGCGCCGAAGGTCGCGATCACGCAGCCGACGAAGGTGCGCGAGGTCAAGAGCTTCCAATAGGGAATCCGCTGCTCGTCGGCGACGACCGTGCTGCTCGATTCCAGCGGGCCTTCCTTGCCGAGCGCAAACCAGGCGACCGCCCACAGCAGGCCGACGATGCCGAGCGCGCCGAAGGCATGATGCCAGCTGTGATTGACGATGATCCAGTTCAGCGCCGGCACCGCGAGAATCACGCCGAACGCCGAGCCCTGCGACAGGATCGCGGTCGGCAATGTTCGCTTCTCGTCGGGAAACCATTTGTAGATCGCGTGCGCGGCGACCGAGAATGCCGGCCCTTCGCCGGCGCCAAGGATGATGCGGCAGATCAACAGCGTCGCGAAGCTGACGTCGCCCACCATCGGAAACTGCGCCAGCGACCAGACCACCGCGAGGACCAGCAGCACCCAGCGGGTGGCGACGCGGTTGACGATGAAGCCGACCACGATCGCCGAGATCGAGAACAGCAGGAAGAAGGCTGCGCCGAGATCGCCGAACTGCTCCGGCGTCAGGCCCAATTCCTTCCGGATCGGCACGCCCGCCAGCCCGACCACGATCTTGTCGGCAAAGTTCACCACCATGAACAGGAACAGCAGGAAGGTGATCTGCCAGGCGCCTTTGGGCGTCCCCTTTGACGTGCCCTTGAGCATCGGTTGCGTGGTCATGTCTGGCTCCCCGTCGTTTCGTTTTTTGGCTTCGTAAATTCGGCCCCGTCAGGAGATGCTAGCCACGCCTCGCCGCGCAACGCAACACCGCATTTCCTCGGGGCCTGTGGCGGCCACGACACGATGGCCTCGCGGGCGCATCCGATCACGATCGCGTCGTCGCGGCCGTGAAGCGGTGATCTGTCATGCCCGCCCTGCTATGTTGCGGGTAACAAGAAAGCCGGGGTTATTTCATGAACAGATCGATCCTTCGCGCGGCCGCTTGCGCTGCACTCGTGTCCGCCGCGCTGCTCGCAGCACCTGTCGTCCGCGCACAAAACGCGGCGAGCCCCGACTATGCGGCGATCGTCGCCGCACCCGATCGCAGCGATGCCGATCGCCAGGTCGACCAGCGCCGCCAGCCCGCCAAGATGCTCGCCTTTGCCGGCGTCAAGCCGGGCATGACCATCCTCGACATGGCGGCGAGCGCCGGCTACAGCACCGAATTGCTGGCGCGCACCGTCGCCCCGTCAGGCAAGGTCTATGCGCAGGACTCGGCCGCCGTGCTCGAGCGCTTCGTCAAGGACAAGTTCGACACCCGCGCGAAGGCGCCGGCGATGAAGAACGTCGTCCATGTGGTGCGGGACTATGACGACCCGATCCCGCCCGAGGTCAAGGACCTCGACATGATCACCTTCTTCTTTTTCTATCACGACATCACCTATCTGCCGGTCGATCGCGCCGCGATGAACAAGAAGATGTTCGCCGCGCTCAAGCCGGGCGGCTACCTCATCATCGCCGACCATTCGGCCAAGCCGGGCGACGGCACAAGCGTCGCCAAGACGCTGCACCGGATCGAGGAGAGCACCCTGAAGCAGGAGATCGAGGCCGCCGGTTTCAAGCTGGTCGCCGAGGGCGATTTCCTGCATCATGCCGAGGATCCGAAGGACATTCCCGTCTTCAAGGCGCCGGTGCCGATCGACGAATTCGTCCTGAAATACCAGAAGCCGCAATGAGGCCCCGCCATCGCATCGCCTGACCAGACCGCCGCGCTGCTTCGCGTCACCGGCCTGACCAAGAGTTACCGCTCCGCGGGCGAAGACGTCGCGGTGCTGCGCGGCGTCGACCTCACCGTGACGACCGGGGAGAGCGTCGCGCTATCAGGCGAATCCGGCAGCGGCAAGAGCACCCTGCTGCATCTGATCGCGGGGCTCGATGCCGCCGACGGCGGCGAAATCAAGCTCGCGGATATCATCGTCTCCGGGCTCAACGATGCCGGCCGCGCCGAGCTGCGCCGCGACCGGCTTGGCCTCGTGTTCCAGCAATTCAACCTGATCCCGAGCCTGACGGTCGCCGACAATCTCGTGTTCCAGTCGCGCATCGCCGGCCGCCACGATGCCGCTTGGCATGACGAGCTGGTCGAGCGTCTTGGCCTGAAAAACCTGCTCAGGCGCTATCCCGAACAATTGTCCGGCGGCCAGCAGCAGCGCGTCGCAATCGGCCGTGCGCTGGCGCCGAAGCCGTTGCTGTTGCTCGCCGACGAACCGACCGGCAATCTCGACGAGGATACCGCCGACGAGGTGCTGCATCTGGCACGCGATCTTGTTGTTCGCACCGGCTGCGGCTTCCTGATGGTCACCCATAGCGCGCGGCTCGCCGCGATGCTCGACCGCCAGGTCACGCTGCATGCGGGACGAATCGCATGAGGCGCGCAATCTGGATCCTCGCCGTGCTGCTCAGCCACTGGCGAAGGCATCCGATGCAGCTTGCGACATTGCTGATCGGGCTGATCTCGGCAACTGCGCTGTGGAGCGGCGTGCAAGCGCTGAACCAACAGGCCCGCATCGCCTATGACCGCGCGGCCGCGACCTTCGGCGGCTCGCGCACCGCCATGCTGGTGGGTCGCGACAGCGCGACCTTCTCGCAACGGCTGTTCGTCGATCTGCGTCGCGCCGGCTGGCCGGTGTCGCCGATGCTGGAGGGCCGGGTCCAGATCGACGGCCGCAGCTTCCGCCTGCTCGGCGTCGAGCCGGTGACCCTGCCGTCCGAGGTTGGCACCGCGCCGGCGGTGAGCCGCGGCAGCCTGCAAGCCTTCGTCACGCCACCCGGCGAAACGCTGGTGGCGCCGGAGACGCTGCGCGATCTCGGCCTCAAGGAGGGCGAGCGGCCGCAAGCCAGCGGCGTGGGCTTGCCGCCGCTGCGCATACAGGCGGAGCTCGCGCCCGGCGCGCTGGTGGTCGATATCGGCATTGCGCAGGATATCCTGAAGCTGCCCGGCCAAGTGTCCCGCCTGCTGGTCGGCAAGACCAAGGCGCCGCACGCCACGCTCGAGAGCGTGGCAGGCGAAAAGCTCCGTCTCGTCGAACCGAGTGCCGAGAGCGACCTCGAACGCTTGACCGACAGTTTCCATCTCAACCTCACCGCGTTCGGCCTGCTGTCGTTCTTCGTCGGCCTGTTCATCGTCAATTCCGCGATCGGGCTGGCCTTCGAGCAGCGGCTGCCAATGCTGCGGACGCTGCGCGCCTGTGGCGTCTCGGCGCGGATGCTCAACACCGTGCTGGTGATCGAGCTGGTGTCGCTGGCGCTGGTCGCGGGCCTGATCGGCCTGGTCTGCGGCTACTTCATCGCGGCGGCGTTGCTGCCGGACGTCGCGGCGTCACTGCGCGGCCTCTATGGCGCCCAGATTCCGGGACAGCTCTCACTCAAGCCGGTGTGGTGGCTCGCCGGCGTCGCCATCAGCATCCTGGGCGCACTCGCCGCCGCGGCCGCCAGCCTTGCCAAGGCGATCCGGATGCCGGTGCTGGCAACCGCGCAGCCGCAGGCCTGGCAGCAGGCGCAGCGCCGCTGGCTGATGTTCCAGAGCGCAGCGGCAGTCGCTGTGTTTGCGGTTGCCGCCGCGCTCATCCAGTTCGGCGATTCCCTGATCGCGGGCTTTGCCGTGCTCGCCGCGCTGATGCTTGGTGCCGCGCTGATCCTGCCGATGGTGCTGCAGATCGCGCTCGCGATCGGCCAGCGCAGCGCGCGGGCACCGGTCGGCATCTGGTTCTGGGCCGACAGCCGACAGCAGCTATCCGGCCTGTCGCTGGCGCTGATGGCGCTGCTGCTCGCGCTCGCGGTCAATGTCGGCGTCGGCACCATGGTGGACAGCTTCAGCCGCACCTTCCTGGTCTGGCTCGACGGCCGCCTCGCCGCGGATGTCTACGTCAGCGCCGCCAGCGATACCCAGGCCAAGGAGATCAAGGCCTGGCTGCGCGACCGGCCGGAGGTTGAGACGATCCTGCCGGGCGGCCGCACCGACACGCAATTCGGTGGCGCGCCGATCGAGGTGCTCGGCCTGCCCGACCACCCGACCTATCGCGACAACTGGCCGCTGCTGGAGAGCACGGCGAATGCCTGGATCAGGCTGCGCCCCGGCGACACCTGCCTGGTCAGCGAGCAATTGGCGCGGCGGATGAAGCTTGGCCTCGGCGATCACATCGAGGTGCCCGCCCCCGGCGGCAATTGGCCGCTCGAGATCGTCGGCATCTATGCCGATTACGGCAACCCCAAGGGCCAGATTGCGGTCAATTTCGCCGCGCTGACACGCCGCTTCCCGCAGACGCCGCAAACCCGGCTCGGGCTCCGCGTTGCGCCGGACAAGATCGCGCCATTGATCACGGCGTTGCAGGAGAAGTTCGGCCTCGACGACCGCAGCGTCGCCGACCAGGCGACGATGAAGCGGGAATCCAGGCGGATCTTCAACCGCACCTTCTCGGTGACCGCGGCGCTCAACGCCTTCACACTTGGCGTCGCTGGGATCGCGCTCTTGACCAGCCTGCTTACGCTCGCCAATTCGCGGCTGCCGCAGCTGGCGCCGCTGTGGGCGATCGGCCTGACGCGGCGGCGGCTCGCCGCGCTTGAACTGTTGAAGACCATGGCCGTCGCATTGATCACCGCGCTGTTCGCGCTGCCGCTCGGCCTCTTGGTAGCGTGGTGCCTGCTTGCGATCGTCAATGTGAAAGCCTTCGGCTGGCGGCTGCCGTTTCACATCTTCCCGCTGCAACTGATCGAGCTGCTCGCGGTCGCAATGGCCGCCGCACTCTGTGCCGCTGCATTGCCGGTCGCCAGGCTGGCCCGCATGCAGCCGGCCACCCTGATCCGGACCTTCGTCAATGAGCGTTAGCGGCATCATCACGCGCCGCGCCTTCGCGGGCGGTGCGCTGGCGCTGGCGCTCAGCGGCAAGGGTTTTGCGCAGGGCTTTGCCGGGCTCGGCGAGAATGCCGAAGGTTTTGCCGCCGTCACGCCGGGCAAGCCGTTCGTCTTCCCCGCCGATCACGGCCCGCATCCGCAATTCCGGATCGAGTGGTGGTACGTGACGGCAAACCTGTCGGATGCCGGCGGCGCGGCCTATGGCGCGCAATGGACGCTGTTCCGCCAGGCGATGAAGCCGGGCGGCCCCAGCGAGGGCTGGGCCAACCAGCAGCTCTGGATGGGCCACGCGGCGGTGACTAGCGCCACCACGCACCGCTTCAGCGAGACGTTTGCGCGCGGCGGTGTCGGGCAGGCCGGTGTCGAAGCCACGCCGTTCCATGCCTGGATCGACGCCTGGGAGATCCGTGGGCTCGATGGATTCGACGCGCTGCGCGTCGCGAAGCTCGAACTCAAGGCTTCCGCCGCCGATTTCAGCACCACGCTCCGGCTCGAAGCCGACCGCGCATTGGTGCTGCAAGGCGACCACGGTTACAGCCGCAAATCGGATCGCGGACAGGCCTCCTCCTACTACAGCCAGCCGTTCTACCGGGCCTCCGGCCGCATCATGATCGACGACAGGCCGGTCGACGTCACGGGCACGGCCTGGATGGACCGCGAATGGAGCAGCCAGCCGCTCGCCGCCGACCAGACCGGCTGGGACTGGTTCTCGCTGCATCTGCCCGGCGACGAGAAGCTGATGCTGTACCGGCTGCGCCAGAAGGACGGCCGCGAGAACCTGTTCGGCAACTGGATCACGCCGGACGGCCGCTCGGCCGAGATCGCTGCCAGCGGCAACAGCATCGCACCGACGGCGACCACCGAGATCGCCGGCCGCAAGCTGCCGACATCATGGCGCGTCAGCCTGCCCGCGCGCGGCCTTGCCATCGAAACCACACCGCTCAATCCGCAGAGCTGGATGGGGACCAGCTTCCCCTATTGGGAAGGCCCGATCCGATTCACGGGCAGCCACGCCGGAATCGGCTATCTTGAGATGACGGGATATTAGCAAGTCGCAGGACAACTGCGCGCCCCCCCGCCTGTCACACCGGACCCTGCTGCCCCGTCACGACATCGGGGCCAAAAGAACCAGAGGAAACGCCTGACATGTATCACTACACCGCCATCGTCACCTGCCTTGCGGTCGCGTTCTATTTCTTCACCTCGACGCAAGTCGCGCGCGCCCGCGTCCGCTACGGCGTCAAGCTGCCGGCGATCTCGGGCAATCCGGATTTCGAGCGCATCTTCCGCATCCAGATGAACACGCTTGAATGGCTGCCGATCTTCCTGCCGTCGCTCTGGCTGTTCGCGATCTATATCGGCGATGCCGCGGCCGCCATTGTCGGCGCGATCTGGGTGATCGGCCGCATCGTCTACTTCATCGGCTATCGCGAGGCGGTGGCGAAACGCAGCCGAGGTTTCGCCATCCAGGCCGCAGCGTGCATCATCCTGTGGATCGGCGCGCTCGGCGGCGCGGCGTGGCGGCTGGTGCATTGAAGGCGCGATTGGGCCACAACCACAGCCGTCGTCCTGGCGAAAGCCAGGACCCATAACCACAGGCCGTGGTTATGGGCAACCTGATGGCTACGGCGTAGTGCAACAACGCCCAGTCGGGGTAATGGGTCCTGGCTTTCGCCAGGACGACACCACCGTCACTTCGTCAGCGGGCAACCCGAGTCCTTGGCGCGCGGGAAAGCCTGGTCGCCGGGCACCACGGCGAGCTGCTTGTAGTAGTCCCACGGCTTCTTCGATTCCGAGGGCTTCTTGACCTCGAACAGATACATGTCGTGGACCATGCGGCCGTTCTCCTGCACCTTGCCCTGGGCGAAGGCGTCGTCGACCGGCAGTTCCTTCAGCTTCTTGACGACCGCATCGGAGTCCTTGGTGCCGGCGGCTTTCACCGCCTTCAGGTAGCTCAGTGTCGCCGAATAGGTACCGGCGTGGATCATGCTCGGCATCCGTCCGGTGCGCTTGAAGAAGCGCTCGGAGAACGCGCGGCTCTTGTCGTCATGATCCCAGTAGAAACCTTCGGTCAGCACCAAGCCCTGCGCAGCTTCGAGCCCCAACCCATTGACCTCAGCGAGCGTCATCAGCAGGCCGGCGAGCTTCTGGCCCTGCTTGACGATGCCGAATTCGGCCGCCTGCTTGATCGAGTTGGTGGTGTCCTGGCCGGCATTGGCGAGACCGACGATCTTCGCCTTCGAGCTCTGCGCCTGCAGCAGGAAGGAGGAGAAATCCGATGAATTCAGCGGCACGCGAACCGAGCCCAGCACCTTGCCGCCGGCGGCGGCGACGACTTCGCTGGTGTCTTTCTCCAGCGCGTAGCCGAAGGCATAATCGGCGGTCAGGAAGAACCAGCTATCACCGCCGGCCTTGGTCAGCGCACCGCCGGTGCCGACCGCGAGCGCATGGGTATCGAACGCCCAGTGGAAACCGTAGGGCGTGCAGGCTGCGCCTGTGATCGCCGAGGTCGCCGCACCCACCACGATGTCGATCTTCTTCTTTTCCTTCGACACCTCCTGCACCGCGAGCGCCACCGACGACGTCGTCAGCTCGGTGATCATGTCGACACCATCGGCGTCATACCAGCGCCGCGCGATCGCGCTCGCAAGATCAGGCTTGTTCTGATGGTCGGCGGTGATCATCTCGATCTTTTGGCCGAGCACTTCGCCGCCGAAATCCTCGATCGCCATCCTGGCGGCTTCGACCGAGTACTTTCCGCCGTAATCCGCGTAAACGCCCGACTGGTCGTTCAGGATGCCGATCTTGACACCCTGGGCCATCGCCGGCGCCGCAAGCATCAGGCTGCATGCCGCGACCGCGGCCAAAAATCCCGACTTCATTGTTATGCTCTCCCAGCAGTCTTCTCATCAGGAAAAATCGGCGCGACATTATTTTATAACCCCGCCCCTGCCCATCTCTTTCCGCTCAGCCAAAAGTATGGGCTCACACACCCTACCCTCGTCAGCCCGGGGCATCGCGAAGCGATGAGCCCGGAATCCATTTCTCCGCGCGGTTATGTGGCCTGATGGATTCCGGGCTCGCGCCAAAAGGCGCGCCCCGGAATGACGACGGAGAGACCAACGCCTACCCTGCCGCAGCCGCCGTTTCCTTCGGCTTGCCCTCGTTCTTTCCTTCCGCGAGGTTGCGCACCACCATGTAGAAGATCGGGGTGAACACCAGGCCGAACAGGGTGACGCC
>BFBZ01000012.1_pt390 | contig 17281 bp, 24 predicted proteins | sample 1888401 | NCBI WGS metagenome assembly BFBZ01 (sample SAMD00112614, study PRJDB3348) | symbiont metagenome | host: Chara braunii | reverse complement strand
CGAATCGGGTGCGATCCTGCAATATCTTGCGGAAAAGACCGGCAAAATGCTGCCCGACGATCCGCGCCGGCGCAGCGTGGCGATCCAGTGGCTCACCTGGCAAGTGGCAGGACTTGGCCCCATGGGCGGACAAGCCGCGCATTTCGTGCGTTACGCACCGGAGCAGATCGAGTATGCCATCCAGCGTTACACCAAAGAAATGGTGCGGCTGTTGCGCGTGCTGGAGCGGCGATTGGGCGAAGCGGAATACCTTGCGGGCGACGAATATTCGATTGCCGACATCGCGATCTGGCCAGGGCGCAGCGCGGGCGGCACGATGAATATCGATCTCGCCGATTATCCCAATATCCATCGTTGGTTCGAAAAGATCGCCCAACGGCCCGCAGTTATCCGGGGGCGCACCGCCGACAAGCTCGCGATCCCACAGAAATACATGAACCGCAAACAGCATCTTTCGCCGGAGGAATGGTCGAACATGTTTGGCGATAAAATGCATCGAGCTGTGAACCTTTAGATGGCAGCTGTCGAAATTCAGCATCACGATCCCAAGCGGCATGTTCTGAAAAGCGTGTTCGGCTTCGACGATTTCCGCCCGGGACAGGAAGCCGCGATGGATACGCTGCTTGCCGGGCGGCATCTGTTGGCGGTGATGCCAACGGGGTCGGGGAAATCGCTGTGTTTCCAGGTACCCGCGTTGACGATGGGCGGACTGACGCTTGTTGTCTCGCCATTGGTGGCGTTGATGCAGGATCAGGTGGCGGCACTCAGACTTGCAGGCGTGGCGGCGGACGCGATCAATTCTTCACAGGATCGCAACGACAATGTAGCAGCATGGCAGCGCGCGATGCGGGGCGAAACACGGCTCTTATACATGGCGCCCGAACGGTTGATGACCGAGCGGATGCTTTCTGCGCTTGCAAAACTAAATGTAACGCTGATCGCCATCGACGAGGCGCATTGTATTTCGCAATGGGGCCCCTCGTTCCGGCCTGAATACGAAGCGCTGGCCAAGCTGCGCGAGATCTTCCCCGGCGTTCCGATCGCAGCACTTACGGCAACAGCCGATGAAACCACGCGAGCCGATATCGCGCAGAAACTGTTCGCTGGTGAAGTCGACACGCTGGTGCTGGGGTTCGATCGACCCAACATCCGGCTGATGGTGGAACCGAAGAAGGAAGCCAAGAAGCAATTGCTCGCCTTCGCCAAAGCGAGGCCGGGTGTGAGTGGCATCGTCTATTGCCTGTCGCGCAAGAAGACGGAGGAGATGGCAGCGGTTCTCAACGAACATGGAGTTCCGGCGCTGCCATATCACGCAGGCATGGCGAAGGAGATGCGAGAGGCCAACCAGAACCGCTTCATGACCGAGCCCGGCATTGTGATGGTGGCGACCATCGCGTTTGGCATGGGGATCGACAAATCCGATGTGCGCTATGTGTTTCACGCTGACTTGCCGGGAAGCCTTGAGGCTTACTATCAGGAGATTGGGCGCGCGGGGCGCGACGGCGAAGTGGCGGAAGCCGCCATGCTGTTTGGGCTCGGCGATATCCGCATGCGGCGGATGTTCATCGACGAAGAGGAATCGAGCGAGGATCGCAAGCGCCGTGAGCACCAGCGGCTGAACGCGCTGCTCGCTTATTGCGATGCGCCGGAATGCAGGCGCCAATTGCTGCTCACCTATTTTGGCGAAGAAGCAGAAGCATGCGGCAATTGCGATATTTGCCTGGATCCCGTTGCAATGGTGGACGGCACCGAAGATGCGAAGAAGGTTCTGGCAGCGGTGCACTTGACCGGGCAATTGTTCGGGCAGGGGCATATCGTGGATGTGTTGCGCGGCAACGAGACCGAGAAGGTTTTGACCAACCGCCACCAAGGCAGCGCCGTTTTTGGCATGGGCGCCCAACGCAGACGCGAAGAATGGCAATCGCTCATTCGGCAACTGGTGGGAGGCGGCTTTCTGCGTATCGACATTGGTGGCTACGGTGGGTTGAAGATCGCGCCAAAGGGGCTCGGGCTCATGCGCGGCGAAGAAACCTTCCGCTACCGGCCGGCCAGCGGCCCAGCCAAGAAAGAGCGGCGCGCGAAAGCGGTGCAGGATGCGGGGCTTTCACACGCGGACACTTCGCTGCTCGAAACGTTGAGACAGCTCCGCATGCGCCTTGCCAAGCAGCGGCAGGTGCCGGCTTATGTGGTGTTTTCAGACCGCTCATTGATCGACATGGCACAGAAGCGGCCGCACAACGCCTATGAATTCGGCGAAGTGCATGGCGTGGGCGCAGCCAAACTAAAAGAGTTCGCGGATGTATTTCTGGACGCCATCCGCGCACACCGCGAACGCTAACCTACCCCACGCGGTTCTTTAACCAGCGAGTTGCTTTTTCGCGGCGTGATATTCGCGTTCCAGCCGCGCCACCAGTTCAGCTGCCGGAACAACATCCTTCACCAACCCGATTCCCTGACCGCAGCCCCAGATATCCTTCCAGGCTTTCTTGTCGGTGTTGCCACCGGACCCGAAATTCATTTTGGAGGGATCGGATTGCGGCAGGTTATCGGGATCCAGGCCCGTCGCCACGACCGATGGCCGCAAATAATTGCCATGAACGCCGGTGAAAAGATTGGAATAGAGAATGTCGTCGGCGGCACTTTCAGTGATCATCTGCTTGTAGCCTTGCGGCGCATTGGCTTCCTGTGTCGCGATAAAGGCAGAACCGATATAGGCAAAATCCGCACCAATGGCGCGCGCGGCAAGCACGCCGCGCCCGGTTGCGAGCGAACCAGAAAGTGCCAGCGGCCCATCGAACCATTCCCGGATTTCTTCAATGAGCGCAAAAGGCGAAATCGTGCCTGCATGACCACCTGCACCCGCAGCGACAGCAATCAACCCATCTGCGCCTTTCTCGATAGCCTTCCGGGCGAATTTCACGTTGATGATGTCATGTAGCGTAACACCACCATAGGAATGCACCGCTTCGTTGAGATCGCTGCGCGCGCCCAGCGAAGTGATGACGACCGGCACCTTGTATTTCACACAGAGCGCAAGATCCTGTTCCAGCCGGTCGTTGGATTTGTGAACGATCTGGTTCACCGCAAAAGGCGCAGATGGTTTGTCCGGGTTGGCGCGATCATGGGCTGCCAATTCTTCGGTGATGCGGGCGAGCCATTCGTCGAGCAGCGAAACCGGACGCGCGTTGAGCGAAGGGAACGAGCCAATCACGCCGGCCTTGCATTGCGCGATAACGAGATCGGGATTGGATATGATAAACAGCGGTGATGCGATCACCGGAATTGACAGTGGTTTGGCGAGTGCGCCGGGCAATGCGCGCGAAGGCTTGGTGTGAATGGTCATTTGCGGCTCCGTTTGGCGAGTGACGAGATTTTGCTTGAAGCGGTACGCGCGCCGCGAAACGTCAGGCGCATGGTTTCGAAATAGAGCTCCCGCACATCGGTGCCCTTTGGCAGGCGACCCGCCAAATGCAGCACGATCACGCCATGGGCAGCCGCCCACAATGCGCGGCCAATCTCCCTGGAATCTCCAGTGACGACGCCGGCTTCGCGCAGATCATCGACATGGCGGGTAACGGTGCGGGTGGCGCGCGCACTCGCCTTGGCGAGATCGCTATCGCCCTGTTCATTTGGCTGGCTGAGATCGAACATCAATCTATAGGCGCCGGGATTTTCCAGCGCGAAATCGAGATAGGCGCGGCCAACTGCGCGCGCGCGGGCAAACGGATCGCCGCCCTGGGCGAAGGCTGTTTCAAGCGATTGCGCGAAATGGTTGAACGCATCCGTACGCAGATAGGCGATGATCTCATCCCGGTCCCGGAAATACCGGTAAAGGCCCATGGGGCTCGAGCCGAGCGCTCGCGCGATCTCGCGCATCGTGATCGCGCCTTCGCCACCTTTGGCATAGAGCGCGGATGCCGCTTCGCCCACGCGAGCGCGGAAATCCTGAATATGCGTTTGGCTGAGTTCTCTGGGCATCTACATCTCGTACAACGTACGCGTACATTGTACGAAATTCGGATGGTCGTCAATCGTGGAACGTTTTGGAGGGCCTGCTTGACTTCGGGGCGCTTTCGCCGTACTTCACCGTCCAGTTAATTAACCTATTGGTTCAATACGGATGACCGACCGCCTGAGTGCCACCTTCTCTGCCCTCGCCGACCCAACACGGCGGGCGATCCTTGCTCGGCTGGCCCTGGGAGAGACCTCAGTGAAGGAACTCGCCGAGCCTTTCGAGATGAGCGCGCCCGCGATCTCAAAGCATCTCAAGGTCCTGGAACATGCGGGCCTCATCACGCGCGGGCGCGATGCGCAGTGGCGGCCCTGCAAGCTGGAGCCGCAGGCACTGAAAAGCGTTGACGAATGGTTGGAGCGCTATCGCCGCCTCTGGGAAGAACGTTTCGACCGCCTGGAAGATTATCTGCGCGAACTGCAAGCCATGGAGAAAAAAGATGCCCGCAAGCGCAAGTGACATCGCAACGGAAGAGCGCACGCTCGTCATCACGCGCCTGTTCGATGCGCCCCGCGAGCTCGTGTTCAAGCTGTGGAGCGAACCCACCCACCTCGCACGCTGGGTGGGCCCACGCGATTATCCGGCGATGCAGGCCGACAACGATTTTCGCGTTGGTGGAAAGTGGCGCATTGGGCTGCGCGCAACGGATGGCAGCGAGGATTTGTGGCAAAGCGGCGTTTACCGCGAGATCGAGCCACCGCGGAAACTTGCGTTCACATTCGCGTGGGAAGGCATGAAAGGCGGTACTCCCCCCAACGAGACCTTCGTTACAATCGAACTCGAAGACGTGAATGGCAAAACGCGCATGACGTTTAAACAGTTCCTTTTCGACACGGTGAGCAACCGCAATGGTCATCGCGGCGGCTGGAACAGCACGTTCGATCGCTTCGACGAATATCTGGCGAATATGTGAGGCGCACCATGGCCGACACACTTCGCGACGAAACTAGAGCGCTTACGCCAAGGGCGAGTTGTGAACAACAAGGAGAGTGACCATGCACATCGAAGCTTACCTGAACTTCAACGGAAATTGCGCAGAAGCCTTCAAGTTTTATGAGAAGTGCTTTGGCGGCAAAATAGAAATGACGATGACGCACAAGGATGCGCCGCCGGAGATGCAAATGTCGCCCGAATGGCGCGACAAGATCATGCATGTGAGGCTGAACGTAAACGGCGCCATCCTGCTGGGCTCGGATGCGCCTGCCAACTTCTACAAAACGCCGCAAGGGTTGACCGTCTCACTCGGAATTGACAAGGCCGCAGACGCGCAACGCATCTTCCGGGAACTTTCCGAGGGCGGGACTGTCACCATGGCGTTGCAGAAAACATTCTGGGCCGCACATTTCGGCATGGTGACCGACCGCTTCGGTATTCCGTGGATGGTGAACTGCGCAAACGAGTAGGGATTAACGCCCGGCGGCCAATCGGCTGCCGGGTATTCAAAGGAAAATGTCATGGCAACCACAACGACGAGTCACAAACGCGAACTCGCACTCACCCGCATCATCGATGCACCCCGCGAGATGGTGTTCAACGCGTGGACCAATTCCAAGCAGCTTGCCCAATGGTGGGGACCGCACGACTTCACCAATCCCGTTTGCGAGATCGACCTGCGCGTCGGCGGCAAGATGCACATTGTCATGCGCGCGCCGGATGGCGCGGAATATCCGATGCCAGCCACTGTTCGCGAAATCGTGGCACCCGAAAAATTCTTCTTCAGCAGCCTTGCGCTGGATACCGATGGAAAACAGCAGCTCGAAGGGTTCACCGCCGTCACCTTGGCAGAAGAACAGGGTAAGACCCGAATGACCGTTCAGAGCAGCGCCGAAGGCACAGGCCCAATCGCCCAACAGATGATAGGTGGCATGGATGCCGGCTGGGCGCAGAGCCTCGAGCGCCTCGAAGCACTCATCAAGAAGAACTAGGGGGTACATCATGAAGAGTTTTTTTGCGGCATGCACCTTGCTGGCGCTGACGGCGCCCCAAGCTTACGCGGCGGCGATTACGCCGGTAGAAACAAACGTGCCGGGTGGCACTTATACGCTCGACAAGGCGCATGCGAGCCTGATCATCCGGCTCAATCACCTCGGCTTCTCCCATTTCACCGCGCGCTTCACGACATTCGATGTGAACCTTCAGATCGACCCGAAGCACCCTGAAAACGCCAAGATGGAAGCGATCGTCAACCCGGCCTCTATCGCCAGCGACAATCCGCCGAGCGGGTTTCTGGATGACCTGCGTGGTGTGCAGTGGCTAAACGCGGTTGCGTTTCCCACAGTTACCTATCGCGCGACCAAAATAGAAATGACCGGACCGGACACCGCGCGGATCACCGGCGATCTTTCGCTGCACGGTGTAACAAAGCCTTTGATACTCGACGCAAAATTCAACGGCGGGTACGCGGGCCACCCGATGGACCCGAATGCGCGCATCGGCTTTTCGGCCCATGGCTCGTTCAAGCGGTCATTGTTCGGGATCACACTCGGGATCCCTGCCCCCGGCACCACGATGGGCGTGAGCGACGATGTCGACGTAACCATCGAAACCGAATTCACCGGGCCCAAATGGGCAGATGCGAAGAAGCCTTTGTGAGGGCGCCATGACACTCAAACTCTACTATCATCCGCTATCTTCTTATTGCCACAAGGTTCTCATCCCGCTTTATGAGAACGATACGCCATTTCAACCTGTACTCGTTGATCTCGGCAACGAGGCTTCCAGAGCGGCGTTTCTGGAGATCTGGCCAATCGGAAAATTTCCGGTAATCGAAGACACAACCCGCAACTGGATGGTGCCTGAATCGAGCATTATCATTGAATATCTGGCCCAACATTATCCCGGCAAGACAGCGCTTATACCCAAGGAGGCCGACCTGGCACGGCAAGTTCGGATGCGTGATCGCTTCTTCGACCTGCACATCCATACGCCGATGCAGAAGGCGATGACAGATGTGCTACGGCCCGAAGGCAACCGCGATCCGATGGGTGTCGAACAAGCGATAGCGCAGATGCGGACTGCAATAGGCATGCGGGAACAGGAAATCGGGTCGAAAGAATGGGCCATGGGTGACATATTCACCATGGCCGACTGTTCGGCAGCCCCTGCCCTTTTCTATGCCAACCGCATCACTCCGCTCGAGAAAGAATTCCCCAATACCGACGCTTATCTGAAGCGGCTGATGGAGCGCGCATCCTACGCGCGTGTGCTTAAAGAAGCGGAGCCCCATTTCAAAATGCTCCCGAGATAATCATGGGCGGAGGATTTTGCGCACGCCGGTTGAACCGATTGTCACATCTCCTGCGCGGCAGCGTCGAGCGCGGCGAGATTGCGGGCGCGGTAGCGCTGTTGGCACGGCAGAACGAAGTGCACGTCGTTACGGAAGGCACAATGCGGCTGGGTGGCGGCCCTGCCATGGAACGCGATACGATATTTCGCATCGCATCCATGACGAAACCTATTGCCGCGGTGGCTGCGATGATGCTGGTGGAAGAAACAACGCTCCGCCTCGATGCCCCAATCGAAAAATGGTTGCCGGAACTGGCAACCCGCAAGGTCCTGCGAAGCATGGAAAGCGCGCCGGATGACACAGTGCCCGCCAAACGCTCGATCACATTGCGTGATATTCTAACAATGCGCTGGGGTATCGGCGCGACGATGGCGCCCGCAGGTACCTACCCCATTCAGAAGATCATTTCCGATCTTGATATTGGGCCCCACCCGATGCCGCCGCCTTTCGAGCCCGATGAGCTGATGGCGCGCTACCACGACCTGCCGCTGATGCATCAGCCGGGCGAGAAATGGATGTATCACAATGCATACGATATTCTGGGTGTTGTGATCGCGCGCGCCACAGGAATGCGGTTGGAAGATTTCCTCGCGCAACGCATTTTTGATCCACTGGGGATGCGCGACACCGCATTCACCGTGCCGAATAGCAAAGCCGATCGGCTGGCCACCTGCTACCATCACGATGGTACAAAGCTTGATGTTTTCCCAGAAGGTCGCGGCGGACAATCATCGAGGGGCAAGATGTTTCCATCTGGAAGCACGGGGTTGGTTTCAACCGTTGATGACTATCTTGCCTTTGGACGAATGATGCTGGATTTCGGAGCGCATGATAGCGCGCGGCTTTTGGCGCGGCCTACTGTCGAGGTGATGACGGCGGATCACATAACAGAAGGCCAGAAGGCGATATCGCCATTCTTTCCGGGGTTTTGGGACAACCACGGTTACGGATTCGGAATATCGACGATCACTCGGCGTGACGGTGTTTCCATGGTGCCGGGGCGCTTTGGCTGGGATGGCGGGTTCGGCACCACCTGGAGTTCCGATCCACAGGAGGGGCTTGTGACGATCCTGCTTCTGCAACGAATGTTCGACGAGACCGTCATCAACCTGCATGCGGACTTTTACACACTTGCGTATCAAGCCATCGACGATTGAGGAAAAAAGATGACCGAGAGATCCACCACCCATGCAACGTTCGTTATCGAGCGCAGCCTGGATTTTACACCCAAATTCGTGTTTCGCGCCTGGGCAGACCCAAAGGCGAAGGCCCGCTGGTTTAAGGGGCCGGAGGAATGGGGGCAGGAAAAATATGGTCTTGATTTTCGCGTGGGCGGTCACGAATATGAGAGCGGTGGCCCCGTGGATGGACCGACACATCATTATAGTGCCACCTACTACGACATCGTTCCGGATGAGCGCATCATCTATGCCTTCGATATGCACCTGGGCGACAAGCGCATCACGGTTTCACTTGCCACGGTAGAGTTCAAACCCGCAGGCGCGGGAACTCGTATGATCTTCAGCGAGCAGATTGTGTTTCTCGACGGCATAGACCACCTGCCCGAACGCAAGGAAGGGACCGAGGCGATGCTGGACAATCTCGAAGCGGAATTGAGGCGGTCATCCTGAGGCGGTTGCGAGGCTGACATTCCGAATTGGTGGGTTTGCGCGAGCGACATTCTGCGGCATGTTGCGCCCATGCCAATTGCAATGCTTCCTGATTTCACGCTTGAAGGCGAAGACGTTATCCTTCGCCCGCTGGTTTCGGCCGACGCGGAGGCGTCGGCAAAGGCTGCCGCGCTCTCGCGCGAGACTTTCCAATGGACATGGGTGCCCGATGGCATCGGGGAAACCCGTGCAATGCTGGACAAGGCGTTGCAGCAGCGACGCGAAGGAACGCGCTACCCCTTCGTCACGCTTTATCGTGGCTCGGTTGTGGGCTGGACGAGTTATTTTCGCATCGAGTTCTGGGAATGGCCAGAGGGCAATCCGCAATCCGGGCGGACCACCCCGGATGCGGTAGAGATCGGCGGCACATGGCTTTCCCAAACGGCACAGCGCACAAGTTGCAACACCGAAGCAAAGCTTCTGATGCTGCGCCACGCTTTTGAAACGTTGAAAGTTCATCGTGTGCATTTCGAGACCGACGAACGCAATACCCGTTCGCGCAACGCCATCGCGCGCCTGGGCGCGAAGTTCGAGGGCATTCGCCGCGTTGACAGGCCCGGGCGCGATGGCAATTTGCGCGATACGGCCCGCTATTCGATCGTCGCAGCGGAGTGGCCGCAAGTTGAAGCCCGCCTAATTGAATTGTCCCGCCGTAAAGCCTGAGTGCTACCGGACACATTCAATGCAGCAACGAATCCGGCCATCGCGCCTGTTGCGAGCGTACATTCTACGGCCCGCACCGTGGGATTTTTGCGCTGCGAAATAACTCACATGCGCCAATCGCGAAAATTGCCTCTTCATTGCGGAATAGAGCAATTTGGCGAAGAGGATCGAATTCTTCTTTTGGGCGTTTATTTGCCGGATGGGCGAAAGACCGAATTCCGTGGATCACCGCGAACAGATTGTTCTGCAGAGCGCGCAAAACGCCGTGGCCGGCGGCATCTCCATCGCCGATTATCGATTTCGCCATGTGGCGGACCGACTTGCGTCGAGTGGGTATCTGAAGATCACGGAAGCCACACCCGGCAAATCCAATTATGCGATTACAGCCGCCGGACGGCGAAAGCTGATGATGCATTGCGATTCCACGCCGAATGACACACCCGCAATATCGCCGGTGGCGATCGCCGCAGAATAGATTGCAACGGCATCTGTCCGACCTACCCGCCCTCGCACACGGCAAGCTATTCGGGTTTACCCCCCTAACCCTTGGGCAACATCGGCTTGCCTTCGTGCGCGACGAGGAGATCGTGCATGTCGTTGGTGTGCTCTTCCTCGACCACCAATATGCCCTCGAGCATTACGCGGGTCGCCGGATCGTTGTCGCCAAAATAACGAATAAGTTCGCGGTAGTGATCGACCGCAATACGCTCGGCGACGAGATTTTCCCGAATCATTTCAACAAGATTCTTGCCCTCGACGTACTGGGACGCAGATCGGCTCGCCAGACCATCGGGGTTGAAGTTGGGTGAGCCGCCGAGCTGGTTGATGCGTTCGGCTACCGCCATCATATGCTCTTGTTCTTCCTTGGCATGTTGGGCGAACTCAGCTTTCACACCCTCGCTGGAAATGCCGGTGGCCGCGATAGAATGCATTGTGTAGCGCAGCACGCAAACGATCTCTGTGGCCAGCACCGATTGAAGGATCTCAATCGTTTTGTCCGCGTCGCCCTTGTATGTATCGGTAACATTGCCCTTGGAAAGGTGTTGCCGGGCCCGCGCGCGCAACGTTTTCACGTCCGTCAAAAACGACCCGTCGGCGGAGCCAGATTTTTTTGCAGTAGGCATCAATATCCTCCGTGTATTTGTTTCCCTTATGGAACGCACAAGAACGCAATCGGGAAACGCACGCCGTTGCTAAAAGTTGCAGTCTGGCAACCCCCTGTTCTTCCTGACAAAAATGGGCTGGCCGCAGATGCTTGGCGACTGGCGGCAAGCTTCAGGCAGAGTTGGTATCCTCTTCGCGGGGAATGGCCCTTTCAAAAGCATGGGCAATGCTAGCCCAAGGGCCCCACATTTCGATGGCGCGACACACTCGGCCCCCGCATGGAGAATGAATCGAACGAACCTGGCGGCGCCTTCTCGTAAGCGCCCAAGACGAGTGCTTTCATCGCCAACCTCACGCGGAGACATTTTGTCCCCCCTTCCTCATTTTCATGCGCGCTATACTGCGCCGTCTCGATAGGCATGAAGATGACCAGCCCCTCATCACTGCACACACCGGCGTGCGACCTTCTCGGTTGCACCACGCCCATTCTGCTTGCCGGCATGGGCGGCGTCGCACGATCTGAACTCGTGGCGGCCGTCACCGAGGCAGGGGGCTTCGGGTTTCTGGGCATGGTTCGGGAAAGCCCGGAATTGATCACCAAAGAAATCGCAAGCGTGCGCGCCCGTACGGATCGGGACTTCGGAGTTAGCCTCATTCCGGCGGCCACCAAGCCCGAATTGCTTGAATCGGAACTTGCCGCGTGTATCGCAGCCAAGGTGCCGGTCGTGGCGCTGTTCTGGGACTTGTCTGCCGAGATTATTAAACGCCTGCGCGATCAGGGCATTCTGGTCGTTTGTCAGGTGGGCAGCAAAAAAGAAGCCGAAGACGCGCAAATGGCCGGTGCGCAAATCCTGATAGCGCAGGGCGTCGAAGCCGGCGGCCATGTGCGCGGCACGGTTGCACTCCAGGCATTGTTGCCGCAGATCATCGCGAATTCGGATGTTCCGGTGATAGCGGCCGGGGGCATCGTGGATGGAAAGGGGCTCGCCGCAGCCATAAAGATGGGCGCCCAGGGCGCGCTGTTCGGTACGGCGTTCATTGCCACCGCGGAATCGTTTGCCCACGATTACCACAAACAACGAATTGTTGAGGCCGAATCCGGAACAACAATCCGTACAGATGCATTCCATGTGAACTGGCCGAAGGGCGCGTTCGTTCGCGTATTGCCCAATTCGGTCACGCGCGGTGAACGGGGCGATCCCTTCTCTGGAGAGAAGCAAGCGATCGGCGCAGAAGGCCGCCGCACCATATGGCTGTTCAGCACCGATTCTCCGTTGCGCTCCATGACGGGCGAATTCGAGAAAATGGCACTTTATGCAGGCGAAGGCGCGGGACAAATCCGTTCCATCATATCAGCTCGCGAACGGTTCGATGAAATTCGAAGCGATGCCGAAGCCATCCTGGCCGCCGCCCCCAGCAGCACCCGCTCTGAGGCCTCCCCTGATACCGCGGCTTCTCCCGTTTGCTACGCCAAGACCGCAGACGATACCTATATGGGATATGCAAATCGCGAGGAAATTCTGGCATTCCTCAATGAACTTCTCGAAGCAGAGCGTGCCGGTGCAAGGGTGACCGCAAAAACCGCATCGCAAATACATGATCCCAAGATGAAATCGCTGATGCAGGACATCTATCGCGATGAAGCCCGCTGGTGCGCCATGTTGTTGAAGTGGATTGTACAATTGCAGGGCGAGGCGTCACCCCGCGTTGGGGCCTTCTACGAGAAATGCATGGCAATCGCCGGCTTGCCGGAGCGCATCGCCTTTCTCAACCGGGGCCAGGGCTGGGTGGCGCGCAAATTGCGCGAAATGTTACCCAAAATCCGGGATGATGCGCTCCATGCAGATTTTTCAAAAATGCTGAAAAGCCATGAGGACAATATCGCCCGCGCGAATGACGCCACGGCATAAGGCGCCAGCCTCAGCCGCCGTTTGCTATTCTCGCGGAGTGGATGATGTATCCTATGACCATTCCACCGATGCTGAGCGCGAACGGCACCAGGATCACCTGAAGCAACGCATCAAATCCGCTCACAGACCCGCAGAAGGTGTCGAACCTGCCACGAACGAAGGCATCAAGGGATAGCGGGCTTGCGTCGCCCTTCGGTGCCATGCGGCTCATGATGAACGGAACGCCAAAGAAAACGAGCGCATAAAACGTTCCCACCACCACCATGAACAACGCATTTGCKCTTACGAAGAACGTCACCCAGAACACGACCAGCAACATTGCCCAGTTCAAAACGGCGAGCTTGTAAATTGCGGGGTGCATCGCGCTCCGGCACGGGGTGGCTGCCAATCGGGCTACAGGTTTCACACGGGTTGGCACAACAGATGCCGGCGTGGTTGTTCCATGTGCGTGGCTTGCTTGCGTCACCGTAGCTCCTTGTCGGCGGGTCGGTCCGCGCGAAAAAACATTCCCAGTTGAAGGCTGCGCGCGATGTTTTCGGCGCGCAGAACAAATGCAACGGCCGCTTCCGGCGGGCAAACCTCCGATGCAGTTTGGCGGAAGAGCTCGAGCCAACGCTCAAAATGTTCGGGACGAACGCTTTTAAGCCGCATATGGGCGACCATTGGCGTGCCTTTGTAGCGGCCCGTCATCAGCATCACCGATGACCAGAAATCGCACATCTTGGCGAGATGAGGATCCCAGTTCGAACCGATCACACGTTCGAAGATCGGGCCGATCAGCGGATCGTGCCGCACCTTGCCGTAGAAGGCGTGAACCACACTCACGACCATTGCCTCATCCACGCCCGTCTTGTCGACGAGAGATTGAACGATGCGTGCGCGCCGCTCGTCGTGAGCAGAATCTTGGGATTCCATTTCCTTCTCAAAGAAGTATTTTCAATACCTCTTTATAGAGATGGCTTTGCTGCTTCAAGGATTCTTTGAAAACTGCGACATTATGATCGTCTAGGATGCGATCTGGGAATTCTCGGCAAGCAACCGTAGCAAGCGATTGTGCGAGATTGGGTTGGCGATCAGATCTGCAAGTGAATAGCGATCCAGAACCGCAAGAAACGCAGCCAAAGCTTCCTCAAGCGGGCCACGAAGGCCGCAGGCAGAAGACACAATACAAGTGTTCCGCCCACGATCGAAACATTCGACCAAAGTAAAACTGTCTTCAGTTTTGCGGACTACCTGACCCAGATTGATGCGTGCCGCAGGTCTAGCCAACCTCAACCCGCCGCCCCTGCCCCGCAAGCTGTCGACGAAACCTTCCTGTGTTAACGTCTGGGCAACCTTCATCATGTGGTTGCGCGATACGTTATACCGCCGGGCCACTTCTTCGATCGTGTGCAGCTTGTCCGGCTCCAACGCCAGCAGCATCAAAAGCCGCAATGCAAGATCGGTGTGCAGGGTAAGGTGCATGGTCACGCCTCCGCGCCGAGCTTCCGTGGCCCTGGCGAACATTAAGATGTATAGCAATTACCCCTTTGTACAAATGCCTTTTCCTGGAGGCGGTCCCAAACAACGGAAATTCCTGCGAAAATGGGAGAAATTGAATGGCGACGGTAGATATAAAGCGCGTCTATGAACCTGCCGCACCGGAAGATGGCCTCCGGATCCTGGTGGACCGCATCTGGCCCCGAGGCATGCGCAAGGAAGCTGCCGCACTGGATTACTGGCTGAAGGATATCGCGCCAAGCACAGAACTACGCAAATGGTTCGATCATCGCCCGGAACGCTGGAGCGAATTCAAGCGGAAATATCTTGCCGAACTGGCCAAGAATCCGGCTGCCAAGGAAGCTCGCGACCTGACGAAAAAGCGGCACGTCACATTGCTATATTCGGCGCACGACATGGAACACAACCAAGCACTCGTTCTTGCAGCCTATTTAAGAAAAGCCAATCAGCGCGAGACCACAAAGGCGCCCCCGAAATCAAAGCCCCGAGCACGAAGCAAGGTCGCCGGAAAGACCAGAAAGTGAGTGGGTGATGCGGTGCTATTCGCCCTTCGGCGCAATCGTCATGCGTTGTGATGCGGCTTCTTCGCTTCAGGTCACTAGCTTCGCATCCAGTGTGATGTCGGTCTTCAAGAGCTTTGAGACTGGACAGCCCGCCTTGGCCGCTGTGGTCAATTTTTCAAACGTGGCCTGATCGGCGCCGGGAATTTCTGCCGCAAGTGTAAGATGGACGGCCGTGATCGCGTACCCGCCCGCGACCTGTTCCAAAGTCACCTTGGCGGACGTCTCCATATGGTCGGCAACGAGCTTGGCCTCGCCCAGGATCAGGGACAATGCCATTGTGAAGCAGGCTGCATGTGCCGCGCCGATGAGCTCTTCCGGATTTGTGCCGGGTTTGCCTTCAAAGCGGCTTGCAAAACCATAGGGATAAGATTTGAGCGCGCCGCTTTCGGTCGAAATCGCGCCCCTACCATCCTTGATACCGCCTTCCCAGACGGCTGAGCCTTGTCGATTGATCTTCATCAGTCCTCTCCATCTGCAACGGCACCAGGTTCGATTGCCATGAAAAATCAACTCCGAATTGAACTTGCCTAGTCAGCATTGATACAAGCGCGCCGACGACACAAGCGCGGATCAGTGACGGTCCACATCAATCACCGCCTCGGCGAAGGCCTGCGGAGCCTCCTGGGGTAGATTATGCCCGATACCGCCGGTGATAATCCGGTTCTCGTATCGGCCGGAGAATTTCGCGGCATAGGCATTGGGGTCCGGGTGTGGGGCGCCGTTGGCATCGCCCTCGAGCGTGATTGTGGGCACAGCGATCACCGGAGCAGCAGCAAGCCGTTTTTCAAGGCCGTCATATTTCGATTCACCGTTCGCCAGCCCCAGCCGCCAGCGATAGTTGTGGATCACGATTGCGACATGGTCCGGATTATCCAGCGCCGCCGCAGTGCGTTCGAAGGTGGCGTCGTCGAAATTCCATTTCGGCGAGGCGATCTGCCAGATAAGCTTTGCGAAATCGCGTCGATATCTGTCGTAACCGGCGCGCCCACGACCCGTGGCGAAGTAGTATTGGTACCACCATTGGAGTTCCGCCTTGGGTGGCAATGGAATCCTTCCAGCCTCCTGATTACCGATCAGGTAGCCGCTCACGGAGACAAGAGCTTTGCAGCGCTCGGGCCAGAGGGCCGCCACAATGTCGGCCGTTCGCGCACCCCAATCGAAGCCCGCGACGATTGCCCGCTCGATCTTGAGCGCATCCATCAAGGCAATGATGTCGACCGCAACCACAGACTGCTGTCCGTTGCGCGGGGTTTCGTCCGAAAGAAATCGGGTCGATCCATAACCACGCAAATACGGTACGATCACGCGATAGCCCTTCCCCGCCAGTTGGGGCGTGACATCGACATAGCTATGAATATCGTAAGGCCACCCGTGCAGCAGGATAACAGGGGCCCCATCGGCCGGGCCTGCTTCCGCATAGCCAACATTCAGAACGCCGGCCTCTATTTGCTTCAGCGGCGCGAACGAAGCGCTGGCCCCCGATTTGTGTGGTCCCAGCGGAACTGTAGCCCGGGGTGTTGCGCTCGCAGCGCCAGTCGACCCGAACTCGGTGGCAGCCAAACCCACAGCCACGATACCCAGAAGCCGACGCCGGCTCTCATCGATGGTTTCAGGCCATTTCCCGACCAATCAGATAAAGGCGGATGGCTCATCATGACGGAATGAGCCCAATAGCAAGCCCTGTCTTATAACTCGGGGCCGAATGCGCCTCAACGCATCCTGTGCCAAGTATGGAGAGCGCGCGCATGCCGGTGCATTGCAAATTCCGGCCGGCAATCGAGCTATCTTCGACAACTGTGAGCAAACAGGTGTTAAAAGCTGGCGGCGAGCTGGATGCAGAGCTGATAGCCCTTTTCACCCGGCACAGCCGTTTCGATCGGCATGCCGATGCTGGTGCTGAGGCCTATGTTTTGGGTTAGATGCAACACGCCGCCAACGCCGGAGGTAAAGCTGCCACCACGTTGCGAAATGTGCGCTCCATCCATCGCCGAAAAAGACCAGCGCCGAGCCGGAACCGGAGAACATCATCATGTTCTGGGCCGTATCGAGGATGTCGTTGCGGGAATGGGCAAGGGTGAGGTTCGGCGCCAGGGTCGCCAGTACACGGTTGCTGATGTAGGTCCGGTACCGCAGCTTGCCGACTGGGTGAGACCCTGAATGGTCACAGAATCAATTGGTTATAATATTTTTGGTGCCCAGAAGAGGACTCGAACCTCCACGCCGTGAAGCGCTAGTACCTGAAACTAGTGCGTCTACCAATTCCGCCATCTGGGCACTCAGGGGGCGGATGTGTATGGGGCCGCCAAGGGACTGTCAATAAAGGACGATCAGGGGTGGGCGAATATCGATCCGGCCATCTCGGGGGCCCGGTTTTCGGTGGCCAGATAGTGCTCTCGCCAGGCCAGCACCTGCGGCTTCACCTTGCGTTTGGCCGGATGGAAGCCGGGACGGAAATAGCCGGGAATTCCCATCAGGACATGGCGCCAAACGCCGGGCGCGATCCACTGATACCAGAAGGATCGGGCCCAGGCCCGCATGTTGAACAGCTCGCCCCGCTGCCAGAGAATCCACAT
>BFBZ01001286.1_pt1 | contig 17340 bp, 13 predicted proteins | sample 1888401 | NCBI WGS metagenome assembly BFBZ01 (sample SAMD00112614, study PRJDB3348) | symbiont metagenome | host: Chara braunii | reverse complement strand
GGCTGCAAGCCCTGATCAACCACTTCGGCATCAAGCTGACGGCAAAGCTGACGGATATGTCCGGCTACCTGATCTTCGCTGCCGCGATCGCGTTGACCATCGTCTGCCTTATCGGCGTCAAGAGCTGGGATATCAGCCGCATCTGGACGTTCACCAATTATTCCGGCACGCCGGAAGGTGATTCATCGGTCTGGCCGAAGATGGAGAATATCTGGTACGTCTTCGCCCTTGGCCTGTTGCTGCCGATCTACACGATCACCGGTTACGACGCCTCGGCGCATACCTCCGAAGAAACCGTCAAGGCATCCAGCTCGGTGCCGCGCGGCATGGTTTCCTCGGTCTGGTGGTCCTCTTTCTTCGGCTACATCATGTTGCTCGCCTTCCTGCTGGCGATCCCGGACATGAACGAAGCCTCGAAGCAGGGCTGGAACGTCTTCTTCTGGACGATCAACAGCATCACCAATCCTGTCGTCGCCAATATACTCTACGTGGCGATCTTCATCTCGCAGCTCCTGTGCGGTCTTGCGACCGTGACATCGGCTTCGCGCATGATCTATGCCTTCTCGCGCGATGGCGGACTGCCGTTTTCGAAGGCGCTTGCCAGCGTCAGCCCGAAGTTCAGGACGCCTTCCGTCGCTATCTGGACGGCTGCCGTGCTTGCCGTGCTGTTCGTCTGGGGTGCGTCGCTCGTCACGATCGCCGGCTCTTCGGCCTATACCATCGTCGTGTCGTGCACGGTCATCTTCCTTTTCCTCTCCTTCACCGTGCCGATCGTACTCGGCATCAAGGCGATCGGAACTGCGAAATGGCCGAAAATGGGGCCATGGAACATGGGTATCGGCCTCTACAAGGTGGTCTCGGTTCTCGTGATCCTTGCCATGGCGATCATCTTCATCATTGGTGTGCAGCCACCGAATGAATGGGCGCTTTACATTACGATTGGCTTCCTGGTGCTGACCGCGATCGTTTGGTTCGCCTTTGAAAAGCGCCGTTTCCAGGGGCCGCCGATTGGCGACATGATTGCCAAGCGTCAGGCCGATATCGCTGCTGCCGAACGGGCCGTCGGCGAGACGTAATCCTCACATATCATCGATCCGGCGGGGGCCGCTGTTGCGGCCCCATCCAACTTGACGAGCGGCTTGGGGTAATATGTCCAGCAGCGCTCCGGCCGATCACTCTTCTATCTTTCAGGCGGATTAATCATGACCACTAGCTATACGTTCGACGACCTCAAGAAGGATGTGGCCGAAGGGCGCATCGACACGGTTCTGGCATGCCAGGTGGATATGCAGGGCCGCTTGATGGGGAAGCGCTTCCAGGCGGAATTCTTCGTCGAAAGCGCCTGGAAGGAAACGCATAGCTGCAACTATCTGCAGGCGACCGACATCGAGATGGAAACCGTCTCCGGCTACAAGTCGACCAGCTGGGAAAAGGGCTATGGCGACTATACGATGAAGCCCGATCTTGCGACGCTTCGTCGGATTCCATGGTTGGAAGGCACGGCGTTGGTGCTGTGCGACGTGCTTGATCATCACACGCATGAAGAAGTGGCGCATTCGCCGCGCGCGATCCTGAAAAAGCAGATCAAGCGCCTCGAGGCGATGGGCATGAAGGCCTACATGGCCTCGGAGCTTGAATTCTTCCTGTTCGACCAGAGCTATGACAGTGCTCGCGAATCCGGCTACCGCAACCTCAATCTCGTCAGCGGCTACAACGAGGACTATCACATCTTCCAGACCACCAAGGAAGAGGATGTGATGCGGGCGATCCGCAAGGGGCTGCAGGGCGCCGAAATCCCGGTCGAGAACTCCAAGGGCGAAGCTTCGGCCGGCCAGGAGGAAATCAACGTTCGCTATGCCGACGCCCTGACCATGGCCGACCGCCATACGATCATCAAGAATGGCTGCAAGGAAATTGCCTGGTCGAAGGGCAAGGCCATCACCTTCCTGGCAAAGTGGAACTACAGCGCCGCCGGCAGCTCGTCGCATATCCATCAGTCGCTCTGGAGCGCCGATGGCAAGACGCCGCTGTTCTTCGACAAGGAGCAGGAACACGGCATGACGCCGCTGATGAAGCACTATGTCGCCGGTCTTTTGAACCATGCCAGCGAAATCACCTATTTCCTGGCGCCCTACATCAATTCCTACAAGCGCTTCGTTGCTGGCACTTTTGCGCCCACCAAGGCGATCTGGAGCACGGATAATCGCACGGCCGGTTATCGCCTGTGCGGCGCCGAGACCAAGGGCATCCGCATCGAATGCCGTGTCGGCGGCTCCGACCTTAACCCTTATCTGGCGTTCGCTGCTTTGATCGCTGCAGGTCTTGATGGCATCGAAAACAAGCTGGAGCTGGAGGCGCCGTTTGTCGGGGATGCCTATGGCGCGCGCGAAGTTCGCGAGATACCGCGTACGCTGCGAGGTGCGACCGAGGCTCTCGCCAATTCGAAGATGCTGCGCGCTGCTTTCGGCGACGATGTCATCGATCACTACACCCGTGCTGCCGAATGGGAGCAGGAAGAGTACGATCGTCGCATCACCGATTGGGAAGTGGCGCGCGGATTCGAAAGGGCGTAAGGCTCTTGCGACCTGCCTTCTGCCCGATTTTCATTCTATGGTCGGGTAGGGGCATTAGGATGCTCCGTACATCCGCCTTTTGCCTCTAAGCAATGGTGCAGGCGGCGGGTTCTGAAGCATCGGATAATCAAATTGTTGACGATGAAAACAGGAACTCGATCATGACTATGATCACATGCGTCTCCCCGGTGAACGGAGAGGTTTATGCCGAACGTCCGGCCTTGTCGCTGGAGGCCGCCAAGGAAGTGGTGGCTCGCGCCCGCAAGGCACAGAAGGATTGGGCTCGCCGCCCGCTCGAAGATCGCGTCCAGCTCGTGCTGAAGGGTGTCGCCCGGCTCAATGAGATGGCCGATGTCGTCGTGCCGGAGCTTACCTGGCAGATGGGCCGGCCGATCAAGTATGGCGGCGAATATCGTGGCTTCAACGAGCGCTCCAACTATGTCGCCTCTATCGCCGCCGATGCGCTTGCGCCGCTGGTTGTCGAAGACAGCGCGAATTTCGCGCGGCGCATCGAGCGTGAAGCGCATGGCGTCGTCTTCGTCATTGCTCCCTGGAACTACCCCTATATGACGGCGATCAACACGATCGCGCCGGCGCTGATGGCCGGTAATACCGTAATCCTCAAGCATGCGAGCCAGACGCTGCTGGTCGGCGAGCGGCTGGTACAAGCGTTCGTCGAGGCAGGCGTTCCCGCCGATGTCTTCCAGAATGTCTTCCTCGATCATGAAACGACTTCGGCGCTGATTGCCGCCGGCAGCTTCAATTTCGTCAATTTCACCGGCTCCGTCGAAGGCGGCCGCTCCATCGAGCGCGCTGCTGCCGGCACCTTCACCAGCCTCGGGCTTGAGCTTGGCGGCAAGGATCCAGGCTATGTCATGGAAGACGCCGATCTCGACGCTGCCGTCGATACGCTGATGGATGGCGCCACCTTCAATTCCGGCCAGTGCTGCTGCGGCATCGAGCGCATCTATGTGCACGAGTCGCTGTACGACAGCTTCGTCGAGAAGTCGGTTGCCTGGGTTTCGAACTACAAGCTTGGCAACCCGCTCGATCCGGAAACGTCGCTCGGGCCGATGGCGCATAAGCGCTTTGCCAAGGTCGTGCGCGAGCAGATCGCCGATGCGGTTGCGAAGGGCGCCAAGGCGCTGATCGATCCCAAGCTGTTCCCAGCCGATGATGGCGGCGCCTATCTCGCACCGCAGATCCTCGTCAATGTCGATCATTCGATGGCCTTCATGCGCGAGGAGACCTTTGGTCCGGCCGTCGGCATCATGAAGGTGAAGAGCGATGCGGAAGCGTTGGAGCTGATGAATGACAGCCCCTATGGCCTGACGGCCTCGCTCTGGACCAAGGATGTCGAACGCGCCTCGCGCATCGGCCGCGAGATCGAAACCGGCACCGTCTTCATGAACCGTGCCGACTATCTTGATCCGGCGCTTTGCTGGACCGGTGTCAAGGAAACCGGTCGCGGCGGCTCGCTGTCGATCATCGGCTTCCACAATCTGACCCGTCCGAAATCCTATCACCTGAAGAAAGTAACAGCATGAGCAATATCTCAGCCAATTGGAGCTATCCGAACGCCTTCAAGCTCGGCCGCGGCCGGATCAAGGAACTGGCGGACGCCTGCAAGAGCCTGGGCATGAAGAAGCCGCTCCTGGTCACGGACCGGGGGCTTGCCTCGATGGCGATCACCAAGACCGCGCTCGACATTCTGGAAGATGCCGGCCTCGGCCGCGCCATTTTCGCCGACGTCGATCCGAACCCGAATGAGAAAAACCTCGAAGCCGGCGTCAAGGCTTTCAAGGATGGCGGCCATGATGGCGTTGTCGCTTTTGGCGGCGGCTCCGGTCTCGATCTCGGCAAGTGCGTCGCCTTCATGGTCGGCCAGACCCGGCCGGTATGGGATTTCGAAGATATCGGCGACTGGTGGACCCGCGCCAGCGTCGAGGGCATTGCCCCGATCGTTGCCGTGCCGACCACCGCGGGCACCGGCTCTGAAGTCGGTCGCGCCAGCGTCATCACCAATTCCGCCACGCATGTGAAGAAGATTATCTTCCATCCGAAGTTCCTTCCGGGCGTCGTCATCGCCGATCCGGAACTGACCGTGGGCATGCCGAAGGTCATCACGGCCGGTACCGGCATGGATGCGTTTGCCCATTGCCTGGAAGCCTATTCCTCGCCTTTCTATCATCCGATGTCGGCCGGTATCGCGCTGGAAGGCATGCGTTTGGTCAAGGAATTCCTGCCACGCGCCTATCGCGAAGGAACCGATCTTGAAGCCCGCGCCAATATGATGAGCGCTGCCGCCATGGGTGCTGTCGCCTTCCAGAAGGGTCTTGGCGCTATTCACGCACTGTCGCACCCGATCGGCGCTGTCTACAACACCCATCACGGCATGACCAATGCCGTCGTCATGCCGGCCGTCCTGCGCTTCAACCGCAAGGCTATCGAGGACAAGATTGCCCGCGCCGCTGCCTATCTCGGCATTTCGGGCGGTTTCGACGGCTTCTACGATTACGTATTGCAGTTGCGTGCTGAACTGGGCGTTCCCGAAAGCCTCTCGGCCATGGGTATCGCGCCCGACCGGATCGATGAACTCTCGGCCATGGCAATCGAAGATCCAAGCGCCGGCGGCAATCCGGTGCCGTTGACGCTGGAAAACACCAAGGCATTGTTCCGCGATTGCTTCTGAAAAAGCCGTTGATGTGCTGCGCTTGAATTGCGGCGCATCAGTTAGCGAAATAAAAAAGCCGCTGGATGGGCTCATCCAGCGGCTTTTTTCGTAAATGTCATCTGCAATCAGTCAACGAATTCGACGACGACGCCTGGCTTGACCATCTTGGCGAGTTCGGTCGCGTCCCAATTGGTGAGACGAACGCAGCCGTGGCTCTGCGACTTACCGATCTTCGAGGGTTCTGGCGTGCCGTGGATACCGTAGGTCGGCTTCGACAGGGCCATCCAGACGGTGCCGACCGGGCCGTTCGGGCCAGGCGGAATGTTGAGGACCTTGTCGTTGGCGCCCTGCTGGAAGTTGATCTTCGGGTTGTATGTATAGCCGGGATTGAAGGCGACACGTTCGACCGTGACCGTGCCTGAGGGCGAGGGCGTGTCGGTCGAGCCGATGCTTGCCGGATAGGCCGCGATCAACGTGCCATTGGCATCATAGGCGAAAACCTGCTTGCGGCCCTTGTCTGCGAGAATCTTCGCGACCGTACCGGTTCTGGCAGAGCCGGTGTTGACGACCTTGATCGTATTACCCGGGACGGTGAAGTCGACACCGGGATTGAGTTCCTTCAGATAGCCTTCATCCATGTGGAAGCGTTCGGCCAGCATTTCCGTCGTCGACGTATAGCCAAGCGATGGCATCTGCGATTTTGCCGCATAATCCTCGGGGATCGATGCGACATAGGGGCCGGCCGCATCGGCGGCTGTGATCGTGTAGTTGATGATCGGCATTCCCCCGGACATCCGCAACTGTTCGAGGATCGCGTCGGTGTTTTTCGGATCGAGCGTCTGCCCGGTCATCTGCTGATAGGCATAAACAGCCTTGGTGACGTTCGCGCCCATGCGGCCATCGATTGCGCCGGGCGAAATGCCCTGGCGAGAAAGGAAGACCTCCAGCGCGGTGATCTCCATCTTCGATTTGCCCTTGAGGTTTATCACCGGTTCGGCTGGCGGCTTGCGGACGATGTCAGGTGTTTCCTGCTGCGGATCTATCGATGCGTAGTCATTGCCGCCCGGATTCGCCTGCTGGCCTTTGGCGCCCGGAAGCGGCTGGTTGTCGAGCGGCTGGCGTTGGATATCGCCATCGCGCGGAATGCCGCCGGTCACGACATTGCGGTCCTGTTGGTCATAGCCGTTGTCGGCGTATCCGTCGCCATTGCCATAGCCGTCATTGCGATACTGACGATAGTCCTGATAACCGCCGCCATTGTTGGACAGCTGCGTATCGCCATAGCGGTTGCCGCCGCCATATCCGTTATCGCCATTGGCATCGCGGCCCGGTGCGCGCGGATAATAGGTGCTTGCCCGCATCTCGGTAGCGACGACATTGCCGTAGCTATCGACGAGGACGCGTCGCCCGCGTCCGTCGCGGGCCATGGCATATCCGCCGCCATAGGGGTATTGATCCAGAATACGGCCATCGGGAGTGACGAGAACTGTATCGCGGCCTCCGCTGCGATAGTACTGTGCCTGCGCGTCACTAAGCGCGAGCGCGGACACTGTGGCAGCCATTGCCAGGGTAAAACTCAATTTCACGAACCGGTTCACGTCTGTCGAATCCTTGGATGGTAGTTCGGCTGACTCACACATGGCAAATTTGACGCCAGTATGGAAATTTAGATTATCATGCTGAATAAAATATAAAAAATTCCGTGATCAAGGCTTCAAGTTAACATTCGGTAAGCCAAATCACCGTTTATTTGCGCCGCTCGCCATTATGGAACAACGCCAGAGGGTAGCGCCGACCAGGGAGGGTTTTGGGTAATGATCGATTTTTCCGCGGCCAAAGGGCCGAAATTGACGCTGGACGAAGGCTCCGTGCTGGATATCGGCGCCTGCATCGTCGAGGGCAACAATCTGGCGCCCGGACGCGCCGTTCCCGACGATGGTGATCCGCGGATCAGCCATTCCGTGGAAGGTTTCCTCTTCACCTGCGGGCCGGATCACATCCGCCATCCCGAACCGATGTCGGGTGCATATGAGGGCCAACGCTATCCGCTGCATGGTTCCCTAGCGTCTCATCCCGCCAAAATTCTCTGGACCAAATTCGAGAATGGCAATGCGGAATGCCGAGCGGATATCGACATCGTCACCGCAGAGGGACGAACGGCTCGGCTTGAACGCCTCTGGCGGATCGATGGTTCCACCGGTGAGGTCTCTCTTGCCGATCGCGTCGTCAATACGAGTTCAGAGGCGATGCCGGCCTTCCTGATGTATCACATGAACATCGGCGGCAAATGGTTTGACGACGGCACCCGACTGTCGGGCCAAATGCTGGAGAATGGCGGCTTTCCCTGGACCTTCGGTGATGAGCTCGGGGGCATTTTCTGTGTGCCGGCTCTGGAGAAGGGCGAGGACTGGGCGGAGGTCCGCCTCGGTCCGATCACAGCCACTGGCGGCAAGACATTGAGGGTGCGTTTCAGCACCGATACGCTGCCGTTCCTGCAGGTTTGGCGCAATCAACGCGCACCGGCGGATGTTCTGGGCATCGAGCCCGTTTCGCATCGCTGGGTCTCGCGCGCGGAGCTGGAGGAAGCAGGCGAATTCAATATTCTCCAGCCCGGCGAAGCCCGCAATTTCATGCTCAACTTTGCCTTTGTTTGAGGGTGTCGAGCGGTTGACGCTCGCCCTGTCGCGGCGTAGATCAAAGCCCTCGGTTTTAGAGAGGACATGAACCATGGATATCCGCCCGATCGACGATGAATACTCGGTGTCCGGCCAGATCACCGTAGAGGATCTCGACCAGATCAAGGCCCTGGGTTTCAAGTCTCTCGTCTGCCATCGCCCGGATGGCGAAAGCCCGGATCAGACGCCGTTTGGCGTCATCGAGGCCCGTGCCAAGGAACTCGGCCTCGAGATTACCCATGTGCCCGTCGGCCCCATGGGCGTCACCGAGGAGGCCGTGCAGGGCATGGTCGATGCGCTGGACGAATTCCCGCGGCCGATGCTTGGCTATTGCCGCTCCGGCGCGCGCTCGACGGCGATCTATCAGAAGACGCATCATATCCGCGGCTGATCGGGCGTATTTCCAATCTTGAGATTGAAGGGTAGGCCACAGCCATGCTCTTCGCTCATTTTGCCTCAGAACAACATCAGGAGAAAACCATGAGCATCAAGCGTATCGACGTTGGCGCCCGCATGAGCGGCGCTGTCATTCACGGCAACACCGTCTATCTCGCCGGCCAGGTTGGCGAAGGCGAAAGCGTTACCGATCAGTGCAAGTCGGCACTGGCTGAAGTTGACCGTCTGCTCGCAGCCGCCGGCTCCAGCAAGTCGAAGATCCTGCAGACGCTCATCTACCTCTCGGACATTTCCTATTTCGCAGAAATGAACGCTGCCTGGGAAGCCTGGGTCGATCCGGCCAATACACCGGCTCGTGCGACCAGCGAAGCCAAGCTTGCCGCGCCGAAGTACAAGGTCGAATTCATCGTGACGGCCGCGCTCTAAGTCGAGGTAGCATGTTTTGGAAGGCCGGTGGGCTCGCGCTCACCGGCCTTTCGTTTGGGCTATTTCCGTCAGGGTGCGCGAGGGCGTGATCGCTTCGGGATCGAGCGCGATCTCGATGATTGCCGGCTTGCCGCTGGCGCGGGCCCGCTCGAATGCTGGGCTGAATTCTTCCGTCGCCTTCACGGTTTCGCCGTGGCCGCCATAGGCTCGGGCGAGGGCGGCAAAGTCGGGGTTGTTAAGTGCCGTCGCGCTGACACGGCCGGGATATTCCCGCTCCTGATGCATGCGGATGGTGCCGTACATGCCGTTGTTGATAACGAGCGCGATCAGCGGCAGATCATATTGGACGGCGGTCGCGAATTCCTGTCCATGCATCATGAAACAGCCATCGCCGGCAAAGCAGATCACCTCACACTGCGGAAACAGCTGCTTGGCGGCAACCGCTGCCGGTAAGCCATAGCCCATCGACCCGGAGGCGGGGGCCGCCTGCGTGTTGAAGCGGCGGAAACGGTGAAAGCGATGCAGCCAGGTCGCGTAATTGCCGGCGCCGTTGGTGAAGATCGCATCATCAGGTGTGTTGGCCTCGATCCAGTCCATGATGCGGCCCATGTGAACCGAGCCGGGGCTTTTCTCCGGCGTCTTAGACCATGCTAGGTAGGCGGCGTGCATGCGTTCGGTGCGCTCGGCCCAGCGTGGTTCGCTCGGTGCATCCAGATCGGCGAGAGCTGCGACGAAATCGTCAGGGCTGGCGCAGATTGCCAGGTCCGGACGGTAGACCCGACCGAGCTCGGACGGATCGGGATAGACATGGACGAGTTGCTGGCGCGGGTAGGGGATATCGACCAGCGTATAGCCAGAGGAGGGCATTTCGGAGAGACGACCGCCCAGAAGGATGAGCAGATCCGCCTCCTTGATTTCCTTGGCGAGCGCCGGATTGATGCCGATCCCGACGTCGCCGGCATAGTTCGGATGCAGATGATCGAACAGCATCTGGCGGCGGAAGGAGCAGCCGACCGGCAGCTTGAAACGCTCGGAAAACTGCCGGATTCCGGCAACGGAATCCTCATCCCAGCGCGTGCCGCCGAGAATGACCATCGGGCGTTCAGCCCTAAGGAGGCGTTGATTGAAGTCGGCGAGCTGGCTGCGGCCGGGATGCGCGGCGACAGGCACATACGGCCTTGCGTCTGGCGCTTCGACTTCATCGCGCAGCATGTCCTCGGGCAAGGTCAGCACGACCGGGCCGGGGCGGCCCGATGTCGCCACTGCGAAGGCGCGGGTGACGAATTCCGGAATACGGGCGGCATCGTCGATCTCTCCGACCCATTTCGCATATTCGGTAAGGGCGCGGCGGAACTCCACTTCCTGAAACGCTTCGCGCTCACGGGCATCGCGCTGCACCTGGCCGATGAAGAGGATCATCGGGATTGAATCTTGACGAGCAATGTGGAGGCCAGCGGAGGCATTGGTGGCTCCGGGGCCGCGGGTGACCATGCAGATGCCCGGCTCTCCCGTCAGGCGCCCCCAGGCATCCGCCATCATCGCCGCACCACCCTCCTGACGGCAGACGAGGACCTTGATGTCGCTGTCATGCAAAGCATCGAGCACGGCAAGAAAGCTCTCGCCGGGTACGCAGGATATGCGCTTGACGTCATTGGCCTTCAAAGCTTCGACGATGAGTTGACCGCCCGTTCGTTTCATATCTTCGCCTTCCCCTCCAGCTCGGCCAATTCGGCCAGAACCTCCTCCTGATGTTCGCCAAGACGCGGGCTTGGCCGCGAATAGGCCAACGGCGTCTCGGAAAGCACGATCGGCGTGCGCACGCTCGGGATCATGGTGCCGGCTGCATCCTCGAGATCGATGCGCAGGCCGCGCGCCTTGATCTGTGGGTCGGAAAACATGTCCTCGATCGTATTGATCGCCCCGGCCGGAACGGCATTATCCTCACAGATCTTCAGCAGATCGGCCTTGTTCCACGCGAGCGTCTTCTCCGATATGAATGCGCGAACGTCGTTGCGATGGGCGACGCGGGCCTTGTTGGTCGCGTAGCGCTCGTCATCAGCTTGGGCGTCGATGCCTAGGATGGTGCAAAGCCGGCGGAACTGCCCGTCATTGCCGACTGCCAGAATGAGGTAGCCATCGGCGGTGGGAACGACTTCGTAGGGCGAGATATTGGGATGGGCATTGCCGAGCCGAACCGGTGGCTTGCCCGAGATCAGATAGTTCATGTTCTGATTGGCAAGAACGGCCGATTGCACGTCGAGCAGGGCCATGTCGACAAGCTGGCCTTCGCCGAATTTGAGCGCATGGATCAGTGCCGCCTCGATTGCCGAGACGGCATAGATGCCGGTGAAAATATCGGCAATTGCAACGCCTGCCTTGACCGGCTGCCCCTCCGGCTCGCCGGTGATCGACATGAAACCGGACATGCCCTGGACGATATAGTCATAGCCTGCCAGGCCGGCATAGGGGCCGGTCTGTCCGAAGCCGGTGATCGAGCAGTAGACGATCCTCGGATTGATCTTTTTCAGGCTTTCATAGTCGAGGCCGTATTTGATCAGGCCGCCGAGCTTGAAGTTTTCGATGACGACGTCGGCTGTCTTGACTAGCCGGCGTACCAGCTCCTGTCCTTCCTCAGTCCTAAGATCGGCTGTGATGGAGCGCTTGCCGCGATTGGCAGAATGATAATAGGCGGCGGATAGGTTTTCGCCATCCTTGCCCTCAACGAAGGGAGGGCCCCATTGGCGGGTGTCGTCGCCTCCGTCCGGATTTTCCACCTTAATGACGTCAGCGCCGAGATCGGCCAGCATCTGGCCCGCCCAGGGGCCTGCAAGGACGCGGGCAAGCTCGATGACACGAATACCGGAAAGCGGAGGTTTCTTGGTTTTCTGGTCCGTCATGTCGATCCGCTCTCTCGCTTAGGGCGTGAATGCTGTTTCAGATGTATCGGATACGGGCTTGGAAGCAAAGCGCTGCTCGCGCCAGAGGATATAGAGCCCGGAACACATAATGATGAGGATGCCGAGCCATTTGATCGCATCCGGAAAGTTATGGAACACCACCCAGCCGAAGATCGTCGCCGAGATGATTTCGAAATATTGCAGGGGCGCGAGCTTCGAAGCCTGGACAGCGCGATAGGCATAGATCGTAAGAATGCCCGAGGCCGCTGCCGTGACGCCAACGCCGAGCAAATAGAGCATCGCCGTCAGATCCGGAATAACCGGATGAAGGATTGCGGATCCCGTCGCCTTCCCGATGCCAAGCAGGATCAAACTGAGGCCGGTGCCCCATATGCCTGTCTGGAACTGCATGGGCCACGCGTCTTCGCGATGGGACACGACGCGCGTGATCATCACGTAAACAGCAACGCAGAGTGCGGTGACGACGGGCAAAAGAGCAACGAAGCCGACTTCCTGAAAGCTCGGCTGGATGATCAGCATCGCGCCGAGGAAGCCGACGGCACAGGCTGTGTAACGGCGCCAGCCGATGGTTTCCTTGAGGAAGATACTGCTCAGAATGGTCAGCATCATCGGCTCGACGAAAAAGATGGCGATGGCATCGGCCACTTCCATGACCTGCAGCGCAGTCACGAACGAGACCATCGATAGCGTCAAAAGCGCAGCGCGGAGCGCGTGCACGCCGCTTTGGCGCCATGACCATACGCCCCACTGTCCGCGCAAGGCCATCATCGGCAGGGCAAAGAGCGACTGGAAGATGAAGCGTGCGGCGGTGACTTCGGCTGGTGGAATGGTGGTTGCCGCGAGTTTGGAGAAGATGTCCATGATCGGCGAAAGGACGACGGAGAGGAACATCATCAACAGGCCGAACGTCAGCTCCGATTGCGGCAATCGAAGCGAGGAGCCGCTGTTGGCATTCATTGGAGAATTCCTTTGAGAATCAGTTCCTTGCCACGACCGCTTTGCACCAGTTAGCAAAGTCGGCAATGGCTTGGTCGGCACCGATTTCGTTCAGCGTCTCGTGCCGCATGTCCGGGTGGATCCTAGTTGTAATATGAGAGAAGCCGGCGTTTTTCAAATGATTTGACAGCCAGGAAATTGCTTTTCCATTGTCCGTCGCCGAGTCCTTGCCGCCGCCGACGAGGTGGATCGGCATGTCGTGCCGCAGCTGGTCGAGATAGGCCTTTTGCGGGGCGCGAAAGCTGAGTTCGAATATATCAAGCCAGAGCGAAACGGATGCATCGAAGCCGCAGAGTGGATCGGCGATGTACTTGTCCACCTGTTCGGGGATGCGCGACAGCCAATCGAACTCGGTGCGGCGGTTCGGGGTGGATTTGCCCCCGGCGCCGAAGGGCAGTTTTGGCAGTGGCCCGCTTGGAACGTCCGACCCCCTGAACATGCGTTCGGTCTTCAAGATGAGCTGGGCGGCGCGGCCGGCGAGGCCCGGATGGAAATTCGAATTCCAGACAGTGACGGCATCGAATTTATCCGGATAGGTGACAGCTGTATTGAGGCTGATCAATCCACCCATGGAATGACCGAACAGGATGATCGGCCGGCCCGGATAAGTGGTTGCGGCGAGCTCTCTCATGGCAAGTACATCTGCCATGACCTGATCGACGCCATTTCGCCGCGCAAAACGCCCGATCGGAGCGTCAGCGGCAACGGTTTCGCCATGGCCTCGGTGATCGTGGGCATACACATTGAAGCCCTGGGTGGCCATGGCATCGGCGAAAGCTTCATAGCGGCGCGAATGTTCGGCAAGGCCATGGGATATGAGAAGGATTCCGCGCGTCTCGCCCTTCGCTGGCGAATGATGATAGGCAATCGTCGCGCCCGTCGGGCTTTGCAGGCGTTGCGTTTCGGCGAACATGCATGGTTCCTCCCCAATCGGACGAGAGGTTATCATCCTGGTGATTGCAATGGACAGTCATCGAAGCCCACAGAAATAAATCTTTCGAGCCCTGTGATTCAGGGTTGCATGCGCAAAAGCAAACTGCTTATTTGTTCCTATAATGTTCTAGTTGGAGGCGTGGAATGAAGCATTTGCTTCGGATATTTGCGGTTGTGCTCCTTTCGGTCGGGACAGTCGCGAGCGCAGTGGCGCAGGAGCACAGCCGGGGGCGGACACGCTTTATCCTAGCGGCAAGCTGGGAGCCGGCATTTTGTGCGACGAACCAGAAGAAGGCGGAATGCCGGAACCAGTCGTCGAGCAATCACGATGCCACGAATTTCTCGCTGCATGGCCTCTGGCCGATGCGGCAGGAATATTGTGACGTTTCGGATGATCTGAAGCAGGCGGATCGCAGCAGCGATTGGAAGGATCTGCCGGCAGTGCAGCTGTCGCAGGACGTCAAGGCGAAGCTCGACAAGGTCATGCCGGGTACCCAATCGGGTCTCGAGCGACACGAGTGGATCAAGCACGGCACCTGCACGAAACTTAGCGCAGACGCTTATTTCTCGACCGCGGCGGGTCTGATCAACGAGCTCAACGCCTCCGCCGTGCGTGATCTTTTCGCTCAGAATATTGGCAAGGAACTGGATGCGGAAAGCATCAAGGCCGCTTTCGACCAGAGCTTCGGCGAGGGTGCTAATGCGCGCATCAAGATGAGCTGCCGTCGCGTCGGCAATGTCAGGATGATCTCGGAACTGACGATCGGTCTCTCCGAAGATGCTCTCGATCAGCAACAGGGCAACGAGCCTCGGCTTGCCAAATTGATCCAGGGCGCCGGCAGCACGGCCTTCGGCTGCGATCGCGGCGTAGTGGATGCAGCCGGTTTCTGACCTATTCCGGCCTTTGTGACGCGGATAAATGCCCTCGGACAAGGTTTCGCCGTTGCCCGAGGGCGGGGTTTCGCCTACATAGCGGCACAATTCGCAATGTTATCCGCCCGTGGAGTAACCCAAGCTATGGCACGTCAGTTCATTTATCATATGGCCGGTCTGAATAAGGCCTATGGCGCCAAGAAAATCCTGGAGAATATTCATCTCTCCTTCTACCCCGACGCCAAGATCGGTATTCTCGGCCCGAACGGTGCGGGTAAGTCGACTGTACTGCGCATCATGGCCGGTCTCGACAAGGAATATACCGGCGAAGCCTGGTTGGCCGAAGGCGCTACCATCGGCTATCTGGCGCAGGAGCCGCACCTGGATCCTACGAAGACGGCGCTCGAAAACGTCATGGAAGGCGTCGCGGCCAAGACCGACGTTCTCAACCGCTATAACGAACTGATGATGAACTATTCCGACGAGACGGCGGAAGAGGGCGCCAAGCTCCAGGATATCATCGACAGCCAGAACCTCTGGGATCTCGAAAGCCAGGTTGAAATGGCGATGGATGCGCTGCGTTGCCCGCCCGGCGATGCTGACGTCACCAAGCTTTCGGGCGGCGAGCGTCGCCGTCTTGCCTTGTGCAAGCTGCTGCTGTCGCAGCCCGACGTGCTGCTGCTTGACGAACCGACCAACCACCTCGACGCCGAAACCATCGCCTGGCTGGAAAAGCACCTGCGTGCCTATCCGGGCGCCGTGCTGATGATCACCCACGATCGCTACTTCCTGGATAACGTCACCGGCTGGATCCTCGAACTCGACCGCGGTCGCGGCATTCCCTACGAGGGCAACTACTCTTCGTACCTGCTGGCCAAGGCAAAGCGCATGCAGCAGGAAGGCCGCGAAGAAGCCGGTCGTCAGAAGGCGATCGCGCGCGAACAGGAATGGATCGCCTCCAGCCCGAAGGCTCGCCAGTCGAAGTCCAAGGCCCGTATCCGCGCCTATGACGAGCTGGTCGATGCCGCCGAGAACCAGCGTCCCGGCGATGCGCAGATCATCATTCCGGTCGGCGAGCGTCTCGGCCAGGTGGTCATCGAGATGGAAGGCATCACCAAGGGCTATGGCGATCGCGTATTGATCGAAGATCTGTCGCTGAAGCTGCCGCCCGGCGGTATCGTCGGCGTTATCGGCGCGAACGGCGCCGGCAAGACGACGCTCTTCCGCATGATCACCGGCCAGGAAAAGCCGGATAGCGGCTCTATCCGCATCGGCGACACCGTTCACCTCGGTTATGTCGACCAGAGCCGCGATGCACTCGACGGCAACAAGACCGTCTGGGAGGAAATCTCCGGCGGTGCCGAAGTCATCAAGCTCGGCAAGTATGAAATGAATTCGCGCGCCTATTGCGCAACCTTCAACTTCAAGGGCGGCGATCAGCAACAGAAGGTCGGCAACCTCTCGGGCGGCCAGCGCAACCGCGTGCATCTTGCCAAGATGCTGAAGGCCGGCGGCAACGTGCTGCTCCTCGACGAACCGACCAACGACCTTGATACGGAAACGCTGGGCGCACTCGAGATCGCTCTCGAAAACTTCGCCGGCTGCGCTGTTATCATCAGCCACGATCGCATGTTCCTCGACCGTCTGGCGACGCATATCCTCGCTTTTGAAGGCGACAGCCATGTCGAATGGTTCGAAGGTAACTTCGAGGATTACGAACAGGACAAGATGCGCCGCCTCGGCGTCGACAGCATCAATCCGAGCCGCGTCACCTACAAGAGACTGACGCGATAAGCTCTTGTTTCCGCTCTTCGAAAACCCCGGCTTGTCCGGGGTTTTTGTTTGTCTGGCGGTGAAATCCGATGTTCCGTTCTCGGCAGAAATTAACAGATTTCCGACGTCGAACGAGCTTGGTTGCCGATTGGCTCTTGCAGAATGCGCTCAAATCACATAAAGATATCTTTATATCTTGATTGGGTGTCGAATGACGGATCTGGTGAAGCTCGGCTTAGACGATGTTGTGGACGTGCTGAAGGCGGTCGGCGAGCCGACGCGGCTGCGTCTGATGGCGCTGCTCGTCGCCAGCGATCTCACAGTCACCGATCTTACCGAAATTCTCGGCCAGTCGCAGCCCCGCATCTCCAGGCATCTGAAGCTGCTCGGAGAGGCCGGCCTGATCGATCGTTATCAGGAAGGCGCCTGGGCCTATTTCCGCTTGAAGCAGGAAGGCAAGGCCGTGACGTTGGCGCGCACTCTTCTGCGCCACACCGCGGAAAAGGATGCGGTTCTGCTGCGTGACGGAGAGCGCCTTTCTGCCGTCAAGCGCGTCCGTGCCGAGCGTGCGCAGGCCTATTTCAGCCGCAATGCCGCCGAGTGGGACGAGCTGCGCCGCCTGCATGCCGCCGACGAAGATGTCGACAAGGTGCTGATCGATCTGATCGGCCCACAGCCGATTGACTCGTTTCTCGACCTCGGCACAGGCACCGGGCGCATGCTGCAGCTTTTGGCAGGTCATTATCGGCGCGCCGTCGGTATCGATGCCAGCCGCGATATGCTTGCCGTGGCGCGTGCCAATCTCGATCGCTCCAACATCACGGCTGCTTCTGTACGCCACGGCGACATTTTCAACCTGCCGCTCGAGCAGCAGGATTTCGATCTGATCACCATTCATCAGGTGCTGCACTTCCTTGATCAGCCCGAGATCGCTGTTGCGGAGGCGGCGCGAATGCTGCGGCCCGGCGGCCGGCTTGTCATTATCGATCTTGCGCCGCACGGGCTTGAATATCTGCGTGACGAACATGCGCATCTGCGTCTCGGCTTCTCGCATCAGACCATATCCGATTGGCTGAAATTGGCGGGGCTCGATGTCGAGCAGG
>BFBZ01001285.1_pt1 | contig 17354 bp, 8 predicted proteins | sample 1888401 | NCBI WGS metagenome assembly BFBZ01 (sample SAMD00112614, study PRJDB3348) | symbiont metagenome | host: Chara braunii | reverse complement strand
CCTCCCCGCCGACGACAGCCGCGCGCTCGCGGTCGAAGTTCGTGACGGGATACATGCCGTTCTGGTCGACGGACAGGCCGATCCGCTGCCGGAGCGGCGCGCGGCGACGTACCTGAACTTCGCGTTCTTCCCGCTCCACGCGAGCCCCGGGCTCACGCCCGCGCGCCCGCGCGTCGTGACGCCCGGCGAGTTCCTCGACCCCGTCTGTGACCTCACCGGTGTGGATTGCGTCTTCCTCTGTGACGTTCCCAACCCGTCATCCGACCTGGCCGCCAAACTGGACGCGGTGCTGCGCCGCGGCGGTACCGTCGTCATCGGGCTGGGGCCGAACGCCGCCGCCAGCCGCGCGCAGTACAACTCGGTCCTGTACCGCGAGGGCAATGGTATCCTCCCCGGTGCCCTCGGTGAGACCGTCACCGTCGCGAGCCCGGACGACCTCGGGTACCAGCTGCACGCGGACGACGACGAGTACCGCAAGGCGCCGCTCGTCTCGTTCAACGACGACCGCTTTCGGGCCGGGCTCACCTCCGTCCCGTTTCCAACGTACATGAAGCTCGACACCCCGCCGGGCGGGCGCGCCCGGCGCATCATGACCTTCGCCCGCGCCGGGGCCGTGGCGCCCGACCCCAAGACCGCGGCCGGGGCAAAGCCCGATCCGGCCCTCGTCGAGTGGGGCCGGCACCGGGGCCGCGTGTACGTGTTCACCAGTACGTTCAACGTGAGTTGGAACACCTGGCCGGAGAAGTTCACGTTCCTCCCGTTCTGGAACGAGTTCCTGAAGCACTGCGTCGCGAACCCGGATCGCCACACGCTCCGCGTGGGCGAGGTGATCGAGGAGTTCTTCCCGGCCAGTGCCGCCGGCCTCGAAGCCGGTCTCAACGGCCCGGACGGGCTCTCGGCCCACATCCGGCTCGAGTTGCAGGACGAAGCCGGGGTGGCCCGGTTCAACAACACCGCGGTGAGCGGACTGTACCGGATGGGGACCAACGGTTCCCGCGACCGCGTGTTCGCGGTGAACGTCGCCGAGATCGACCCCACACGGGCCAGCGAGTCGGACCTGCGCCGCACCGACCGGAGCGAGTTCCGCGCGCCGATGCAGGTGGTGGACGACCCCGCGGAGGTGAAGCCGACCGGGGAGAGCGGGGCCGCCCTGACCACCGCGCCGAAACCGCACGGCCCGTTCCTCGCCCGGTTCGCAACCGAATTCGCCCTGCTCGTACTGACGGCAGAACTGGTCCTCGCGTGGCGCTTCGGCCCGTCGCGCACTGCGGCCCGGAGCGCGGCCCCGCGGCCCGACCTGACGAAGCGCCTCCAGCGGTTGGCCGGCACCCTGGCGGCGCTACTCCCTCTGGTCGCGGCCGGGTTCGTCCTCTTCGCGGTGTTCCACGCCGAGCGCACCGGCAACCCGCTCGGGTTCCTGCCGCACGGCCCGCGCGCCGCGATCGAAACGGCGGCGGGCGTACCCGCCGCCGCCCCGGGCGAGGGGACCAAGTGGCGGCTCGACGGGTTCACCGCGTTCTTCCGCAACGCCGCCACCGACCGGCGTGTGGTGCTGGCGCTGGCGGTCGCGTGCGTCGCACTCACGTTCGGCGTGTACCGGCTCGAGCGCCGCGCCGCGGGCGGGTTCGGCCGGCTCCTGCTGCCCGCGCTGCTCCGCACGGCGGCCTTCCTGCTCGTGCTGTTCGTCGTCCTCGCGCAGCGGCAACTCGCCTTCGACCGCGAGGGCTGGCCCGAGGTCGTGATCCTGCTCGACACGTCGGCCAGCATGGACACGCGCGACCCGTTCAAGGACCCCGCCGTGCGCGCCCGGGCCGAGGAACTCGCCGGCCTGACGCCCCTGTCGGAAACGAATCGGCTGCGGTTGGCGCAGTGGCTCCTCACCCGTCCGGACGCCGACTGGCTCGACCGGCTCCTGAAGGAGAAACAGGTCAAGGTGCGCCTCTACGCCGTGGACACCCAGACGCGCCCGCTCGCGGTCGTGGAAGACGAGGAACAGGCCGCGGACGGGCGCGCGGCCATCGAAAAGCTGAAGGCCGAGGGCGACGGGTCGCACCTCGGCGAGGGCATCGAAAAGGTGCTGAAGGACTTCCGCGGCAGCCCCCTCGCGGCCATCATCATGTTCACCGACGGCGTGACCACCGCCGGCGACGACCTGCCCAAGGCGTCTCGCGCCGCGGCCCAGGACGGCGTGCCGCTGTTCCTCGTCGGCGTCGGCGACACCTGGGAGACGCCCGATCTGATCCTCAACGACGTGCACGCCGAACCCGTGGTCGGCCGCGGCGACCGGCTCGTGTTCGAGGCCCGGCTCGGGGCCCGCGGGCGGGTCCCGGCGGCGCCGGTCACCGTGTTCCTCCGGGAGAAAACGCCGAACGGGCTCGAGGACCGCGGGCAGGTCACCGTCACGCCCGACCCGTCCGGCAACCCGGTGTCGGTCACCGTCGCGCACACGCCGCAGGAGGCGGGCGAGAAGACGTTCGTCCTCGAGGTCCCGGCCGTGCCCGGGGAGACCAACACGCGGAACAACAGGATCGAGCGCACGGTCCTCGTCACCGACTCGCGCCGCATCCGCGTGCTGTACGTGGAGGGCTACCCGCGGTACGACTTCCGGTTCGTCAAGGTGCTGCTGGAGCGCGAGTCGGACCGGTCCGTCGGCGGCAAGTCGGTGGAGGTCCAGGTCGTCCTCCAGGACGCGTCGAAGGGCTGGGCGGAAACGGACCGCTCCGCGTTCCGCGGCGAGTTCCCGACCCGTACCGAACTGTTCGGCTTCGACGTCGTCATCCTGGGCGACGTGGACCCCAAACAGATCGGCGGCGCCCGCAGCGCGGTCGTCCTCCGCGACCTCGCCGACTTCGTGAAGGTGAAGGGCGGCGGCCTGCTCTTCCTCGCGGGGGAACACGGCACGCCCGCCGCCTACGCCGACACGCCGCTCGCGGAGGTGCTGCCGGTGCTCCCCGGCGACGCCCCGGCGGCGACGCGCCCGCCCGAGGAGCAGCCGCTCACGGAGGAGTACCAGCCGAAACTCACGCCGGCCGGCCGCATGCACCCGCTGTTCCGGTTCTCCGCGGACCAGGCCGAATCGACCCGCATCTGGGGCAACTTGAAGCCGCTCCTGTGGTACGCCAAGGGCTACCGCCGCAAGCCGCTGACGAGCGTGCTGGCCGAACACCCGACGCGGGCCGCGGAGGGCGGCGCGCCGGGCGAGAAGCACCCGCTCGTACTCCAACAGTTCGCCGGCGCGGGCCCGGTGCTGTTCTTCGGCCTCGACGACACCTGGCGGTGGCGGTTCCGCTCCGACGAGGAGCACTTCGACCGGTTCTGGATCCAGGCCGTCCGGGTGCTGTCGCGGTCCCGCATCCGCCGGCCGGAACTGCGGGTGGCCCCCCGGACCGAGTTCCGCCGCGACGAGCGGGTGACGGTCCAGGTGGAGTTCCCGATCGAGTCGCCGGCGCCCGGCGGCGACACGCCCGTGCGCGTGGCGGTCACCCGGTCCCCGCTCAAGAGGCCCGACGGGACGCCCGGCCCCGGCCCGACCGAAACCTCGACCCTCGCCCTCAACCGCGTCCCCGGCCCGACCATTCTGTTCGAGGCCACCCTGCCCCGCGCGCCGGAGGGCGACTACCGGTTCGAGATGACCGACCCGGAGGTCCCGGGCGCGCGGCCGTTCGCCACGGCGTCGGTGCTGCCGCCGCTGAACGAGCGCGACCGCACGGAACTGAACAGCGCCGACCTGAAGCTGGCGGCGAGCCAGTCCGGTGGCGGGTTCTACACACTGGCGACCGCGACCGACGTGTTCGACGACTTGAAGAMCCYCCAGCGCGTGCCGCTGAMCCAGCCGTGCCCGCCGGTGCCGTTGTGGAACCAGCCCGTCGTGTACGGCCTCCTGATGTTCCTGCTTCTGACCGAGTGGCTTTTGCGGAAGCGCGAGCGGTTGTTATGATGGGAGGTGCTCGCGGGGCCGGCCGTCGCCGTGTGCCCCGTGATCGTCTCGTGGGAAACGGCTCCGTTGCTTCCGGTGGCCCGTCGGGGTGTTTCCGCATGGCACTGGTTCTCCGCCCGCCGACCGAGCGCGTATCGCTCACGGACCAACTGGCCGAGATCGGCCGCGCCCGGAAGCGGGTCGTGGCCGCGTCCGGGGTTCTGGTCTTCGTCGCTACTGCGGCGGGCCTGATTGCGGCCGCCGGTGGTCTCGACGCCGCGGTCCACCTCGGCGCCCCGTACCGGGCGCTGGCCCTTGTCACGACCCTCACCGCGGCCGGAGTGATCTGGCTGCGCGGGGTGGTGCGGCCGATGCGGTACCGCACCGACGCGCTGGCCGTCGCGCTCGAACTGGAAAACCGGTTCCCGGTCTTCAACGACGCGCTCGCGTCCGCCGTTTCCTTCCTCGGGTCCGGTGACGAAGACGGCGCCCGCCCGCGGGGGCGGAGCGGCGTCTCGAACCGCCTCACCGCGTCGGCCGTGCGGGTCGCCGAGCGGAAGGTCAGCCGGCTCCCGCTCGACCGTCTCGTGCCCACCTGGCGGTGCTGGCGGGCGGCCTGGGCGTGTGTGATCGTGGCGGGGGCGGTGGTGCCGCTGGTGCTGTGGAACACGGCCCGGGCCGGGACCGCGCTCGTGCGGCTCGCCGACCCGTTCGGCGCTCACCCCTGGCCCACGAAAACGCGCATCGAGGTCCTCGCGCCGGCGTTCCCGGCACGCATGTCGAAGGGCGAGGCGTTCGAACTGAAGTTCGCCGTCCGCGGGGCGCTCACCGGCGCGGCCACCGTTCAGGTCCGTCTCGAGGGCGGCGGCGAGTTCGAGGAACAGTTCCCGCTCGTGATCAATAACGACCCGAAGGTGCGCGGGGCCGCGGTGATCACCGCCCGGTTCGACCCGGCCCGCGTGCCCGCCACCTTCGCCGTCCGGCTCTCCGCCAACGACGCCGAAACCGACTGGCTCGAGGTCACGGTGGTGCCGCCGCCGCGCCTCGTGCCGCTCGACGGCCGCCCGTCGCCCCAGTTCCACGCCACGCCCCCCGCGTACACCAACCTGCCGCCGGCCCAACTGCCCGACGGGGCCGCGGTCATCGAGGTGCCGACCGGAACGGTCCTCCGCTTCCGCGCCGCGACGGACGTGCGGCTCTCCGCCGCCACCCTGGCCTTCTCCGGCGACCGGTCCGCGGTCCTCAACGCCGCGCCGGTCGCGTTCCTGGGCCACACGAACCCGCTCGCCGCGGTCGGGTGCCAGGGGCTGGCCGACGCGCTCGGCGCGGACGTCCCGATCGCCCTTTCCGAAGACGGCCGGGTCCTCACCGCCGAGTTCGTCCCGCCCCTCTCCGGGCAGTACGCCCTGCGCCTGACCGACGACACCGGACTCACCGGCACGCGGCTCGTCGAGATCCGCCTCACGGCCGATCCGGTGCCCGTGGTCACGCTCGCCCGCCCGCTCGCCGGCGCCGACCCGCCGCTGCTCGCGCCGACCGCTAGCGTCACCGTCGCCACAACGGCCGAGGACAAGTTGTACGGCGTCCGCCGGTCGTTCCTCGAGTACCGCGTCGGGCGCGACGGACCGGTCCGCGTGTACCTGCTGGCGGAAGTGCCTAACGCCTCGTGCGGCGCGCTCGCCGCGCTGGGCGGCGGACCGGTCTGCGCCGTCGTGCCGCAGTCCGGGACGGTCGAAACGGTCCGGTCCGTTCCGGTCGCGGCGTTCCGCCGCGGCGACGGCGCACCGGTGGGCGAGGGCGACCTGCTCATCATCCGCGCCGCGGCCGACGACCACGACGATGTGGCCGCCCTGAAAGGACCGGGGCGCAGCGTCGCCGAGGTGGAGATCCGCATCGCCTCGCCGGAAGCCATCGAGGCCTGGCTCCAGAAAGAACTCGCCGGGTTCCGGCCGGAACTGATCCGCGCCCGCGACCAGCAGCGGGACGCGAAGCAGAAGGTCGGCGACGTGACCCCGCTGCCCGGCGGCGCGGTCGGCGGGGCCGACCGCGACCGGCTCGTCGCCGCCGAGCAGATCCAGCGGCAGGTGCGCGGCAAAATCGGCGACGCCCGCGACGGCCTGCGCGCGAAGGCCGACCTGCTCCGCGCGACCGCGCTGGCGAACGGGCTCCCCAAGTCGAACACGACCGACCGCGTCGGCGTCGTGGCGGCCGAACTGGACCGCGCCGCGGACAAGCTCCTCGGCACCGTCGAGCAGGAACTCGCCGAGGCCCGGCTCCTCGCGGCCCGGCCGCCGAAGCCCGGCCAGGAGCACGAACTCGCCGACGCGCTCCGCAAAATCGGGCGGCGGCAAAAGGACGTCGAGGACACCGCGACGGGCCTGCTCGACCTGCTCTCGCAGTGGGGCGGCGCGGGCGAGATCCGCTCCGAGGCCCGCGTCCTTAAGGACTCCGTCCTCCGCCAGCTCGCGGCCAACGAAGCGCTGAAGGAGCGCGTGCGCGAGGGCAAGGAGAAGCCGACCGAGGACGAACAGCGGGACCTCGACCGCGCGGCGGCGAAGGCCGAGCAGTCCGCGGAGCAGGCGAGCCAGCTCATTTCCCGCGCCGGCAAGTTGGCCGCCGAAAAGGACAAGCAAGCCGCCGATCTGCGTGCCCAGGCGGAGGCGAAGGAGAAGGACGCGACCGACCTGCGGCTCCGGGCGGCCGAGCAGACGAACCCCGTCGAGAAGTCCGCGCTGGCTGCCCAGGCGAACGCCGCTACCGCCGCCGCGATCGACCTCAGAGCCGTCGCCGCCAAGGCCGCGGCCGAGGCCGCCGCGCTCCGCAAGGGCATCGCCGCGGCCGGCAGTCAGGGACTGGCCGACGATCTCCGCCAGAAGGCGGCCGAGAGCTTGCGCGCGAACCGACAGGGCACCGCCGCCGCCGCCCAGCGTGCCGCCGTCGCCCGGCTCGACGCCCTGGCCGATGCGCTCGCCGAAACCGAACTGGACCCGGTGCCCGAACTCACCAAGACCAAGAACCTGAAGGGCGCGGCCGACCAGCTCAACGCTCTGGCCGATGCCCAGGACGAGTTGCGGAAGAAAGCGGACGCCGCGGCCCGCATCGCCGATCCGGAGCAGCGGGCGGCGGCCCTCAAGGACCTCGCGAAGCAGCAGGACCGGCTCATCGACCGGGGCCGCGCGGCGCTCCAGAAGCTCGCCCGCGAACGGGCCGACGAGGCGGCGCAGGGCGTCCGGGCCGCGCTCGACCGCATGGAGGCCGCGCGCGACGATTTGGAGAAGGGGCAACCCGCCGGCCGCGCCCAGGCCGAGGCGGTGGACCGGCTCGACGCGACCCGCGACGAGCTCGACCGCTCCGCCGCACAGGCCGGGCGCCAGTTGTCGGACGAGAAGCGCAGGAAGCTCGCCGACCAGGTCAAATCGCTCGTCGAGCGGCAGAAGGCGGCCGGCGCGGAGGCCGCGCGCATCCACGGCGAAATGGCCCGCGAAAAGGGGTGGAGCAAGCCGCTCCTCACGAGCTACTCCGACCTCGACACGGTGCGCGAGAAGGAGATCGCCGCCGAGGTGCGGAAGCTCGCGGAGGCCGATTTCGCTCCGCTGCCGGTGTTCGTCAGGCTCCTGACGGACGCCGCCGCCGCCATCGATACGGCCCGTGAGAAGATCCAAACGCGGTGCGACGACGCCGACCTCGCGGCCGCGTTCGACGCCGAGCTCGAGACGGCCAACGACCGCAAGGTGTCGCGCCCGATGGCCCTGGCCCTCCGCCGGCTGGAACTGCTCGCGGACGCGCTCAAGCCCGACGACCCGAAAAAGCAACCCGACAAGAAGACCGGCGCCCCGCCCCAGGCGGCGCAGAACCCGGCACCGAACCCGGGCGGCGGGGGCGAACAGGACGTGGTCCCGCCGCTGGCCCAGCTCAAAGCGCTCCGCACGCTCCAGGCCGAACTCAACAAGGACACGGCCCAGTTCGCCACGGACCACCCGGACCCCGACAAGCTGACGGACGCCGAGAAGCAAGAGCTGAAGGAACTCGAACGGGCCCAGCACGAGATCACCGAGCTGTTCGAGAAGCTCGCGCAGGTGTTCGAGAAGAGAGACGCGGCGCCGCCCGCCAAGGACGCGCCGACCGAGAAGAACCCGCCCGAGGGGAAGCCATGATTCGTGCCGCCGTTTGGTCGGTATTCACCGCGGGCGTGGTCGCTCTCGCCGGCGGGCCGGTCCGGGCCGAGGTGCCCGTCGCCCCTCCGCCGCGCGAGGTCCGCACCGACGGGTCCCGCGACCCGAGCCCCGCACCCGAGCCCCCGGCCAAGGCCGAAGACCCGGCCGCGGTCGTGGACCGCATTATCAAGAACTCGAAGGACGTGGGCGACCAACTCGCCAAGACCGACACCGGCGCCGGCACCCGCAAGAAACAGGACCAGATCCTGTCCGATATCGATGCGCTCATTAACCGCCAGGAAGACCCGCCGCCACCGAAGCCCGATGACAACAAAAACAAAGATAAAGATAAAAATAAGGACAAAGACAACAAAGACCCGATGAACAAGGAGCCCATGAAGTCGGACACGCCGCCACAGAAGGGCGACATGCCGATGGACAAGAATATGGGTTCGGGTACGGAGACGGGCAAGGACGGGGGAACTCCGCCGCCCGGCCGGGACGAGAAACCGATGGGCGAGAACGGGCGCAAGCCGAGAACGGGCGACCCGATGGGGGGCGACAAGAAAGAGCCGCACTCTGGCAATCCGAAATCGCCCCCGATGGGTCCCAACAGCACCGCCGGAGGTACCGAAAAAGGGACCAAAAACCCGAAAAACTCGTCCGGAACCGCGGGTAACACGCCCGGCGGTAAGACCGCGCCGGCGGCCACCGTCCCGTTCGAAGATGACGTGGCGAAGGACGTGTGGGGGCACCTGCCGGACAAGCTCCGCCAACAGATGACGCAGTACTACAAAGAAGACGTGATGCCCAAGTACGCCGAGTTGCTCCGGTTGTACTACTCGTCGCTTTCCGATAAGGGCGCCCCGACGGTGCCGCCGAAGAGGTGACGGTTCGGGTGGGGCGCTGTCTCCGACAGCGCCCGCGACGGGGCGCAAGGGCCGGTTCGAGAACCGCCAACGCCATCTTGGGGTGCGACCGTCGACTGTCTCCGACAGTCGGTCACCCGACGGAACCCGCGCCGCTCGTCGAGCGGCGCCGAACGAGCCAAGGGGATCCCATGCTGAACCCGTTGCGTTCGGTAACGCGTCGCGACTTCTTCCGGGGCTCGGCCGCCGGAACCGCCGTGGCCGCGCTGCACCTGGTCGGCTCGGCCCAACCGGCCGGGCCGCGGTCCGACGGCGGGGCCGAGTTCATCACCGCCGACACCCAGGCGGCCATCGACCGCGGCCTGGCGCAACTGGCCCAGGGCCAGGGGACCGAGGGCGCCTTCACCGACCCGGTCCGCAGCGGCACCGCGGCCGGGATCTCCGGGCTCAGCGCCCTGGCGCTGATGAGCGCCGGGCACCAGCCGGGCCGGGGCAAGTACGCCCGGAACGTGAGCCGGGCCGTCGATTACGTCACCGGGCTGGCGGCCGGCGCCAGCCCCGGGTTCCTCACGTCCGACCGCCAGTCCGGGCTCATGGGCACCCACCCGAGCGCAATGTACAGCCACGGGTTCGCCAGCCTGTTCCTGGCCGAGGTGTGCGGGATGATGCCCGAAGAGGCCCGCCAGAAGAAGGTGCGCGGGGTCCTCGAACAGGCGACCGCGTTCGCCGTGGCCGCGCAGAACAAAGAGTTCGGCTGGCGGTACGAGCCCCGGGCCGCACACGCCGACGTGTCGGTCACCGTGGCGATCATGATGGCCCTGCGGGCCGCCCGGAACGCGGGCGTGTTCGTGCGCAAGAACGTCGTCCGCAACGGGGCGCAGTTCATCCGCGACTGTCAAATGGCCGACGGCGGGTTCAGCTATTTCAAAGGTCAGGGGAGTTCGGCGTTCGCGCGGACGGCGGCGGCGGTGGTCGGGCTGTACAGCGCGAGCATGCTGGAGGACGAGGAGGTCAACGCGCGGGCGATCAACCGCGGGCTGACCTACCTCCAGCAGTTCATMCCCGGCCGCCAGTTCAACCAGCGGGAGGTCCCGCCGCAGCACTACTACTACGGTCAGTACTACGCGGCCCTGGCGATGTGGACGGCCGGGGGCGATTACTGGCGCACCTGGTTCCCCGCGGTCCGGGACGAATTGCTGGCCCGGGCCCGGGCCTCGGGCGGGGTGTGGACCGACCAGTTCCACGGCACCGCTTACGCCACCGCCATGAGTCTGATCGTACTCCAGTTGCCCAACAACTACTTGCCCATCTTGCAGAAGTGATACGCGGTCTCGTTTCCGGCTCCGGTCCGGGCTCGGACCGGAGTTCCGAGCCCGCGGCGGTCGGGGGCTCCTTGTTGGCCCCAGGACCGCGCCCGGCACATCACGGAGCCGCTTCCACCGTGGTCGCGATTACATAGGGGCGCGACAACCCGTTGCGCGTCAGCGGGGTGCCGTACACGTCCACGCGCTTGCCGATCATCTTCTCCAGATCGACGCCCGGCCCCGCGGTCACGTACGCCTTCGGCGCGCCCGGCGCCGATTCCAGCGCGTAGCAGGGCTTGCCGGTGCCGTCGGGCGTGACCGGTGACCGCCGCAGCACGCCGGGACCGGTCCACCGCGGGCCGTCTCCGCCCGTCGGCGCGTTGGTGTTCGCGGCCGCCGGGAGCATCTGTGGCGCCCCCGGGCGCACCGCGCGGTCCTCCCGCACCGGCGGCTGGAGCACGCCACTGGTGGAGGAGGTCGTTGTGCCGCTGTTCCGCTTCTTCTCGCGCAGTGCGTGGATGCGGGTGTAGCACAAATTGGCCACGTCGTGGTCGCCGCCGGTCCCGTTCATGAGCGCGGCGAGATCGAAGTACGCCTTCTCGGCATCGGCGTTCCGGCCCTCGCGCTCCGCGGCTTCGGCTTGTGCCCAGAGCGGGTGGTTCACCGCCGGCTTGCTCGCGACCACGCTGCCGGCCGGCGCCGGACTGCTGCCCGGACCGGCGACGGTGGCGAGGGGCTCGCCCGCGGGAGGAACGGGCGCCGCGGCCGGGGGTAGACCCGTGTTGTCGGTCGCCCGTACAGTGAAGCTGGCCGCGGGTTTCTCGTACTGCACGGCGGTCCTCGGCAGGTACCGCACGTCGCCGGCCGGCGGAACAACCGGGTACCACCACTTTCCGGCGACCTGGACCTTCGGCCCGATCATGAGGAGAACCGTGCCGTTGGGTATCTTCGCACGGCGGATGTCGAACGGTTGCGTCAGTCCGGCCCGACCGGCCGCAAGGGTGACTTCGTCGTCGGAGACAACGAACACGTTCTTCGGCGTCGGCTTATCGGGCGCCGGGTCATCAATGAAGGCTCCCGCCACCCAACTCACGGACCCGGCCGGGGCGGTGACCGCGAGCCAGCCGTTGCCCTCTTCCCCCTCCACGATGACCGCCGCGCCTTTGGACAAGGTGCCGGTCTCCTCGAACGTGCTGCTCGGCCCGGAGCGGAGCTTCACCTCGTCGGTGACGATCGCGCGGTACGCCACCGGTTCCGCCGCGCCGGCGGCGGGCACGAACAGAAGGGCGGCCAGCACGACCAGTGCGGCGGGGCGCATGCGAAACCTCCGTAGAGCGCGCACGATGCATGTGAGTGCTTCCGCATACCATGCGGGGGGAACGGGTCAAGCCCGGCTCGCGGGAGGGCTGCAAGCCGGGCAACTTGGGCAACGGTAGCGGGGTGCCGGCGGCCCCGGGCACCGTAAAACACCCCGGTGCCGAGGCTTCGCGCTGCGCCCCAAGAGGAAAAATGCCATGTCCGCCCCGACGATCGCCGAACTGGCCCGCATGTTCGACCACTCGCTGCTCCAACCGGTCCTGACCGACGCGGACCTCGAGCGCGGCTGCCTGCTCGCACGGGACCTCGGGTGCGCGTCGGTGTGCATCAAGCCCTACGCCGTTCGACTCGCCGCGAAGTTACTCTGCGGTAGCACCGTGCAAGCAAGTACCGTGATCGGCTTCCCGCACGGCGGGCACCTGACCGCGGTAAAGGTGTACGAGGCCGCGCGCGCGATGGACGACGGCGCCACCGAACTGGACATGGTGGTGAACGTGGGCAAGGTGCTGTCGGGCGAGTGGAACTACGTGGCCCATGACATCGCGGCGGTGGTGGAAGCGGCTCACGCGCGCGTCGCGAAGGTGAAGGTGATCTTCGAGAACGCCTACCTCAAAGAAGAACACAAGCGCGAACTCTGCCGCATCTGCGGTGAGGTGCGGGCCGACTGGGTGAAGACCAGCACCGGCTACGCCGAAACCGGCGCGACGATCGAGGACCTGAAGCTGATGCGGGAGTTGAGCCCGGCGTGGGTGCAGGTGAAGGCCGCCGGCGGGGTGCGCACGTTCGAGAAGCTCATGGAAGTGCGGGCCATCGGCGTGAGCCGCGTCGGCGCCACCGCGACGAAGGCGATTCTGGACGACGCCAAGGCGAAGCTGGGCGGGTGACCGGCGCACACGCAGAAATCCGCCGGGTTGCTCAGGAAAGCGAAGCCGATTGGACCCGGCACAAGCGGCGATCATCGCGGTGACGGCCTCGTCGAGAGTTGCGAACTCGCGAGACGCGCATCGGTTGGCCCGGAGCGGCGGTGTTCCGCAGTCAGAACGACCTCGAATCGGCCGGGKGGCAATTCGGTGACCCGAATCTGTGTGTCTAATCCGTCCGGGTAGGTGCGTCCGACCAAGCATCGGTCCGGCGGTTCCGCCGGGTGCGCGCTCCGTTCGTCAGGAAGACCCGTCACGGGTGCGTTCTCCCTCTCGCCACACAACACTACGAGGAACCGCACCGGAACACCGGCTCGCGAGGTTATGCCCGGCCCCGTCAATTGTGTTGGTTTTCCGATTCAGAAAATTCAATTGCTCCTCTGATATCCCGCGTCCGACAATATCATCGAACGTTTCGCTTCACTGAATACGAGCCGCCCATGCCCCGCGATTACCCCGACGACCGTGATGATCCGCGCACCGACCGCGAGGGCCGGCGCGATCGTGATGGAGACTACGGCGGCGACCGTGACGGCCGGCGCGATCGTGACAGGGACTATGCCGATGACCGCCCGGCCCGCCGACGGCGCGACTACGACTCCCCTCGGAGCCAACCGGTACAACCCAGTGCCCTCGGCATTATCTCGCTCGTTAAGGGTATCGGCGCCCTGTTCGCCAGTTTCATTCCCTGCATCGGGGTTCTGGCCATCTTTGGCGGGGCGATCGGGTTGCTCATCGGGATCATCGGGTTCGTAGTTGCGAAAAAGTCGGAACGAACGGGCACGGGGTTCCCCGTCGCCGGCATCGTCGTGAACACGTTTGCCATCGTCATCGGCGGCGGCTGGTTGCTGCTCATGGCCCTGGCGTTCAACAAAGGCGGCGACCCTCTCCCCGCGGACGACGGGACCGTGATCACAATCACAGCAACCGCACTGGACCAAGAGTTCGACGATAACGAGTTGGCCGCTGAGCTGAAGTACAAGGGAAAGACGCTCGTGGTTTCCGGCGCGATCAAGCGGATCACGCGGGACGACAGGCCCGGCAAGGTGACGATCGAGCTCTCCGGAACCCCGGAGTCCACCGTGGACTGCCACTTCGACCGGGCCAACCAAGGGGATCTGGGGGCGCTCGTCGTCGGGCAGGACGTCACGATCCGGGGGCGGTGCCGGGGCAAGGTTCACTCATACGTGATGCTGGAAACGTGCGCGCTCGTGAGCGAAGAGAAGAAGGTCGGGCCCAAAGCCCCCGACGAACCGCCGACCGAAACGGCCGCGGAGACACTCGTCAGCGAATACAACGGCAACGTCATCGCCGCCGATACGAAGTACAAGGGGAAGGTTCTGGACGTGACCGGCAAGGTGTCCCGGATCGCTCGTAACAGGCCCGGAAAGGTAACGGTCGAATTTGAAGGCGAGTTGGGCTGGCCCGTCAACTGCGACTTCAACTCGAAAGACGCGCAGGCCCAGCTCGCGGAGCTGACGGTTGGCGATTCGGTTGTGATCCGCGGCTCGTGTCAAGGCAAAGTGGACGAGGTCATCACACTGGGGAGCTGTTCGGTTCTCAAGAAGGCAGACAAACCCGCTACCGGGCCGGCCACGGCTGTCACACTGGACAAGATCAGCAAAGACTACGAGAAGAACGTGGTCTCGGCAGACACGAAGTATAAGGGAAAGCGGTTGGAAGTGTCAGGTACTGTGGTCCGGATCGCGAAAAACAAGCCCGGCAAGATTACAGTCCAGTTGGGAGCAGAGGAGCACCAGATGGACTGCGACTTCCTCGCGAAGAACGGACAGGCCCAGTTGGCTGAGGTCGATGCGGGCGACAAGGTCGTCATCCGAGGAACGTGTCGCGGGCAGGAGTTTGGAGTTCTGACGCTAGAAAACTGCACGCTCGTGAAGGAATAACAGCTCACTCGCGACGTGCTTCGCCACGCGGCCCATGTGATCTCGTACCGCATGCCGAGCCTGAGTAGATCGGGCTGGGCCCGATAGCGCTTCGCACAACGGGTTGCGGCGCCGGACCCAGCCCGACCTACTGGACGTGCTACACTCACGATCTGCGGATTCGTAAGCCCTCATCAGCCAATCGAACGGCGTTCAGCCGATCACGCCACGATCCGTATCAAATGCAGATGCGGTTCATGGCTCCTTGCGCTTCCAGTGCCTCGAACTCTTTCTCCATATCGTCACAGTAATCGGACAATTTGATACCCGCGTGTTGCCGGCGCCATCCATCGAACGCATCGAGTACCCCAATCGAATCGAACAGCGAATCGCCCAGGCGGACAACGAGGCGGTTGGGACGGTGTCTTGTTGGGTCGAGAAGCTTAAGAGCTTCCACAACGCCGTGCTCGCGACAGCAAATGATGTAGGCCAGAGCGACACTCCGCCCCCGACCGGCACGACAACTCACGAGCAACTTGTCCTTTCCGTTGGCAAATTCCAGTGCTTGCGCGATTTGCAAGCGGGTCGGGAGTTGCTTGCCTCGACGGGCATCCTCAATGTCGTCAAAACGGAGAAAGAGATAGGAGCAAGAATGGTTCGCAACAAAGTCCGTCACCTGTTTGTCGGAGTCAAGAAGCACAAGCGCGTGCCATTCCTTCGGCTCGCGTTCTAAACGCAAACTCGCGGCGGCATATCCCCCGATTGCGATTTCCATCTCCCGGCTCCAATCGTGCGCCCCGGTCACCCGCCGCCTACCCTTTCATCAACTCCAACCGCACGGCGTTCAGCGCCAGCTTCGCCGTGCGGCTCATGATCTCGTACCGCGTGCCGAGCCAGCCCCAGCGCACCACCTCGCACCCGCCCGCGTGGGCCAGCCCCACGAACGCCGTGCCCACGGGATTTTCATCGGTGCCGCCGCCAGGCCCCGCGAAGCCGGTCGTCGATACGCCCAGGTCGGTGCCGAACTTCGCGCGCACCCCTTCGGCCATCGCCCGCGCGACGGGCTCACTCACCGCACCGTATTGCTCGAGCAGAGCCGCCGGGACGCCGAGTTCGCGGGCCTTCACCTCGTCCGTGTAGCTCACCACGCCCCCCCGGAAGTAGTCGCTCGCGCCCGGCACCAGGCACACGCGGTGCGCCACCAGACCGCCGGTGATGCTCTCCGCGGTCGCCAGCGTCTTGCGCGTCTCGTGCAGCAACCGGACGACCACGTCGTGGAGTTCTTCCTCCTCGGCGCCGAAAACGAGTTCGGCCAACCGCGTGCGGATCATCGCCTCGATCGGGGTGATTTGTATCTGGGCTTCGGCGAGGGTCGCGGCCCGGGCCAGGATGCGGAGCGAGATCACCGCGTCGCTGACCGTGATACCCACTTCCGGTACGTGCCCGCGGCGCGTGAGGTCGAGGAGCTTCTCTTCGACCATCGATTCGCCGGCCCCGAACGTGTTGATCTTGCGCTGAATGAACACGCCGCCGCCGATGCCCATCTGGAGCAACCGCGGGAGCACCTGTTCCGTGAACATGCGGTACATTTCGCTCGGCACACCCGGCATGGCGGCCACGATGGCGCGGTTCACCCGCGCCCAGACGCCCGGCGCGGTGCCGCACACGTTGAAGATCGCTTCCGCCCCGGCCGGGATCAGCGCCTGAACGCGGTTGCGGTCCGGCATCACGCGGCCGCGCTTGGCGAACATGTCCTGAATGTGTGCGAGCGAGGGGCCGTCCTCTACCAACTCCACCCCGCCCACGGCCGCGATCACCTCTCGCGTCAAATCGTCCTGCGTCGGCCCCAGGCCGCCGGTGCTGATGACGAGGTCGGCCCGCTGGGTCGCGAGCGCGAAGCAGGCCACGTTATCGGCGACGTCGTCGGCGACGGTGGTGTGGAACGCGACCGGAACACCGATCTCCGCCAGCCGGCGGCTGAGCCACTGCGAGTTGGTGTCGAGGTTCTGTCCGCTGGTCAGTTCGGTGCCGATGGAGATGAGTTCGACTTTCATGTCAGTGCGGTGCTCGCGAGGGAGGCGGGTACTTGTCGCGAAGTTATCGCGGCCCGGAGTGGCTCGGTGTCGGACGGAGGGGCGAAAACCGGCCGGCGCGTCATGAACTGCGGGCCCGTGAAGCTCGTGCGCGGGTTCGAAATCCCGCGCACGAGCTTCACGGGCCCGCGCCGGGTCAGGCGACGCCGTTCTTCTTGAACCACTCTTTGAGCCGCTTCCACCCGTCCTCGGCCGGCTCTTTCCGGTAGCTCGGCCGGTAGTCGGCGAAGAACGCGTGCGGGGCGTCCGGGTAGACGACGATCTCACCCGGCTTGTCCGCTTTCTTCAGCGCCGCCCGCATCGCCTCGACGTCTTTAACCGGAATGCCGGTGTCTTTCTCCCCGTAGAGCCCCAGAACCGGGACCTTGACCGCGCCCGCCAGATCGACGGGGTGCTTCGGCTGCAAATCGGTCGCTTTGCTGGTCAGCCGACCGTACCACGCGACCCCGGCCTTGAGCTGCGGGTTGTGGGCCGCGTACAGCCACGTGATGCGACCGCCCCAGCAGAACCCAGTGATGCCCAGCTTCGCGGTGTCGCCGTTCCCCGTCTTCTTCGCCCACTCCACCGCGGCGTCGAGGTCGCTCATCACCTGGGCGTCCGGAACCTTGGGGACGACCTTGCTGATGATCTCCTGAAGTTCCATCTTCGACACGTCGCCCTGGCGGGCGTACAGTTCGGGGGCGACGGCCAGATAGCCGAGCTTGGCCAGCCGGCGGCACACGTCCTTGATGTGCTCGTGAACGCCGAAGATCTCCTGCACGACCAGCACGGTCGGGAACGGCCCGCCCTTGTCCGGAGCAGCCCGGTAAGCCGGGACGGTGCCGTCCTTGACGGGAATCTTCACCTCACCGGCGGTGAGGCCGGTGGTGTCCGTGGTGATCGTGTCGGCGGCAACGGG
>BFBZ01001284.1_pt1 | contig 17358 bp, 19 predicted proteins | sample 1888401 | NCBI WGS metagenome assembly BFBZ01 (sample SAMD00112614, study PRJDB3348) | symbiont metagenome | host: Chara braunii | reverse complement strand
CCCCTGATCACGTAGCCCTGATCGCCCCGCGGCAACACGCTCCCGCCTGCGTTGGCGTTGTTGTTCTCAATGGCCTGCGTCACGTCAGAAAGGCCTATTTCGTATTGCTCGAGCTTGTGCGGGTCTATCTCTATCTGGTATTGCGTGGTGATGCCGCCGAAGTTGGCCACATCCACCACACCCGATACCTGCTTGAGGCGTGGAATGATCACCCAGTTTTGCAGGTCGGTGAGCTCCCGCAGGTCGTGGTTCTTGCTTTCAATAATGTAGCGGTAAATTTCGCCAATGGGCGATGTGAGCGGGTCCAGGCCAGGCTGTGCGCCGTAGGGAAGGTCTACGTTGTTGATCCGTTCCTGGATGCGCATCCTGGCCCAATAGTCTTCCACGCCATCGTCGAACACAACGGTAATAAGCGAGAGGCCAAAAATACTTCGGCTCCTCATCACGTGCATTCCTGGCAAACCATTGATGGCCCGCTCGAGCGGGATGGTGATCTGCTTCTCCACCTCTTCGGCGGCAAGGCCCTGCACCTGTGTCACCACCTGCGAGGTCACATCGGCGATATCGGGATAGGCCTCAACAGAAAGCTGTTTCCACGAGTAATAGCCGAAGAATGCCAGCAGTATAAACAAGGCCAGCATGAGCCAGCGTTTGTGTATAGATGAGTTGATCAGGTTTTTCATAATACCGTTGTACTTCTTTATAAAGGTTGCTATTTCACCTGCATCAGGTAATAGCCGCCTTCTGTAATGATCTTGTCGCCATTGCCCAGGCCCGATTTCACCACTACTTTCCCGGTGGCCTCATCGTTGCCATTTGTCACAATTTTTCGTCTCACGTAGGTATTGGGCGCTACTTCTACAAATACAAAGGTGTTATCATTCATCAGGAATACTGCTTTGGTAGGAATGAGGATCACATTGCTGGGCTTGCTGTCGAACTGGATAGTAGCATACATCCCCTTTTTCAGTACTTCCCGTTTATTATCTACCACAATGTAGACGTCTACGCTGCGTGTTTCCTCATCCACCATTTTATTGATCCTGTATACACTGCCCGTGATCTTTTCGTCGGGCAGGGCTGCGATATCGATATCCGCTTCATCGCCTTCATTGATAAAGCGGATATCCTTTTCCTTCACTTTGCCGGTAACCCACACCTGCGACAGCTCAGCCACTGTGGCCACACTTTCCGCATTGTCGTTAATGAACTGCCCCACCACAATTTTGTTATCTACCACCTCGCCGGCAATAGGCGATTTTACCACCATGGCCTGCCCGAGCACGATCTTATCAGGGTCTGCTTTAAAGATCCTGATGCCCGCTTCGGCATTGGCATATTCGTTTTTGGCTATCTCGTAAGTAGTTTCGGTCTCTTCCAGGTCTTTCTGGATCCCTACGCCGTTCTTCATCAGGTCCTGCTGGCGCTTGTATGTTTTTTCGGCGAGCTGCATCTGCGATCTGGCCTGGAGAAAGGTTTTCTGCGCGGCAATAAAATCGGGAGAGCTGATCTCAAACAAAGCCGTTTCGGGCGTTACCTTCATGCCCAGGCTGACATACGATTTCAATACACGGCCCGGAAATGGCGGAGCGATCTCGGCATATTGCGTAGGAATGGCTTTTACCACACCGGCCGTCACCACCCTTAGCTGGTAGGGCTGGATCTTCAGCACTTCCGCTTTGAGCTTGGCCGACAGGTCTGACTTCTGGGTAACCCATACTGTATCGCCATGGGCCACAAACTGCGCGGTATCCTGCTCTACAGTTTTATGGCTGCAGGATTCAAGCAGTAAAACAACAGCGGTGACCAGGATAAGAATTTGTTTCATACTCCATTATTTTAAGCGTGCAAAGTTATTAATTCCCGGCATAATTAACCGTTAGAGACATATTAAAGAAAAATTAGAATTTCATTAGAAAAAGTGCCCGCGCGGGAGCCATATCAGAACTCAACGGCAAACTCAGTCCCTTTATTGCTGGCCGACACAACGGAGATAGCGCCTTTGTGGAGATGAATGATCTTCTGCACCAGCGAAAGTCCTATGCCATTACCCTCGGCATATTCCTTATTTCCCCCACGGTAAAACGGGATAAACAGGTGAGGCAGGTCATCTTCAGAAATGCCAATGCCTTTGTCTTTAAATTTTAACACAATTTTCTTTCCCGGGAAGGAGATGAAAACATCGCCATGCCTGTCGGCCGAAAATTTACAGGCATTTTCCATCAGGTTAGAAAACGCGGTTTTCAGCAGATATTCGTTTCCCTGTATGTTGATGGCCTCGTCGGGCAGATCGTTTTCGAACCGGATACTGATAGTGTAGCCCGGGTTGGATCTTTTGACCTGCTGCTGCGCATCCAGCAATAGTTCATCGAGCCGGATCTCCTTAAACGCAATCTCGGAAGGGTCGTAGCTGGCTTTCGCAAAATCGAGGAGGCTGTGAGAGAGCCTGGCCAGCCGCCTGGCATCTGCCAACGAATTTTGAATCACCGTTTTATACTCCGCCGTATCACGGTCTTTGTTGAGCGAAAGCTCCAGCTCATTGATAATGGCTGATAGGGGCGTTCGGAGTTCGTGCGAGATGTTGGACACAAAATGTTTTTGCGCGTCGAAGGAGCTCTCAAGCCGGTTGAGCATTTCGTTGAAGGTGATGGCGAGCTTCGCGATCTCGTCTTTCTTATTGCCTTCATCTACCCGCAGGTCGAGGTTGGTGGCCGTGATACTTTTCACATTTGTGACCAGGCTTGACACAGGGCTGAGCGCCTGCTCGGCAAACAAGCGCCCTGCAAAAAAGATGAGCACAACAGAAATGCAGAAAGCTCCTGCCAGGGTATTGCGCAGCAAGGCCAGGTTTCTGTAGCCCGGCTCATCTTTGGCGGCAGCCGTGATCACATAATTTTTGCCAGCATGTGTATATAAAAACCCCACCACCTGTGCATTCCCGATATAAAACCTGATCTCCTTCTCCCTGGCAATGCTGTCGATCATCGCTTTTGTTTCCTTCACCCTGTCTATGTCCACACCGTCGTGGTAGAGCAGATGAAAGGCCGGATCGTAAATAGCTACTTCTTCTCCGGTAAAAATACCGGGCGAGTTTTTGTAGATGAGCTGCAGCACAGCCGGCTCCACTTTGGCATCGAGCAGGAGATTGGCTTTGGTAGCAGCTTGTTGTTTCAGGCGCCTGTAGTAATCTTCCTGCCTTGCCTTGGACGACGAGAGGTAAATGGTGATTGAGAATATCAGCAGCAGCACGCCGGTGAGCGAGGTAAACAGCAGGGTAAGTCTGGTTTTGATCTTCATCCTTTATCTTCCTTAAACACAAAGCCCATCCCGCTTTTGGTATGTATGAGCTTTACCTGGAAATCCCTGTCAATTTTTTTGCGAAGGTAGTTGATGTACACATCTATAAAATTGGTGCCGGTATCGAACGTGGTTTCCCAGACCTTCTCAGCAATTTCGGCTCTTGACAATACTTTTTCAGGATTCCTGATCATGTATTCGAGTAGCCTGAATTCTTTGGGTGTCAGGTTTATTTCCTTGTCTCCTCTTGAAACAATTTTGGTTTGCAGGTTCATCACCATGTCGGCGTACCGGATCAGGGATCCCTGCGCCATGGTCTTACCAGTGTTGCGTTTGAGCAGTACCTTGATACGCACATACAGCTCCCTGAGGTCGATAGGTTTCACCAAGTAATCATCCGCCCCTGAATCGAAGCCTTCTACTTTATCGTCGGTGGTGCCAAGCGCGGTGAGCATGATAATGGGCACATCGGGCTTTACCCTGCGGATCTCCCTGCACAGATCGAGACCGTTTATTTTAGGAAGGATGATGTCTGTGATAATAATGTCGTATGCGTTGCTGAGGGCAAGTTTCTTCCCTATCTCACCATCAAAAGCCGTGGTAACGGCATAATCCTGCTCTTCCAGACCTCTTTTGATGAGCCCGGCAATTCTTTGTTCATCTTCTACAAGGAGGACATTCATTGAAACACAAAAATACAATTTAAACCATGTAACGCATTCGCGCAGAAAATAGTATGCCGGTCCCGGGTTTCGTTTTTCCAGGGCCCCGCTACCTGTCCAGGAGCGCACTGTAGTATGTCCATACAATAAACAGCAGCTGGAGAGGGGCCCTGAACCACAGGTAAGCCTTGCCGGGACCATCATACCTGCCTGCCTGGTAATTGACACGTTTCACCGCCGCGTAGATATTGGCCGGGAACATCAGGACAAAAAAGACGATCAGCAACCAGCCTGTAAGCCGGTAAAGGCCCGGTACCAGCAAGCCCACTGCCGCCACTATTTCGATAACACCGGTGAGATACACGATCTCTTTTTTCATAGGAATAAACGCCGGCACCATCATGGTCATGCCTTTTGCAAAGGCAAAATGCGCGATGGCCGTAACCATAAGCATCAGCGACATGGCTATCCTGCCCGACAGCGCCACTTCCCATTGCCCATGCATCATGTACAGCAGCACAAGCGAAACACCGAAAGCGGCCAGTAAAACGATCAGCGGTTTCATGGTCTTTGTTCCAGGATAAGGTGCCAAACAATTGGCTGACGTAAAAATACTATAAAAAGGCCATTGGTAACTGTTGAGCCTTTGTGTGCTCTACGCATGGTTTCGGGCATGCTTCATGGTTTCGAAAGCCTTTCCAGCGCCTTCTCTACCGAATCTACAAAACTGACCTGCCCTGCCTGGTTGCTTTCGGCAATAAAGCTGCGGAGGCTGTTGCCCATGTATGGTGTAAGATCTCCCACAATGGCCAGCCGCACGCGGTAGTTCGAAAATTTCTGAAGTACTTCGCCGGCCATGCCGGTGCGCAGATCAAAAAAACCGGGGGTGATGTGTTTGGCATGGATGATCACGCGGTCGTAGCCCTGGTAATATATATTTCCCAACAGGTCTGTGCCTTCTTCCGCTGTTGTGATCAACAGTGTTGCCGAATGGATCTCTGCCACGCGACAGCCCCTGATGTGGTGTGTTTCGATCTGCATGGTTAGATCAACGCTATAGTGCCGGCTATAGCCAGCGCTTCACAAACTGCCCCACAGCTGCTATGGTCTGGCCTGCCGCTTCCTTGTGGGGTGTGTGGCCTATTGATGGCAGGATCAGCTTTTCCGAATGGCCTTTTACCCTCGATATGATCGAATCAACCTGGTGCTGGCTTCCATATTCATCATTCTCTCCCTGGACCACAAGCATAGGGCATGTGATGTCTTCCAGGAAATGTTCGATATTCCATTCCTTAAACCCGGGGCTCAGCCATGTGTCGGTCCAGGCGCTGAAGAGATCTTCTACCTTATCGCCATGGTGCTTTTCCAGTTTGGGCTTCAGGTCGGTGTGCCTGTATTTTTCCACGGCGCCCCGGATACCTGCCAAAGTAATGTCCTCCACAAACACATGCGCGCCTTCGGTAATGATCCCGGCGATCCTGCCCGGGAATTTCGCGCCTGCTATCAACGCAATGGAGCCGCCATCGCTGTGACCAAATAATATGCAGGTCCTGATGTTCAATGCATCCAAAAAAGCGATCAAAACATCCGCCTGCTCTTCCAGGTACCCATTATCACGTGCCACTTTCGTAAAAGGATCGGAGCTTCCATAGCCCTGCCGGTCGTATACAATACATGTGAGTCCGGTCTGTTCCGCTACTTTTTTAGGAAAGATTTTCCAAACAGAGATGGCACCCAGCGAATCGTGCAGGAATATGACCGGCACATCAGCGTTGATCTCCCCGGGGCTGATCGTGTCGTATGCAATGTTAATGTTTTCTACGTCAATAAAATGTTTCATGTTTGATGTACCAGGTTCTCCTCTCCCTTTATAGCTTATCGAGTTTTTTCTGAATGGTTTTTTTATCATTGGTGGTTTTTGCGAGCGCCAGTGCCTTATTAAAATTCAGCCGGGCTGCCCGGTCATCCAGACCCGAATAGAGCTCGCCCAACAGCATAAAATAAAACTGGTTGCCGGGCAGGTCCAGCTTTTCAGCCTCCTTTATCGCTTCGGGTTTACCATTGGCCTTTGCCAGTGCAAATGTACGGTTTAAAGCCGCTACCGGCGAATATTCCAGCTGGAGAAGCTGGTTATAAAGCTGTAAAATATTTTCCCATTTCTCACGCGTGTCGTTCTTTTGCGTGTTCCAGTAGGCAATGGCCGCTTCGAGATGATATTTTGAAAGTGTATTACCGGTAGCCGACAGATTTAAATAATACGCGCCTTTGCTGATGAGATCAGCGTCCCACAGGGCGGGATCCTGGTCGTCGTACAAAATGATCTCGCCGTTTTTGTCGAGGCGCGCGTCAAAGCGCGAAGCGTGGAAGCACATGAGCGCCATCAGGGCATTCGCACCCGGTGTATTGGTGCTTTCATTTTCTACCAGCATGCCGCAGAGCCTGATGGCCTCAAAGCACAGCTCTTTGCGGATAGTCGCATTCTGGCTGATAGAATAGTAGCCCTCGCTGAAGAGCAGGTATATGGTGGTTAAAACAGTCTCCAGCCGCTGCCCTATTTCTTTTTCGGGCGGAAACTCAATACTTACCTTTTCTTCGCGGAGCTTTTCCCTGGCGCGGAACAGGCGTTTGTTGATGGTTTCCTTACCGGTGAGAAAGGCATCGGCAATTTCGCTGATCCCGAAGCCGCAAAGGATGCGGAGCGACAGGCCTATCTGCGCTTCGACCGGGATAGAGGGGTGGCAAATAGCAAACATCATTTGCAGCTGGCTGTCGCTGATATTGCCGGGCGAAAGATCGATCTCCATGGCATCGTTCAGTGGTACCTCCTGTTTCAGCTGCGGGGCAATGTTCGCCTGGAAATGCTGGCTCCGCTGCAGGTGATTTTTGGCCTTGTTTTTAGCAACGGCATAGAGCCATGCCACCGGGTTTGGCGGCACGCCATGCAGGCTCCACACCTGCGAAGCCGTTAAAAAGGTATCGCTGGCAATGTCTTCGGCAATTTCGATCTGGCCAAACCCAAACCGCTTGCAGAGCACTGATACAATTTTCCTGTATTCGGTGCGGAACAGGTTTGGTATGATCTCGGGATGGCTCATATAAAAAAGCCCCGGCGCAATGGCCGGGGCTTAAAATAACATTACAGCTGGCTTACTTCTCTCACTTCAACATTGCCGCCAAAATTTAAAATAGGGCAACCTTTGGCCAGCTCAACAGCCTCGTCGAACGACCCGGCCCTGATGATGGAAAAGCCACCGATAGATTCCTTGATCTCGGCATAAGGGCCGTTGGTCACAACACTGCCCGGCCCGATCACCTTGCCGGTAGAAGGCTCGAGGCGGTTGCCTCTCGCAACCAGCTTGCCCTGACTGTCGAGGCCCGCTATCCAGTCCATCCATTTTTTGGTTGTAGCCTGTGCCTGTTCCGGTGTCGCCTTAGGCATGGCCTCATAATTATTGCGGTAAAGCATTACAAATTCTTTCATGGTCATTTCAATGATTAAAGTTAAACAATTGTTTTAGTGCATCCCGTCGCGGCGCGCCACCTTGCGCACCTCTACGCTGTTGCCATCTCCCTGCAGTACAGGGCAGCCTTTGGCAAATTCAATGGCTTCCTCAACCGACCCGGCTTTCACCACGATGAGGCCGCCGATGGTTTCCTTAATTTCGCCGAAAGGTCCATTGGTTACCAGCTTGCCGCCGTTTTTCGCCACTATGGTGTGGGCTTCATCAAAAGGCAGGCCGGTGCCGCTTACAAATTTGTTTTGCGCTGCGATGCCGCCGATCCAGTCCATTGTTTGTTTCATCCATTGCTGGATCTGCTCGGGCGAAGCGACCTTTTTGCCGTCTTCATGCCGCATGATCAATGCGAATTCTTCCATGTTTTCAAAATTTTAAAAGGTTATTAAATGTATGAATTATATACCTGTAACAAATGGAAGAAGAGGGATTGGACAAAACCGAAAAAATATTTTTTTCGGGCTGCCGCGTACGTCAATAAAACAGAGTTATATGTTCAGGGGAACGGGAGCGTGCTCCCTTACATGACTTACTTGTCGATCTTTAGGTCCATGCAATAATGCACCAGGGAAATTTTGAGGTTTTCCGGCAGCTTTTTTAACCGGGCATTGCAGGGCACTTCATACATCCGTGTTTTGCCGTTCTGCGGAATCCCGTTAATGGCTTCCTGGCCAATGATCTGCCCGGCCCGATCGCGGACGATCAGTACAGTATAATCGGGGCCGGAAGCCTTACAGGTTTTACAGTTGTTTTTGACGGTAATGTTTACCTGGCTGGTGGTATCAGGCGACAATAGCAGGCCAAGCTTGTTGATCCCCAATTCTACCTTTTGAACATGCAGGTATTTACAGCCGCCGGCGGTTGTGCTGTCGCGCCACGAGCCAATGTTTTCCTGGCATAGCATGGTGGCCGGGAAAATGAAAGAGAGGATGATGAAAATTCTCATGGCGCGTTTTATTTACCTGTTGCTTACCGGTCAGGCGTAAGGATGAGACGAAACCACCTCGATGGTCTGCTTGATCAATTTGTTGATGTCCTTCATGTAAGGCAGCTCTTCATGGGCGCAAAAAGACAGGGCCTTCCCGCCTGATCCGGCCCGGCCCGTACGGCCAATGCGGTGCACATATGTTTCGGCCTGCTCCGGGATCTCATAGTTAATGACATGGGAGAGTTTATCCACATCGATGCCACGGGAAGCGATATCCGTTGCAACGAGCACCCGGATGCTCCGGTTCTTAAACCCTTTCAATGCCCGCTCCCTGGCTCCCTGGGATTTGTTGCCATGTATAGCTTCCGATTTGATCCCGCTGTTGTTGAGCTCTTTGGCTACTTTATCCGCGCCTCTTTTCGTACGGGTAAATACGAGCACATGGTCTATCTGGTCGTTCTTCAGCACGTATTTCAGCAACGACCGTTTGTTTTCTTTTGCAACGTAATACACGCTTTGTTCAACAAGCGCTGCCGCCGAAGAGACCGGGTTTACCGATACATGAACAGGGTTTTTCAGCAATGTATTGGCTAATTTCATAATATCCGGCGCAGCCGTTGCCGAAAAGAACAGCGTTTGCCTTTTTGCGGGAAGCTGCGGGATGATCCGCTTTATATCATGGATAAAGCCCATGTCCAGCATCCGGTCCGCTTCATCTAGCACAAAGTACTCTACGTTGCTGAGCCTGATATACCCTTGCTGCATCAGGTCGAGAAGCCGCCCCGGAGTGGCTACTAAAATATCTACTCCCCGCTGAAGGTCTTTCACCTGGTTGTTTTGGGATACGCCGCCAAAAATAGTTGTATGCGATACCTGGAGGTGCTTACCATAAGATTTGATGCTGTCACTGATCTGGGAAGCGAGCTCGCGGGTTGGCGCCAAGATCAGGGCCCGGATCTGTTTACCTGCTTTGTGCGTGTGCAGCTGTTGCAGGATCGGCAGGGCAAAAGCTGCCGTTTTGCCGGTGCCTGTTTGTGCACATCCAAAAATATCACGTCCTTCAAGGATATGAGGCATGGCCTGTTGTTGGATGGGGGTAGGGCTGTTATAGCCCATATTGTCTAAAGCCGTTACAAGCGGCTTGATGAGTTTTAAATTGGAAAATGTCATTATCGAAATATAAATCTTAACCAGGTACTGTTATTTGAGTGTAACAACACCTTTTTTTGCCTCGTAAAATTGTAAAGTTAAATGAATGGTTGCCGGCTATAGCATTCAGAATTGTTATACAACCCTCAAAAGGATGCGCAAAGATAGGGATTCTGATCGGGTTGGACAAATCCGGCAGGACAAGCGGTGCCTGTTAACCAAAAATTGCAACCATTTTCTCCATGCTTTGTTCCAGGCCGACCTGCGCAAAGCTGCTGATCGTGCCAAACTCAGCATATTCGGTAACGGTCATTTCCGTGCGGTTGTTTTCAAGGGGCCTGAAAGTGACGAGGGTCCTGATGTCTGCAGGAAAGTCGGGTGGCATCCCTACTTTTACAGGGTCTATTTTATGGCCTTTTTCGTCTGATAAGCTTTGGATGAACTCGATCGATGCCAGGGGATGGATATTGACATATTTCCAGACAGAATAAAATTCCTGTCCCCCCATTTCCTTCGGCGCTTTCATGCTCACCAGCGACTGACCACCTTCCCTGAAATCAATGTTCGCCACGGGCGACGTAAAATGCCTGGGCCCCCACCAGCGTTTCACCAGTTCGGGCTCTGTCCAGAGCTTCCATACCATTTCAACCGGGGCGCTAAAGACCCTCGTCACTTCTATTTGTTTTGCCATCATCTATAACTGTTTCATACGGGCCCGGGCTCAGGCATTTTGCAACGTTTCGATATCAAATTTTTTCATCTTCATAAATGCCTGCATCACCCGCTGCCCTTTTCCCGGGGTCGACATCAGCTCGCCCAGTATAGAAGGCACTACCTGCCAAGATAACCCGAACTTGTCTTTACACCAGCCGCAGTTACCTTCTTTGCCACCATCGGCCGTAAGTTTGCTCCAATAATGATCGATTTCCACCTGGTCTTTGCAGGAGATCACAAAAGAAACAGCTTCGTTAAACTGAAAATTGTCGCCCCCGTTCAGGCCCATAAAGTATTGCCCGTTCAGCTCAAAATTCACCACCATTCCTGAGTCGTCGATAATTTTTGAGTTGGGAAAAACAGTGCAGTAAAAATCCGCGGCTGCCCTGGCCTGACCATCAAACCATAAGCAAGGATACAGTTGTTTTTTCATGTTGTTGTTTTTTTAATGGTTAAGGAACTATTTTTTTGATCTTGTTTTTGTTTTCTTCGGCTGCATGCCGGCCAGCAGCTCATCCATGGCCGCTAACCTGCCTTCCCATAGTTGCCGGTATGGTTCCAGCCAATCTGCTATTGTTTTCATTTTCTTCGAATTGATCTGGTAATGAATTTCCCTGCCTGACTGTGACTGGCTCAGCAACTCACATTCACTTAATATCCGGATGTGTTTTGAGATAGTTTGCCTCGATGAATCAAAATTTTCGGCAATGGCGCCGGGCGTCATGGCTTGCAGTGCCACCAGGGCCAGTATTGCTCTGCGGGTTGGGTCGGCGATGGCCTGAAATACATCTCTACGGATTTCCATTTTATGCAGCTATATGACTGCAAATATACATGCAGTTATTTGACTGCGCAAATGTTTTTTGAAAAAAATTGATCTTTTATCCAATCCCCCGCTTTATGGCGCCGGGTTGATGGTGATCATTTTGAGAAATTCCTCTTTTTTATGCTTGGAAACAGGAATGTTCTTTTTATTCTGGATCACCACGAAACCTCCTTCGCTTTTTAAATAGCGGGTGGCATGATCCACGTTGATAATATAGGAATTGTGTATGCGTATGAACTGCATGTGGGGTTTACAAAGCAGCTGTTCATACACTTTCAGCGTAACGCTCACTTTTACCGTATTGCCGCTGACAAGGTTTACAACCGAGCTGTTTGACCGGCCTTCAATATAGAGGATCTCCTTTGCCTCTACATATTCTGTGCTCATTTTTGTTGGCAGGGGAATCCTGACCCTGGGCTGCGAAAGCACTTCTCTGAGCAACCCAAATACCGAAGACATATCGGGCCTGGACTGCATCCGGTTTTTTATTTTTTGAATGGCCTGTTCCAGTTCCGCCGCGCTTACCGGCTTTAATAAATAATCCAGGGCATTATTTTTCAGGGCTTTCAGGCCATACTCCTCATGCGCCGTTGTGAAAACCAGGAAAAAGTTCTTATAAACCAGCGCATCCAGCAATTCAAAGCCCGAAATGCCCGGCATCGAAATATCCAGGAAAACAACATCCGGCCGGTAGTTATTGATCAGCCCGATCCCTTCATAAGGGTCGGTGGCGGTAGCAACTACCTTCACATCCGGGGCATACTTAGCGAGCATCAGCTCCAGGCTCCTGATGCCATTGTATTCATCGTCTATAACAATAGCGTGTATCATGGTCATTTCAATATAGGAATAATAATTTCAACCCGGGTTCCCAGGCTGTTCATGCCAGGATCCAATTTATCAATAATATGAACCGAGCCTTCGGCGCCGGTAGACTTGCTGATGAGCTCCAACCGTTGTATCACAAACCCGGTGGCCAACGATTTCTTTTTAAAAGGATCCTGGTGGAGAGATTTGGTATGCCTGCCAACACCATCGTCATCTACCACGCACAAAATGGTATTTTTAGAATGCACCGAAACGGTGATCTCCAGCCTGCGCAGGCCTTTTTTAGGGATCAGGCCATGCCATATCGCGTTCTCAACAAATGGCTGGATGATCATGACCGGGATGTGGACATGATCGAGCGACGGATCGGATACTATTTTGTATTCAAAAGAATTATTAAACCTGAGCTTCTCAATTTCTATGTATGTTGTCAGGATGTCGAGCTCTTCCTCTATTGTTATTTTATCTGAAGTACTGCTTTCAAGGAGCTTTCTTAACAGGGAGGAGAACCTCGACAGGTACAGGTGGGCCGCGCCTGTATCCTCCTCCAGGATAAACCGCTGCAAGGTGTTCAGCGCGTTGAACATGAAATGTGGGTTCATCTGGATACGGATCGCTTTTGTTTCGAGCTCGTTCAGGCGCACCTGGAGCTGGTGCTGCTTATGCAGCCGGCGTTTATATACAATATATACCGCCCGGGCTACCAGGAGCATCAGCGCAAAAACAGAAAAACAAACGATCGCCCATTTGACATAGGGATTGGTTTGATGGGGGTCTTTCTCGTGGTAAATGTCGCTCACTTCCTGGGGAGTGATCACCCGGTTGTATATTTTAATATCGTCGATGCTGCCTTTAAAAAAACGCTGGTTCTTCACATTGGCTGTGTTGCCAAGCACCACGGAGTCGCCCTGCAAAAAATGGGTTTCGAAGTTCTTGGCTGTTTTATTTTCTAGGACGCCATTGACATAGAGGCATAAAAAATCATTGTCGTAAGTCATCACCACATGGTACCACTCCGTGAGCCTGATGGGTTTCATGCTCGACAACGACACCTGGTTGCGCTCCGAAAACGTAGTGGACACACCCAGTTTTTTAGCAGTAAAATAATAATCGATATAATAGGCTTCATAAAAATCATTTCCGGGCTGGCACTTTGTGATGATAATGGGGTTAGACTCAATGCCCCTGCCGCTATAGATCACCGCATCCATTTTGAACCACAGGCAAATGCTTCCCATAACAGGCTTCAGCACATTGGATGTGCCCAGGTTCATATAGCTGCCATGGCTGCCATGAAAATAGTACGCCGAGTTTGCGTTGCCAAACCGGTCTTCGGTAAGCGACAGGCCAACCGCCTTCGCATTGTTAGAGCCCACATTGTCTTTTGGCGTGCCATCATTAAACGAATAGCTGGCCACAGGCCCTGAGGCGTTCTGGCTATTTGATACCAAACAGGAGAACGAGATCCATAAAAAACAAATGACCTGTATGTGAATATGGCGCATTTTAAACTATCCAAATATAAAAACTGTACGAGAACCTGGAAAATGGTGCCGGCCCGGATGGCACGAAAAGCGCCCGGCCGGTCGTTAAAACTTCAGCCCAACCGTTATATACAGGTGGTGGCCATTGATATAGAGGCTGGTCGGGGCAAAATCCTCGCTGAAGTAGTATGGTGAAAGGCCGTACCTGAACTGGATCTCTGCAAAAAAAGCGTTATGGCTGAACATGTCGTTCTTCTGAAGGCCAAAGCCCATGCAAAGAAACGAGTTGTTGACCGGGTTAAAGGCCGGGTTCTTGAATTTCAGCGTCTCTGCCTTGTTCTCTATGCCCTGCCCGTTGAGGCTCACCTTCAGGTTGCTGGCCACCAGCCAGCGGTAACAATAACCGGCAAAAACATACCTCGACCAGATCTTATTTGTTTCCTTCTGGAAAGAGTATTTTAAAAGCAGCGGAAAATCCACTTCATGGATCAGCAGGCTGTATTTATAGTCCATATGACCGCTATACAGCTTGAGACTGTCAGCATAAAAATAATAGGAATTAAAATTCAGGCCGTGCAGCATATACTCTGCGCCGATCATAAAAAAAGTGGTGTTCTTTTTATCGAGCCTGATCTCTTCTTTGCAGGAGATACTGAATGACATCTTTTGACTGGGAGAGCTGGTATGGTGAGCGTTGGCACTGTAAAAGCCTACTACCGGCGACAAGCTTACCCGCGTTTTGAGACGGGGGTTCTTCCGCCTTACCCGCAGCTGCCGGCCGCCATCTTCCTGGGCCGTGGCCAGCACATGGGCCACCGCAAACAAGACCAGCCATGCATATTTAAAGAACCGGGTCAATTCAGTTGTGCCTCAATACAGTGGTGGCATTGGCCTGCGCAGCAGGCATAATGAGAATATCGTTTACATTGATATGGGCCGGGCGCGTCGCAACCCAGTAGATGGCTTCGGCAACATCATCGGGCAGCAGGGGTTGCAGGCCCAGGTATACTTTCTTCGCGCGGTCTTCATCTCCATTAAAACGCACGATGCTGAACTCGGTCTCCACCATGCCGGGGTTCACAGCCGACACCCGGATGTGATGGGGCAGCAGGTCGATGCGCATGCCTTTGTTGAGCGCGTCCACGGCGTGCTTGGTAGCGCAGTATACATTACCGTTGGCATACACTTCCTTGCCCGCCACAGAGCCTATATTGATGATGTGCCCGCTTTTACGCGGGATCATCAACTGGCTCACAGCCTTCGTTACATAGAGCAATCCCTTTATGTTGGTATCGATCATCCGCTCCCAGTCGTCTATCTCGCCACCATCTATAGAAGATAATCCCGCGGCCAGCCCGGCATTGTTTACCAGCACATCTATTTGCCTGAACGCGTCAGGGAGTGTCCAGATGGCATGCTCCACTTCGCTTTGTTTCCTGATATCGAAGCAGAGTGTATGCACCTTCACGTCATGTTCGCTTTCGAGCGATTGTTTGAGCGCGGCCAGCCGGTCGTTGCGGCGACCCGTGATGATAACATTGTGCCCGTTCCTGGCAAACAGGGTGGCGGTGCTTTTCCCGATGCCGGATGTGGCGCCTGTGATGAGTGCTAACATATTTTAATCTTTTTTTTAAATGGCTTCAGGCGCTTTGGCCAGCCTACTGTGCTTTATGCCGTATGTAAAATAAATAACCAGGCCTATCACCAGCCAGATCAAAAACCCTACCCAATTCCTGAGGTCTATCTGCGCCATCATATACAGGCAGCTCAGCAGGCCCAGTACCGGGATCAGCGAATATTTCTTCACCATGCACATCACCACCAGGTAGCAGGTGATGATCCAGAACAGCCACATGGGAATGTTGTGCGCAAAAACAGAGAGGCTGGTCCCGGTGCCATTGCCCGAAAAAACAAAATCCATAACCTGGTTGTGACGGTAACAGAACATCAGTACAATTGTAAACAGTAACAGAAAGGGAGCGATATACCTGGAGTTGATATAAGGGGTCTTGAATTTTCCCTTTGGCGCGTCGGGCAGGGTTTCGAGCCGCAGTACTCCCGCGCATACCAGCACAAAAGCAAACAGGGTGCCGATGCTGCAAAGATCGGTTACGGTGCTCATGTTCATGAACAGGGTGCCTCCACCTACAAGAAAGCCTGTGACAACCGTAGAAAAAGAGGGCGTATTGAACCTGGGATGGATCCTTGAAAACGCCTTTGGCAAAAGGCCGTCGCGGCTCATGCTCATCCAGATGCGTGGCTGCCCAAGCTGGAACACCAGCAACACGCTGGCCATGGCTACCACGGCGCTCACAGCGATCACCGCCGAAAGCCATTTCATATCGAGCTTCTGGAACACAAAAGCCAGCGGGTCGTCTACCGCCAGTTTATTGTATGATACCATGCCGGTGAGCACCAGTGCAATGAGCACGTAAAGCACCGTACAGATGATGATGGACCACATCATGCCCTTGGGCAGGTCTTTTTGCGGGTCCTTACACTCCTCGGCGGTGGTGGAGATGGCGTCAAAACCAATGTAAGCAAAGAACACAGCCGACACACCCTTCAATATCCCGGCCACCCCATTTGGAGCGAAAGGATGCCAGTTGCTGGTATCTACATAAAACGCGCCCACGGCGATCACAAGCAGCACCACCGCAAGCTTGATGATGACCATGGCGTTGCCGGCATTCCTGCTCTCGCGGATGCCCCTGTATACAAGTCGCGTGATAAGCACAACGATCAGCAGGGCCGGCAGATCGGCGATGAGGCGAAGCCCGAAAAGAGCCGGTGCGGTTTGCCAGGCGTTATAAGCTTCCTTCAGTGCCTCCGACAGGTTGTTGTATGGTGTTCCGTGGGCCATCGCGTCAAGGGCTTCCTTAGAGCCCGATGCCGCAGAGAAATAATCGATGGTGGTCCAGGCCGGCAGGTGGATGTGCATGCTTTCCAGCAGGCTTGTAAAATAACCCGACCAGCCAATGGCCACCGTGATATTGCCGATGGCGTATTCCATGATGAGCGCCCAGCCAATGATCCAGGCAAACAGCTCACCAAAAGCCACATAACTATACGTATAGGCGCTGCCCGAAACAGGCAGGATCGACGCAAACTCGGCGTAGGCAAACGCGGCAAAGCCACAGGCCACCGCTGTAAAAATGAACAGGAAGATCACACCAGGCCCGCCATCCGCGCTGGCCCGCCCAATGGTGGTGAAGATGCCCGCGCCGATAATAGCCGCGATACCGAGAGCCGTGAGGTCTTTTACGCCAAGGTGCCTGGCCAGCGCTCCTCCCTGGTGATGCCCGGCTTCAACATTCTTTAAAATTTGTGAGATCGATTTTTTCCTGAATAGCCTGTTTAGCTCCATATCAAATTATTGTTGCGCCGGCCGCATATTGATCTGTAAAGATAGGATTATTGCCTATTCACCAAGCGGTTGAGAAAAGGGATTTTTTGCAGCCTGCTGTCTTTGAGCTGCAACAGTGGCAGCATCAGCAAAAAAGGCAGGAACAGGGCTTTATAGCGCACAATGGCACCACCTACCGTGGTTGTAAGTCCTATGAGCAGAAACGAGAGCAGGACGATGAACAGTAAAAAATAAAAGAAGCCGGGCGCGTCGATCCGTCTTTTTCCACGTACCACCGCATAGGCGATGAACAACAGGATCAGCGCATTCTCAAACGACGCAAAGAGTTCCGTAACAGCGTGCGCATCAAAAAACAGTGGCCTGCACAGCACATGGAGATAGGCATAGGGCACCGTGCCGAGAATGGATGTGAACGAATAGCTGAGCCTGCGGAAATAAATGCCGGAACCTGCCGGCGCGCAAACAGACACGCAGGGATAGAGTGCCGTATCGCGGTTATCACGCACACGTATGGTATCCTGCAGGTTGGGCATATTCCAGTACATGTACCGGGCATGGGGCCTGAACCTGTAGATGTTCTTTTTGGCA
>BFBZ01000011.1_pt70 | contig 17361 bp, 15 predicted proteins | sample 1888401 | NCBI WGS metagenome assembly BFBZ01 (sample SAMD00112614, study PRJDB3348) | symbiont metagenome | host: Chara braunii | reverse complement strand
CAGCAGCAAATCAGGCTGATCGAGCAGCAGTTTGCACAGCGCCACGCGGCCTGTCTCTTATACACATCTAGATGTGTATAAGAGACAGGCCCGGGACCATCTCGTTCTTGATGCGGATGTTCGCGAAGGTGCCGCGCATCATCACCTCGTGGTTGCCGCGCCGCGACCCGTAGGAGTTGAAGTCGCGCGGCTCCACGCCGTGCTCGATCAGGTACCGCCCGGCGGGCGAGCTCGCCGGGATCGAGCCGGCGGGTGAGATGTGGTCGGTGGTGATCGAGTCGCCGAGCACCGCGAGCGCACGGGCGCCGACGATGTCGGTGACCGGGGCCGGCTCCGGCGTGATCGACGAGAAGAACGGCGGCAGCTGCACGTAGGTGGAGTCGCCGTCCCACGCGTAGGTCTGCCCGTCCGGGACCGGCAGGGCCCGCCACCGGTCGTCGCCCTCGAAGACGGTCTTGTAGCTCTCCTCGAAGAGGGCGCGGTCGACGGCGGTGCCGAGGGTCGCGGCGACCTCCTCCTGCGTCGGCCAGATGTCCTTCAGGAACACGGGGCCCTCGGCGCCCTCGCCGAGCGGCTCGCTGGTGAGGTCGATGTCCACGCGGCCGGCGAGGGCGTACGCCACAACGAGCGGCGGCGACGCCAGGTAGCTGGCGCGGACGTTCGGGTGGATGCGGCCCTCGAAGTTCCGGTTGCCCGACAGCACCGCCGCGGCCACGAGGCCGTTCTCCTCGATCGCCTGGTCGATCGGCCCGGCCAGGGGGCCGGAGTTGCCGATGCACGTGGTGCAGCCGTAGCCGACCAGGTCGAAGCGGAGCTGGTCGAGGAACGGCGTGAGGCCGGCGCGGTCGAGGTAGCCGGTCACGGCGCGGGAGCCGGGGGCGAGGCTGGTCTTGACCCACGGCGGCGTGGTCAGGCCCTTCTCGACCGCCTTCTTGGCGAGGAGGCCCGCGCCGACCATCACCGACGGGTTCGAGGTGTTGGTGCAGCTCGTGATGGCGGCGATCGCCACCGAGCCGGTCTGGAGCGGGAAGGTGACGCCGTCGACCGTGACGTCGACCGGCTCGTAGTGGGGGCCGGCGCCGTTGGCGACGAGGCCGTCGGTGAAGTTGTCGCGGAACTCGCCCGCGACGTTGTCGAGCGTGACCCGGTCCTGCGGGCGCCGCGGGCCGGCGAGGCTCGGGACGACGGTGGCCAGGTCCAGCTCCAGCGTCTCGTCGAACTCGGGGTCCGGGTCGGCGTCGGTGCGGAACAGGCCCTGCGCCTTGGCGTAGGCCTCCGTCAGCGCGATCGTCTCCGCCGGCCGGCCGGTCACCTCCATGTAGCGGAGGGTCTCGTCGTCGACCGGGAACATCGTCGCCGTGGCGCCGAACTCGGGTGACATGTTCGAGATCGTCGCGCGGTCGGCGAGGGTCAGGCCGGACAGGCCCGCGCCGTAGAGCTCGACGAACTTCCCGACGACGCCGTGGTTGCGCAGCATCTCCGTGACCGTCAGGACCAGGTCGGTCGCGGTGGTGCCGGGGCCGAGGCGGCCGCTGAGCTTCAGGCCGATGACCGTCGGGGTCGGCTGGGAGAGCGGCTGGCCCAGGAGCACCGCCTCCGCCTCGATTCCGCCGACGCCGAACCCGAGGACGCCGACACCGTTGATCATGGTGGTGTGCGAGTCGGTGCCGACGAGCGTGTCGGGGAACGCGACGAGCTCGCCGTCCACCTCTCGCGTCGCGACGACCGGCGAGAGGTACTCGAGGTTGACCTGGTGGACGATGCCGGTGCCGGGCGGGACGGCGCGGAAGTCGCGGAACGCCTGCTGCGCCCACCGCAGGAGCATGTAGCGCTCCTGGTTGCGCTCGTACTCCCGCTCGACGTTCTGGGCGAAGGCCTGCCCGGTGCCGAAGCGGTCGACCTGCACCGAGTGGTCGATCACGAGGTCGGCGGGGACGAGCGGGTTGATCAGCGACGGGTCGCCGCCGAGCGAGCTCATGGCGTCGCGCATGGCGGCGAGGTCCACGACGCATGGGACCCCGGTGAAGTCCTGCATGACGACGCGCGCCGGCAGGAACGGCACCTGTCTCTTATACACATCTAGATGTGTATAAGAGACAGGTGCCGAAGCGGTCGACCTGCACCGAGTGGTCGATCACGAGGTCGGCGGGGACGAGCGGGTTGATCAGCGACGGGTCGCCGCCGAGCGAGCTCATGGCGTCGCGCATGGCGGCGAGGTCCACGACGCATGGGACCCCGGTGAAGTCCTGCATGACGACGCGCGCCGGCAGGAACGGCACCTCGCCGGTGAGCCCGGAGCGGGGCTTCCAGCCGGCCAGGTACCGCACGTCCTCCTCGGTCACGAAGCCGCGGCCGCAGTTGCGGAGCACGGTCTCGAGCAGGACCTTGATGGTGTACGGGGTGCGGTCGAGGCCGTCCCGGACCGCGTCGAGGCGGTAGATCACGTGCGAGCGACCGCCCGCCTCCAGGGTGTCTCGTGCGGAGAAGGGGTCGGGCGCTGCGCTCACGGGCGGTCTCCTCGGGAGGTCGATGATCCGACCACCCAGCTTACCGCCCGCGCTTCCGCCACGCGGCGGGCCGGCCTCGGCCGGCGTCCCGTCCCCACCCCGGGCGGGACGCCGGCGGTGGCCGACCTCAGCCGGTGACGGCGGGCTGCACCCGGGCGGGGGCCACGGCGACGGCCTGGACGGTGCGGATCGCGGTGGCGGCGCCGCCGCAGTTCGCGTTGACCGAGGCCTTCATCGTCTTGGACCCGCGGGTGGAGCGGTCGAGCTTGAGGACCACCGGGATGGTCTTGGCCTTCCCGCGGACCAGGGTGCCGACCCCGACGACCAGCTGGCCGTTGCGGAGCTTGGCGACGCTGGTGCCGGGGAGGGAGAACCCGGCGGGCAGGGACAGCCGGACCGTGACCTTGGTGGCGGTCTTGCCGGTGCTCCGGACGGTCACGTGGTACGTCGTCGTGCTGCCGGCCTTCGGGTTGGCGGGGCCGCGCACGACGGCCGCGAGCGTCGGCCGCGGGCAGACCGGGACCCCCGTGGCCTTCACGGGCACCGTCCCGGAGGGGCCCTGGGCGATCGGCACCACCGCGAGCGGCGGGGTGCACGCCTGGCCGCTCACCACGACGGTGCGGGTGGCGGTGTCGTTGCCCGGGTTGGAGTCCGGCAGGCCGCCCTTCGTCGGGATGATCCCGACGGTGGCGGTGTTCGGCAGCTGGCCGCACTCGGCAGCGGTCAGCGTGCGGGTGCCGGTCCAGACGTAGGTCTCACCCGGCAGGAGCCAGCCGGTGATGGCGGGGCCGACCGGCGCGAGGTCCGCGAGCGCGGGGTCCGTGACCTGGATCCGCTCGCGCAGCACGGCCGTGTTGCCCGTGTTGGTGACTGTGATCGTGTAGGTCACCACGTCGCCCGGGGCGTACTCGGCGCGGTCGCTCGTCTTGGCGATCGACACGTCCACGACGCAGTTCTTGTCCTTCGCGGGCTCACACGTGCCGGCGGGCCACGCCAGCGCGACAGGGAGCGGCGCGAGGACGGCTGCGGCCACCAGGACGGCGATCGCGAGGGTTCGGTGACGAAGGGACGAGCGGGAGGGGCTCATCGTTCTTCCTGCTTCCTCGGAATCCGGGCCCGCACGCTCCTCGAGAGCATGCTGGGGCTGCTGGGCAGCCTGATGCCCGCCCCAGACGTCACCAATGGACGACGGATGAGTTCGGAACCGCCACTCGTTGGGGGTTTGACCCCCCATTCCGGGGGGCGATTCCGCCCGATCCGCAACTTTGGCCCGCCCTGAAGCAGGCCACCGCCCTCAGCTCGGAGCGGTGAGCCGCCGGTAGGTGATTCGACGCGGGCGGGCCGCCTCCTCGCCGAGCGTGCGCACTCGGTGGTCCTCGTACTCCTGGAAGTTGCCCTCGAACCACCGCACCTGGCTGTCGCCCTCGAAGGCCAGGATGTGAGTGGCGATGCGGTCGAGGAACCAGCGGTCGTGCGACGTGACCATGGCGCAGCCCGACCACTCCACCAGCGCCTCCTCCAGCGCCCGGAGCGTGTCGACGTCCAGGTCGTTGGTGGGCTCGTCCAGGAGCAGCAGGTTGCCGCCCCCGGCGAGCAGCTTCGCCAGGTGCACGCGGTTGCGCTCGCCGCCGGAGAGCTGGCCGACCGGCTTCTGCTGGTCCCCGCCCTTGAAGTTGAACGACGCGACGTACGCGCGGGAGTTCATCTCCTCGGTGCCGCCCAGCTTGATGATGTCCTGGCCGCCCGAGACCTCCTGCCAGACGGTGCGGCCGCCCTGGAGGGCGTCGCGGGACTGGTCGACGTAGGCGAGCTGGACGGACTCGGCGAGCTTGATCGCGCCGTCGTCGGGCTCCTCCGCGCCGGTGATCATCCGGAACAGGGTGGTCTTGCCGGCGCCGTTGGCGCCGATCACGCCCACGATCGCGCCGGGCGGGACGGTGAACGAGAGGTCCTCCATCAGGAGCTTGTCGCCGAACGCCTTCGTCAGCCCCGCGACCTCCATCACCAGGTCTCCCAGCTTGGGCGGGGCGGGGATCCGGATCTCGACGGCGCGCGTGCCGCGCTCGCGCTCCTCGGCGACCAGCTTCTCGTAGTTGGCGATGCGGGCCTTGCTCTTCGCCTGGCGGGCGCGGGGGGAGCTCCGCACCCACTCCAGCTCGCGGGCGAGGGCCTTCTGGCGGGCCGACTCCTGCTTCTCCTCCTGCTCCAGGCGCATCCGCTTCTGGTCGAGCCAGGACGAGTAGTTGCCCTTCCAGGGGATGCCCTTGCCGCGGTCGAGCTCGAGGATCCAGCCGGCGACGTTGTCCAGGAAGTAGCGGTCGTGGGTCACGGCCACGACGGTGCCCTCGTACTTGGCGAGGTGCTGCTCCAGCCAGTTCACCGACTCGGCGTCGAGGTGGTTGGTGGGCTCGTCCAGGAGCAGCAGGTCGGGGGCGGAGAGCAGCAGCCGGCACAGCGCGACGCGGCGGCGCTCGCCGCCGGAGAGGGTGGTCACGTCCTGGTCGCCGGGCGGCACCCGCAGCGCGTCCATCGCGACGTCGAGCTTGCGCTCGATGTCCCAGAGGTCCAGGCGGTCGATCTCCTCCTGGAGCTCGCCGTACTCGACGAGGGCCGCCTCCATCTCGTCCGGCTCCATCTCGCCCAGTCGCGCGCCGATCTCCTCGAAGCGGCGCAGCAGCGCCATCTGGCCGGCGACGCCCTCCTCGATGTTGCCGCGCACGTCCTTGGTCTCGTCGAGCTGCGGCTCCTGGGCCAGCAGCCCCACGGTCGCCCCGGGCGCCAGGATGGCGTCGCCGGAGAAGTCGGGATCGAGCCCCGCCATGATCCGCAGGAGCGTCGACTTCCCCGCCCCGTTCGCCCCGAGGACGCCGATCTTGGCGCCGGGGAAGAACGACAGGGAGACCCCGTCGAGGATCACCTTGTCTCCGGAGTGGAACTTCCGGAGGCGGTACATGGTGAAGATGTATTCGTCGGCCATGCGCCCAGGGTAACGGGCGCAGGAAGGCCCGCGGCGGCGGCGTAACCGTCATTCCGTGTCCCGGACGCTCAAGTGCGGACGCGCTACAGTCGAATGCGACGAAGAGTGACGGAATCGCGGCAGGGGCCGCGGAATCCCCGGAGGTGGGGACACATGCACCATGAACGTGATGGGCGGCATGCGGCCGCCGAGACGGGCTGCGTTGCGCATCTGAGCGCCGGCGGCTGGGGGCGGTACCACAGGATGGAGTGCTCCGAGGCACCCCATCGCGGCGACATCGGCGTGCGGGACGTGATCCACGGCCCGTGGCGCTACCTCTCCGCGCACTGGACGCCCTGCTCGCTGTGCCTGCCCCCGACGGCCGCCGAGCTGCCGTCGCAGGACGCCGCGCTCTCCAACGCGGCGTAGCGCCCCGGCCCTCCGATACCCTCGGTCCAGAACGACCGAGGCGATGAGGAGCGGACCGTGGACGTGACCGAGGCGACATTCCAGGCGGACGTGATCGAGCGCTCGCGCGACGTCCCGGTCGTCGTGGACTTCTGGGCCGCGTGGTGCGGCCCGTGCCGCCAGCTCACGCCCGTGCTGGAGTCGGCGGTGGAGCGCCGTGACGGCGGGGTGGTGCTCGCGAAGGTCGACATCGACGCGAACCCGCAGCTGGCCCAGGTCTACCGGGTCATGAGCATCCCGCTGGTGAAGGGCTTCAAGGACGGCGCCGCGGTCGCCGAGTTCGTCGGCCTGCAGCCGCCCGCAGCGATCGAGCAGTTCCTGGACGCGCTGGTGCCCTCCGAGACCGAGCTGCTCATCGCGGCCGGCGACGAGGCGTCGCTGCGCGAGGCCGTCGAGCGCGAGCCCGGGCACGTCGGCGCGCGGATCGCGCTGGCCCGGGTGCTGCTGTCCGAGGGCCGCGGGGACGAGATCGTGCCGCTGCTCGAGCCGGTCGCCTTCGACCAGGGCGCCGCGGCGCTGCTGGCGCGGGCGAAGCTGGCGTCGGTGGACCAGCCGGACGTGGTCGCGGGCCTCGCCGCCCTCGACCGGGGCGACACCGAGCAGGCGCTGACCCACCTCCTGGACGCCGTGCGCGTCGCGGACCCGGAGCTGAAGGACGACCTGCGCTCGGCGATGCTCGGGGTGTTCGCCCAGATCGGCGAGCACCACCCGCTGGCCGTCCGCTTCCGCCGCCGCCTGGCCCAGGCCCTCTACTAGGCCCGGGCCCACAATGGGCTTCCGGCCTCCGGCCAAGCCGGAGACCCAGGACCTCTTCACCGGCCTCGCCGGCGACGCGTACTCGCGCCGCGCGCGGCTCCTCTCCCTCGGGCAGGAGCCGCGGTGGCACCGGTACCTCGTCTCCCGCCTGCCGGTGGGGCCCGAGGACCACGTGCTGGACGTCTGCACCGGCACCGGCGCGGTCGCCGAGCGGATCGTGCTGGCCCACCGCTGCCGCGTGACGGGCGTCGACCAGAGCACCGCGATGCTCGCCGCCGCCCGCGGGCGCCTGGCGGACGCCGGGGTCCTGCAGCGCGTGACGCTCGTGCAGGGCGAGGCGGAGCACCTGCCGTTCCCGGACGCCGTGTTCGACGCCCTGTCGGTGACCTATCTGCTGCGGTACGTCGACGACCCGCCCGCGGTGCTGCGCGAGCTGGTCCGGGTGGTGAAGCCGGGCGGGACGCTCGCGTCCATGGACTTCGGCGTCCCGCGGTGGGCCCCGGCCCGGGCCGCGTGGCACGCCTACACCGGGGCGGTGCTCCCGGCGGCCGGGTTCGCGGTGGGCGGCCGGCCCTGGTGGCGGGCCGGCCGGTTCCTCCACGCGAGCATCCCGGACCTCTACCGCCGGTACCCCGTGCCCGCCCTGCTCGACGCGTACCGCGCCGCAGGGCTGGAGGACCTGCGGCTGCGCCGGCTCAGCTTCGGCGGCGGCGTCGTCATCTGGGGGCGCCGGGCGCAGCCGCCGGCACCAGGGTCGCCGCCACCGGCCCGCGGCTGACGCCGCCCTCGGCGGCGAGCCACCGGCCGGGCGTCAGGCGCAGCGCCACCACGCGGACCTCGCCCGGGGCGAGGGCGCCGGCGCGCGCCACCACCCGCGCGTGGTCGCCGTCCAGCCGGGCCAGGGACAGGCTGCGCCGGGTCGCGGCGCCGTTGGTCACCCTCACGGCCGTCCGGCCGGCCGGGACCACCCCGGGCAGGCCGGCGACCGCGTCGTCCCTCAGCGTCAGGTCGATGACCGGGAGGCCCTGCGCGTCGGGCGCCCCCGCCTGGGTCTGCGCGGCCACCACCGGCGCCGCGCCGAGGACGGCGCAGGCGAGCACCGTCCGGAAGATCGTCGTCCGCGTCACCGTCCCCTCCTCCGTGTCGACGCCGGCACGCCCGGCGATGTGCGCCGACCGTCCCACGGGGCCCACCCCGGTGTGAACGGTGCCAGCACCGAGATGGACCCCCGGGTTGTCCCCGGTCAGCCGGCCCGTGGCATCCGTCCGCGGGGGCGGTAGACCGACAGCGCCGTCGCCACGACCAGCAGCACCAGCCCGGCGGTCGAGCCCACCAGGATCCGGGGGCCCAGGTCGCCGACCTCCGCGCCGTCGCGGGCGCGGTCGGCGGCCTCCTCCACGAACCGGCTCAGCACCGCACCGCTGACGGCCAGCATCGCGACGTTGATGGCCAGCTTCGCGGTGACCCAGACGTGCCGGAACAGCCCCCAGGCGGTGCCGAGCCCCAGCAGGACGCCGCTCGCCAGGCTGATCGCGGCGAACGGGAACACCAGCCACACGACCTCCCCGGCGGCGACGTAGACCGCGTCCAGCAGGGTCGCGTCCCCGGTGGTGAGCCCGAGCACGGCCAGGAGGACCAGCACGGCCTGGACGCCGATCCAGCCGACGCCGGCCGCCACGTGGACGGTCAGCGTCAGCTTGCGGCCGGCGGGCGTGAGGCGCCTCATCGCGACGCCCCCGCCGGGAGCAGCCGGCCGAGCCAGCCGGGGAGCCACCAGTTGGCGCCCCCCATGAGCTGCATCACGGACGGCACCAGCAGCATCCGGATGACGGTCGCGTCGACCAGGATCGCGGTGGCCATCCCGACGCCGATCAGCTTCTGGAACACGTCGTCGGCCACGACGAACGACAGGAAGACCGCGACCATGATCGCCGCCGCCGCCGTGATGACCCGGGCCGTGGCGGCCAGGCCGGCCGTGACGGCGGTGGAGGTCCGCCCCGTCCGCAGGTACTCCTCGCGGACGCGGCCGAGCAGGAAGACCTCGTAGTCCATCGAGAGTCCGAACAGGATCGCGAACATCATCACCGGGATGAACGGGGGCACCGGGGTGGGCGTGTCGATCCCCACCAGGCGCCCGGCCCAGCCGCCCTCGGCCACCAGCGCGATCGCGCCGTAGGCCGCGCCCACCGACAGCAGGTTCATCACCGCCGCCTTCAGCGCGATCACCGGCGCCCGGAACGCCACCAGCAGGAGCAGGAACGACAGCAGCACCACGGCGCCCACGAACAGCGGCAGCCGGCGGGCGACGGTGTCGCTCTGGTCGATGAACGCCGCGGTGACGCCGCCCACGTGGGCGGTGGCGCCGGTGCCGGCGATCGCGCCGGGCACGACGCGGTCGCGCAGGTCGCGCACCAGCGTGGAGGTGGCGGAGTCCTGCGGCGAGGTCTCCGGGATCACGGTCACGATCGCCGCGTCCCCGGCGGGGTTCAGCCGCGGGGGCGTGACGAACGCGACGCCGCCGGCGTCTGCCAGGCCGCGCTCGAGCGACCTGAGGGCCGCGGGGGCGTCGGCGCCGCGCAGGTCCACGGCCACCAGCAGGGGGCCGTTGGCGCCCGGGCCGAAGCCGCGGCTCACCAGGTCGTACGCCTCGCGGGTGGTGGTGCCGGCGCGGTCGTTGCCCTCGTCGGGGAAGCCGAGCTCCAGGCCGGCGACCGGGATCGTCAGCGCCAGCAGGATCGCGGCGCCCGCCGCGGCGGCCGCCCACGGGCGGCGCTGCACGGCGCGGCTCCAGCGCTCCGACAGCGTGACGGACCCCGGGCGGGGCGCGCGGCCGAGCCCCGGGATGCGCAGCCGGTCGATGGCCCGCGAGAAGAGGCGGATGAACGCGGGGAGCAGCGTGACCGACGCCGCCATCACCACCAGCACCGCGAGGCTCGCGGCCACGGCGATGCCCTGCAGGAACGCGACGCCCACCAGGAACAGGCCGAGCACGCCGATCACCACGGTCCCGCCGGCGATCAGGACGCTGCGGCCGGAGGTGGTCACGGCCTCCGTGATCGCGGCGTCGCGCCCGCGCCCGGCGGCCAGGGCCGCCCGGTAGCGGGTGAGGATGAGCAGGGCGTAGTCGATGCCCACGCCCACGCCGAGCAGCCCCGCGACCGCGGGGGCGAAGTCCGGCACCGGCAGCACCAGGGCCACGATGCCGATCAGCGGCGCCGAGATCCCGAGCCCCACCAGCGCGGTCAGCAGCGGCAGCCCGGCGGCGACCACCGACCCGAATGCCAGCAGCAGGATGATCGCGGCGGCGATGATGCCGACCATCTCGGGGTTGCCCCCGCCCTCGGCGTCGCGGATGGGGCCGCCGCCCAGCTCGATGCGGAGCCCGTCGCCGGACGCGGCCTCGGCCCGGTCGATCAGGTCGCGCCCGAGCCCGGCGGGGACGTCGGTGAACTCGTCGCGGAGGTCCAGGCGGGTCATGCCCACCGTGCCGTCCGGGCTCACGCGGACGGGCTCGGCGCCGGCGACGCCGTCGACCCCCGCGGCCCCGTCCAGGAAGCGGTCGACCCGCCGCTGGACGGCCGGGGCACGGACGCCGCCCTCGGCGGTCCAAACGACGGTGACCGACTCGCCGGATCGACCGGGGAAGCGCTGCGCCACCAGGTCGGACGCGGCGGCCGACTCGGAGCCGGGCATCGCGAAGTCGACGTCGCCGTCGCCGGCGGAGCGCGGGGCGATGGCGACGACCGCTGCCAGCACGACGAGCCAGACGGCGACGACGCGCCACGGGTGGCGGACGGCCGCCCGCGCGCTGCGGGCGAGCAGTCCGGAGGTGGTGGGTGACATGGGGGCCTCCTCGGGGTCGGGGGATCGCCGCCGATGCTCCCGGCGCCCGCCGGCCGCGTCGTCGGGCCGGGGGCGGCACCGGAGGGGCGTCGGCCGGCGCATCCCCGCGGGGCCGCGTACTCCCGCGGGAGTACGTGACGAGCCTCCCGCCGCCGATGGCGGGGCGTCCCGCGCTGGCCTACGGTCCCTGGCGTGACGCGCCTCGGAATCCACCGCGTGGAGCTCCTGCTCGTCGTCCCGCTGCTCGTGGTCGCCGTCGCCGGCTCGTTCGGCGCGGCGCGCGGCCAGGACGCGCGCCGCGGCATCGACGCCCTGGCGATCGTGCTGCTGGTGGCGGGGCCGCTGCTGCTGCTCCTGTGGCGCCGCTGGCCCCTGGTCACCCTGGGCGGCGTCGTCGCCGTCACCGGCGTGTACTTCGCGTTCGACTACCCGTACGGCCCCGTGTTCTTCAGCCTGGTGCTCGCGCTGATCGCGGGGGTGGTGTCCGGGCACCGGCGGATCGCGTGGGCCCTCGCCCTGGCGCTCGTGGCCGTGGTCCTCACCCTCCGCGCGACGGCCGGGATCGGCCAGGATGTCACCGCGGGCGACGTGATCGGGAGCCTCACGTGGGTCGTGATCGCCCTCGTCCTCGGCGAGGTCGTGAAGCTGCGCCTGGAGCGCCGCGCCGCACGGGCCGCCGCCCGCGAGGACGAGGTCGCGCGCCGCGCCCAGGAGGAGCGCCTGAGCATCGCCCGCGAGTTGCACGACGTGCTGGCGCACAGCATCTCCCTCATCAACGTCCAGGCCGGCGTGGCGCTGCACGTCATGGACGAGCGCCCGGAGCAGGCCCGCGAGTCGCTCACCGCGATCCGCGACGCCAGCCGCGACGCGCTCCAGGAGGTCCGCGCGGCCCTCGGGACGCTCCGCGGGGCCGGCGAGGGCGCGCCGCGCTCGCCGGCGCCCACGCTCGACGACCTGGACGAGCTGGCGTCGCGAGCGTCCGCCGGCGGGGTGCGGGTGACCACCGAGGTCACGGGCGAGCGGCGGCCGCTGCCGCCGGGCGTGGACCGCGCCGCGTACCGGATCGTGCAGGAGGCGGTCACCAACGTGCACCGTCACGCCGGCGCGGGCACGGCGAGCGTCCACGTGGACTACGGCGACTGGCTCACCGTGCAGGTCGACGACGACGGCCGCGGCGGCGCGCCCGACCCCGACGGCCTGGGCAGCGGCATCGCCGGCATGCGCGAGCGGGCCGCGGCGGCGGGCGGGTCGCTCGAGGCGGGGCCGCGCCCCGGGGGCGGCTTCCGCGTGCGCGCCCGGCTCCCCCTGCGGGACGCCTCGTGACGTCGGTCCTCCTGGCCGACGACCAGGCGCTGGTGCGCGCCGGGTTCCGCGTGCTCCTGGAGTCGGAGGACGGGATCGAGGTGGTGGGCGAGGCGGTCGACGGCCGCGAGGCGGTCGACCTGGCGCGCCGCCACCGCCCCGACGTGGTGCTGATGGACATCCGGATGCCGCGCCTCGACGGACTGGAGGCGACGCGCGCGATCACCGCCGACCCCGCCCTGGCGGGGGTCCGGGTGGTGATCCTGACGACCTTCGAGCTGGACGAGTACGTCTACGAGAGCCTGCGCGCCGGGGCGAGCGGGTTCCTGGTGAAGGACACGGACCCCGCCGACCTGGTCCGCGCGGTGCAGGTGGTGGCCGGCGGCGACGCGCTCCTCTCGCCGGGGGTCACCCGGCGGCTCATCGCCGAGTTCGCCGCGCGCACCCGCCGCCCGCCGCCGGCGTCGTCGCTGGACGAGCTGACCGCCCGGGAGCGCGAGATCGTGGGGCTGGTCGGCGAGGGGCTCAGCAACGGCGAGATCGCCGACCGGCTGGTGGTGAGCCCCGCGACCGCGAAGACGCACGTGAGCCGGGCGATGCTGAAGGTGGGCGCCCGCGACCGCGCCCAGCTCGTGGTCTACGCGTACGAGACCGGGCTCGTGCGCCCCGGCTGGGCGGGGGACGCCTAGGCCTTCGACGCCCCCTGGAGGGCGGCGTGCTCCGCCGACCCGCCCACCGCCAGCACGGCCTCCTGGCTCGTGAGCCCGTGCGGGGTCTTCTCCCAGTGGAACGGGTTGCGGATCAGCTGGTACAGCGCCCGCCACGCGGCGATGTAGTGCAGGCACCAGTAGAGCGGGTTCAGCAGGGCGTACGGCAGCAGGTGGTGGATCCGCCGCCGGCCCACCGCCAGGGCGTTGAGCGCGACCATCATCAGGTTGCCCACGATCAGGTTGATCGCCCCCACGAGCTCCATCGGCCCGGGGAGCAGGTCGGGGATCTCCGGCGCGCCGACGAAGTGCGTCATCCAGACGAGCGTGATGAACCACATGACCGGGGCGAGCAGGAAGATGACCGGGGTCCCCAGCACAAGCAGCAGCAGCCCGAACACGCCCCGGACGCCGGCGGCCCTGGCGGTCTGGATGGGCCGGCGGGTGTGGACGAGGGCGGTCTGCATGTAGCCCTTGATCCAGCGCGTGCGCTGGCGGATCCACGGCCAGTACCGGCCGCATGCCTCCTCGTAGGTGGTCGAGGGGATCACGCCGACCGTGTAGCCCTGGGCCGCGGCGCGCAGCCCCAGGTCGGCGTCCTCGGTCACGTTCCACGCGTCCCATCCGCCGAGCTGGCGGAGCACCGAGGTGCGGAAGTGGTTGGAGGTGCCGCCCAGCGGGATCGGCAGCCGGAGCGTGTCGAGCCCGGGGAGCATGTAGTCGAACCACCACGAGTACTCGAGCGTGAACATCCGCGTGAGCAGGTTCTCGCGGGCGTTGAAGTAGTTGAGGCGGGCCTGGACGCACACCAGCTCGTCGCCGCCGGCGCGGAAGGCGGCGACCGCCTCGCGCAGTTGCCCCGGCTCGGGGCGGTCCTCGGCGTCGTAGATCACCAGGAACTCGCCGTGGCTGAAGACGAGGCCCATGTTGCAGGCGCGCGGCTTCGTCTGCGGGCGGCCCTTCGGGACGACCACGAACTTGACCATGTCGGGCGGGTGGGCGCCGCGCGCCGCCTCCAGGGTCTCGGTGTCCTCCTCCTCCATCAGGAGCAGGATCTCGAGCTTCTCCTGGGGGTAGTCGAGCTCGCGGAGGTGCGTCACCAGGCCGCCGACGATGTTCGCCTCGCGGAACACCGGCACCAGCACGGTGTAGACGGGCAGCTCGTCGTCGGGGATGCGCGCGCCCGCCGCGACGGCGCCGCGGCGCACGGAGCGCCACCCGGCCAGGGCGGTCACCAGCTTGAAGGCCACCGCCACCAGGAAGGCGAGGTTGGCGATGGAGCAGAGGATGATCCCCGTGAGGAGGGGGTCCCAGGTGAACCCGGCGGCGGTGACCATGCCGGCGCCGATCAGGGTGATGCGCTGCCCCCGGGTCAGACCATGTCGCGCCGAGGCGAGCGGGTTGCGGTCGTAGAGCGCGTTGGCGGCCTCGTCGGCCAGGCGGTCGGCGAAGACGGTGCGCAGCACCGCGTTGACGTCCCACTCGGTGGTCGCCAGGAACGCGACCTCGATGTCCATGTCCAGCTCGCGCGAGAGCGCCTCCGCCACGCGCGGGTGCGGCGGCTCGGCGGTGGCCACCCACACGATGTTGCCGCGGCGGTCCACCGGCACCCACCCCTCGGCGGCCATGACCGCGGGGTCCATGCGGCGCACCAGGTGCTCGTCCAGGTCCAGGCGGGTGAGGTCGCAGAACGCGATGCCCCACAGGTCGCCGAGCACGCGGTGCAGGTCCTGCCGGCGCACCAGGCCCATCGACAGCAGCACGCGGCCCAGACGCTCACCGCTGACGCGGTGGGCGGCGAGGGCGCGCTCCAGGTCGGCGGGCGGCACGAGCCCCCGCCGCACGAGGGCGTCGCCCAGGCGCTCGCCGGAGGCGGCCGGGGCCGCGTCGGGGGCGTCGGCGACGAGGGTGGCGCCGAGCTCGGCGAAGGCGCGGTCGACCTCCCGGCGGGCAGCCGCGTCGGCCAGCGCGGGCTCGCGCCGGGAAACCGTGTGTCGACGGGCGGCACGCGCTCCCGCGGCGGCGAGGCGCGCGAGCTCGACCGCTCCACGGAAGGTTCCGGACATCGTGCCCTCATCGACCGGCGGACCGGCGAACTGAGGCGGGCGGGGAAACCGTGACCAGCCGCGTGCGCGGGGCTCAGAACGGCACCTCGTCCCGCCGATGGGATCCCGAGGCACGTCCGAGAGGGAGATTGCATCGATGCCGAATCCGGGGTCCACCACCGTCGCTGCGCCGCCGCGCGGGATCGGCGAGGTGCTGATCGAGATGGGCGCCATCACCCGCCCCGTGCTGGAGGCGGCCCTCCAGCGCCAGAAGCAGGGCGGCGGGCGCCTCGGTGAGGTCCTGGTCGCGATGGGCAGCGTCACCCCGGACGTGCTCGGCGACGGCCTCGCCCGCCGCCTGAACGTCCCGCGCGCCCGCCTCGGCGGCCAGATCGACCCGGCGATCCTGAACCTGCTCGACGACCGCAGCCGCCGCCGCTACAAGGTCGTACCGCTGGCGGTCGAGTCCAGCGGCGCGCTGGTGCTGGCGATGGCCGACCCGACGGACGTCCTCACCATCGACGACCTGCGGATGCTCATCAGCCGCGACATCCGCCCGGCGCTGGCGCTCGAGTCCGAGATCGAGGGCTTCCTGAACGCCGGCTCGGTGAGCGACACCAACTTCCTCTCCGGCCTGGTCCGCGAGGCCGGCCCCGGCATGACCGGCGGCCACGGCGGCATGGACGAGGGCGGCGCCGACCTCTCCGCCATCTCCGGCGGGTCGGCCCCGGTGGTCCGGATGGTGGGCTCCGTGGTGGAGCGCGCGGTGGAGGAGGGTGCCTCCGACATCCACCTGGAGAGCCAGCCCGACGAGATGCTGGTCCGGTACCGCATCGACGGCGTGCTGCGCACGGTGGCGGCGATCCCGTCGTCGCTGTCGCGCGAGGTGGTGAGCCGCATCAAGGTCATGGCGGAGATGGACATCGCCGAGCGGCGGGTGCCGCAGGACGGCCGCGTGTCGCTGACCGCCGCCGGCCACCGCCTGGACCTGCGCGTGGTGACGGTGCCGACGGTGCACGGCGAGGGCGTCGTGATCCGCATCCTCGACACGTCGAACGCGATGCGGAAGCTCACCGAGATCGGCTTCGCGCCGGACACCCTGGAGCGCTTCTCCTCCTGCTACCGCCGCCCCTACGGCGCGGTGCTGGTGCTGTCTCTTATACACATCGGCGTCGTGATCCGCATCCTCGACACGTCGAACGCGATGCGGAAGCTCACCGAGATCGGCTTCGCGCCGGACACCCTGGAGCGCTTCTCCTCCTGCTACCGCCGCCCCTACGGCGCGGTGCTGGTGAGCGGCCCGACCGGCTCCGGCAAGTCGACCACGCTCTACGGCGCCCTGCACAGCCTCAACACCGGCGACCGCAAGATCATCACCGTGGAGGACCCGGTCGAGTACCGCCTCGGCGGGATCAACCAGGTGCAGGTGAACGGCAAGGCGGGCCTCACGTTCGCCACCGGCCTGCGGGCGATGCTCCGCAGCGACCCGGACGTGATCATGATCGGCGAGGTCCGCGACGGGGAGACGGCCCAGATCATGATGCAGGCCGCCCTGACCGGTCACATGGTGCTGGCGACCATCCACACCAACGATGCCGCGAGCACCCTGACCCGGCTCACCGAGATGGGCGTGGAGCCGTTCCTCACCGCGTCCGGCGTCCTGGGCGTGCTGGCGCAGCGCCTCGCGCGGCGCCTGTGCCTGGAGTGCCGCCGCCAGGTCAGCGTCCCCGCCGAGACGCTCCGCGAGTTCGCCGGCACGGCGACCCTGCCGAAGGGGATCGGGGAGTCGGCCAAGATCTACCAGTCGGTCGGCTGCGCGGCGTGCCGCCAGACGGGCTACAAGGGCCGCCTCGGCATCTACGAGGTGCTGACGATGAGCGAGGAGATCGAGAAGCTCACCGCCGCGTCGGCCCCGTCGTCCGAGATCCGCCGCCAGGCGCGCCGCGAGGGCATGCGGACGATGCGCGAGGACGGCGTGATGAAGGTCCTCGCCGGCGAGACGACGCTGAACGAGCTCTCCCGCACCGTCGCCTGAGCACTGATCGGGGCGCCCCTCCTCGCGGGGGGCGCCACACCCTCCTCGCGGGGGGGGTTTGGGATCCCGCAGGGGCCGTACCGTGGTCCCCATGCACACGGTCCTCGACATCAACGGGTGGGAGCGGCGGGTCGCCGAGTCCGAGGCGGTCCTGCTGCGCGAGTCGGTTCGCGGCGCGCTGGCGTCGGGCGCCGGGCTCCAGGCGACGCTCGAGATGGTGCGCCGCCGGATGCGGTCACTGACCCCCGCGCAGCGCGAGATCGTCGTCGCCGCCATCGACGCTCCGTCCCGCTAGCCGGGCGGCGCCTCCAGGCGGCCGAGCGCGGCCGCGGCCAGGGCGTCGGGATCCCCGGGTGAGAGCTCCAGCCCGGGGCGCAGGAACACGTAGGTGATCCGCTCCACCTGGCGGCCGGTGGCCTCGCGGAGGCCGTGGGCGTACAGGCCCGCCTGGAGCTCGTAGGCGCGGAGGCGCTCCTGCGCCTGGGCGCGGGTGGTGACGTCGTCGGTCTTCCAGTCGACGATCTCCAGCCCGGTGAGGGTGGGGACCACCAGGTCGATGAAGCCCTCCACGACGATCCCGTCGCGGGTGAGGGCGAACGGCACCTCGCGCAGCGCGCCCGGCGCCATCCGCGCCCGCGCAGCCGCCTCGGAGGCGAGGCCGCCGCGGACCAGACGCTCCACCTCGCCGGTGCGCTCCGGCACCGCCTCGGCCACCGCCTGGGCGGCGGCGACGGCCGCGATC